>JAEEGI010000913.1_pt1 | contig 77791 bp, 66 predicted proteins | sample 8958751 | NCBI WGS metagenome assembly JAEEGI01 (sample SAMN16246545, study PRJNA631951) | gut metagenome | biome: gut microbiome; feature: rumen; material: KS-attached | host: Bos | place: Iran: Karaj | collected 2018-10
TTCAGTCGAAAAATAAGCCAAAAATACTGCATCCCTCGTCGCCTTTAAGATTTTTAACACATGTCATATATCGCTGAAAATCAATTAAAGGGGAACGCAATTTTACCAGAGTTGAATAATTGAGTTTGGGTTGTTCGAAAAAAATTGTACTTTTACCAAACCAAAAATCCTGTGGCAACACAGGAAAAACAAGCTTAAAACAATTGACGTTATGAAACTTAAAGTGCAAAACATTCCTGCATTCTTTTTTTACGGCATGGCCGCATGTGCATTCTTGGCAACTTGTATAGGCGCTAAGCACCACATTTTTATACTGTTAAGTTGCTTATGTTTGGGTTTTGTAGCCCAAAAATCATATTAAAAACAGACCAATTATTAATGGGGACTTCTATAACTTGGATGATATGGAGTTAAATGGGAATTTTTCGATAAGCCGAGTGCAGAGGGCAAATCACGCAGTGTTTGCACTATGCCGAGGCGAGAAAACGACGGTTGCGAAGGAACCGACATATTAGCACGTCAACATATCAGAGGAATGGATAACCAAAATTATACAGCGACACTTATCAATGGTATTTCCAGTACCGTCGATATTTTTGCGAGGGTTGCCAAAGTGAAGTTATGCGTACCGCCAACCCAACGGCTCACCTCTGCCTCTGAACGGCCAATCTGTTTGGCAAAGTCTTTCTGTGTCATACCACGTTCTTTAAGTATATGGTCTATCTTGTCGGCAATTTGGAAAGACCAATCGACACGCTGTTTAACGTCCTGTGGAGTTGACGCGACACATTCGTTGAAAAGATCAGTTGTCTTGCTCATAGGTCAAATTCTGTTTTGTCTATACCTGATATCATGGTTTCTTCAATAATCACCTTACCACTTTTTATAGCATGATTAAGAAGTTTGTCTAGTTTTTGCAAGGTTATGACATACCCGTTAAGGCTCTCGTCCTCCTCATATGTCTTGGTTCTTTTTATTCCGCCATTGCCAACAATCAGAACACTGTTGGACATACGCAAGCAATACAATCGCATCTTGGTTTTGAACCTTTTCTATGTAAACTCTTGTCATCCTACATATTGTTTATAATTCAAATGCAAATATACAACTTTTTTTAGATTATTACCTTTTGAAGTAATTTTTTGGCAAACAAACCAATGAATACTATGATATGTTGCACCATGAAAAGTAGACACGGAGGGGCGGAAAATACTCGATTTGTGTAGTTTTCGTACAATATAAAATCTCGTTTTGTGTTTTTATGTCCTGCATATATACGAATAATAGTCTATTCGGTAAGATACTTTGTTAAAAGATCGACTCATTCGGTAAGATACTTTGTTAAAAAAACGACTCATTCGGTAAGATACTTTGTGCAATAAGTGACTCATTTTGTACTTTATTTCTGTGATTCGGGTTAAACATAAGTGGAAAGAGGTTCGTATTAGTGGATAATTACAAAAAAATGTGTATTTTTGCAGTTTGAAAAAGAGATAGTGAATGATGAAACATATTACCGACTTTACCATTGTGAGACGTGAGCAGTTGGGCGACCACTATTTCGCTCTTACGTTGCGTCATCCCAGTCAGCTGCCCCCGATTGCTGCTGGACAGTTTGTGGAAGTGGAGGTTCGTAACAATCGCGATGTGATGTTACGCCGTCCGATTTCGATACATGACGTTGATAACAAGGCGAATACCCTTACGTTGCTCATCCAAATCGTGGGGAAAGGTACCCGTCAGCTTTCTCTGCTCAAGGAGGGCGACACCCTGAATCTTATCTATCCGTTGGGTAAGGGCTTTTCCGTGGCGGGCGAGCACCCGTTGCTTGTGGGCGGTGGTGCCGGTATTGCTCCGCTGCTGCATTTGGCTAAATGCTATAACGAGAAAGGGGTCAGGCCTACCATTCTGTTGGGTGGCCGCACCAAGGAGCTCATCCCCGTGCGCGAGGCTTTTGAGCCTTATGGTCAGCTGCTGATTGCTACCGAGGATGGCAGCTTGGGAGAGAAGGGCATGGTGACCCAGCACTCGCTGTTCACCGCCAGCTACGACCATATCTGCACCTGCGGACCCACCCCGATGATGAAAGCCGTTGGGCGTTATGCCGTGGAGAAGGGCATCGGTTGCGAGGTGTCGTTGGAAAACATGATGGCTTGCGGCATAGGTGCTTGTCTCTGTTGTGTGACGGACACCGACGAGGGTCATAAATGCGTGTGCAAAGAAGGTCCTGTGTTCGACGCTCTCAAACTCAAAAAGTGGATGGGATTGGAGTGAAAGTCGCATGTTATCAATTAGAAAGGAGAAGCAACTATGGCAAAATTAGAGACAAAGATACATAACATCATCCTAAAAAATCCTGTGATGACTGCCTCGGGTACTTTTGGCTACGGTGAGGAGTTTGCCGATTTTATCGACCTCTCGCGTCTGGGCGGCATCATCGTTAAGGGTACTACGGGCGAGCGTCGTCAAGGCAATCCCTATCCCCGCATGGCTGAAACCCCTATGGGCATGCTCAATGCCGTGGGTTTGCAGAATGTGGGAGTGGGCACTTTCTGCCGTGAGGTTTATCCACGCATCAAGGACATCCCTACGCAGATACTGGTCAACGTCAGCGGCTCTTCAATCGAGGAGTATTGCAGTGTGGCAGAGCAGATTGACGAGTTGGAGAATATCCCCGGCATAGAGCTGAACATCAGCTGCCCCAATGTGAAGAAGGGTGGCATGGGCTTTGGTACCAACCCCGACATGGCTGCCCAGGTGGTGAGTGCCGTCCGCAAGGTTTACCATAAGACCTTGATTGTGAAGCTGACCCCCAACGTTACGAGTGTGGTAGATATTGCCAAGGCGGTGGAGCAGGCGGGAGCCGATAGTGTGTCGCTTATCAACACCTTGCTGGGTATGGCGATTGACGTGGAGAAACAGCGACCCTACTTGAGCACTATCACGGGCGGCCTCAGCGGCCCCTGCGTGAAGCCTGTGGCTGTGCGGATGGTGTGGCAAGTGGCTCATGCTGTGCAGATTCCGGTGGTAGGCTTAGGCGGTATTACTTGTGCTGCCGATGCCTTAGAGTTCCTGATGGCAGGGGCCAAAGCCATCGAGGTGGGTACTGCCAACTTTATGGACCCCACCGTCACGGTGAAGATTGTGGAGGGCTTGGAAGACTACTGTCAGCGTCATCAGATAGAAGACATCAACGACATCATAGGCATCATATGATACTCCTGGCCGACAGCGGAAGTACCAAAACCCATTGGGTAGGTCTTGCCGGCGGGAAGGGGAGAGAATTGTTTACAGAAGGCCTCAATCCCCGTCTCACCAGCGACGACACTTTCCGCGACACGCTTGTGCGAGTGCGAGGGGAACTCTTGAAGGGTGATGCGGTGGAAGAAATTTGGTTTTATGGAGCAGGCTGTGGCACTCGGGAAGTGCAAAGCCATGTGGCTCAATTGTTGGAAGCCACTTTTGGCGTGGAAGCATGCCGAGTGCAGGTGGCGGGTGACCTTTTGGGAGCATGCCGTGCCACCTGTGGCGCAAGTGCTGGCTGGGTGGGGATTCTGGGCACAGGGAGCAACCTCTGCTATTATGACGGTGTTGACATTGTCCGTCAGCGTGTTTCCACCGGTTTTATTTTAGGTGACGAGGGCTCAGGAAACCATATAGGCAGGCGACTCTTGAAGGACTACCTGGAGGAGCGTATGCCAAGTAGGATAAGTGCCATGTTCCATGATACTTATCAGATGACTACCGACCAGTTGATTGACCGGCTTTATCGCCAACCTTATCCCAATCGGTTCCTTGCCTCGTTGGCCACTTTTGCCGACCGGCATCAACAGGAGCCCTATGTGGCTGCGGTGCTGGCAGATTGTTTTGGCAGGTTCTTCGACCAGTTGGAAGAATATGGCTACAGGCAGGGGGCTCGCTTGCATCTGGTGGGTGGTGTCACGCAGTCGTTTGCCCAGACGTTGGCGCAAGTTGCAGCCAGCAAGGGGGTTGAGCTGGGCGTGATGATGGGTGACCCGATGCTCGGTTTGGTCGATTACCACCGAAAAAAATAAGCAGAAAGAAAAGTTTTTTTTATTACTTATATACTTTAATTCATCTTTTTCCGTTTTTACTTATTATTTTTTTGAAAATTACAATTTATAAATAACTAACATCACAATGGATCTTTCAAACATCTTAGCCGTTTCCGGCAAACCCGATTTGAATGAATTGGTATCCCGCACTAAGAATGGTGCTATTGTTAAGAATCTTGTTACCAACGCAAAATTCCCTGTTTTTGCCACCAGCAACATCAGTCAGCTGAGCGAGATTCGCATGTACACCACCAATGATGAGAAACCCCTCGAGGAGATTTTCGAGAACATCTACAAGCTCCTGGAGGCCAAACCCACCGAGTTTGACCCCAAGCATGCCGACAGCAATACCCTCTTTGAGATGCTGGGCAAGGTGCTTCCCGACTATGATACTGAGCGTGTCCACGCCTCCGATGCCAAGAAACTCTTTCTCTGGTACAACATCCTGCTCAATGCCGGCAAGCTGACCCCCAGCGAGGACGACAAGAAGGAAGAGGTCAAGGAAGAAGCTCCTGCAGAGAAGCCGATAGCCGCCAAGGCTGCCGCCCCCAAGAAGACCGCTGTCCCTAAGAATGTGGCGCCCAAGGCCAGCACCCAGGCAAAGGCTGCTCCCAAGCGCACCACCACCGCCAAGAAAGCAATTTGATGATAGGGGGCTGAAAAGCCCCTTACCATCGTTTTTTTATATTAATCCTAAACCATTTATTTTATGAAAAGAATAGTCGTAATGATGTGCGCTGTGGCCCTGATGGCTGGCGCGGTGTCTTGCAAGAAAGACCCAAAACCCGAGGACGAATATGTCAACCCCACCTATGTCGAAGGCGTTTTCAACCCCGGCAAACATCTCTCCAAGGTTGTCGGCAACGACATCAACGAGGAGTGGAGCTGGAGCAACACCGACCCACAGCAGCTTACGGGTATAGCAGATGCCAGTAGCCATACCTACTATAATTTCACCTATAAGGGCAGTGGCCGCATGGCAACCAGCAACATCAACGTCGATGGCACCACCATCACCTGTTCATACGAATATGATGAAGGTACTTTGGACCGCATGACTGTGCGCCTTAACGGCAACATTGCCGCTGAAGGCACAACGGGTTATGCTGGTGGCAACATCAGCCGTATCGACTATTCGAACATCTCTGGAGACCTGATTTGGCATTTTGCACGCAGCTATGCCAGCGATTTTCTGGGCATGGACCTCTCCGCTGCCGATTTGGAATTCACCAATCCCACGCTGAGCGATGTCTTCACCTGGGATGAAGCCCAAAACGTGAAGCAAGAATTTGTCACCGCCAATATCAGCGGTGAGATTTCTATCAGCGACCTCTTTACCGTTGCGGGTGACATGCTTTCCGACCAGTTGGGGGCGATGGGCAGTCTTTTGTTGCCTTTGATTGTGCAGAACATGGGCGACTCATCTTTTGCTTTCTCCATCACGGGCGACGTGAATGTGGATTATGCTTACGACAACAAGTACAATCCCTATCGTGGCCTTTGGTATCGCGGTATTTCCTTCCAACCCATGTCGCTCTCAGCCAACAACTTCACTTCGGCACACGCCATGGGTAACTTGCGTTTCAATGTGAAGATCTCCCTTCCCGAGGAGTGTCCTGCCTTTCTCTCCGACTATGCCTCTTATTGGTCGATGATATACCTCATGGTCAACGGACAAACCTTTGGTCAGGATATCCCCATCGACGAGACGCTCACCCGCACCTATCAGTATAATGCTATTGGTTTCCCCACCTCCTACACCGACCAGGATGGAAAAACCGTCACTTTAACCTATAAAGACTAATATTGAATGATATACACTGAAAAAGACCAACGTTTTAAACGCTATACTGTCACTTCGGCCCTTCCTTATGCCAACGGCCCCGTGCATATCGGCCATCTCGCCGGCGTTTATGTGCCCGCCGATGTCTATGTACGTTACCTCCGCAGCCAGGGTGAGGATGTGATGTTCATCGGCGGTAGCGACGAACACGGTGTTCCCATCACCATCAAGGCCCGCCGCGAGGGTGTCACCCCACAGGACATCGTTGACCGTTACCACAACATTATCAAAGAGTCCTTCAAAGAGTTGGGTATTTCTTTTGATATATATAGCCGTACCTCCAGCCCTGAGCACCACAAAACGGCAGCAGAGTATTTCAAGAAACTCTATGAGGCCGGCAAATTCGTGGAGAAAACCTCCATGCAATACTATGACGAAGAGGCGCACCAGTTCCTTGCCGACCGTTACATTACGGGCACCTGTCCCCATTGCGGCAACGAACACGCCTACGGCGACCAATGTGAAGCCTGCGGTACCTCGCTTAATGCCACCGACCTCATCAATCCCAAGTCTGCCCTCAGCGGCAATCCTCCTGTCATGAAGGAGACGAAACACTGGTATCTCCCGCTCAACGAAGACGAGCCGTGGCTGCGCCAATGGATTCTTGAGGAGCACAAAGGAGACTGGAAGACCAATGTGTACGGCCAATGCAAGTCGTGGCTTGATGCTGGTTTACAGCCCCGTGCCGTCACACGCGACCTCGACTGGGGTGTAAAAGTGCCCCTTGAAGGTACCGACGGCAAAGTGCTCTATGTGTGGTTTGATGCACCTATCGGCTATATCAGCTTCACCAAGCAACTCAAGGGCGACGATTGGGAGAAATGGTGGAAGGACCAAGACACCAAGCTGGTTCATTTTATTGGTAAAGACAATATTGTCTTCCACTGTATTATCTTCCCCTCCATGCTCCATGCCGACGGCAGCTATATCCTTCCGCAGAATGTTCCCGCCAACGAGTTCCTCAATCTCGAAGGAGATAAGATTAGCACCTCCCGCAACTGGGCTGTGTGGCTGCATGAATATTTGAAGGAGTTTCCTGGCAAGCAGGATGTGCTGCGCTACACCCTCTGCAGCAATGCGCCTGAGACCAAGGACAATGACTTCACATGGAAGGATTTCCAGCTAAAGAATAACTCCGAATTAGTGGCTATCCTGGGCAACTTTGTCAACCGCACGCTGGTGCTTACCCATAAGTTCTATGGTGGCAAGGTTCCTGCAGCAGGCCCTTGGGGCGAACTGGAGCAGGAAACCATCCGTGAGATGGCCGCTGTTCCCGAGCAGGTGGGTCGTAGCATAGAAACCTACCGTTTCCGTGAAGCCTTGGCAGAAATGATGAATCTGGCTCGTTTGGGCAACAAGTATCTCACCGACACCGAGCCTTGGAAACTCATTAAGAGCGACCCCGAGCGCACCGCCACGGTGATGAACCTGTCGTTGCAGATTTGTGCCAATCTGGCCATCCTTTGCGAGCCGTTCCTGCCCTTTACCGCAGCCAAGATTCGTCGCATGATGAACTTGAGTGATAGCCTCCGTTGGCGTGATGCCGGCAATGCCGAACTGCTGTCGGCAGACACCATGATGGAGAAGCCTGAGCTGCTCTTCGAGCAGATAGACGATGCTACCATTGAGCAGCAGGTCAACAAATTACTGGAGACAAAGAAGCAGAATGCCCTTAACGCATGGGCTCCTGCAGCTGTCAAGTCTACGGTGGCATTTGAGGATTTTGGCAAATTGGACATCCGTGTGGGTACCGTGCTGGAGTGTACCAAAGTGCCGAAGGCCGACAAACTGTTGAAGTTCCTTATCGAAGATGGCATGGGCACCCGCACCATCGTCAGCGGTATAGCCAAGTTCTATCCCGAACCCGAAAAGCTGGTGGGTATGCAGGTATGCTTCATTGCCAACTTTGCTCCCCGTAAGCTGAAAGGTGTTGAGAGTCAGGGTATGATTCTTAGCGCCGAAGACAAAGACGGCCGTCTTGTGCTCGTCAGCCCCAGCCAGCTCGTCACTCCCGGCTGCAACGTGGGTTGATATGGCCATACTCCTTTTAGGTGGCAACGGATTGCTGGGACACAATGTGTTGAAGCAGCTTCTGCAGCAGGGCCATGAGGTTCATGCCCTGCTGCGGAATCCCTCCGCCCTCCATACCGCAGATTTCCCCCATCTCGAATCCCTCCATATCTTTCAGGGTTCGCTCCTCCATGATGATGACCTCCACAAGGCCGCTCGGGGTTGTGATGCTATTATCAATTGTGCTGGAGTTACCGATATGTCGCTGTTACATTATGATGATTATCTGCCAGTTAACCGCGACCTCTGTGGGAGGATTTTACAACTGATGGAGCAACAGCATATTATCAGCCTCGTCCATACAAGTACTGCCAACACCATTGGATTTGGTTCTCCTACTCATCGAGCCACCGAAGAAGACCCTGCCCAGCCTCCTTTTGCCGATTCCTTTTACGGGAGCAGCAAACGGGAAGGGGAGCTGCTCCTTCAAGAGGGTGCTGCCCTGCATCCCAATTGGCACATTGTCATCGTCAATCCGGGTTTTATGGTGGGAAGCTACGACACCAAGCCCAGCTCTGGCACCCTTCTGCTCACGGGTTATCGCAAACCGTTGATGGTGGCCCCCAAAGGAGGCAAGAGTTTCATTCATGTGGCCGATGCCGCCACGGCTATTGTCAACGCCCTCACCATGGGCACGCATGGCCACCGTTATCTGCTGACAGGCGAGAACCTCACCCTCCGTCAGTTCTATAGGCTTCAAGCTCAAACTTGTGGCTACCGACAGAGGATTCTTACAGTACCCAATTGGGTGCTATCATTGGCCGGTTTTGGGGGCGATGTGCTCAGGTGCTTTGGTGTAGCCACGCAGGTCTCTACACGCAATGTACGCCAGCTTATGGTGTGCGAGTACTACGATGCTTCTAGGGCACATACCGAACTGCGCATGCCGTCTACACCTATCCATCATGCAATCAGCGATTTCTTTGCTTGGTATAACCACCGGTAGAGAAAGATTGTTTTTGATGCAATATTTTTAGGGATATTCCGTTAATACTTTTGTAATCTATATAAATTTAAAAATTAAAAGATATGAAAAAGTCTTTCATTGGAGTCTTATCCCTTTTGCTGGTGACTGCTTTGTTGGTAAGCTCTTGCGGAAACGGGAAAGACCCTAACACCGTACAGAAAAAAGGCTCCTCAGGCAAAACTTTGGAACTGCTTGTCGTGGCCAATGAAGATGTCTATACTGGTGATACCAAGGCGCTTATTGACTCTATCTTTTCCTCTCCTCAGCTGGGATTGCCCCAGATGGAGAAGAAGTTCGACATTGTCAATATCCCCATGTCTTCGTATAAGAATACCGAGATGTTCAAGGTTCACCGCAACGTAATTCTGCTTGATGTCAACCCCAGCAATCCTGACAAGGTGTATATGCATATAGATGAATATGCTGCGCCTCAGGTGATTGTGGACTTTGCATGTAAGGATGTCAACTCACTCCAAAACAATATTCGCAAGTATCAGGAATTCATGTTCAGAGAGCTGTACAAGGCTGAACACCGCCGTGTGATAAAGGCTTTCAAAGGCATGAATGGATATGATGTCAACGAGTCTATCAAAAAGAAATTCGGCTTCGGCCTGACTTTCTCCAACGAGTTTTCCCTGGCCAAAGAGGATGTTGATTTTGCATGGGTGCGTAAGGAAGCCAAGGATTTTGGCATCGGAGTCATTGTGGATGTCTTTCCGTATGAGTCGAAAGCTGATTTTGATGAAAACCACATCCTCGACCGCCTTGACACCACGATGAAACACTATATCCCTGCATCGGCCGATAACAGCTACATGGGTATAGAACGTCGTCGCGACCAAGGAGGCAACTATCTGGCCCCCATCTACTCTAAGGTGGTAGACTTTGATAGCAGCGAGTATGCTGTTGAAACCCGTGGTTGTTGGCGTGCCTTTGGCGATTTCATGGGTGGTCCTTTCGTCACCTACACCATCCTTTCTCCCGACAAGAAACAGGTGGTGATGCTCACCGGCTATGTCTACTGTCCTCGCAATAAACCTTGGACCAAACGCGATCTCCTCATGCAGGTGGAGAGCATTTGCTGGTCACTCAAGTGGTAACTTCATAAAATCAGATACTTGAACAAATATCTTTTTCTCCTCCTCTCTTTCTGGCTGGCTGCTTTTGCGGCAACAGCCCAAACTTTCCTCTCCCGCAGCGAGCTGGGCCTCTCTTTCGGCGGCATGAACTATATTGGTGACCTCAACAACCAGAGCATGTTCGGCACAGTCAATTTGGCTGGCGGAATTACGGCGCGTTATAATATTGACTCCCGTTGGTCGATTGCGCTCTTTGGCACGTATGGTCACATTGAGAGCACAGATTACATTGCCCGGCGCAACCTCAGCTTTCGTTCGATGCTGGCTGAGGCCGGTGCCAGAGCCGAATTCAACTTTTTCCCCTATGGAGCCCATAAGGCCACCCTCAAACGTTCCACCCCATATATCTTTGTTGGGGTAGGTTTTTTCAAGTTCAACCCGCAGGCTCTTTACTTCGATCCTACTGGCGGCGTCTCAGAATGGTATGACCTCCAACCTCTTGGTACAGAGGGACAAGGACTGGCTGCCTATCCTAACAGACAGAAATACAAATTGGTTGAGGTAAGTATGCCATTTGGTGTGGGTTATCGTTGGCGAGTGACTGATAACATGCACCTTACAGTAGAATATGGATGGCGTAGGACCTGGACTGATTACCTTGATGATGTGAGTACTACCTACGTCGGTTCTGACCTGCTGAATAGTCAAGGGTCCTCTATGGCCGCTACTCTCGCTGACCGTAGTGGTGAGGTGGTTCCGGGGTATGTCAATGGGGTAGGGGTGAAGCGTGGCGACGATGCCCTCGACGATTGGTATTCTTACTTTTGTCTCACCGTCACCTTTTCTGCCGAGGTGCTCTTTGGTTGGATGCGAGGCAAGACATGTGAGTTGTGAAGTTATAAATGACTGTTATTCAATACTGGAAATAATTTTTTATTGATATGAAACTCGAAGATATCGACAAATCCCGCGTGCCACAGCATGTGGCCATCATCATGGACGGTAACGGACGTTGGGCTCAGAAGCAGGCCCACAGGCGTATTTTCGGCCATCAGCATGCCATGACAGCCGTGCATGAGGCTGTGGAGGCTGCGGTTAACTGCGGGGTCAAGTACCTCACGCTATACACTTTCAGCACCGAGAATTGGAACCGTCCGCAGGATGAGATTGACGGCTTGATGGAGCTTATCATCAAAGCGGTGCACGATGAAACGAAGACCCTGATGGACCATAGTGTCAAACTGGAGACAATTGGTGACACACAGCGTATTCCCGAACGCTCGCGCAATAAGCTTCTTGAGTGCATGAAGGAGACAGCCAACAACACCGCCATGACCCTGGTAGTTGCTCTCAGCTATAGCGCTCGATGGGAGACAGCAAAGGCTTTGCGTCAGATATGTGTTGATGCCCGCGATGGCCGTCTCACGCCCGAATCTATTACGGAGGAAACATTCCGTAACTATCTTACTACCAAGAACTACCCAGACCCCGACCTACTCATCCGCACAGGGGGCGAGCTTCGCATCTCTAACTTTCTCCTTTGGCAGATGGCCTATACTGAGTTTTATTTTAGCGACCAACTGTGGCCCGATTTTCGCTTAGAGAATTTCTATGATGCCGTATACGACTATCAGAATCGTCAACGCCGTTTCGGCAAAACCGGCGACCAGGTAGCCAAGTGAGCCGACGTCATTTTTGCGCCATCTTCTTCCAAATACCTAACAAAAGCATATTTTTTTGCAAGTAATATATAATAAAATACACAAAATAGAGTTATTGTTTATCTAAAAGCGGAAAAAGAGTTCGCCCTTCTTTCGCTTTTAGTTAGCTTTAAAGAATACTATAATACACTGAATGAAGAAGATATATTGTATCCTGCCCATGCTTTTGGTGCTGATGTTCTCGGCCCCAAGCTATGCGCAGGTTGTTGTCAGCAGTCAGGAATACGACATCGACTACCTCACCCCCAAGGTCTATGAAATCGGCGGTATCACCTTCTCTGGTGCCGAAAACTACGATACCCGTATGATTCTCCTCATTGCGGGTCTTCAGGTAGGCGACCAAATCCGTGTCCCCAGCGACAAACTTGCCACCGCCGTTGACAGGCTTTGGAAACAGGGTCTCTTCGAGGATGTCCAGATTTATGTTACCCGCATTCAAGACAATAAAATCTTTTTTGAAATTGAGCTCCGCAGTCGTCCTAAACTATCCTACTTCCATTTTGATGGAGTGAAGAAGAATGATGTAGACAAACTCAAGGAGGAGATGAAGATTGCGGCTGGCGATGTAGTTACCGAGAACCTCCTCACCACTTCCAAAAATAAGATTCGTGCCTATTACCTTGAGAAAGGTTATACCAATGTCGCCGTCAACGCCACCACGGCCGTCGATACACTTACTGATAACAAGGAGGGCCGCGTCATGATAAACTTCGATGTCAAGACTGGACGCAAGGTTAAAATTGATTCTATCATTTTTGAAGGCAACGACAGCATCAGTACCAACAAGCTGTTGCAGCAGATGAAGAACACCCATGATGTCAATTATTTCAAGAAGCTCTTCTTCTGGACCCCAGGTTTCTGGAAAGCTTCCAAATATCAAGAAGCCAAGTTCAACGAGGACCTTGAGAGCATCATTGCCTACTATAATGAGAATGGTTTCCGCGATGCCCGCATCATTTCAGACACAGTCTATCCTGTTCATCGTGAAGACACTAAGACCGATCGGCTTATGGTCAAGATTAAGATTCACGAAGGACAGAAATTTTATTTTCGCAATATCAACTTCTCGGGCAACACCATCTATCCCACCGAGATGCTTTCCAAGCACCTCCGCATCAATAAAGGTGACCCCTATAACCGCACCCTCCTACAACAGAATATCACCTACAATCCTTCTGGTACCGACATCACCTCTCTTTACATGGACAATGGCTATCTCTTCTTCAATGCCACTCCTGTTGAGGTGGGTGTGGAGAAAGACTCCATTGATATTGAAATCCGCATCATAGAGGGCAAGCAGGCTCGTATTCGCAATGTAGTCCTCGACGGCAACACCGTCACCAACGACCGCGTCATCATGCGTGAGCTCCACACCCGTCCGGGCGACCTTTTCAGTCGCGATGCCATCATGCGTAGTCGCCGAGAGCTTGCCACACTTGGCTATTTCAAAGAGGAATCCATCATCCCCGATGTGAAGCCCAATGCCAAAGATGGTACCGTCGATGTGGTTTATAAGCTAGAGGAAGGCAACACCAGCCAGATTCAGCTGCAGGGTGGTTATGGTAGTGGTATGATTATCGGACAGATAGGACTCACCCTCAACAATTTCTCTGCACGCAATATTTTCAAGAAGAGTGCATGGCAACCCCTTCCTGCTGGCGATGGTCAGAAACTCTCTATCAACGCTATTACCAATGGTACCTACTACTATGCCCTCAACGCCTCCTTTACGGAACCTTGGCTCGGTGGTCGCAGACCCCAGTCCCTCAGCGTTTCGGCTTATCACAACCTTTATAGCAACGGCTACTACTTTACCGACCACACCAACTCCCGCTACTACAGTCTCCGCCTCACCGGTGGTGGTATTTCCCTTTCCAAACGACTCAAGTGGCCCGACGACTACTTCATCCTTTCCCACAGTCTTTCCTATAAACATTACGACCTCCACAATTATACCATCCTTGCCGGTACTGCTTTCACCGACGGTAAGGCCAACGATCTCTCCTATGGTCTCACCATCAGCCGCAACTCCCTCGACTCTCCCATCTATGCCCGTAGTGGTTCTGAGATTTCCGTCTCAGGCTATGTCACGCCACCCTACTCCGCTTTCTCCAACAAAGACTATTCTGCCCTTTCTGCTCAGGATAAGTACCGCTGGGTGGAATACTATAAAATCAACCTCCGTGGTTCTTGGATGCTCAACCTCGTTGGCGACGTGGTGCTCAACGCCCGCGCTCGTTTCGGCTGGCTCGGTGCCTACAACAAAGGTATCGGCACCTCTCCTTTCGGACGCTATTTCCTCGGTGGCGATGGACTCTCCTCATGGATGCTTGATGGTCGTGAGGTGGTGCCTCTGCGTGGTTATGAAAACAACTCCCTCAGCCCCGATGACGGTGCCTCTGTCTTCGACCGCTACACCATTGAAATCCGCCAGCCAATCATCGAGAGTGCCAGTGCCACTATCTGGGTGTTAGGTTTCCTTGAAGGTGGCAACGCATGGAGCAGCATCCGCGATTTCCAACCGTTCAACATCTATAATTCTGCCGGCCTCGGTGTCCGTGTCTACATGCCTATGTTCGGCTTAATTGGAGTCGACTGGGGTTATGGCTTCGATGGTTCCAACGGTGGTTCCCACTTCCATTTCAGTATCGGACAGAGCATCGACTAATTATACTCCCTATCATGAAAAGACTCTCCTTGACCCTCCTTTTCCTCGTGGCCCTCATCCCTGCCATGCAGGCACAAAAATATGCTTGTGTTAACACCGACTATATCATGCGCCATGTGCCTGAGTACAATCAGGCTCTTAACAAGCTCAACAAATATATCGGCGAGTGGAAAGCAGAACTCGAAACGAAGCAGCAGGAGGTGGACGAACTGCGCGAGCGCTATCAGCAGGAGGCGTATCTCCTGCCCGACAATCTCAAACAGCGTCGTCAGGACGAAATCCATAACAAGGAAAGTGAACTCCGTGCTCTTCAGCGTCAGCGTTTCTCGGCAGGAGGAGACCTTGACCAAAAGCGTGCCGAACTCATGAAGCCTGTGCAGGACCGTGTCTACAACGCCATCGAGCGTATTGCTCGCGAAAAGAACTATGCCTTTGTTTTCGACAAGGCAGCCTCGGCCACGGTGCTCTATGTGGGCGAGAAATACGATATTAGTAACCAGGTGTTGGAGATGATGGGAATCAAACCAACCTCAACCCCCGATGCTGACAATGCTGCTTCCGCTCCAGCCTCCTCAAGCAGGAGTGACAACAATGCTGGCAGCAGTCGCGGAGGCTCGCGCAACGATACCCGCAAGGAGGTTCGGTAGTCCTACTGACATTATTAAATAGATAATTAATAAAAACAAAATAACATACAAAACAACATGAAGAAAGGATTTATCGTAGTATTGGTAGCCCTGTTGGCATATGGCGGCAGCGCTATGGCTCAGAAAAACATCAAACTCGGACACATCAACTCCAACGAACTCATGGAGATTATGCCTGGTCGCGACACCGCCATGGCCCAGCTCCAGAAAGATGTTGAGGATGCCCAGAAAGAGATGGAAGCTATGAGAAATGAGTATCAAACCAAAGTCAATGAATACATGGCCAAGCGCGATCAGCTCTCCGAGCTCATCCGCAAGACCAAAGAGAGCGACCTCCAGGCCATGGGTGCCCGTATCGAGGAGTTCCAAACCAACGCTCAGAAACTGCTCGAACAGCGTCAGGAAGAGCTGCTTAAACCCATTGTCGACCGTGCCAAAGCCGCCATCGAAGAAGTGGGTAAGGAGAATGGCTATACCTATATTTTCGACGCTGGTGTAGGTGCTGTCCTCTATTCTCAAGATAGCGATGACATCATGCCCCTCGTCAAGAAGAAACTTGGCCTGAAGTAATTGTGTTAGTTCTGACTGCGGCGGTCAGCAGGCATGCCCCCTTGGGACCTGCCTGTTGACCGCCGAAAGTTTATTTGCCTATGCTTGTCAAAACCTTTGGTAGTGCCATCTATGGTGTCAGCGCCCTGCTGGTCACCGTAGAAGTAAGTGTCGGCAAAGGAGTCGGCTTTTCTATTGTGGGCCTTCCCGACAATGCGGTTAAGGAGAGCCAACAACGCATTGCCACCGCCGTCACCCATTGTGGATTCCATATCCCTGGTAAGAAAATAGTGGTTAATATGGCACCAGCTGATATCAAGAAAGAGGGTGCGGCCTATGACCTTACCATAGCCATCGGTATCTTGGCTGCCTCTGGCGAGATGCGTGCTGACGACCTCGACCGTTACGTCATCATGGGTGAACTCTCCCTCGACGGCACCCTCCGTCCTGTCAAAGGTGTCCTTCCGATAGCCATTGAGGCCCGACGGCATCAGTACAAAGGCATCATTGTACCACAGGAGAATGCCCGCGAAGCTGCTATTGTTAACAACCTCGAAGTCTATGGTGCTGCCAATATCAGACAAGTCATCGACCACCTCAACGGCGAGCAGCTGATGACCCCTACCATTGTCGACACGCGTGCCGAATTTGCCTCTCATCTCAACCAGTATGAGTATGACTTTGCCGATGTGAAGGGACAGGAGTCTCTCAAACGTGCATTGGAGATTGCTGCTGCCGGTGGGCATAACGTCATCATGATTGGACCTCCAGGCTCTGGCAAGACCATGCTGGCTAAGCGTATACCTTCCATTCTCCCGCCCCTCAGCCTTGAGGAGGCCTTAGAGACTACCGAAATTCATAGCGTTGCTGGCAAAATGCATTATCAGGACTCTCTCATAGCTGTCCGGCCTTTCCGTGCCCCTCACCATACCGTGTCCGATGTGGCATTGGTGGGTGGAGGTGCCAACCCCCAGCCAGGAGAGATTAGCCTGGCCCATAATGGAGTTTTATTTCTCGATGAGCTCCCCGAGTTCAGAAGGTCTGTCCTTGAGGTTCTCAGACAACCTATGGAGGAGCGCAGGGTTACCGTCTCACGTGCCAAGATGACGGTTGACTATCCCGCCAGCTTCATGTTGGTGGCAGCCATGAACCCCTGCCCATGTGGCTACTACAACCACCCCACCATCCAGTGTACCTGTGCCCCTGGGGCTGTGAAGAAATATATGAACAAGATATCGGGTCCTTTGCTGGACCGTATTGATATTCAAATCGAGGTTATCCCCGTCCCATTTAGTGAGCTTTCTGTCAAACAGCCTGGTGAGAGTAGTGCCGTCATTCGCCAACGCGTCATTGCTGCCCGCAAGATACAGGAGGAGCGTTTTAAGGATTGTCCGGGCGTGCATTGCAATGCCCAGATGGGTACCAAGCTCTTTCGCCAACATTGTGCCTTAGACAGCAAGTGCCAAGAAATGATGCGGCTGGCCATGGATCGCCTCGGCCTTTCTGCCCGTGCCTACGACCGCGTGCTCAAGGTTGCCCGCACCATTGCCGACCTCGACAACTCCCCCAACATTAACTCTGACCACCTTGCCGAGGCCCTTACCTACCGTTCCCTCGACCGCGACAGTTGGGGAAGGTAGCAGGGGCAAGCCTCAAGTGAGATAACTGTAAACACACACATTTTTTTCTGGCGATGAGGGTTATATATGTGACTTTCTTTTTGGCAAAGACTAGGCGGGACTTAATCTTTTAGACTTCCGATAGGTACTATCCAGATGTCGTCGGAACGTTTGAAAGCATACGAGCCAAGTGCGGTGAGTATCATAAGAAAAGCCGGTTTGCCCATGTTGTCGGTGTTGATTTTTGAGGCCAACTTTTTAAGGTTCTTTGCACCTTCTTCAATGAGGGTTTCACCGCCAATTTTAACCTCCACTAATCCATAGGTACCGTTGCGGAGGTGTATTACCGCATCGCACTCCAACCCATTCCTGTCACGGTAATGGCTTACCTTGCCGTCTATTGCTTCGGCAAAGACACGTAGGTCGCGCACAGCAAGTGTTTCGAAAAGAAGTCCGAGGGTGCTTAGGTCGCCCATCAGGTTTTTGGGACTGATGGATATTTACTCGTTGCAAAAATACGATATTTTTCTGATATACAAAGAAAAATATTTTTTTTCGTTCGGCAGTTTGACAGTTTCTCGTTCGGCAGTTTGGCAGATATGTACCAGCCAAAATGTAGTCGTTGTTGATCGGGATATTTATAGGAGTCCCCTTAATTGCTTGCAATAATAGTCTTAACTTTTTATTAAAATCGAAATGTGGAATTTGCAAATCCTTGATAAATAGAAATCCTCGTAATTTAGTTAAACCCCAATCGGTCATTAGGTTGCTTTCTCGCTTATTTAGGTCTGTTCATGACATCTCAGCATTTCTTTCTGTTTCATGACCAAGTAACGTCATGGAACAGAAAGAATACTAATCTGGCATTAATCCGAATTACAGATTTGGGTTTAAAATAATAGTGTGCTATAGCTGCACGGTGTCTTCCATTAGGGAGGAGGCAAAGCCGTCGGCGAGCTGAACAAGTGCGCATAAGGGATATTTGTCTTTGGCAGCATTGAGGTTGCTGAGGGCTTCGCGGCTTTGGAAAGGCAAGTCCCAAGCTGTCATGTGCCAGCGTATGGCAGCAATCTCGGCATCGGTAAGGTCTAGGCCCAGACGGAGCAGGACGATCACGCTTTTTTCGCCATGACCCAGAGGGAAATTGCTGTAGTCGACCGTGTAGCCGTCGTACTCTTCCCAGCGGCCGAAACTGTTCTGGCGTTTTTTCTTTACCTCCTTGTATATGTCGGCCTTGCAGATGTCGTGCAGGAGTGTGGCAAGCGTCACGCTGTCTTCTGGCAGCTGTTCTTCAAGTGCGGGGTTCAGCCGCAACGCTGTGGAACGCAGGCGCATGGCTGCGGTATAGACGTTGTAGGAATGGTCGGCCAGACCGCCTTCATAGTTGCCGTGGAAATTGGTGGAGGCGGGTGCTGAGAAAAACTGACTTCCTTTCATCCAATCCATCACCTCGTCGATGCCCTGACGGTCAGTAGCATCCAGTAACTCTAATATCTTTTCTTTAGTTGTCATCGTTCAATTGTATTTGAAAAACGAAAGTATTTTGCAAAAGTACTATAATTTTCTCAAATGACAAAATACATGGGTCAAGAAACAGGGGGGAATCATCAAATTGATTATGGGCTACCGCTATAGATTACCCTGAAGGGCAAAACCTTATGTTTGTATTTTTAGAACTCACATGTATCGGAACGCGGAATCGTAGCGTATTTGCAGTATGCAGATGTAGCAAAGAACCATTCTCGTTATTGATTTAGGGAGAATGCGCAGATTGATTTCAGGGTGAATCAAATTTTATGTGTATATTTGCAGATGAATAAATGTAGAATAATCTTATGAAAAGGACTTTGGTGACAGCCGATAAGGCAACTGAGTTATTCCCCGTGGTGGATGCCGAAGGGAATGTGATTGGCAAAATGAGTCGCGCAGAGGCACACAGCGGGACGAAACGGCTTCACCCGGTGGTGCATCTGCATCTCTTCAACAGCCGGGGCGAGCTCTACCTGCAGCACCGTGCCACGTGGAAGGATGTGCAGCCAGACAAGTGGGACACAGCTACAGGAGGCCATTTCGACTATGGCGAGACGGCCGAAGAGGCTTTGGCTCGCGAGGTGATGGAAGAGATAGGACTTGCACCTGACCAATACAAGCCTCGGTTGTTGAGGAAGTATATCTACGAGAGTGCTATCGAGCGGGAGCTGGTGTATGTATTCTCAGCTACGTATGACGGCGTGCCCCAGCCGTCGCCCACCGAGACACAAGGTGGCCGCTTTTGGACGATGGAGGAAATCAAAGCCAACCTGGGGAAGGGGGTCTTCACGCCGATGTTTGAGAAGGAGCTGCCTAAATTGATGAGTAGCATGGGTTAGGGAAACCAGTTCCAAAAGGTGTGATGTGAAAAAAAGATTTTGCCATGTCTGGGTTTTTGTGTATTTTTGCAAAAATTAATTTATGTGAACAGCTGATAGGCTATTTTGAACACAAAATGTGACAACTCCAAAGCCTGCTAAATCGATAGCTATATCACTTGACTACACCCGTTAACTCGAAAAATAAATCATCATGAAAAGAAACTTTAAACACCATATAGACAGAATCCTCTCTTCTGGAGTGGGCAGACAACTGATGCTCTTTGTGTTTATTTTCCTGGCATCTTGGCTGTTATTGGTCTTGCTCTATAGTTGGTTGATTTCGAATTTAGGCTTTGAAAGGTCGATACCGCGAGCATTGGCCGATATACTGACCCCAGCACATTTTTCGAATATAGCTTACGGCAACGGGCATACCACGGCCATGGCCATGCTGCTGGCCGCCTTGGCAGGAATGGTGGGAGGCGTGGTGTTTCAGGGTTTGCTGATAGCCACCATCACCAACATGATACGTAGCCGCTCGATAAAAGTGAAATCTGGCGATGTAAGCTATCATTTCGACCACCATGTGTTGATGCTGGGCTTTGCTGAGTCCGTGGCCCCGATAATAGAAGATATGAAGTCGGACAATATAGTGATTGCGGTGGAAGATGGGGTGGACGATGTGCGAGAGCTGCTGCAAATCAGATTGTCGGAACAGGTCTTCAAACGCATCACCGTGCTACATGCCGATATGATTAGCAACGCCGACTTGGAACGGTTGCATGTGGGCAAGGCCTCGGCCATCTTTATCGTTGGCAATCGTCAGCAGAAAGACCACGACATACGTAATGTAGAGAGCTATAAGTGCTGCATGGAACTGCTGGGAGATACTTCCACCACGCCCTGCTATGTGATGATTGACGACCCGGCATTCTTTACCCTAATACAGAACTACGGCCTGAAACAGGAGAAGAATTTTCATCCCTTCAACTACTGCGAGGCGTGGGCGCGCGAGTTGCTGGTGGATGGCGACAACCGCTACAGCAAGCTGGATTGGCGGACGGAGGAGGACAATCTTCACAAACATCCCGAGAAATTTGTGCACATGGTTATTTTGGGCATGTCGCAGATGGGTGAGGCTTTGGCCAACGAAATGGCTTTTATAGCCCATTATCCCAACTATGTGCTGCGAGGCGTTCGAACAAAAGTGACCTGTGTCGAACCCGACTGCCGCCGATGGATGGAGGACTATGTGGGCAGGCATCACACACTCTTCCAGTATTGCCATTACACCTTCCGACGATTGGATATGACGGGCGAGCAGGAACGTTTTGTCAACACGGTTGAAGAGGAAAAGGACTTTGTGGACTTAGAATTTGAGTTTGTGCAGTCGGAGATACCGGCACCCATGTTGCAGGACGAGCTGGCAGCACAGGCGGTGGACCCCAAGCAACTATTAACCCTCGCCGTTTGTTTCGACGACGACAGCCGCAACACCATCATCGCCCACACGCTTCCTGAAATAGTTTATTCCCAACAGATACCGGTATGGCTCTACCGCAGGACAGTGGCGGCCTCCATCATGGAACAGCCAAAGTTCAGCAAGATACAGCTCTTCGGTTCTTCGCACATCAATGTGGTGAGCGACAGCCAGGAGGTGGCATGGGCCAAAGAAATCAATCAGTACTACATGAAACAATGGGGCAGCGACCAGCAGAAGTGTCAGAATACCGAACAGAATTGGAATGCCTCTTCGCTTCCCGAGCGTTGGTCGAGCATCTACAACGCCAGTCACCTCCCCGCCAAGCTGAGGAGCGCAGGAGTGCGTTGGGACCCGCAGAGCGAGACGCCCATAGCCAACTGGAGCCAGGTGGATGAAGCGACCAAGTGGGTACTCTCCGATGTGGAGCACAACCGCTGGATAGCAGAGAAACTGATGATAGGCTATCGTTCTCCCTCTCAGGAGGAATTGGCCACCATGGATAGGAAGACTTTGAAGAATAACTTCATCCACCCCGACATTTGTCCCTATCACCAGCTCACCGACCAAGACCGCCAAAAGGACCGTCATCTGTTGGATAGCTTGGTAGAGGTCATCAACCAAACAAAGAAATAACCAAACAACCACCACATAACCAATGAACCATGAGAAAACTACTGCTTATAATCGCCTTTTGTTGCTTGACCTGTATGGGTTCAGCACAAAAGACCGTGACCATGAAGGGCACGGTGAGGAAGATAACCTACCCCGACACGAAGGGCAATACCTTAGTGCCGTTGCAGGGCGTACGTGTAAAGGTGAATACCGAAGTGTCATCCGATGCCGCTGGCCGTTGGCAGGTGCCCGTGGTTAAGACCAGCGACGGTTTTTTCCGTTTCACTTCAATCATGAAAGAAGGCTATCAGCTGGTTTCGCCCCAGCTGAACGAGCCCCAACTGCTGGATGCCCATAACGATGTAGTCATCATCCTGGAAAACAAAGAAGAAAAGGCTGCCCACTCAACTGCCTATGTGCGGAATATGCGTAAACAATATCGCAGGATGATAGCACAGTATGAGGACCAATTGGACTCGCTGAAAACCGTGTTGGGTGCGGCCTATGCCGAAAATGAGCGCTACCAAGCCATGGAGCGGGAATACCGCCAGTTCAGCCAAGACTACTACGAGAGCAACAGCCGAATAGAGGCCGAGGCGGAACGGTTGGCCTCAATCGACTACCAGTCGCTGGATTCGGTGGCGCGGTTGCGACTGAGGCTGAAGACCGAGGGCAACTGGGAGGAACTGCAAAAAATCATAGTCATCCCCGACAATGTGGAACAGCTGGCAGCTGAATACAATGCCAACAAGCTCCAGCGTCAGGAGCAACAGGCGCGGGAGGATGCTGTGGCAGCGCATTTGATGGAAGACCTGAAGGACAAGGCTGATGTGTATAAGATGTTGGTACAGCATGACTCGGCGGCGCTGTGTCTCAAGAACCGAATGGGTTTCCACCCCGACAGCATTGGGCTAATACGCGACTATGCCGACTATTTGACCGACTTCGCCGCCCATTATGCCGAGGCGTTGGCTTTGGAACAGCGTATCCTCGCCCTTCAGCAGTCGCGCCAAGAGCGTGAGGACATAGAAGAGGCTTCTACCTATTTCATTTTAGGCAACATTTACGACAAGTTGGGCAAGTATGATTCCTCGGCATCGATGTACGAGAAGGCCCTTGTTTTGCAACGCAAGGCCTATGGGGAGGAAAGTGCCGATGTGGCGATGACCTATGCCAGCCTAAGCCCTGTGTACTATAGTCTTGGCAGTCATGAGAAAGCAATGGCGCAGGCATTCAAGGCGTTGAAGATAGGCGAGAAGTTGATGGGTGCAGAGGATTACCGCATGACAACCATATACAACAATCTAGGCTTCCTTTATTCTAACCAGGGTGAGTACGACAAAGCCCAAGAGATGTACCAAAAGTCGTTGGCCATAGCGTTGAAAAACGTAGGTGAAGAACATCCCATTGTTGCGGTCACCTACTCAAACATAGGGTTGGTGTATGACAAGCAGGGCAAGGAGACACAGTCTTTGGAAATGTATGGTAAGGCTTTGGCACTCCAGCAACGGATGCTGGGGGAGGGCCACCCCGGTGTGGCCACCGTTTACAACAACATGGCTGCTGTTTATTACAATCGTGGCGAAATGGATAAAGCTATTGAAATACAGCAGAAAGCACTACCCATCATGGTGAAAGCCCTAGGTGAGAATCATCCCGACGTGGCTTCGCTCTACTCCAACATCAGCAACCTCTACCGTGAGCAGGGCGACCAAGAGCATGCCTATGAGATGTGCCAGAAAGCCCTCTCCATTCGCCAGAAAACCTTTGGTGAGGAGTCGGCCGAAGTGGCTTTGTCGTATGTGGATTTAGGGGCGTTAAGTTTCAACAAAGACCAATATGACGAGGCACAGAACTATTTTGATAAGGCCATGAAGATACAGCAAGTAGTACTGGGCAGAGAACATCCTCAGCTGGCTGTTACCCTGGTAAATATGGGTCTTACGCACCAGATGCAGGGCGACACGGCACAGGCTATTGCCTTCTTTCAGCAGGCGGCTGCCATTGAGGAGAAGGTGCAGGGCGAGGGTAATCTGGTTCTGGCTGACACCTATAGCCTGTTGGCCTCACTTTATTCTAGTCGGAGGGATTATGCCATGGCTCTGAAGATGCATGAACGCCGCTGTCACCAGCTGGTGACCATCTATGGAGAAGGAAGTGCCGAAATGGTTGGTGAGTACGTTGCCATGAGCCAATGCCAACGCAGGATGGGCAATTATGCCAAGGCATTGAAGATCTTACAAAAAGGGTTGACCTGGGTACAAAAGGATGCACAGCAAAACCAGGATTCACGCACCCAGGAAGCCGTATTGCGCAACCATATAGCTTTGCTGCACTATTCCTTTGAAAAGTATGAGGAGGCCTTGAAAGAATATGCGGTCTTGCTCCCCTTGCAGCAGGAGCTGAAAGGCGAGCGCAGCATGGCAGTTGCCAATGTGTGCTACAGCATGGGTTCATGCTACCGTAGGATGGGCGACCATCGTCGGGCATTGGAAAAGAGTCAGCAAGCGTTGGATATCGTCAAAGGATTGGAAGATGCCGACCCCAAGCAGGTGGAGAAGATACAGCGAAGGGTGACCGAATGCCTTGAGGCATTGGGCAATCAGGATAAGGAATAATGTGAGTTATCGAAACGATGACAGAAAGAGTTGACCACGAATTATTGTATTGCAATGGAAGATAAGTATAAATATTTTGCCTTTATCTCTTATAATCATCAGGATGCTAAGGAGGCTTACCGGTTGCAGAAAAAGTTGGAGCACTACTCGCTGCCCACTACCACCATGCGGATGTACTCGCTTGAGAAGAATCCCATGAAACCGGTCTTTTTTGCCGAGACCGACATCCAGCCGGGCAATCTGAACGACGAATTGCAGCAACGGTTGAGCAGTTCGCGCTATCTGATTGTGGTTTGCTCACCTGCCTCGGCACAATCGATGTGGGTGGGGAAAGAGATACTGTATTATATTGAAGCAGGGCGTAAAGACCAGATTTTGCTCTTTGTGGTGGATGGCATACCCGGCAGCGGCGACCCTGCCACAGAGTGTTTCAACCCAGTCATCAAAGAGCACCTTTCGATGGCCTATCTGGGCGCCAACATCCATGAGGAGGTGGCCTCGTTGCCCAAGGCTCTGTGGCGCGAGCGTGCCTATACCCAGATAGTGAGCAAGATGTTGGGGTTGGAGTTCGACGACCTTTGGCAACGCTATCGGCGCAACCTCAAGCGTCGCAAGGCTGTGCGTATGGGCACGATGGCCATTGCCGTGCTGATGGTGATAGGAACAGGGGTGTTGGCCAGCAGGCCCACGGCCATAACGCTGGAAGTAACGGAGCTACCGCCCATTAACGCCAACCTTTTTGCCGATGAAGGGGTGGTGACCTTTACCCTAAGTGAAACGGTGTATGCCGACACCATTCATGGGCTACCGGCAACCCTAACTTTTAACAACATACCGCGCAAATATGCAGGGGATAAGGTAGTGCTGCATTATGAGCAGCCAGGGTTTGAAGTGTTGGATACCATGGTGACAATGCAACGAGAGGTTTCTTTGGTAGTGAAACGACAGCCAAGCTACTACGGTCATGTGGTGGGTTATACCCGCCAGAGCGGAACGGACCACATGGTGGCGCACGTGAAGATTAGGGTAGGGGAGGAGGAAACAGTCTCCGACGAGCAGGGCTATTTTGAGTTGAACATACCATTGGAGCATCAGACGTCTGACATCGTAAAGGCCTACCAAGGCACGGCCGAACTGGCCGGTCGGGTCTTCCCCACAGGGTCGCTATATCCCGAGCGCGATGCCCTCGGTGAGGTAGTCAATTACATCGAGGTGGAATGATGGGTTATGTAAAGGAAAAGGATTATGTAGAATAAAAAAAGAGAGAAAGAACTAACCCCCTGATGAGCAGGCCCTAAAGATCATTATTAGTTGTTTGGAGGTGGAATCAAGTTTAGATAGGTAAGGCGAAAATCACTACAAATGGTGATTTCCCTGTCGTGAAAAAGATTGTATTTTTGCATCCGAAAAAAGGTCAAAAGACTTTTCATCTTCAAAGTATCTTGTGGCAAGAATTGAACCACTTTGAACAATTAATAAATGGTTAGTATGTAGTGTTTTTAGGGTCTGTAGTGATGACAGACCCTTTTTCTTGTAGTAAGAGTTTTTCGTGAGGGGAAATGGTTAGAACAGATTGTGATTTAATTGAATATGTTTTAAATAGTATTGAACATGAAAAAGATTGGACTTTTTGTTTTGATGTGTTGGATGGCCTTTGGAGGGTTGGCACAACAACGGTCGGCTATATTGCTCGAACAGATGCTTCATAACCCTAAGTATGTGTTGGTTGTGGCCCATCGAGGCGACTGGCGTAATCATCCCGAGAATTCCCTGCCAGCCATAGCAAGCTGTATTGAACAAGGTGTGGATATGGTGGAAATTGACCTCCAACGCACCAAGGACGGTGTGCTGATTTTGATGCACGACCCTACCATCGACCGTACCACCAATGGCCACGGTCGTGTCGACGAACACACTTACTCTGAGATTGCCGAACTGAGGCTGAAGGCCATGCATGGGGCCTGCCTCACTCGTAACCATGTTCCCACCCTGCAAGAGGCGTTGGAGTTGTGCAAGGGTAAGATTTTGGTGAATATTGACAAAGGATACCAGTACTATGAGGAGGTGTTGGCATTGGTGGAGAAAACGGGTACGCAGGGGCAAGTTGTCGTCAAGTCGGGTGCACCTTTGCACCAACTCTCGCAAGAGCATTCCACCGCGGTAGATGCCATGATAATCTATGGGCAAAGGCTGTCCCATGCTGACCAGTTGTCACCCGAAGAGATAGGCGACCGAGGCATCCTCTATATGCCGGTAGTGAGCATCGACCAGCCGGAAAGTGTAGATATTATCACCGCCTTTCTGAAAGTTAAACCGGTGGCTGTTGAATGCAATATGAGTGAGTTCAACGAAACTGCCAAACAAAACTTAGAACGGTTGCGCAATGCCGGTATCAAGATTTGGATGAACTCAATATGGCCATCGCTCAACGCCGGCCACGACGATGACCGAGCCGTGGAGCTCTTCCAGCCCGACGAAAGCTGGGGATGGATACTTAATCAAGGAACCACTATCATACAAAGTGATAGGTGTAAAGAATTATTAAGGTATTTGGATATGAGGAAGATGCGGTAGGTAATCGGCAAGATTCTTCACCAGTTTCGCAAAGTACATATCCAAGCATCAAGAATAAAGTAATTGGTATGTAACTCCGCACTAACTCAACAGTAACTCCACCTATTAGTTTACATTTAGATTAGTATTTGATTTTATTTTGATTAATAAAGATAAACTAAGTATAAACAAAATATAAACAAAACATAATCTAAATGTAATATAAATGATGTTCTTACTGTGGGTTTTCAGGGAACCATCCTGTAGGTGGCTACCTATTGCGATATCATCGTAAGGTATTGGCATTGTAATTGTTATCTTGATAATGCAGGGCAATCTTATCCAGAATCACTTCTGCCTCTTCGAGTGTGGTGGTGTTGACTAAAGGTATGCGGAACTGCTTGAAGTCGTAGAGTCCTTTGAAATAGCCGCCATAGTGTTTGCGCATTTCGAACATGGCGGTGTGCTCCCCTTTAAATTCCACGGCAGCTATAAGATGCCTGCGGCAAATGTCCACCCTTTCTTGAACTGTGATGGGACGTTCGGTTACGCCACGTAGAAGTCGTTGTGTTTGCTCGAAAATCCAGGGATTGCCAATGGCACCACGGCCGATAAGGATGCCGTCGACACCATACTTCTGCTTAGCCTCCACCGCCTGCTGAGGAGTGACTATGTCGCCGTTGCCGAAGATGGGTATGTGCATGCGGGGATTGTTCTTTACCTCACCGATGAGGGTCCAATCAGCCGAGCCTTGGTACATCTGGGTCTTGGTGCGGCCGTGGATGCTGAGGGCGGCGATACCTACATCCTGCAGCCGTTCGGCCAGTTCTACGATGGGTTTGTCGTCAGCGTCGTAGCCAAGACGGGTCTTGACGGTGACAGGAAGGTGGGCACGACGAACCACCGCCTCGGTGATTCGCAGCATTTTTGGAATATCCTTGAGGATACCGCTGCCGGCACCCTTGCCGGCCACCTTGCGAACGGGGCAGCCCCAATTGATGTCGATGAAATCGGGCTGCTGAGCCTCCACGATATCGACACATTGCACCAACTCCTCTTCGTTGGCTCCAAAAATCTGGATTCCAATAGGGTGTTGGGCAGGGGTGAAGCGCATCTTGCGATAGCTTTTCTCGGCCTCGCGGTTGAGAGCTTCGGAGGCGATGAACTCGGTGATGAGCAGGTCGGCCCCAAAACTCTTACAGAGCTCGCGGAAAGGCATGTCGCTGATATCATCCATGGGCGAAAGCCCAAGGACACAATATTTTCCAAAATCTAACGTTTCCATAAAGAGTGTGCAAAAATACAAATAAAAAGAGAATAATAAGATATTCCGTATGGAAAACAAAGAATTAGTGATAGTCTATACCGAGTACGACTCGTTGCAGGAGATGCCCCAAGCCGACCGTCAGCTGATGGAGGCCGCCATGGAGGCTACCAAGACTGCCTATGCTCCTTATTCACATTTCCACGTAGGTGCTGCGGTACGGTTGGCCGACGGCACCATCTTACGGGGGAGCAATCAAGAGAATATTGCCTATCCCTCGGGCCTTTGTGCAGAGCGGACGGCGTTGTTCAGCTCCTCGGCGCAATATCCCAATTTGGCCGTGGAGGCCTTGGCCGTGGTCGGTTTTCACGAAGGGGCTTTCACCGAGGCTTCGCCCTGTGGTGCTTGTCGACAAGTGATGTCGGAATATGAGTTGCGCTTTGGTAATGAGATTACCCTTTTCTGCTATCTTGCAGGGGGGCGAATTCGTAGGATTACTGGGGTGAAAAGCCTGCTTCCTTTCGCTTTTGATGCCAATCTATAGAAAAAATTGTATTAACACAAAGTATTGAGAAACATAGGTGTAGACGTTTTTGCCAAATATTTTTCGGCGAAAAAGTTTCGTACACTAAAATTTCTTTGTACCTTTGCACGCTTAAAAAGCAAAATAATAATAAGAATAATAATAAAAATTAATACTTAATATGGGAATTATTGGAAGTATCAGAAAACACTCCGGAATAGCAGTTGCCGTTGTGGGTATTGCTATTGTTGCATTCATCATCGGTGACCTCGCCAAAAACAATAGAGGTGTGCCCGATATGGGTCAGATTGACGACCAAACTATCACCTATAACCGCTTCAACGAGAAGGTTGAAGAGATGGAGAATAGCTACAAGGCCCAGCAGGGCATCGCTCAGATTCCTACCGATGTCGAATACCAGCTGCGTGACCAAGTTTGGCAGAATCTGGTTACCGAGACACTTACTGACAAAGAATTCGACAGACTGGGTCTGCAACTTACCCCTGCCGAATTGAACGACATGTACATGGGCACTTTTATCCACCCTTACATCCGTCAAATCTTCACCGACCCCCAGACCGGTAATTTCAATCCTGCTACCGTCAAGCAGTATATGTCCAATTTCGAAAACCTTGACACCGCCCAGCGCATGCAGTTGGTGGAGATTGAGAAGACCGTGAAGGAAGACCGTAAACAGCAGAAATATAGTGCGCTGATTGCTCGTGGTCTGTATATGCCCAAAGCCATCGCCAACCAGATTGTTGAGATGGGCAGCAAACTCAGCAATGTCACCGCCATCAACTGCAGCTACCAGTCTCTTCCCGACGAAGAGGTTGGAGCTCTCACCGACCAGGATTATCAGAACTACTACAACAAACATAAAGCCGAGTTCCGTCTGCGCGACGAGCTCCGCGAGATCGACTATATCATCTATCCCGTTGTTCCCACCCAGCAAGACTTGGCCAACATTCAGGCCGAGGTGCAGCAGACTTGGGAAGAGTTCCAAACCATTGCTCCCGAAGAGCTGACTTTCTTTGTCAATGCCGAGTCTTCCCGCAACTACGACTCCACTTACCGCAAGGCCAGCGAGTTTGCCAGCCCTATGGACAGCGCCCTGATGGCTGCCGCCGAGGGTAGCTTTATCAGCCCCCGCATAGCCGGCAACGAATGGATGATGGCCAAAGTGCTCAACATCGCCAACCGTCCCGACAGTTTGCGTGCCAGCACTATCTATATTTTCAACGACAAAGCCGGTGGCAACATCACCCGTAGCGACGAGCAGGCCAAACAGCTTGCCGACAGCGTGATGAATGTGATTAAGAGCGGAGCCATGAGCTTTGAAGATGCCGTCAACCAGTATTCCGATGACCCCCAGAAATCGCAGAATAATGGCGACATGGGTTGGGCTCTCGATGGTGGCTACGGCTTCATCAATGAGGATGTCGTCAATACCCCCGAAGGCGGCATGTTTGTTAAGAAACACCCCCAGGAGGTTGGCTATTTCCTCGTAAAGGTTACCGGAAAGACCACTCCTCACAGAAAATACCGTGTGGCTGCTATCGCTCGTGAGATTGCTGCCAGCGAGGCCACTTCACGCAATATCTACAATGAGGCCAATAAGTTTGCAGGCAGCAATCGCACTTATGCCGAGATGACCGCCACCGCTCAGGCTCAGAACCTGCAGGTGCGCAATGCTATGGTCAACGCCATGCAGTATGGCATCGGTGGTGTGAGCAATGCCCGCAGCATCGTCCAGTGGGCCTACAATGAGGACACCGAGGTGGGTGCTGTTGCCGATCAGATTTTCGAAGGCGACGACATGTATATTGTGGCTGCCCTGAAGAACGTCTATAATGTCGGTTATGCTTCCCTTGACCAGGTTCGTCCTATGATTGAAAACCAAGTTCGTATTGAGAAGAAGGCCGAAGTGCTGAAAGCTCGCCTCGAAGAGGCTAAGAAAGCTGGTGGAAACCTCAGCGCCATTGCTGCTAAGGTCAACGCCTCCATCGACACCCTCGATAGCGTTTCCTTCAACGATTACTTCCTGGGTCAGTATGGCATGGAGCCTAAGGTTCAGGCCGCCATCGCTGCTACCCCTGCCAACAAGATGGTGGGTCCCATCCAGGGTGCCAACGGTGTCTATATGGTCAGCGTAAACGCCAAGATGGACAATCCCGCTGCCGGCGATGTCGAGACCATCCGCAAGCAGAAGGAGCAGTCCTTCATGCAGAGCATGCGTGGCATTCAGCAGGTGCTGAAAGACAATGCCAAGGTTGAAGACAACCGTATCAAATTCTTCTAATGGATAGTCAACGGTTGAATACGATAAAAGAGAAAGGCGCGGCCCTGCGGCTGCGCCTTTCTAATAATTGGCAGGACTTTCGCGAGCGCATGCACCATAAGCATCGCTTGGTGCTGATGGATACCGATACCTTCAAGGAGAAGTTTTCCATGGAGCTTACCGGTGTCAACATCTTCACCTATGTGGGCATCTCGGTTATTGCGTTGCTGCTCCTTTCCATGCTTCTTATCGCGTTCACCCCATTGCATAACCTGGTGCCTGGCTACATCAAACCTGAGCAGCGCGAGGAGATTGCCCGAAGTGCCCAGACCATCGACTCTTTGGAACGTATTATTGAGGACCACGATCAGATGATTGCCGCCATTCAGGCCGTCGTCAGCGGCAAGCCCCTCACCGAAGAACAGCAACAACAGGCCCAGCAGATTGAGGAGGAGGCTATCCAGTATAAACATTCAAAGGCCGACTCTTTGTTGCGCAAGGAGATAGAGGCCAAACAAAAAAGGTATAAGGAGAAGAAAAAGGCTAAGGGTAAAGGTTAGGCAGCTGGTGTCTCTCTTTCTCCCCTCAGCCAACCCATTCATATAGAATTAATGATATGAAAAGAATTGCCATATTGGGATCGACAGGTTCTATCGGAACCCAGGCGCTGAATGTGATTCGTCGCCATCGCGACCTGTTTTCCGTCGAGGTGCTCTGTGCCGGTAGCAATGCCGACCTATTGATAGCACAGGCGTTGGAGTTCGACCCCAATGCCGTTGCTATTGCCGATAAGACGAAATACCAGCAGGTGCAGGATGCCTTGGCATCCCACGACATCAAAGTGTTCTGCGGGATGGATTCTGTGGCCGATTTGATGGAGATGGAGTCCATAGACCTTGTTTTAGCCTCCATTGTGGGCTTTGCGGGACTTCGTCCTACCCTCCGTGCCATCGAGCACCACAAGCCCATTGCTTTGGCCAACAAGGAGACCATGGTGGTGGCTGGTGAGATTGTCACCCGCGCAGCCAGAGACAACCATGTCCCCATTCTGCCTGTGGATTCCGAGCATTCGGCCATCTTCCAGAGTTTGGTCGGTGAAGGCGGCGGTGTAGACAAAATTTTGTTGACCGCTTCCGGCGGACCTTTCCGTGGCTACACGCGCGAGCAGTTGCAGCATGTTACGCTGGCCGACGCGCTCAAACACCCCAATTGGAGTATGGGCCGCAAAGTTACTATCGACTCAGCCTCTCTGATGAACAAAGGGCTGGAGGTGATAGAGGCGCGTTGGCTTTTTGATGTTCCTGCCGATCGCATCCAGGTGCTGGTGCATCCCCAGTCGGTGGTGCACTCCATGGTGCAGTATGTCGATGGCAGCATCAAGGCTCAGTTGGGAGTGCCCACCATGGAAACCCCCATCCAGTATGCTTTCTCTTTCCCCGAGCGCATTGAGAGTTTCTTGCCGCGATTGAGCTTTGAAAAATATAGTCAGCTGACTTTCGAAAACCCCGACACCAAGACATTCCGCTGTCTGGACTTGGCCTATCAAGCCATTGACAAGGGAGGCAACATGCCTTGCATCATGAATGCAGCCAACGAGGTGGCCGTTCAGCGTTTCATTGATGGCAAGCTCACCTTCCTCCAGATAGCCGACTTTGTGGAAGAGCAGATGCAGCGGGCGCCCTTCATCGCTAAGCCCACTTTGGACGACCTCTTCCGCACCGACTCGGAAGTCAGGGCCACCGGCGGGTTGCAATAGATTGAGGAGTATCCGGCACAGGTGAGGTGGCAAAGAGGACTCACCAATGTCGTGCTGTAACAAATATAATTTATAAAGTTCCTCTAACAATAAATACTAAAACGTCATGAAGAAAAACGTCATTGTCCTACTGATGTGCGCAGCTGTACTGCTGACCGTCGGCTGCAAGAAAGACAACATCCGTCCCGTCACCTCCACCCACATCATGCTGGATGCGCTGAAAGTGGATTACAAGAAGGTGATTAGTAGCTATCCCAGCACCCTCGACAAGCTGGTGGAAGCCCGTTGTACCCTCGACCATAAAATTACCGAGGTTTCCTCTGTCAAAGACTTGAATGTCGTGAACATGTCCGAAGTCTATTATATCGGTTATTTTTCCGATGAACATTGCAGCAAAATCGTCTATGTGGATCGCAATTTCGAGGATGGTACCACTCAGATGAACTATGTCGAGCCTCAGAGTCCTTGGCTCGGCGACCACAGCATCCCCATGGCTTCTTTAGATAGTATGATTACCCTTGAACAGGCCATCCGCTGTGTCATGGCCTCTGACTATGCCACCCCTAACACCTGCTATGTCAATCTCCGCTATCCCGTCTACTCTTTCGACAAAGGCCACGCCATGTATGTCTTTGGCGGCTATTCTGCCGATGGCAAACATCTCTGGGTAGACGCCTACACCGGCGAAGTCTACTCCGTCGATGACGATCAGGACGACGACTATTGATTGTGAATAGGGTAAAATGAATGGTGTACAATGAAGGCTAACGCCCCATTGTACACTTTTTTTGTATCACTCTAGTAAAATAAAAGACTGTTTTTTTCTTTACCTCTGTAGGGAAGTAAAAAAAACCAGCAGAAGACATTATGGAATTGGTCAGCCAACTACCAATAGTGGAGTGAGGCCGTTTCCAGAAGATGTTTAAGGAGAGTCAACAGAAGGAGATGAAGATAGAGGAGTATCTTACAGAGCAGCTTTTTTCGTCAGAGAGAGTGTGCCCGATATGTGGTGGCACACACGTACAACGCAATGGCAGGCGGAAAAACGGTAGTCAAAAAGTTCATTTGCAAAGACTGCGGGAAGACATTTTCAATACGGAAGAACTCGATATTCAGCGGAACACGCAAGCTCATGTCAGTATGGCACGAATACATGGACTAAATCAACACTTAGCAGCGACGAAAACAGCATTTACAGGAAGTTTTCGAAAGGCAATGGCCATAGGCTTGTACAGATAAAAGGAAGGAAGACTGTGAAAGGTATTTACCACATACAGTACCTGAACGCATACCACACCAAACTCAAGGCTTTTGTGGCCTCTTTCAAAGGCGTTTCCTCAAAATACCTCAACAATTATCTTGTATGGAACAACGCTGTCGAACACAAGGGAGGTTCGCTTCGAGAAAAAACAGCGAATATCCTCAACTTTGCTACATCAGCCTTGTTTGAGGAGCCTTGTCTTGCCGTCCCTCTGCGCCCTCCAATACCTTTTTTGGTATTAAAACAGTCATAAATGAAAATACAACGATTTTGTTTTGTGATTTTTTTCTGTTTTCGACGTTTAATAGGAGTATGATGCAACATCCGTTTTTGACACTTGTCGAGGAGCATTCTGCAGCTATCAACCGTGTGTGCCGGTCGTTCTGCCACACGACGGAGGATTGCGAGGATTTGCGCCAAGACATCATCGTGAACCTCTGGCTGGGGTGGAGCCGTTACCGTCCTACCGCTAAGCCGGTGACATGGGTGTGGCGTGTGGCGGTGAACACGGGCATATCGTGGCGGCGGCATCGACAGCGACAGGTCGAGACCGCGCCTATTGAAGGGTTGGAATTGCCCGACGAAGGGATTGACCGAGAAGAGCGAGAATGGCTGTGCGAACTCATACGCCAGCTGCCCACCAAAGACCAGAAGCTGCTGCGTCTATATCTTGACGGCTGGAAACAGGACGAGATAGGGGAGATGCTAGGCATCAGCGAGACAAATGTGCAGACCCGCATGTCGAGGATAAAAGAGAAACTACGAAAACTAAAAGATGGTATGATAGCTTGATTTTACTCAAGTATTCACACATTCAAGCAAGCAATCAAGCAATTACACATTCAAGCAATCACACATTCCATGAAAGATACAGACCAACTGATAGAACAGATGCACCAAGCCAATAGGCAAAAATTAGAACACGATAGTGCTTTGGAAGTAAAGCCGTCACACGACTTACGCCCATTCTTGCGGTATGCCGCTATGCTGGCTGCGGTTGCGGTTGCGGCAACCTTGTTGCTGTTCCCCAATCGGCAGAAGCAATCGATACCTGTTGTAGCACACAACGAGATGCCTCAAACCGTGAAACAGCAGGTGCATGAAACACTCAATCAATCCACCATTCAGCCAATCCAGCATTCCGACTATGCCTATTCCGAGACCAAAGACGGAGTGCGCGTCTATTGCGAGGACAATTGCAACCCCGACGAGGTGTTGACCAGAATGAAACAAGTAATCAAAACATTGCAGTAAAATGAAACGCACCCATGTCTATACTTTATTAGCCTGCTTGCTTCTTGGAAGCTCCGCAGCAGCGCAGACCACACTCTACAAGACCTACCTGGGCCGCACTGGCATCAATGCCGCCTGTATCGAGGACTTCCCGATAGGAAATGGCTTAAAGGTGACTATTACCATGCTAGAAGCACGCGATACAGACGCGTTCCACCAATTGAAAAAGAGCCTTAAGGCATTGCCCTATAGTGGGGCTAATTCGGTGAAGACAAACGATTCTGTCGATTCCCATCCCTTGAAGAAGAACCCACCACGCATCGGGAATAAGCCAATACGCGATTTGGTGCATGAACTCGACAGCACTCCTGAGTTCAGCCATGTCACTACGCTTGAAGGGTCGATAGCCACCGCCTTCTTAAGCCAGATGAAGAATATGGATGTGAAGATAAACCTAGAAAAAGACAGTACAAAAGCCTCGTCAAAGCAGGCAAAGATACTGCACATCTACTGTCGCGCCGCCGACCCGTTGCCCGGTGACAAGGGTATGTATCTGATATATTTCTCCAACGACACGATGACCGCTCTAGTGTTTCACTGCCCCAACGACGAGGTATATGCCCAGTCGGTGAAGTATGTGCTGAAAACAACCGTTAAAAAAGCCGCCGCCGATTAAGATAAATACCAAAAGGCTGCGGTAGCCTTTTTCCAATTTTCACCTTTCAATTTTCAATTACCATGAAGAAACTCGTTTTCCTCATAGGGCTCATACTATGCCCTATCGCCAAGGGGATGGCGCAGATTCCCCCCGAACTGATGGACGCAATCCGTGCCGCTGTGGCCGAGCAGGCACCCAAGACTGACACCTCTAAGGCCGACAGCACCCATGTGATGTCACACCAAGACTCGCTGCGGCAGGACAGCCTTCTGCTCCAGCAGCGGGTCAAAACCCTTGAGGCCATATCCGTCCGCGCCCCGCGACCCATCTACAGCATGGACGACGAGGTGGTGAACTACAACGTGGCGGACGATGAGACCGTCAAAGGTCTTACTGCTCTCGACGCCCTGCAGAACGCCCCCAGTGTGGAGGTGGACATCGATGGCAACATCACCATGCGCGGCTCCACCAATATCGAGATTTGGATTAACGGCTATCCCACCCACATGAACGGCAATACGCTGAAAGTCTATCTCGAGTCGCTGCCCGCCGACGCCATCGACCGCATCGAGGTCATCAAGAACCCTTCCGCAAAATACATGGTGGAGGAGGGCTGCCACATTATCAACATCGTCACTAGCACCAAGATACGCAACAGCCATTTCCTCTCTTTCGGCCTCGGCGGCAGCAACCGCCCATCGGCCAGTCCGTGGGTGAGCTATGTGCTGAAGAACGAAAAGTTCTCTACCAACGTTTATCTGGGAGTGAGCAGCACGCCCACCCACAGGACGGAGCAGTCCAGCTCGATATTCCGTCAAGACGGCACGGAGGGATATGACACCACAGCCTCCAGCATCACCGCCACCGAAAACAACACCGACCGCTACACCGGCACCTTGGCCTATAACCTCAGTTATCAAATCGACTCAATGAACGACCTATCCTTCTTTGGCTTGGCAGTGACTTTCCCCGCCACAAAACACTCGCTCACCACCACCGACCAATGGTATTACCTCCCGCAGAGGTTGCACTACACTTATACGAACAGTCAGGAGAGCAGGGACTTCAACCTGATGGGAATGGCCAACCTGAGTTGGAAACACAAGTTCGACAACGTAGGACACAACCTGACCGTAACCCTTTATGACAACCTCAACTACAGCCACAATGAGCGTACCCTGCGGCGCGACTACACCCTGCTTGAAGGCATACTGCCAAAGGAACTGGCCGACTTCGACAAAACCTACCTCGGCGGCATGACCAACAACAGCCTCACCCTCAGCGCCGACTACAACCGCCCGCTCACCGTCGACGACGAACTGACGTTGGGGCTCTCGCTTGTCCCCTCGCTCGTCAGCAACTACTCGTCACCCAGTTTCTTCAACGTTGCCACGATGGCATACGACAGCCTTGATTATCTACGCCGTTTCGACAAGACCGACCGCACCACGCAGGCCTCCGCCTCTGCCAGCTGGCGCCACAAGTGGAAGGCCTTCACCATGACCCTGGGCCTGCGTGGCTATTGGAACCACTGCGACTATTCTTTGGATGCACTCTTCCCCGACGACACCTCTTTCGCCTATTGCTATCTCAAACCCTCACTGCGGCTCACCTACCGCACCAAGAGCATGCATTACTTCCGATTTGCCTACTCCCTCGCCACCTCCATGCCTTCGGCGGAGAATTTATCCACTGCCCGTCGCTACGACGAAGACTCTTACAAGGTGGGCAACCCTCTGTTGAAGGCAGGATACACCCACAATATAGACCTCAGCTGGAACCGCTATTTCGCCTCCCATGGCTCTGTGGGCATAGAGAGCTACGCCCGCCTTTCGACCAACGACATCAACTACTGCAAAGAGGCTGTCAGCGAGATTGACCCCTACCTCGGGCGACTCGTCAGCTACAGCACGCCCTACAACGTGGGCAGCAGCTATAAGACAGGCGTCGAAGGCAACATCACCTATCGCCCTGTGGCGTGGCTCAACTTCCGTCTGTATGCCAACCTCTACCGCTCGGGCTATGAGGTGGATCACCCCAAGGCGGGACACTACAGCAGTGCCATGACCTCCTACAGTTTCCGCCTCAACTGCTGGGCCAACATCGCCGGACGGGTACGCCTCAACCTCTCGGGCAACTACTCCTCGCCCACACAAGCCCTCTTCGTCGAGCGTCAAAGCGGCTACACCATTGATATGGGCCTCAGCGCCGACTTCTGGCAGAAACGCCTCTCGGTGGTGCTCAACGTCACCGACCTCTTCAACTGGAACCGCTCCCAGTCGTGGAACACTAACCCATTCCTCCTCGGTTACACCACCTCCCACACCGACAGCCGCTTCGTCACCCTCTCCTTTACCCTCCGCTTCGGCAAGATGGAACTCCAACACATAGCCAGAGAAGGTGAATCATAACAGAATGTGTGAACGTGTTAATGCTTGAGTCACTGGCACATTTGGAAAGTAAAAACTAAAACATAAAATAGAATGTGCTAATTATTGATGACATAGTCACCAGTGGTTCCACCATCAATGAGATTCTCATATCCTCAATGAAGACAACGACATTACTATTTTCAGCCGAATAGGTCGCAAAGACTTGATGGCCGAAGCCAATTGACGGATTCGGAAGGCAATTCGAAAAAGAGAAAGCCCCAACTGCAGGGTCGGGGCTTTCTCTTTATAAAGCCGTAGCGTTTGTTTTGTGCTACGATGTTGATGACCTGTGCAGTTACTTGCCAAGGCGTTTGAACTGGCAGGTGAAGTGGCGCATGAGCTCAGCTTCCCAGGTAATCTCCAAGCCGCGGGTGATGGTGTGGCGGCGGTCAAAGACATTCTTGAGGGCAACAGCTATGACATCCATGTGGTTGTTGGTGTACACACGACGGGGGATGCAGAGGCGCACGAAGTCGTTGCCACCGAAGCGGTTTTCACGGGTCACTGGGTCGCGGTCAGCAAGCACGTAGCCAATCTCGCAGGCACGGATGCCGGCTTCGAGATACAACTCGCAAGTGAGAGTCTGAGCGGGGAACTCTTCCTTAGGAATTTCGGTGAGGATCTTGTCGGCATCGACAAAGATGGCGTGGCCACCAGCAGGACGCTGGTAGGGGATTCCATACTCGTCCAGTCTCTTGGCTAGGTATTCCACCTGTTTCACACGGGTCTCAACCATGGAGAACTCAATGTTCTCTTTCAGACCTACTGCCAGGGCATCCATATCGCGGCCATTCATACCGCCATAGGTCAGGAAGCCCTCGAAGGGGATGCAGAACAGCTTGGCACCTTCGTACCATTCCTTCTTGTTGGTAGCGATAAAACCACCCATGTTCACGAGGCCGTCCTTCTTGGCGCTCATGGTCATGCTGTCGGCATAGGAGAACATTTCGCGAGCAATCTCACGGAGGGTCTTGTTCTCATAACCTTTCTCGCGGGTCTTGATGAAATAAGCGTTCTCAATGAAGCGGGCGCTGTCCATGTTCACGGGCACACCATATTTATGGCAGAGTTCGCAGGTCTCGCGGATGTTCTGCATGCTGACGGGCTGACCACCAACGGTGTTGTTGGTAACGGTGAGTACCATGAAGGGAACATTGCCCTTGTTTTCCTGAAGCACTTTCTCCAGTTTTTCAAGGCTGACATTACCTTTGAAGGGCACCTCGAGCTGGGTGTCGTAAGCCTCGGGGACGGTGACATCAATGGCAAAAGCCTTGCGGCTCTCGATGTGGCCCTTGGTGGTGTCGAAATGGGCGTTGCCGGGGACCACCATGCCGGGTTTCACCAGATAGCTGAACAGGACGTTCTCGGCAGCGCGGCCCTGGTGAGTAGGAATCACATAGTCGAAACCGGTAAGCTCGGTGATGGTATCCTTCATGTGGTAGAAGCTGCGGGCACCGCCGTAGCTCTCATCACCCATCATCATAGCGCTCCACTGGCGGTCGCTCATGGCGCCGGTGCCGGAGTCGGTGAGGAGGTCGATGTAGACATAGTCACTCTTAAGCATGAAGATGTTGTTGTAGGCCTCTTCCAGCCATTTTTCGCGTTCTTCGCGGGTGGATTTCTTAATGGGTTCAACCATCTTGATTTTCCACGCTTCAGCAAATGGTAATTCCATGATATTAAATTTTTTGATGATTGTTAAATAAATTGTTTGAATTCCAAAATAAAAACGCATGCCCTGTCGTGGGGGCACAAGTATCGACCACAAGGAGCTAACTCAACTTATGGTCTACAAACAGTCATAAACGTCTCTTTTCTTGATATTTAAGAAAATGACCTTTTCGTTTATATGTTGACTATTTTTAATCATATTTTGGTTTTGCAAAAATACGTATTTTTTTTTAATTGCGCAATATTAGTGATGCGTTAATTATTTGTTCGTATTTCTAATCTATTGATTCTATTCTCTTTATATGATTTATAACTTTTGTTGATTTGAGATAGATGAGTATCTTTGGTGCCTAGGCAAATGGAGACGTAATAAAAAACAAGAGTCCCCTAAGGGACTCTTGGTAATAGATAACTTAGTATAGAAATGTTGAAAGGTTATTTTTCTGCCTCATAGATGAGCAACTGACCGTCAGCGTAGAGGAAGAGGAGGGCATCTTTGCCTCTTTTTTTCGTGATCCAGCATCCGCCGTTCAGGGAGTCGACTTCTATCTTCTTGTATTTGTGGCTCACTTGCTGTTCGGCCAGTAGTTTGTCGTTCTTGTCGTAGATTTGCAGGTAGGTGTGTCCGTCGGAATCGTTGATGAGAGCATACATGTATTCGCCGCTGATGGCATAGTCGACAAGTTCCATGTTGTAAGTATCTTTCAAGTAGTGGCGTACCACGACGATGTCGGTAACGTGATAGTCAAACCAGTAGCTATGGCAGTAGCCCCAGAACCCAGGCCAGTAGTAAAGACGTGGAGGACAAGGATCCCAGTAGATTTGGTGGTAGTGAGGGTCGCCGTAGTAGGGATTGTGGTGAGGGTGATGGCTACCGCCGCCGCTGGCAACAGGAGCGATGCCCGAAGGACGTCCTTCACCAACTTGGCCATTGGTTGACCGAGAGGCATCAGCATTGCTGCGGATGCCGGTAGAGCTGGCACGGGATCCATCCTCACGGCCAGTTGAGACAGCTCCTGCCCGTGCACCGGAATGTCCGTTGCGCATTTGAGCGGGAGTACTGCCTGTGCGTGAAACACGGGTGGAGAGGTTGCTGCTGGAGTAGGAAGAACTCCTGCCAGTTCCACTGCTTGCTCCACTGGCGCTTCCGCTGCTGCGAAGACTGCTGGAGTAGGAAGAGCGTGAGTAGTCGGAGGAGCTGGAGCTATAGGAAGGGCTGGAAGCGTGAGAAGAAGAAACCGATGAGGAGCTGGAGTGGCTGGGGGAAGAGCTGCGAGAGGAGCTGGAAGAACTGGAGAAACTGCTCGAGCGGCTGGAGCTGGAACTAGAGCCACGGCTGCTGGAGAAGCTGCTGCCGCCGCTGCGGCCACTACTGCTATGGCTACTACTACTGCCGCCACTGCGGCTTCCACCGCCGCCTCGTTGGGCATAGATGGGAGTGGCTGCAACGAGGGCAATACCTAAGATTACAACACTTATTAGACGTGACTTTTTCATGATAACTAAGATTCTTTTTGTTTACTGATGCAAAAATACATGCATTTTCTGAGGAAAAATCCATTTTTTCTCCCTATTTTTCCAAGAAAGTTATTTGAGAAAAACTAATAGATTGGTTTCTACCTAATTCCGAGTTTGCTATGGGATGAGAGCTAATAAATATGCCGCCACGACAAGTTTACCCAAAACTTGTCGTGGCAGTAAGAAATAATATAGACAGTTTTTTAGTAGGCGGCACCTTGGCGGCCTTTGCTTTCGAGGTCCATTTTGCCGATGCGCCAGGTGAGACCGAGGCTGACGAAACGGCTGTTGTAGCTCCAGCGGTAGTCTTCGGCGTAGTAGGGGTTGGTGGAAACGGTGTGCGATTTGTACGAATTGAAAAGGTCGTTGACCTGGAAATAGAGAGAGAGGTGGCGGTCGAAGAGGTCGGTACTGAGGCCGAAGTCGACGTTGAAGATTGGCTCGCTGCGACTGAGGAACTCGATCTGGCGGCCAAGAAATTGGCTATTGATAAATACGTCAACCTTACCCCACAGTTTCGTCCGTGCATTGAGTCGCACATGGTAAGTCCAAACCTCGTCTTCCACCCACTCACCGTGACGCACCTGCAAACGATACCATCCATCACGTATACCGGCAAAAAGGCGGATATTCGTATTCTTTATCGGCCGCCAAGTGAGGTTCATTTCGGCACCGCTCATACGTACACTCCCCAAGTTGACAGATGTGTCCATCTGCACTACGCGGCCAAAGAATGTGCTGTACGCCACATCGGAAACCTGAGCAAAATTGTCGGTACTGAGGTTGAGGAATCCTTCAACCCCGACGGAACCCCAGTCGGTGTAGTGCGTCCAACCCGCCTCGGCCTTGTGGGTGTAGGCCATGCGCAGGTCGGGGTTGCCGACGGTATAGCTGTCGTCGGCATAGATGATGAATGGGCTGAGTTTGGCAATGTCGGGTGTGTCGAAACGGCGCGTGTAGCTCAGGATGAAGTTGTGGTTCTTCTCGGTGGCATAGGTGGCGTGGATGGAGGGGACAAGGCCGAAATAGTACTTGTCGAAGTCGCACGACGCGATGTTGTGTTTGCGTTGCAGCCACTGGTTCTCGCCACGGATGCCGCCCTTGAGGGTCAGCTGACCAATCTTCTGCTGCACGGTGAGGTAGAAAGTCAGGTCGGTCTCGCGGTCGTTGAAGACATAGCTGCGCAGGGAGTCTCGCAGATAATCGAGGCCAGCAAGCGTGTCAAGTTGATGGGCCCGGTTCTGCGGCTTATAATGAAATTCCGCGCCAGCCTCAATCTTGCCCTTCTTACTATAGGGGTGAGTATAGTCGACGTAAAGGTCGTTTCTACTTCCCCACTGGTCAAGATTGCTATGGCGAGTGAAGTCCAATGCTGGGAAGTTGACATATTGACGTTGCCGGATGCGGTCGTTGAGCCCGCTGGTCAGGCCGCCGTTCCAGTTGAACTCAATCTCACGCCCTGCGGTGTCGAATTTGTGCTGATAGTAGGCACCCACGTTGCCGCTGATGTAATACTGATACGCATCCACATTGGAGCGGTAGCTGTAGTCGCCGGGATGGCTTATGTACTCTATTCGGCTCACGTCAAAGTCCACATCCATATTGAAGAACGAGGGATAGAACCACGCCCACGCCGAGAAGGTGTTGCGGTCGTCGAAACGGTAGTCAAGTTTGCCGCCGATGTTGTAGTTTCTTGACCGTTGCAACTCGTTGCCTGTGTAGTCATTTGTTGAGGAGAGCAGGCTGTCGTCGGTCAACAACTGCGCGTGCTGTTCGCTGGTTACCTTGAAGTCATTAATATAGGCGCTGCCGTAGAGGTTGAGGCTCAACTTATCGTTATTATAGACATAGCTCACCCATGGCGAGAAGCGCGGACCTGTACTGGCCTTGAAGCCGACGGACAGCAGCTGGTTGAGGGGATTGCGGCCGTCGGTGACGATGTTGATAATGCTGCCGCTGGTGCCGTAGCGTGCCGAGGGGTTGCTCAACACCTCGATGCGCTTGATGCTGGAGGCGGGGAGCGTCTTAATATATTGCTTCAGAGCCTCGCCGTCCATATTCGAAGGGCGGTTGTTGATCCAAACCTCCACGGCAGTCTTGCCGCGGTAGGTGATGTTGCCCTCGGCATCCACCTCCACGCCCGGGGCGTTCTGGAGGGCATCGCTGGCAGTGCCAGACTGTACGCTGGGGTCGTCCTCCACATGGTAGAATGTCTTTTCGCCGTCGGCGCTGTAAAGCGGACGCTGGGCGGTGACGCTCACTGCTTGCAGATTTGTGGCGCTATGGAATAGGCTGATAGTGCCCAATGCCGTGTCGGGCGGCAGGCTGATTTGCTGCCAATAGGGTTCATAGCCGATGGCAGAGATACGCAGCAGATAACTGCCCGTGTCCACAGGGCTGAAACGGAATAGGCCCGAGGCATCGGTGGTGGTTCCTTGAACAAAGGTGCTGTCCTGCTGTCGCAGCAGCACACAGTTGGTGAAGGGCAGTGCCTCGCCCGAAGTGGCATCTTGCAGTGTCCCTTTAGTAGTCAGTTGTTGGGCTTTCGCCCCTCCGATGGCACATGCCATCAGAATCGTCAACAGAATCGTTCTTTTCGTCATAGTATATCTCGTTTTGATTTATTATACAACGCCTAAGTCGGCAAAATACTACAGCCTTACATGAAACATGTATTTCCGAATTGGCGTTGCAAAAGTACTAACATATTCACAATCAACCCCTACCCGAAGGGGTAATAAGATAATGCCTGATAAAAAACTACCCGAAAGGGTAGTGTAAAAAACACAAGAAAGACGGGCGACGACACAATAAAAATGGCTCGCTGGCGTTAATCCTTCAAAAAGAATAATAATGGAAACAGTACCAACTCCAATTAATAAATCCGGTAAAGTATCCGTCACCGATGCACTTTGGTCACTGATAGAAGGGCAGTCTAAAAGCACGCGCCGCGCTTTAACTGAAAGGCTTCTGGCAGAAGACATTGAATTGGCCGAGCAACTGCTGCTGAAAGCGAGCATCGAGCGTGGCTGGCAGCAAGTGAAGTCCATGCAGGCTGACGACAGCACGAAAGGCACACTTCAAGATTTGATTGACGAGTTGAAAAAGGCTTGAACCATGCCGAAGGTCGAAATTATTCCTTCTGATGAGTTTCGCCGCCAGGCCAGACGTCTGTTAAAAAAACACAAGACACTGCTTGACGATTTGGCAGAGCTGCAACGCCTTTTGCTTAATGACCCTTGCATGGGTACCGACTTAGGCGGTGGCAAACATAAGATTAGACTGAAAATTGCCGCCAAACACAAAGGCAAGAGCGGCGGCTATCGCGTCATCACCTACCATGTGGTGAAAACAGCGGATTCTATTCAAGTTTACGTTGTAACCATGTATGACAAAGCCGAGTATGCGTCGGTTTCCGACCGTTATGTTGACCAAATTATTCGTGGCCTTGAATGAACATGACGCAGATTAACGACTTCTTTATAGACAAAAACCGAGTGGACGGCATCACCGAAGAGGATTACGAGCGTGTGCAGCCCAAGATAGAGGCCGTGGCTGCCGCCGCACGGACAACCACCAACAGCATCTACATTATTGATTACCACAAGCGCAACTTTCTTTACTCATCGGAGAACCCGATGCTGGCTCCTGTGGGGCTGAAGGATATGGGTTATTCCCTCTACATCGAGTACGTGCCAAAGGAGGAACAGGCCATGTTAATCGAAATCAACCGTGCGGGTTTTGAGGAGTTCTCGCGGATAGACTTGGCAAACAAGATGGAGTTTGTCATCAGCTACGACTTCCACTTTATTCAAAATGGCCGCAGCCGTATGGTCAACCACCGCCTTACGCCGCTGGCGCTCAACTCCAAGGGACAGCTATGGCTTGCCCTCGCCTCCTTCTCGCTTTCGCCACGCAAGCATTTCGGCAATGTGAGGATGTGGCGCGTGACGGAAAGTGGAAATGGCATTGTGGGCAACCGCGATGTGCGAGAGTACTCATTGGTTGATGGGAAATGGCACGACAGCACACCCATCGTCCTTACCGAAACAGAACAGCAATTGCTGATGATGTCGGCGCAAGGCTACACCACCGAGGAGATTGCCTCCCGCCTTTTCCGTACAGCCGACACGATGAAATACCACCGCAAGAAACTCTTCCGCAAGCTCGGAGTGGTGAGCATCAGCGAAGCCCTCGCCACCGTGATGAGCAGCAATGTGATGTAACAGGTGGCATAACCTATATGTCAGAATTATATAGCGCCCACCACAAGTACCCCAGCACAGTTAGTCTGACTGCACATGGCAACACTAATCCGTCTGACAAGCAACATGTTGATAAACCCACTTGGGCCGTTCAATCTCGGCTCGATGCTGCCTGCTTCCCGGCTTGTTTTCCGATATCATGTCGAGTAACGATGCTATAACGATACTATAACAATGCAGGATTGAACGGCCCCTCTCCGTAGCGAGGGGGAATCGGTGCCGCTCCATGGCGCAGGGCGGGTAGGCTGAACAAAGAACGGTGCACGGTTTATCTCTGTGCGTTGCACGATTCGGCAATTACTGCGGAGTTTTCGGTTTCCTAACGACCGATTTGGGTTTAATGGTTGAAAAACAATAATCGTTGGGGGAAGCAATGGATTACTTTCTGTGGCAGAGGAAGAAAAAGGAGTTGGGTGACGTGGTGTCGCCCAACTCCTTGGTGTTTCGGATTAGAATCGGTATTAACCGAGACGCTTGAATTGGCAGGTGAAGTGGCGCATCAGTTCGGCTTCCCAGGTAATTTCGAGACCGCGTTTGATTTCGTTGCGGCGGTCGTAGACGTTCTTCAGGGCAGCGGCGATGACGTCCATGTGGTTGTTGGTGTAAACGCGGCGCGGGATGCAGAGGCGGACGAAGTCGTTGCCACCGAAGCGGTTCTCGCGGGTCACGGGGTCGCGGTCGGCCAGGACGTAGCCAATCTCGCAGGCGCGGATACCGGCCTCAAGATAGAGCTCGCAGGTCAAGGTCTGGGCGGGGAACTCCTCTTTGGGAATGTTGGTGAGCACCTTGTCGGCATCGACAAAGATGGCGTGGCCACCGGCGGGACGCTGATAGGGGATACCATACTCATCAAGTTTGGCAGCGAGGTAGTGGACCTGCTTGATGCGGGTCTCGACCATCTCGAACTCAATGTTCTCTTTCAAACCAACGGCGAGAGCATCCATATCGCGGCCGTTCATACCACCGTATGTGAGGAAGCCTTCGAAGGGGATGCAGAACATCTTGGCGCCTTCGTACCACTCTTTCTTATTGGTAGCGATAAAACCGCCCATGTTCACGAGGCCGTCCTTCTTGGCGCTCATGGTCATGCTGTCGGCATAGGAGAACATCTCCTTGCAGATCTCGCGCAGGGTCTTGTCGGCATAGCCTTCCTCGCGGGTCTTGATGAAGTAGGCGTTCTCAATGAAACGGGCGCTATCGACGTTGACGGGCACTCCGTATTTGTGGCAGAGTTCGCAAGTCTCGCGGATGTTCTTCATGCTGACGGGCTGGCCACCCACGGTGTTGTTGGTGACGGTAAGCACCATGAAAGGTACGTTGCCCTTGTTCTCCTGCAGAATCTTCTCCAGTTTCTCCAAATCGACATTGCCTTTGAAGGGGACTTCAAGCTGGGTGTCGTAAGCCTCGCGGACGGTAACGTCGATGGCGAAAGCCTTGCGGCTCTCGATGTGGCCCTTGGTGGTGTCGAAGTGGGCGTTGCCGGGCACAATCATGCCGGGTTTCACGAGATAGCTGAACAGCACGTTCTCGGCTGCACGACCTTGGTGGGTGGGGATGACATAGTCAAAGCCGGTGATGTCGGTGATGGTGTCCTTCATGTGATAGAAGCTGCGGGCACCGCCGTAGCTCTCGTCGCCCATCATCATGGCTGCCCACTGGCGGTCGCTCATGGCGCCGGTGCCGGAGTCGGTCAGAAGGTCGATGTAAACATAGTCGCTCTTCAGCATAAACACGTTCTGGTGTGCTTCGTTGAGCCATTTTTCGCGTTGTTCGCGGGTGGATTTCTTAATGGGTTCTACCATCTTGATTTTCCACGCTTCTGCAAATGGTAATTCCATGATATCTGTTTTTAGTTGTTGATAAAATAAAATTGATTTCCAAAATGGGTTTCCGTCCGGTGAGGACAGATACAGAAAACCATAGGGAGCAAGCTCAACCTATGGTTTATAGACAGTCATACACGTCTCTCTTCTTTATGTTTAAGAAGCAAATTCTGACGTTGATATGTTGACTGAGATTATTCATTTTGGATTTGCAAAGATACACTTTTTTTTTCAATTGGTAAGAACTTTTTTCTATTTCTGCAGAAACAGCCCCAACAGAACGAGAAGCAGGGGCTCCAAAAGGAACCCCTGCTAAGGTAAGATAACTTAAGATGAAAGTGATGTTGCCAAAGATTAATCTGCTTCGTAAATCAGCAACTGGCCGTCTTCGGTGTAGAAGAAGAGCAGGGGGTCTTTGTCGCGTTTCTTCATAATCCAGCATCCGCCGTTCTCGGGGTCAACCTCCATCTTGCAGTACTTGCGGCTGACCTGCTGCTCGGCAAGCAGTTTGTCGTTCTTGTCGTAAATCTGCAGGTAGGTGTGGCCGTCGGGGTCGTTGACCAGGGCGTACATATAGTTGCCGCTGATGGCGTAGGTGATGAGGTCCATCTTGTAGGTGTCTCTGACATATTCTCTCACCACGACCACATCGGTCACGTGATAGTCATACCAGTAACTGTCGCAGTAGAACCAGAATCCGGGCCAGTAGAGGGGACGCGGGATGAAAGGATCCCAGTAGAGTCTGTGGCAGTGCACCATGCAGTGGTGATGCGGATGCCAGAAATAGGGTGCGGGATGCATCGGACGGTGCGAGGGGGGCATGGGGCCGGGATGACCGGGACGTGCATATCCGCCAGGGCCGGGAGCCGGGGCTATGCCACGGGGACGGCCTTCGGTACGCACTCCACCGTCGGTGGGGCGGTTGCTGCGGCCGCCTTCGCTGCGCACTCCGCCGTGGCTGCCTTCAACACGGCTGCCGCCTTCGCGGAAATCGGCGCGACTGCGAATCTGGCTTGGCACACTGCCGGTGCGAGAACGCATCGAACTACCTGAACGCGAACCCTCGAAACTACCGCTTCTCGAACCTTCAAATCTCGAGCCCTCGCTGCTGCTGCCGGAGCGGGTGCCGGAGAAACTGCTGCGGCTGCTGCTGGAGCTGCGGCTTACACCGCTGCTGGGGCTTGAGCTACGGCTGCTGCTGGAAAAGCTGCTGCGGCTGCTGGGGCTTGAACTGCGGCTGCTGCTGGAAAAACTGCTGCGGCTGCTTGAGCTTGAGCTGCGGCTGGAACTGGAAAAACTGGAACCGCTGCGGCTGGAGCTGGAGAAACCGCCGCCGCCACGGCTGACACTTGAGCTGCTGCTGTGTCCACCGCCGCCACCGCTGCGTCCGCCACCGCCGCGCTGGGCGTATACGGGGGTCAGTGCCAAGGCGGCACCTAATAATGCAAGGCTCATTAAACGAGACATTTTCATGATATTACTCCTTTCTTTCTTTTATTTGTTTTCTTTTCTGTAATCGGCTGGGCCTGCAGGGTGACTGTCGGCCTGTGCCTTTTTTCACGATGCAAAAGTACAACCATTTTTTCAGGAAAAACCCTTTTTCGTCTCCTATTTTTCCCTGAATCTTCCCCTGAAGGGGGGATAAATTGACGGAGTGGTGAACAATATGCCGTGCAATACACTCATTGTTAGAGGATAGCGTAATCTGAGTTTCATACCTAATTGCCACATGATATGACGTGGACAAGAAAGCCTTTCCCTTCGTCGCAGAGGAACACTCGCTGATTGCTTGATTGTCTGATTGCTTGATTGTTTGAGTAATTTGACCGCGTCAGCCACTCATGCATTAACACATTCAAGCATTAACACATTCAAGCATTCATGCAATATCTCTCAAGCGTCGTCATTTATTCGATCGTTATTCGATCGTTTTCCCTTTTTTCTCCGTTTCAGAAAGGGAAAAATAAGGGAAACATATCGAAAAACGATAGGATAAAGAACGACGTTACATCGGGTCCGGAAGGCGCACTGAGGTACGTTGGGGACATATATGCGACACTATCGGAACGCTGACGAAAGTTGGCGCAATTCCTCACATAATAAAAAGTAAATTACGCGCGAAGCGGCAGAATGCAAAGTAAGAGGTAAGAACTAAGAGCCAGGAGCTGTGGCATACAATCCTGGCTCTTAGTTCTTACCGCTAATCTCGTGCGGGTCAACCTGCCCGTAATAAGGTAAAGGAACGACGTTGTAACGACGGAAGGGCGGAGGAAGATGGTCAGTGCCGTGTGTCGGGAGAGAACGGTGGGCGTTCCTGCGGGGGCAGGGCGGAGAGTAGCATTTGGCAGTTGCGGCAGTCGAAGTCGAGGCGTACCCATTTGCCGTTGTTGTGCAGCAGGAGGTGGCGGTTGGCCGTGGCGGTGCCGGGTTCGGGATTGCGTTGGGTAGAGGGCTTGTTTTTGCCCATCAGGCACATCCCCAATTCGTACCGTATGCAGTAGCGGGTTGTCATGAGGGCTTTTCCGTTGTAGTCAAGGGTCTTTTCCAGGCCGTATTCGAGTTGCTCTACGCCGTGGCGGCGGTAGAACTGCTCGGCGCGGCTGTTGATGATATTGGCGCGGTAGTCGACGGCTGTCAGGCTATAGGGGCAGGTGTTCGACAGGCGTTCTGCAAGTGTCGGGCAGTGGCCGCGATGCTGCAGGTGGTGTGCAATGCGGGTTTCTTCGAGTTGCTGGGTTGCCTGACGTCGCAGTTGGTTGAGTATGGCTGCCGGGAGGAACCAGGGTTGCCGGCAGCGGTTGGTGACTTCTGTGGCTGCGAAAGCGGTGTCGCCCATTTTGGACAGTTGCCGTTCAATTTGTTCTGCCGCCCGCTGCGGGTCGCGCGGGGTCTCCTTGTTGCATGCCATGACGGCGGTGGCCTGGCAGCCGTCGGTGTCGGCAAGGGTAAGCTGCAGGCCGTCGGGAGTGTCTTCGAGGGTGACGGCTACGGGTATGCGACGTTCAGCGGTGTTGCCCAGGAGTTGCTTTTCGAATGCTTGGTCGTTGTTGCGCCACAGGGGTGTGCCGGCAGCGAGTGTGGCGGGCATCCGGTTGGGAGTTATGGTGTTGCCCTGCACGTGGTTGACCAGAAAGCCTTCCAGCTGGCCCTGGGGGGCGAGGTAGCAGAGTCCGTCGCCGGGCGTGAGTGGCTCACTGGTTTTGACGGTGATGCTGTTGCGCCCCACGGCAGTCACTTTGCCGATGCGCTTGCCTAAGGATTTCTGGGTGGTGAGGGTGGCCATGGGTTGCCGTCCTTTGAGAAAGTAGTCGGTAAATCCCCGGTTGAAAGTCTTTTCAAGGTCGGGGGTGAAAAAGAAACGGCAGCGGCCAGAGGAGGCAGCCTGCAGTGCGGGACGTTCCTCGATGATGCTGTCGAGCATTTGCCGATAGTAGGCGGTGGTGTTTTTGACGTATCCCACGTCTTTGAGGCGTCCTTCAATCTTGAATGAGGTGATGCCTGCGTCAATCATGGCACGGAGGTGGCTTGCTGCAGAGAAGTCTTTGAGCGAGAGGAGGTGCTGGTCTTTGCGCAGCAGGTTGCCGTCGGGGGTGTAGAGGTCGTAGGCCGAGCGGCAGGGCTGCGAGCAGCATCCGCGGTTGCCGCTGCGGTTGTTGAGGTATTGGCTGAGGTAGCACTGCCCGCTGTAGCTGACGCAGAGGGCACCCTGTATGAAGGCTTCAAGGTCCACGGAGGTATGGCGGCGAATTTCCTGCATCTGTTCGAGCGATGTTTCGCGAGCCAGTATCACACGGCTGAAGCCAGTCTTTTCGAGGAACTGAATGCGCGGGAGTGCGGCATTGTGGGTCTGGGTGCTGGCGTGGAGCTCGATGGGAGGCAGGTCGCACTCCAGCAGGCCGAGATCCTGGATGATGGCGGCATCGGCTCCGGTGTTGTAGAGTTGGTGGAGCAGGCGCACGGCATCGTCTATTTCGTTGTCAAATAGAAGGGTGTTGACAGTTACAAAGACGCGTGCGTGGTAGAGGTGCGCATAGCGGCACAGGCGCTCGATGTCCTCCACGGTGTTGCCGGCTGCCACACGGGCTCCAAAGGCCGGGGCACCGATATAGACGGCGTCGGCACCATGGTTGATGGCCTCGCGGCCTTGCTCGTAGTTCTTGGCAGGAGAGAGGAGTTCTAACATATCTTCAGGAGTGCGTCGCGGATTTCGTTCTCGGGGACGGGCAGGTCTATGACGGGTGCGGAAAAATCCTGCAGCAGCACGCAGCAGATATCGCCGCCCTGGTTCTTTTTGTCCTGCCGCATGTAGGTGAGCATGCCCTCGGTGTCGCGGAGGTTGTAGTGGGGCAGGGTGACGAGTTTTGCGGCTACAGTGCGGTAGCGGTCGAGGATGGCGGGGTCGAGTCCCAGTTTGCGGACGGAGAGGTAGAGGGCGACGATGAGGCCTATGCCCACCGCCTGGCCGTGGGCGAGGGGTGACTGCCCCTTGTGGTGGCTGTAGGCTTCGATGGCGTGGCCGAAGGTGTGGCCTAAGTTGAGGATGCGGCGGATGCCGGTGTCGTGAGGGTCCTGCTTGACTACGGCGTTCTTGATTTCGGCACAGGCTGTGAGCAGGTCGGCGGTGATGTCGAGTGTGCCGCTTAGAACCATGTCGCACAGCTGCCCGTACCGTTCCCGGTCGCCTATCATGAAAGTCTTGAGCATCTCGAACACGCCGTTGAACATCTCCTCGTCGGGTAGGGTGTTGAGGAACAGGGGGTCTATGCAGACGATGGCAGGCTGGTGGAAGAATCCTATCTGGTTTTTGCTGCCCGCGAGGTTGAGGGCTGTCTTGCCGCCGAGGGCGGCGTCGGCCATGCCGATGAGGGTTGTGGGTATATTGATGTGGCGTATGCCGCGCTTGTAGCCTGCTGCCACGAAGCCGCCGAGGTCGCTAATGCAGCCGCCGCCGAGATTGACGATGACGGTGTTGCGGTCGGCATTGCTTTCGAGCAGGGTCTGCCACAGTTGGGTGGCAATGGCAATGTCCTTGCATTCCTCGCCTATGGGCACCTCCATGAATTCCGCCTCATGGAGACGGCTGACACGCGCGATGAGGTGCGGCAGGCAGTGGTTATAGGTGTTTTCGTCCACGAGTATGAAGAAGCGTGCATTGTCGAATGCCTTGCCTGTCAGCATGCGGTTGAGACGGCTGAGGGATGAAGATCTGGATGGGAGAATGGTTTTCATGGGGGAGGGATTTGGGATTAGCGGATTAGGGTGACGGTGCCGGTTGTTGTTTGTAAAGAACTGGGTGTTTCTTTGGTGGAATAGGTAATGGAGTAAACGTAGGTGCCTTCGGGGCATTTGATTCCAGAAGATGTGCCGTCCCATGGAGAATTGATGTCGTCGGAATGGAATACACGCTCTCCGTGACGGTTGAAAATGGAGATATGATATTCGGACAGGCCGGTTGCGCTAATATTGAAGGTGGTGTTGGGCTCTTTGTTTGGGGTGAAGATATTGGGTATCCATAGGGTGGAGTTTGCAAGAGTTTTAATGTAGTATTGATTATGTCCGTAACAATCAGGCAGGGAGTCGTATTTGGCGGTGAGGTTATAGCGTGTGTTTTCCGTTGGGGAGACGGTGATGAGCGGGAGGTGTTCTTGTCCGAGCAGGGAGGGGTCGTCAGGTGACGAATCCCAGTTGAGACGGTAGCTGCCGAAGGGATTATGTACGGTACCCTGCAGTTGGATTGGGATTTGTCCGTCGGGGCTAAGTTGTTCGATGGTGACATCGGGACGAGACCAGACAGAGAGGTTTAATTGCAGGATGCTGTCGCATCCGTTGACTTGAGAGAGGGTGTCGTAGTAAGTGCCTGGGGTAGTGTAGGAGTGTTGATGCCATGTGATACTGTCGTCTTGGCAAATGGTGTCGAAGAAGGAGGTTCTTACGGACGAGGTGTCAACAGACAGGATGAGGCGGTCGATTTGGAAACAGTCGTCGGTGCCAGGAGTATGTCGCAGGTAAGTGCCGGGGGCGGAGATAAGTGTGTCGTCCCATTGATAGGGGAATATGCAGCAGCTATCGTATTGTGTTATGGTGTCGTGATTGGATATATTGATGGTGCCGAGGATTGTGTCACGGGTATGGTCGCTGAGAGGGGTGTTGGCAAAATCTATAATGGCTTGTACTTGATAGGAACCAGGGTTGGCGTATGTATGCCGTACGACGGGACCAACGGCTGTGTGTCCATCGCCGAAGTCCCAGTGGAAATAGGTTTGGTTGGTGTCGCAGTTGGTGTTGAATGTGATTTCGTGGTCGAGACAGAATGATGCAAAGGCAAGGGCGTTGTTGGGAATACTGTCGCCATAGAATATCTTGTTCCATAGAATCATGTTGTAGCAGACGGCATAAGAGTAGCTGTTTGGGTTGTCATAGATGAAGTCGTGGTTATCGTAGTCAATGGTGATGGTATGTAGTGACCCGATTTTGTGTGCAAAAAAACGTTCATGTTTAGAATGTATGCTAAACCAGGATGAGGCGAGGTTGAAGATTACAGGGATGTGGAAGAGGATTGGCGAATTGGCAAGCCAAATGGAATCATAGGGGGAAGTAGGGGGGTAGAGGTAAATTGGGTCGTTTGTATATGTATTATAGGGATTTGGAGGTGAGGGTAAATATTTCTTCGTGGTATAATAATAGTCGGGAGAAATAAAACCGTCATATCCTCCCGATTCAATAGGCATGACGAGACTGCATACAGGGCGTTGATGATAGGATGAAAACAGGCATACAATAACTGGCTGTGAGGTTTCAAGTGTATTTAAAAAGAAGCTGGAGTGGTCTAAATAGTAGGACTCGGCTGCGTTGAGTGTGTCGATGGGTTGACCGTTATGTGTTAGTATGCAGTTGTCTCTCGTCGATGTAATAATTGAACCAATGTCTTCACTGGTGAACATGAACTGCATGTTGAATGATTTCCCTGCGTATGCAATAGGAAGGGCTTGTTCCAGTGTGTAGTCGGATTCCCGATTGATATAGAATCGAGTAAGTTGGCGGTTGCTTTGGAATACGGCTATCTTCTTGTTGCCGCGTGCAGAGATTTGTGTGCCTGTAAAAGTACCCGTAAGAGAAGATGGGATGATGTCGGTGATTAATTGATAGGTATTGCCTGCGTTGAGATGCAAGGTGTGTGTTGTGTTGACTTCGAGATTGTCGGTGGAGGGGTTTGTGAGGACAATGTCGATGACTGTGTTGTCCTCAGTTGCCAGAATGACAAAAGCGGCTCCATAGCTGTCGGCCCAAGTTTGCACAATGTATTCGGGCTGGAGTGCGTGGGTGGGAATGACGGATGTGGCACCCCCGTTAGTGCCGAAGGCATAGAGGTGAACGAATGCGCTATCGGTGGTGGTGATGTGGATGCTTTTGTTCAGAATGGTGTCGGTTTGTCCTGTGTGGACGTAATGCGCAGGGAGGGTTAGGGAGATGATAGGTTCATGCAAAGTGTCGCTGCCGTAGAAATTGTTTCCATAGCTTCCATAGTAAAACTCGGCATATTCAAGGTTGTCTATAGGACGTCGTTCAGAATGGCGGACAATGCTGTTGCCGTTGAAGGAGAAGACGGCTGTACAGGTGTCGTGTGAGCACACTTGCAGGAGTATGCTGTCGATGCCGATTCCGTTGGGGACAGTGACCCAGAAATCGGTGCCCTTAAGGGAGTATTCCTTCTGGCCCCAAGAGAGCAGGGGGATTAGGAGGAGGAAGATATATATGGTTTTTTTCATTGTATGATGAGTTGTGCTGTGGTGCGGGTGCGTTGCTGGAGGAGGATGGTGCGGGTGCCGACTATGCGGTCGATGATGTCCTGTGTGTAGTAGCGGATGGTGATGAGCTGCAGCCCTTGGTTGTAGCGCAGGCGGAACTGCTCTTGCAGCCGGTCGCGGAGGCGGGTAAGGAGCATGGGGTTGTCGTCGATGCAGAGTGAGAAGCTGAGGGCTGTGTTCTGCATGAGGTTGACACGGATATTGAGCTCGGCGAGGGCGGCAAAGATGGTCTGCAGGTTGTCCTCGGCGATAAAGCTGAAATCCTTGGGCAGGATGGAGAGGAGTGTTTGGTTGTTTTTGAAGATATAGAGGGGTGTGAGGGGCTGTATGGTTGAGAACGGGCCGATGACGGAGCCGGGAGCATCGGGGTCGAGGAATGACTTGATGTGGAGCTGGATGTTTTTGTTCTGGATGGGCTTGACTGTCTTGGGGTGGATGACGCTGGCGCCATAATAGGCTAGCTCGATGGCTTCGTTGTAGGGTATCTGCTCTATCTTGACGGTGTCGGGGAAGTATTTGGGGTCGGCGTTGAGGAATCCGGGCACGTCTTTCCAGATGGTCATGCTTTCGGCTCCGAGGCAGTAGGAGAGGATGGAGGCACTGTAGTCGCTGCCCTCGCGGCCGAGGGTGGAGGTGTGGCCGTCGGCGCTGCCGGCAATGAAGCCCTGGGTGACGACGAGGGAGCTGCCGGACAAGAGGGGGCTGCCGTTGGTATTGCGCTGTGTGGCGGCGAAATCGACGATGCCCTCGCGGTATTGGTTGTCGGTGCGGATGATGGTGCGGATGTCCACCCAGCGGTTGTCAAGGCCGATGCTGTTGAGGTAGTGGCTGACGATTGTGGTGGAGATGAGTTCGCCGAAGCAGACAGTCTGGCTGTAGTCGAAGTTGTAGTCGGTAGGGGCTTGGGCGGATTGTTGTTCCAATTGGGCAAAGAGGTCGCCCACGGCAGCATAGACGGGATGCCCTGCATCGGGAAACAGGTCGTGGATGATGGTGTAGTGGTAGTCTTTCACTTTTTGCATCAGGGCAGGGTGTTCAGCGGCTGGATGCACGCCGGGTACAAGTTGTTCCAGCATATTGGTGGTTTTGCCCATGGCCGAGACCACCACGATGAGGGTGCTGTTGCCGAGGTGGCGGCGCACAATGTCGGCCATGTTGCGCACGGCCGGAGCGCTGTTGACGGAGGCACCGCCGAATTTGAACACTTTCATAAGGCTACCAGGGTGTTGGGTGTTATTTCAATTCCCGCTGCATGTCGCGGCGGGTGTCTTTCTCTTTGATGCTTTCGCGCTTGTCGTAGAACTTTTTGCCTCGGGCCAGGGAGATGAGAAGTTTGGCGCGTCCTTGGGGGTTGATGAAGAGTTTGACGGGGATGATGGTGAAGCCGCGCTCTTTGATTTTGTTTTGGAGTTTGTGCAGCTCGCGTTTGTTGAGCAGCAGTTTGCGGTCGCGCTTGGCGGCGTGGTTGAGGTAGGAGCCGAAGCGGTATTCGGAGATGTGCATCTGTCGTACAAACAGCTCGTGTCCGATAAAGGTGCAGTAGGCATCGGTAAGATTGGCTTTGCCGTCACGGATGGACTTAATCTCTGTGCCGGTCAGCACGATGCCTGCAGTATAGTCATCGAGCAGAAAGTATTCATATTCTGCCCGTTTATTCTTTATCTCGATAATGTTCTTTTCTTCCATATAAGGATGTAACGCGGAAAAGCACTTTTTATTGAGTGATGCCGGAAGAGTTTTTTTGTCTGAGAGACATTTCTTCATCAAAGAGTTGGTTGCGATAGTCGTTGAGACATTCCACCGGGTCACTTTGGAAATTGACTGGCAAGGCATTGAGGGGAAGCCGGAAGGCGGGTGTGTTCTTGAGGTATTGCAGGATGCGGAGGCCGTCGACGCGCTCGGCACAGGCACGGATGAAGTGTTCGCGTGTGCGGAAGTTGCGGCGCAGGGGCGACCATAGGTCGTCGGTGGCGAGCTGTTGCCGCAGGAAAGGGCTCATTGGGGTTTCGATGTCCTGTTCATATAGGCTTGGGAAGCTGCTGTAGGTGGCTTTTACTGCATCAAAGCCCTGTTCATTGTAGAAAGGATAGCGGTTGTCCATCTCTTCGATTCCTGCTGCGATGGCAGGGCCGGTGCCGAAAGGCACTCGTGACGAGACGCGTCCCTGTGGGCGCACGGTGAGGCGGCTGTGGGCGGGGGATGGGAAGCATAGCAGCAAGGCGCCTGTTTTGGCAAATTTCTGCATCAGGTAGAAGTCTTCGCCGCCTTGCAAGGGTGTTATGCCGCCCACGCGGCGATAGGCCCACAGCGGGAACGCCATGGCGCTGCCGAGGGCTGTAAAGGCGTAGGGATTGGCGATGCGGAGCAGTTGGATGAGATAGTGGCGCATGTAGCACTCGTAGCGCAGCATGGGGCGGTCGAGGGTGGCGTCGCCGCTTAGGGGATGGTAGTACGGGACACAGAAGGCATTGCTCGTGGGGTTGGCATTCATGGTGCTGAGTACCGCCTCCAGATAGTTGTCGTCGAAGTCGGTGTCGGCATCAAGGCTTACCACGAGTTCGTCATCGTTGCAGTCGGACATGATGCGCTCGAACAATACCTTGCGTGCCCAGCCGACCCCCTTTTTCTTCCCTGTCCAGCCGTGTCCTTTGCTGCTGCGGTCGATGACCACCATGGGCAGGCTGTTGGCGTTTTCCAGCATGCGCAGCGTGGCCTGGTTCTCGTCATAGCCATATCCCTGCTCTTCGTTGTTGATGCAGAGGTAGAGTGTAAAGTTTTGGAAAGACTGCCGCTGCAGCCGTGACAACAGTCGTGGCAGGTTGTCCTGCTCGGCCAGGATGGGGATGGCAACAGAGATGTGGCTGTAGCGGCTCATGGGTGGGCTACTGCTTGACCACCTTCACCGTATATCCGTCCACGGGAATGAAATAGACGCCTGCAGGGCGGTCGCTAAGGTCTATGTGGCGTGTGCCCTGCGGGGTTTCCACATGCACCTTGCCGCGTGTGGGATTGGGATAGGCCTTATATTGCACCTGCGGCTGGGCAATGCGTGTGACCACGCTGTCGTTGAGGTGGTGTATCTCTTTAATGTAGTTTATCAAGGCATGAGACTGGCACTGCCAGTAGTGGTTCAGACGGTTAGTGGATAGGGTTTTGGAGGAGGAGAGCTCCATTGTCATCTCCCGCATATTGTGGTAGTAGTTGAAATAGTCCTGCCGACCGTTTCTGATAACATACCAGTCGCCTCCGTTAATGTAGCCCCGACTGTTCACGTCGCGGAACCGTTGGCTGTCCACCAGGCGGCAAGTGTCAACAAACCGTTTGCTGACTGCTTTCCACCACTCGTGATGCTCGTTGAGCATCTCATATGAGGTGTAGCTGTCCCAAGGGTAGTTCATCACCTCCGAGCCGCCGTGAAGGTTGGCGCTCAGCAGGAAGTTGTGCTGTTCCACGTAGGCAATCATGGCCCTGTTTTCAGGCTGTATGGCGTCTAACGGGGCAGTGCCGAATGGGTCGGGGTAGTTGCGGTTTAGGTCCACAAAGTTGGCGTTGTAGCGCCAGGCGCTTGCCACTGTGCTGTCTCCGCCGTGGTAGGTGCCGTCGGGGTTGGAGAGGGGGTTGATATAGATGCGGGTGCTGTTCAGCAACTGTGTGATGTCGGGGGAGGTGCCGTAACTGCTCAGTAAAGTATCGCACAGGCGCAGCATGAGGTAAAAACCCGTCACTTCGTCGCCGTGCATGGTGGAGGAGTAGAGAAACTCCGGGCGGTAGAGGTCGTTATCCTCCGAGCCCGTGATGGCCAGGGATAGGATGAGTCGGCCCTTTACCGAGAGGCCGATGGTGTCGAGCCGGCACAGTTCGGGATATCTGTCGGCGAACTGCTGCATCATGGTAACATACACATCGTAGGTGGGATATTTGTCCCAAGTGTACATCTCTTCTACAGTCCGGGCCATGGCAACGGCTTTGGGGTCCAGGGTGTCGGGCACAGGCGGGAAGGCATCGGGACGGATAGACTGTGCCGTTGCAGCGGCCATCGGCAGCACAAAAGACAGGAGCAGAATGTATTTCTTCATAGAGAATGTCGGTTAATTATTATCGGTGGCGGGTTTCTGCCTGAAGGTGAACAGCAGATTGCCACAGAAGTTCCACAGTGTGGTAATCACAATGGCGATGAACTTGAGCATGTAGAAATACTCAATGAAGACAATGAAGTGGAATCCGTGACCCGAATTGGCTTTCCATTCAGGAATGAATAGTTCAAAGAGAAAGATGGTCAGCGTGTTGATTACAAGGCCGACGAGTGACACGAGGAAGAATTTGAGATATTCCTTGCCCACCTGCTTCTCGTGGCTGCGAAATGTCCAGATACGGTTGAGGATGTAGTTGGATGTTGCTGCCAGGGTAAAGCTGAATGCATTGGCCAGCAGGTCGGGCAGGCCGCATACCTTGACGAAAAGAAATAGAAATGCGTAGTCGACAATCATTCCTGAAAAGCCGACCACGCCAAATCTCACAAATTTCCAGAAGAGTTCCTTTGTAAGCGTCATGGAAAGGGGTTAGAAACGGGCTTCGTTGGGGTCGTGGGGGATACCCGTCTTGCGGATCTTGCCAGCGGGTTGCGGGCGTTTGGGACGGCTTATGCGATGGGCGGGTTTCTTCTGGCGGGGCAGGTATTTCACGTCACCCACACCGTTCACCTCCAAGCCGTAGGCCTTGCCAGTGGTGACATTCACCTTGATGTGCCAGTAGTGGCCGCATCCGCCTTCGGTCAGCACAATGTCTTTCGTCAGGCGCTCTGCTGCGCTCTCGTCCCACACAAAGTTCACCCATACGATGTGGCAGCCCGTGATGTCGGTGAAACCCACGTATTGGCGCTCGTATTTGCGGATATGCTCGTCAACCACGGGGCAGTCGCCCTCCTGGTTGATATGGTAGCGGTTGATGTAGGCGATACGCTTTTGGATGATGCGCTCGGCCTCGGCAATATCCTCCTCGGTAGGTGTGTACCGGCCGTCCTGGTTCTCGATGGTGAAGTCCACGTCCCAGCCCTCGTGGAAGGCATAGCCGTGGTAATTGCTGCCGTTAATCTCCTCGTAGTCCCAAGTCTCGACGGGAACCACATAATCCTGAGCCTTGGCATAGGAGAATAAACCCATAGCCAGAGCCAATATCATTGCTGTTTTTTTCATGTTCATCAGTATAATCGTCGGCGGATAGCCTTTTTTTTCTTGCGCTATTATAACGGAAAAACCGTTGCAAAAGTACACAGATTTTAGAAAATAGACAAAAATTTTTTCAGTGTCAGAAAAAAATCCTATATTTGCAATTTGATACCGAATGGGATACGAGACCCACTTTTCTGTTAGAACGGTTTAATAAACAGGCGATAACAGAGGTAGAAAGAGGGGTGTGCAACACAAAAATGTGGGGCGAGCCGTTCTTTCTTCAGCGTTTCCTGTTCCGATGTAAACAAAAAATAAAAACAAAAATAATACATCATTATGAACAAATTCGTAACTGTAAAAGAAGCTGCCGACAAAATCCACGACGGAATGACTGTTATGGTAGGTGGATTCCTCGGCGTAGGCAACCCCATTGCCTTAATCGACGCATTGGTTGAAAAGGGGGTCAAGGACCTCACCATCATCTGCAATGATACCGCCTATCCCGAAGTGGGTGTGGGCAAACTGATTACCAATCACCAGGTCAAGAACCTCATTGCAACCCATATTGGTACCAACAACAACACTATCGACCAGATGAACGCCGGTGAACTCCATGTCACCCTCCAGCCCCAGGGCACCTTGGCCGAGCAAATTCGTGCCGCAGGCGCAGGCCTTGGCGGTGTCCTCACCACCACGGGCCTTGGCACCGTCGTTGAGAACGGCAAGCAGAAAGTAACCGTTGATGGCAAGGAATACCTCCTGGAGAAACCCATCCGCGCCGATGTGGCTATTATCGGAGCCAACATCTGCGATGAGAGCGGTAACCTGGTCTATAAGGGCACCAGCCAGAACTTCTGCCCCATGATGGCCACCGCTGCCGATGTGGTAATCGTCGAGCCTCAGGAGATTGTCAAGACCGGCACCATCGCCCCCGAGAATGTCAAGACCCCCGGCATCTTCGTTGACTTTATTATTAAGAAATAGTTAAACTCTCGGATTTATTCGGAATAATCTGATTTTTCTGATTATTCCGAATAGTCCGACCAATAATCATACTTAACATGGCTGTTACATCTATGCTCCGCGTTCGCATGAGCGCAAAAGACGCCCACTACGGCGGAAATCTCGTCGATGGCGCACACATGGTCCACCTCTTCGGCGACGTGGCCACTGAATTACTCATCAAACAAGACGGCGACGAAGGACTCTTCTGCGCCTACGACATGGTTGAATTCAAAGCCCCTGTCTATGCAGGTGACTATATCGAGGCTTACGGTGAGATTACCCACGTGGGCAATACCTCCCGCAAGATGAAATTCGAGGCTTACAAGGTCATCCGCACCCTGCCTGAAATCAGCGCCAGTGCTGCCGAGGTGCTCGAGGAGCGCATCCTCGTATGCCGTGCCACGGGTACCTGCGTTACTCCCAAAGAGTGCCAGCGCTACAACAAATAACAGACTAACACACCTGAAAGCGGGGACAAGATAATTGCCCCCGCTTTGTTTATATACAGTAAAAAAGAGCCGACTCGCAAAGGGTCGGCTCTTTTTACTTACTGAAATAGATTATTGGTTGTCGGCTGTGATGCGTTCAAGCCATTTGAGCATTCCGAGCATGACGCCCATGGAGATGAGGCAGAAGATTGCAAACACAGCCCAAGTCATCCACTGGTGGGGGAAAGCATTGAGCATCTTAACACCCAAGAAGATGAACAGGTTGCCGATAGCAGTGGCCGCGAGCCACAGACCTTGGCAGATACCTTGCAGGTGCTTGGGAGCAATCTTCGACACGAAGGAGAGACCAAGCGGCGAGATGAACAACTCGGCTACTGTCAGGAAGAAGTAGGTGAGTATCAGAATTGACGGGCTTGACTTCATGGCCATCTTGGTCGCCTCAGGCAGGGCTTTGAATTCTTCGCCAGATGGGTAGTTGTTGGCAACGGCGACACAGATGAGGAAGATGTAGGCGCAGGCGGCGATGAACATACCGATGGCTATCTTGCGCGGGGTGGAGACTTCTTTGCCTTTGCGTACCAGGGAGGCGAATATCCACATGACGATGGGGGTAAGAATGATGACAAAGAAGGGATTGATGCACTGCAGAATCTCAGGCGGTATGGCGCTGGTATCGACAAAGTCGCGGGCGAAGATGGAGAGCGACTGGGCGTTCTGGTGGAATGAGAACCAGAAGAAGACAGCTACGCCGAGCACGGCATAGAGGGCATACATGCGCTGCTTGATTTCCTTGGCATTGGCCTGGCGCTCTTCGGGGGTGTAGTCTTCAGTCTTGGCCTTGGCTTTTTTGATGGGGTTGGGCAGACGGTTTTTAACACCGAGGAAGATGAAGAGCGAGGTGAGCATGGCCAGCACTGAGGCGATGAAGGCGAAATGGACACCTGTGTTATAGACTTGTAGGTAGTCGTTGCAGAATCGGCCCATGTCAGCGGCTGCATCGGGGAACTGCTGGGTGAGGTTGGTGAGGTTTTCCATGTCGTTGCCCTCAGTGGTGCCTTGGACAAACTTGTGGCAGAGGCGGGGCAGGTCGGCATTGTAAACTAAGTTCTTGGTCTGGAGCCACCAGTTGCGGATAAGCGGGGCGATGAAGGGAGCGATGACACCGCCGATGTTGATGAAGACGTAAAAGATTTGGAATCCGCTGTCGCGCTTCTCCTTGGCTTGAGCCAGTGCTTCAGGGCCTTTCTTGGCTGCCTCGGCCTCAAAGTCGTCGTAGAGCTGACCCACAATGGCCTGTAGGTTGCCTTTGAACAAACCGTTACCGCAGGCAATCAGAATCAGTGCAAGCATCGTGATGACCAGGACCCATGAGAAACCACCGTGGTCGCTGAACACCGGGATGGACAATATGGCATAGCCCAAGGCCATCACTACAATACCCCAGATAATGGTGCTCTTGTAGTTCTGGGTGCGGTCGGCAATAATTCCGCCCGGCAGGGCGAGTACATAGATCAGGAAGTAGAAGACGGCAAACATAATGCCCGACACTTCATCGGATATACCGAATTTGGAGCAAATGAAGAGCACCAGCACGGCATTCATAATGTAATAGCCGAAGCGCTCGCCCATATTGCTCAAGGCTGCCGCAATAAGGCCCTTGGGGTGTTCTTTCCTCGCTTTGCGAAGGTAATAAATTAAGAATGGGATGACAATGATGATAACGCCTATTAAAACACATAACGGGCGGTTGGTCTCCCAAAGATTAATGATACTGTTCATAATAGTACATTTTTGATTATTAATAATTTGAATTTGTTATAATCAACTGTAGCGAATTGTTTTATCTTGCAAAGATACAAAAAAATCTTAATTAATCGTATCTTTGCAAAGTTTTTTAACGAATTATTGTCATGAATAATGATATAATTGAACGGGTTTTGGCCACATTGAATGCCGGTGGCACCCTTCTTTATCCTACCGATACGATATGGGGCATAGGGTGCGATGCCGTCAATCCCACGGCCGTTGAGCGGGTCTATGCTATCAAGGAGCGTGATCACAGCAAATCAATGCTCATCCTTGCTTCAGCCAAGATGCTTTCGCCCGAAATGCCTGGCGAGGTGCGCCAGCTCCTTTTGGAGAGTGAAAGGCCTACCACTGTGGTGCTGCCCGCGTGCTATGTGGTGCAGCCACTGCCGGACAATCTTCTGGCTGCTGACGGCACAGTGGGTGTACGGGTGCCAAAGATGGACTTCTGTCAAGAACTGCTGAGGCAGTTCGGTCACCCGATAGTGAGTACCTCGGCCAACTTTTCAGGCCGTCCTTCTCCACAATGTTATGCCGATATAGAGGAGAAATTGAAACGCCGTGTAGATTATTGCCTTCCTGACGACCCATCGTTTCGCCATCCTGCCACAGGCTCCAGCCGCATACTGAAGGTAAATCCCGATGGTTCTGTAGCGGTAATCAGGAGCTGAATGCTTGGCAAAGAGGGGCAATAAAAACACGAGTGCGTCGTTATTTTCCCCAAATTCTCTTTCTTATGAGTCGTATTTCTATCTTCCTTCGTCGGAACAGCGATACTTTGTGGCATAAGGTATTCCCAATAATCAATCTGCTGTTGGTTGGGCTGAGTATATGGGGCAATTGTGTCACCAATGCCGGGTTCTGTGTGCCGGTGGTGTGGGCTGCTGTGGTGCAGGCGGTCAGTTTTATCAATATTGTCACGTTCACTTGGCTGGAACGCACCCGGCTGAGGGGAGTGAATGCGTTGCTGTGCGGCATCAGCACGGGCGTGTATGCCTATTGGGTGCTGTTTCTCGGTGCATGGGTGTTGCTGATGCCGGTACCACTTTGGTTCCTTTTTCTGCTGGTGTGGCGCAATTTGGTGCGGCCTGTGTCCAAGGGCATCAGGGTTTGGTATGCTGCGGGCGTGTTGCTGTGTGTGCTGTTTGCTGCTGTGTGCGGGATGGCTTACCGTTCTTCGTGCAAGGCGTATGATGAGGGACGGGTACCGGACGGAAACCCGATGACAGAGCGTATAGCAGGTATGCATTTTCTGTATCACACGAGCTTCTGTGTTTTTGACGGTTGGCGGCCTCCGCTGCATGACCCCGCCATGGTGTTGGGCATGTTCCTCAATGGCGGCTGCGACCCGCTGTGCGGGATGGACATGGAGGAACGCGTCGCATTATACCATGGTTTTTATCCCAACAAGTCTGTCACGGCTCCGTGCGCGTGCAGTCTGGAGTCCCGACGTAATGGCTATTTTACCGACCCCTTGTGGAAGACGATAGACTTTAAACGAGCCAAGGACTTGGCCTGGAACGAGGTATGGGAAGGTCAATGTGTGGAAGACAACAACCGTTTTCTTGCCTATAACGGGCTGCCGTTTGCTTGTGTGGACACTCAATACAATCGGCTGGTGAATCTCGAAACAGGCGATACTGTACATTCCGGCAGCCAAGGAAGTCGTTTCTTCATGGTGTCGCGGATTCTGTTTGAAGGACAGGAGGTCTATCGGCTTACCTGTAACGATGCAACCGAGAAACTATATTGGGAGATTCTGCAATTCCCCGCTGGGAAGGACAGCACGGTCGATTTTACCACAAACTCGTTTACACCGAAGGATGGACTATACTGGCTTTCCGAACAGTCAATCAACGCCTGTGAGGCAGTCGAGATATACTATCCCACTCTCAATGTACGTGACACGCTGCAGCTGACACGCATTGAAATGGAGGGGGAATAGCAACTGTCAGTCGGCGGCCTGTTGCTCGAAGTCCTTTACTTTATCCTGGAACCGCAAGTTGGCGCGGGCAAGGGCGGTGTCGGCATTGATACCGTGCTCATGTGCCCAGTGGATAAGGTTAAAGAGCATGTTGCCAAAAGACTCCTCGGTGGGAGCCTCGTGGGGCAGGGGAGGCAGGGCGGTTGCTTCCTGTTGGTCAGAAAGGACGGGCTCGACTCCTATGCCGGCGGCTTTCTCTTGCAGGCGCACGGCTTTGACAAGAGGGGGCAGACTGGCGGGAACCCCTTCGAGGACTGACTTGCGCCCTTCGTGCATCTTGATTTGCTCCCAGCTTTCGCCGTCGTAGGTGTCGGGCTGGAAGATAAAGGGGTGGCGGCTGACGAGTTTGTCGCAGATGGCGTTGAGCACGTCGGCCGTAGTGAAAAGATGCTGTTCTTCGGCAATCTTGGAATAGAATAGAAGGTGCATGAATAGGTCGCCGAGCTCTTTCTTCAGTTCAAGCGGGCTGTCATCGTCTTTATTGAGCTGGAGGATGGCCTCACTGAGTTCGAATGTCTCCTCAATAGTAAGATAGCGCAGGCTCTCCATGGTCTGCACTTTGTCCCACGGGCATTGCTTCCGCAGTATGTCGAGGATGTCCCCAAGGCGCTGAAACGCCTGTATGTCGGCGTTTGTCATAGACGGCGCACCTCCTCAATGCCCTCGAGTTTTTCGAGGTTTTCTATCAAGTGGTTCAGGTTTTCCAGATTGAGGACGTAGAGCATGATGATGCCGCGGACTATGCCCTCCACAGCCTCGAGCGTGATGGCGCGCATATTGAGGTCCATCTCGCCGGTGACCACGCCGGTAATGTCTTGCAGCAGCCCTTTGCGGTCTATGGCGGTGAAGGCAATACCGGAGAGCAGGGCCACATGCTCGCCCGGACGCCAGCGTGCCCGGACAATATGGTTCTCGTGGTTGGCCATCTCGTCCATGGCCACCTTGCAGTTGGTGCGGTGCACCATAATCTTGCCATCGGTGACGATGCCTACAACATGGTCGCCTTGCACGGGTTTGCAGCAGGGTGCCGGCTCGGTGGCATAGCGCTCGTATTCCTCGTCAAGCAGGAACGAGCGCTGATTGCTTCCAGTGGATGAAGTGCTTCGGTTTATCGCTGTGCTGTCCTTGTCGAAAAGCGTGGTGTACTCGCCCATGAAATAGGTGTTGTGGTTGGTGTTGATGCCTTTGCCGAAACACTGGGCGATGTCGTTGTGGTTGGTGATGCCCATGGCCAACTGGAAGAAGAGGTCAATGTCGCTTTTCAGTCCAAGGAATCGCTTCACTTGTCCGATACTGGCGTCGGAGTAGGGGATGCGGAGCGACTTGAGGATTTCCTTCAGTCGCATCTTGCCCTCTTCAAGATAGCCTTTGCGCTGTTTCTTCAGATTGTTCTTGATGGCCTCTTTGGCGTGAGAGGTGTAGGCCATGCCGAGCCATTCCTCCGAGGGACGGGTCTTGCGGCTGGTAAGGATTTGCACCTGTTCGCCGGCATGGAGTGTGTAGTTGATGGGCTCCACCTTGCCGTTCACCTTGGCACCCATGCAGTGTATGCCTAAGTTGGTGTGGATGGCAAAGGCAAAGTCCAGTACAGTGGAGTGTGCCGGCAGTTTAATCATCTCCCCTTTTGGGGTGAAGAGGTATATCTCTTTGATGTAGAGTGCTTCCTTGAATTCCTCCACCAAGTCTAAGGCGTTCTTCTCTGGATTCTCCAGCGAAGTGCGTATCTGTTGCAGCCATACCTCCACAGGACTCAGCTCCAGTTTCTCTTCAGGGTGGGCTTCTTTGTAGAGGAAGTGGGCTGCCATGCCTTTCTCGGCTATGACATCCATGCGCTCGGTGCGTATCTGCACCTCCACCCATTGCCCTATGGGCGTCATCACGGTGGTCTGCAGCGACTCGTAGCCGTTGGTCTTGGGGGTGGAAATCCAGTCGCGGAAACGGCTGGGGTCGGGCTTAAACTCCGAGGTGATGAGGGAGTAGACCTTGAAGCATTCCGACTTCTCTTCCTCTTTTGGAATGCCGGAGAGGATGATGCGCATGGCGTAGAGGTCATAAATCTCGTCAAACTTCACCCCTTTGCGCTCCATTTTCTTCCAGCAGCTGTACACCGATTTGACACGTGTCTTGATGGTGTATTTGTAACCGTTGGCATCAAGCATCTGGCGCACTTTGTCTGTGATGCAGCTCTTCAACTTGTCCTCGGTGCCCACATTCTTGTTGATGAGTGCGGATATCTCGTTGTACTTGTCTGGGTTGGTGTATTTCATCACCAGCTCTTCAAGTTCTGTTTTGATGGAGTAGAGCCCCAGTCGGTGTGCCAGCGGGATGTATAGGTATTGGGTCTCGGACGAGATGGCCAGCTTTTTCGTGTCCTTCATCGAGTTGAGAGTGCGCATGTTGTGCAGCCGGTCGCACAGCTTGATGAATATGACGTATGGATCGTCGCACATCGAGAGCAGTATTTTGCGGTAGTTCTCCGCCTGCTGCGACTCTGTCTGCTGCATGAGCAGCACATCCTCTATCTTTGTCACACCGTCCACGATAACTGCCACGCGGTTGCCGAAGATAGTACGCAGTTGGTCGAGGGTGATGTCGGTGTCCTCCACCACATCGTGCAGTAGGGCACACACCACTGCGATAGAACCCAGCCCCACCTCCTGTACGGCGATAAGTGCGACTGCCAGGGGGTGGAAGATATAAGGCTCGCCCGACTTGCGGCGCGTGCCGGCGTGTGCTTTCTTGGCAATGGAGAAAGCGCGGAAGATGTCATCCTCCTGCTTCTGCGTGAGGGGGTGGTTCTTGCGACATGCGGCAAGCAACTCTTCATATTTGGCCTGTATCTCCTGCTCTTCGCGAGCTTCGTCAATCACATACATGGGTTAAGGAATTAAAAACAATAAAAAAGAGAGAACCGAGCTAATCGTTAGTCCGATTCCGAACGTTATATACACGCCGTCGAAGTTGGTCATCAGTCCCAGAGTGCCGCTTGTTAGGCTGAACCTGCCCAGCCCCTTGGCCTCCGACCACCTGATGCCGGCCTCCACAGTGGGGCGCAGCTGGTGGATGGCGGCATGGTCGAAACTCAGACCCACATTCCCGTACAAGTGCCAGTCAAAATCACTCCAGGGCTTTGAAAGGCGGTAGGCGGCACCGCCCGACAGCCAGTAGTAGTCGAGGTCCATCATAAACGCCGACACATTGAAGCCCCACACTTCGGGCAAATAGGTATACATTGCACCCAGCCCGAATCCGTCAGGCCCTGATGTATAACGCAGCTCGCAAAAGTGTTCGCAGAAGGGGCTTCCGAAATAGTAAATGGGGTTCTTCTTCGGAGCGAAAAACTCAACGGTGTCGTTATAGTATGCCGAATCAACGGCAAGGCTGTCCGCCACTCCCTCATACTGGGCGCAGACAACCATGCCGCTCAGCAGCATCAGTGCCAATGTCAGTACCTTCCTCATTCCTGCTGCTCTGCTTTCTCGGTCAGTGCAGCGCGGATTTTTCCTTCTAGCTCATCGCAGAGGTCGGGATTGTCCCGCAGCACCTGCTTCAATGCCTCGCGGCCTTGAGCCAGCTTGGTATCGCCATAGCTGAACCACGAGCCGCTTTTCTTTATGATTTCCTGCTCCACGCCCAAGTCGATGATCTCGCCCAGTTTGGAGATGCCCTCGCCGAACATCAGGTCAAATTCGCAGGTGCGGAAAGGCGGTGCCACTTTGTTCTTCACCACTTTCACCTTCACGCGGTTGCCCACGTTCTGGTCACCGTCCTTGATGGCCTGTGTGCGGCGGATGTCAATGCGCACAGAGGCATAGAATTTCAAGGCGTTGCCGCCCGTGGTGGTCTCTGGGTTGCCAAAGAGCACACCGATTTTCTCACGCAGCTGGTTGATGAAGATGCAGCAGCAGTTGGTCTTGCTGATAGTCGATGTGAGCTTGCGCATGGCCTGGCTCATCAGCCTGGCCTGCAGGCCGACCTTGGAGTCGCCCATCTCGCCGTCAATCTCGGCTTTGGGTGTGAGGGCGGCCACGGAGTCCACCACGATAATGTCGATGGCTCCAGAGCGGATGAGGTTATCGGCTATCTCCAGAGCCTGCTCGCCGTTGTCGGGCTGCGACACCAGCAGATTGGCGATGTCCACGCCCAGTTTCTTGGCATAGAAGCTGTCGAAAGCGTGCTCTGCGTCGATGAAAGCGGCAATGCCGCCCTGCTTCTGGCACTCCGCGATGGCGTGGATGGCCAGTGTAGTCTTACCCGACGACTCGGGACCGAATATTTCTATGATACGGCCTCTCGGGAATCCACCTACACCCAACGCCATGTCCAGGTTGATGCTCCCTGTGGGTATCACATCCACTTTCTCGGCGGCGCGGTCTCCCAGTTTCATCACCGACCCTTTGCCGTAATTTTTTTCAATCTTATCCAGCGTGCTTTGCAGAATCTTCAACTTCTCGAGTCGCTGGGCCTCGGCTTCTGTTAACTCTTTTGCCATAAAAAACAAGTGTTTATGTTACTACTTAGTGCGTTATTACCATTGCAATACCAAAATACAAATATACAAATTTTTTCGGAAACCTTATAAATATAAAAAAAAAGCGTATCTTTGCAGCCTAAATAAAATTTTGTACCATGAACATACTTAGTAATAGAATCCTGAACATGGCCGAGAGCGAGACGCTGGCCATGACCGCCAAGGCCCGCGAACTCAAGGCTCAGGGCAAAGATGTTATCAGCCTCTCTATCGGAGAGCCCGACTTCAACACTCCCGAGGAGGTGAAAGAGGCTGCCAAACAAGCCATCGACGACAATTTCACCCACTATCCTCCCGTGCCCGGCTATCCCGACCTGCGCGAGGCTGTGTGCAAGAAGTTCAAACGCGACAACAACCTCGACTTCAAACCCGAGCAGATCGTGGTATCCACCGGTGCCAAGCAGAGCATCTACCAGGTGGTGCAGTGCTTGGTCAACCCCGGCGACGAGGTTATCATCCCCACTCCCTTCTGGGTGTCGTACAAGGAGATTGTCCGTGTGGCCGAAGGCAAGTGCGTCTATGTCAAAACCGACATTGAGAACGACTTCAAGGTGACTCCCGAACAGCTCGAGGCTGCTATCACCCCCAAAACCAAGCTCATCATGTTCTCCTCGCCCAGCAACCCCACCGGTATGCTCTACACCAAGGAGGAACTGAAAGGTATCGCCGATGTGGTGGCCAGACACGAGAATGTCTTCGTCATGGCCGACGAAATTTATGAGCACATCAACTTCGTGGGCAAGCACGAAAGCATCGCCCAGTTCCCCGAAGTAAGAGACCGCGTCATCACCATCAACGGTGTCGCCAAGGGCTTTGCCATGACCGGCTGGCGTATCGGTTTCATCGGTGCTCCCCTCACCATCGCCAAGGCCTGCAACAAACTGCAGGGTCAGGTGACCAGCGCCACCTGCTCCATCGCCCAGAAGGCCACTGTCCGCGCTATGGAGATGGATCCCACCACCAGCGAGGACATCATCAACATGCGCAACATCTTCCGCCAGCGCCGCGATATGGTCTATAAACTCCTCTGCGAGATTCCCGGCCTCAAGGTGCGTCTGCCTCAAGGTGCTTTCTACTTTTTCCCCGATGTCAGCTCCTACTATGGCAAGAGCTTCAACGGCACCAAGATTGAAAACTCCACCGACATGGCCTTCTACCTCCTCAACGAGGCCAACGTGGCAACGGTGATGGGCTCTGCCTTTGGCGACGACGCCTGCATACGCCTCAGCTACGCCACCAGCGAAGACCTCCTGCGCGAGGCTCTGCGCCGCATCAAGAAAGCCCTGGCCAATCTGAAATAATAAGCCAACGGCCATCCTTTGGCAATATACACCAACGGCCCCGCACCGCTCCCACAGCCGCGGGGCCGTTCCGTATAAACGACCATGTAGCGTCGTTCCTTATTCGTCATTTATTCGATTTGTTTTCGATCGTTTTCCCTTTTATAACGAATAAATGAGGGAAAAATAGGGGAAACAGAAGGGAAAAGGAACGAAGTTAGAGTGTCGGCAGTGCGGAGATACATCGTGACTTTAGAGTGGGGAAAGAGCTCCGAAAGCTGTCGGGGACTATAGAATGATGCCCATCGGGGCAAACAAAATCAGAAGAAAAGGCTAAACAATGAAGATACTGCATACCGCCGACCTGCACTTGGGGCAGGTGATGTACCAGAACTACACCCGCGAGGAAGAGCACGACCATTTCTTCAAGCAGCTGAAGGGTTGGTGTGGGGAGTATTGCTCCGACGCTCTGGTGGTGAGCGGCGACATTTTCGACATCCAGCAGCCGGGGGCGGGAGTGAAGCGTTGTTTTAACGAGTATTTTGTCGACCTGCACAACAGCTTCCCCGAAATGGCCATCGTCATCATTGCCGGTAACCATGACTCGGCTTCGCGCATCCATGCCGACAACGCAGTGTGGAGTCTCGGACATGTCAAGTTGGTGGGTCTGCCCCCAGCCACAGACAGTCTTGCGAAGCCCGACGGTTGGCAGGAGGAGTTCATTGTCCGCCTGCCTGCCGGGTTTGTGGTTGCCATGCCCTTCGTGGCCACGCCCCGGCGCGAGACAGTCCAGGCACTGTTAGACTATGTGTCCCGGCAGAACCCCGATGGGCTGCCCGTGGTGCTGACGGGCCACATGGCCGTATCGGGCGCGGATGCCACTGGACACGGCTTCGACATAGGCAATGTGCAGACTGTGCCGCCCGAAGAGACAGGGGCTGGCTTTGATTATCTTGCCTTGGGACATATACATCGCCCGCAGACACTGGGCTACGCCGACGAGCATGAGCCTGTGAGCGTGTATCCCGCCGGCGTGATGCGCTATTCGGGCAGCGCCTTGCACGTCAGTTGCGACGAGAAGTATCCCCACAGCGTAAGCCTGGTTGAGATAGACCGCCACGGCGGCGATGTAAAGGTGACTCGCTTGCGTATTGACGAGAAGTATCATTTCTACGAACTGCCGGCTGACGGAGCGGCCACTACCGAGGGAGAGGCATTGGAGGCTGTCAAACAGTTTGTCGCAGAGCAGGGGGCAGGCTATTTCAGATTTGTGATGGAATACAACACCGCCCTGTCGGCCGATTTTAACCAGCAGGTTTACCAGCTTATTGAGCCGTGCAACGGACGTGTGCGCTTTAATCCCAAGACTGTCTGGCTTCATGCCGATGAGGAGGCTGCTGCGGACGATAAACCCCTGTTCGAGGTGGCAGAACTGCAGCAGATGACAGACCCCATGGAGTTTATCAGGCAGACACAGGACCAGTACCCCGAACTGGATATTGACGAGTTGGCTGAAGCCTTCAAGGAAGTGGAGGCCGAATTACGCCGCCAGACAGAAGAGACAAATACCGTGAGACATGAAAATTAAGGAACTGCATTTGCGCAACATTGCCTCGATAGAGCGGGCTGACATAGATTTTGAACATGACTTGTATGACGGAGTCAGCGACCAGCAGGCACCTGTTTTTCTCATATCGGGCGATACCGGCGTGGGCAAGTCGGTGCTGCTTGACGGCATCTCTCTCGCCCTGTACAAGACCACGCCGCGCATCGAGGGAGTGACGGACTCGAAACAGAATTATTTCAAGGTGTACAAGGATGCTGGAGAATCTCTCGGCATTGGCAGCATAAGCCAGTATACCCGCTTGGGTATATCGTACAAAGATGATTGTTACAGCGAGGTGGTGTTTGAGGGCAACGACGGAATGGAGTACCGGGCCCGTCTGGAATTGGGATTGAAACGCACCGGCGGACACAGCGACCCAAAGTGGACGGTGAAGGCTGGTTCGGCCGACTGGGTGAGGGTGGACACGCGCAATAGCCAGATAGAGCAGGCCGTGGGGCTTTCGTTCAAACAGTTCAACCGCATGGCGATGCTGGCACAGGGACAGTTCGCCTCGTTTTTGTGCGGCGAAAAGAAAGAGAGGGAGGAGATATTGGAGCAGCTGACCAATACTGAGATATTTTCGGCATACGGCAATGCTGTGAAGAGCCTCTTCGACCGTGCCAAGAAAGAACGTGAGATGGTGGAAGCCACCTTGCAGACAGAGCAGGGACACCTGCTGACCGACGAGCAGCGTGAGACTCTGCAGCAACAGCAGGCAGAGGGACGGCAGATGCAGGATGATTTGGGCAAACGGAAGAGTGAATTGGATAACTTGATTGCCAAGGTCTCCCGGATAGGGGAGAACAGACAGAAAGCAGAGGAGGCTCAGCGGCGCATGGAGGATGCAAAGGCGATTATGGATGGGGAGGAATACCGGGCTATGCAGCGATTTGTAGCCCTGTGGGACGCTACGGAAAAGGAGCGCCGGAGTCTGGAGTTGAAACAACAGACTGAATCGGACTTGTCCAAGGCTGGAGAGAAGGTGGAACGTTGCCGCCAGCGCTTTTTACAGTTGCTTGCCGACCTGCGCTGGCAGGAGAGGCAGAATGCGCAGGAAGAGGCCGCTATGCAGCAGGAAAAGGAGTGGATAGAGCATCAGTCCGACAGGGTAGAGATGTACGGCCATGCGGCCGAAATTGGTGTTCGGTTGGACCATTATGCCAAGTGCGTGGACGATATGACGCAATTGCAGAGCACCAAGTTGCAGGAGGAGGCGAAAACCTCCGGACTGAAAGAGGAATGCAGAAAGGCTGAAGAGCAACATGACATCGCAGTCAAGGCGGTGGAACAGAAACAGAAGGTGATAGATACGCTGGTCGAGCGGCGCACTCGTTTGAATCCTGCAGAGACCAATCAGGCTCTCGACGATTTGTCGAAAAGAATGAAACGATTTGAGAAATGGGACGACCGACACAGACAGATCGGGCTGATGCGCGAGGATGCTGCCAAGGCGGCCCAAGCTGCCAAGCAATTATTGGGTGAATTGGAGGCTGACGGGAAGGAACTCGATGCCAAGCAACTGCTTTTAGACCAGACGAAAGCGCAGTATGATGCCCAGGCCATGCAGTACAATACGATGAAGTTGAGCCTGGACGAGGATTTGAAGGCGTTGCGTCGACGGTTGGCCAAGGAGCATGCTGAAACCTGTCCGCTTTGCGGCCAGCACATTGTCGAGATGCATCTCGATGAGGATTTCGGCAACCTGCTCACTCCGTTAGAACAGGCTTTGCAGGAGGCCAAGGCCCGACTGGATTCGGCCATTGCTGCCCGCGATGACACCAAAAGCAGATACGACACCAAAAGTGGACAGTACAAAGTGCAGGATCAGTCGGCCAAAGGCAAGTTGGAGGAGATAGGAAAGGCCGAGGAGGCAATGATGAAGGAACTGGCCGCAGAGGGGATAAAGTATGACGACTCTTTTGCCGACAAGGTGAAGATCGTTATGACAGAACTGCAGCAGCAGGAGGAAGCCCTGAAATCGAAACAAAAAGACGCCGAGAAGTTGCAGGAGGAGATTAATCGTCTCCAGCGTGAAAAGAACAAGCTTGACACGGAATTGGCTGCTGCGGTGAAGGCGTTGAACGCTGCCCGGACGGGGGTTGACAAGAACCGGCAGGCTATCCTCGATAGCCAGACCCAGTCGGAGCGTATGTCGAAAGACAAGGATGAGACCGGGCAGATTATTTCGGAGTTGGTGGGTGGCTTTTATCCGGAATGGCAAAATAATGTGCAGGGGACGAAGGAGGAAATAGTCTCCAAGGCTGAAGAATACCGGCAACGGAGAAACCGATACGACACTGCTGCGGCACAGCAGGAGCGTAAGAAAGCCCAGTGGACGGAAATGGAGAGCGTTGTGCAGCAGGTGACGGGGTATTATCCCACATGGGAGATGGAGTGCGAGCCCAAAGGTCTTGATCACCCCTCGGCTATGAAGGAGTGGAACGAACTGCTGTCGTATGTAGGAATGCTGCATGGACAGATTCAGGGCCTTGAGACCATTTTGGAAGGATGCAGGTCTGTTTTGAACGGCTGGTATGCACAGGAAGGCCACACAGAGCAGTCGCTAATGGAGATTATTGCAGGAAAAGAGAGACTTGATGAGTCGCGAAAGCGTATGTCGGATGTGAGTGCGGCGCTGAAGTCGGCGACGGATGCCTACCATGAGGCTGTCGGGACGGTGGCGCAAGTGCGGGAGGAGTTGCATTTGTTGCCGGAAGACAAGGAGCCTGACATGGAAGAACTGAGGATTGCCAAGAGCCATGTCGAGGAACAGTTGAACGAAGCCACGATGCGCTATGCATCAGCCAAGAGCGCATTGGATTCGGATGAAAAGAACCGGGAGCGGGCTGCAGCAGCCCAGAAGCGGTTGGATGCTGCCCTGACAAAGTATAACAAATGGTATGCCATTAACCAGCGTTTCGGAGGCACACGGTTCCGCACACTGGTGCAAACCCATATCTTGCGGCCTCTGCTGCACAATGCCAATATTTATCTGGAACAGATTACCGACCGGTACAAGTTGACGTGCAGCGAAGAGAACGAAAAACTGTCTATTCTGGTGATGGACCGCTACAACAAGGATGCGGTGCGGAGCGCTACGGTGTTGTCGGGCGGCGAAAGGTTTATGGTGTCGCTTGCGTTGTCGCTTGCGTTGTCGTCGCTTAACCGTCCCGACTTGAATGTGAATATCCTGTTTATTGACGAGGGATTCGGCACGTTGGACGAGAAGAGCCTGGATAGTGTGATGTCGACCCTGGAGAAGTTGCGCAGCATTGCAGGGCAAGGCAACCGCCGAGTGGGCATTATATCGCACCGGGAAGAGCTGAATGAACGTATCAGTACCCAGATACGCATCACCCGGCACGGCGAGGGCCGCAGCCGGGTGGAGATAGTGAATGGATGAGAAGATGCTGCTATAGGTTGAGCAGGGCTTTCTCGTTCAGTTTCGCTTTTCTGAATTCGAAGGGGGTCATGCCGGTTCTTCTTTTGAAGAATCGTACCACCTGAGGCGGTGAGCTATAGCCGATGATGTTGCAGATGTCTTCCAAAGAATAATTGGCTTCGTCAATCAGGAGCATCCGCATGGTTGCTTCGGTTTTCCGCTCAATCCACTTTTTCACAGTGATGTTGGTTTCTTTTTTTACGGTGATGCTGAGATGGTTCTCGGAAACGCCAAAAGTTTTGGCAAAATGTTTGATATTGGGCATGGGGACATCTTGATGAATCAAGATGTTGATGAAATTGGCGGTCAACTGTTTTGAGGAGGAGGTGAAGGTTTGCTTGTTGTTGCCGACACGCTCGTTGTGCATCTCACGAATGCGGTACATGAGAGAGAAAAACAGATGCTTGAAGTCATCGGGTCCATAGATGGGTTTGGACGCTATGGTATGCATCAAGGTGAAGTATTTCTCCACTACTTTGAACTCTTCTTGGGAGAGGTGCATGAAGATTGTGTCGAAACCAACCAGTTCTTTCTCTATCGGGCTGTTAAAGTTGCCTGATACCATCCATGGCGTAACATCATTGGAGAATTTGTCTATGGAAAGGATGTTGTCGTCAGGAACCATGAGGATGTCACCGGCTTTGATGGGATAGTCTTTGAAGTTGAATGTTGCGTGGGCGGTGCCTTTTGTGATGAGAATAATGCTGTTGCCTACCACTCGCCTTGGTATGTCGAAGATTATTCGCTTCAGATAGGGGACCGGATTCATGATGATGGCATAGTCCTCTTTGAAATAGTTATCAAATTCATGTACAGGATAAGATACTGTTCTTTCAGTACCTATGTTATTATTGCTGGGTTTTATTGATGTTTTTCGTCCCATAATGTAATTTTTTTTAGACTTCAAAATTACACTTTTTTTTGTTAATATCAGCAATTTTTTTTAGTTGTCAAGATAATGTAAATGTTTGTTCTCGATGTAAATGCGTGAATTAACATAAAATATATTCCTGCGATATGAACGAGCGTAAGGAAAAAAAACTAATTATAAAAAAAATGTTAATGATTTTTTTGCCTCATTTATTTTAAAAAACACTGCATTTTGTCATATTTTAGTCTTTTTATGATAAATTTTTCGGTGCAACTGATAAACTATAGACTCATCAGGAATGAG
>JAEEGI010000915.1_pt1 | contig 77643 bp, 72 predicted proteins | sample 8958751 | NCBI WGS metagenome assembly JAEEGI01 (sample SAMN16246545, study PRJNA631951) | gut metagenome | biome: gut microbiome; feature: rumen; material: KS-attached | host: Bos | place: Iran: Karaj | collected 2018-10
GAGGCGTAGTGATTGAGTTTGGCGATGTCAATGCCAACGTAGATCATGGACGTTCTCCTTTCATGAGATTGATACTGTGATATCCACCAACAATTATCATCGTATCCTTGATTGAAATGAGTGCTCTAAAGGGACCGGCACATCCAGCTATAAACAATTCAGATAATGTAGCGGCAATACACTCCTGTTGAGTAGTCAGAGCTACAGCAAACGAATCAAAAGTCCACAGCATCTGAATGTATTATGGCACAGTACAAAAATGAAAGGAATGTATGATTTACTGCTTCGTAAACATCATACAAGCTTAAGATGAGAACAGAAAATGAGATCGTTTCAAAAGTTCTTGAGGTTGCCGGTGGCGATGAAAACGTAAGGGCAGTGATCAGGACAAGTTTTCTTCCGGTGAGAGAATACCTGCACGATTATCAGTTTTACTTCATCGTTCGCGACCTTGAAGCATATGAGGATTCCGCTTTCGAGTCGTGCTTCGGAGACCGGATTCTGCTTTTCAGAGGCGACAGGAATTATCCGGAATTGTTTCCGTCCACAAAGGCCTATCTCATGGTTTTCAGCGACGGAATCACGCTTGTGATAAATGCCATCACCAAGGATTCCTTCCTGAGCAGATATCAGGGGGAGCTGCAAAGCGAAAATGTATGGATCGGTGATACCTTTAAGAAAATCCTGGATAAAGACGGCAGCCTGCCCGAGATTGAACGGTTAGTGGAAAAGCAGACGTTTTTCGCCGGGACACCTTCGGAAGAAGAGTTTACGGGTGCGAATATCGAGTTTTGGTGGGTGATGAATGCATTCGGTAGTGTAGCGGAATTATGGAATAAAACGGGGCGTGCGATTGCCGAAAGGTCGGGCTTCGCATATCCCGAAAAGACAGAGGAGCGCATGCTTGCGTTCATTCGGAATTATATCCGGGGCGTATAATTCGCGCCGGGGCAGGCGATAAGTAACGGTTGTTCCGAATATCGTCAAGGGAAGAAAGAATTCGCGGAGGAGAATCGCGGTGTATTGGTTATGGATATTCCTGATTTTGATTGCATGGATAGCGGGCATGACGTTCTCTATCTGTGTTCTCTATGCCGCGAAAAATCCCGAAAATCATCCGGATTCGCTGGGCGCAATGCTCATCCATGTCTATATCACCGGGCTGCCGGCGGTTGTTTTCGTTTTCACGGCGATTGTCATTCGCGCAGTCGGTGAGGTCAGCCTGCCAGCCGTTTTGTTAAGCATCGGCATCTGGGCGGTTGTGTTTGAACTTATTCTTGCCTTTGTGAATTATAAAACGCGCAAAGAACGGGCGGAGAATCCCCACGCAGGTGCGGATCAGAGGATGCTTCGGGTCTGGTTTGAAATGATCCCGTTTTTCGTGATTGCCGTGATGTGCGGCGTATGGTTCCTGTTTTATGAGTACCGGGGGCTGTTTTACATTTTCCTCGGGGCGCTTTTGTTCTTCATGTTCGTATATCCGGTTCTGATGACATTCGTCCGGATTCTTACCGTGCGGCTCCAATGCCCGCCCGAAAGGATGGCCGCGAAAATTTGGGATGGCCCCTTGGGGATGGGGGCAGAGGTCCACTCGGCGACAGATGTTCACAAAGACCCGCAGGACCACAAAGAAGAAGTGTTCTTCCTAACTAACCTTTCCAATCACCTGAAATCCGACATGGGGCCCGCGTATCAGTTCGGTTCCGTGGAAACCCGAAAAGACTACCTTGACGCGTGCCTCCGCCGTGCGCAGGGCGTGATGAAGAGCCTTTCCGGCTGGGAGTATGCCGATGTTTTGGACTATCGCATTTTCCGCTCCCGTATCGACCTCAGATGTCACTTTACTGACGGAGAGAGTCGGGTGGTGAAGCTTGGATGGAAGCGGAGGAATTTTGCGAAGGAAAGGCTTTCAGCGGAGGATCAGGAGATTATTCGTATCGCCGAACAATTCCGAAACGTGACGCTGACCGCGCGGCTCGGGTACGTGCTTCGATGCATCGAGACGTATCTCGCGGCGATTTCCGTGAGCGCCTTCGACGGATACCTGAATACATTCTGGGAGTCTGCTTCCACCGAAGAGTGGAGCAGCGATCACATCGGACTCGGGCCGTCTGCGGCACTTATCCCGGGTATTAAACCGGAGCAGAAGGATACTATTGAAAAGCTGTTCAGCGTGGCGAGAGAGTTAATCTGCGATCACAGTTCGTGGCTCGGCATTTTTGAGCGCGGAGAGTATATCACTTCGTGGGCGATTCGCGAGGTAACGAAGGTGCTTGCCGATTGCGGCATCAAAGCGCCCGAACCGGCATTTGCCGAACCGTTCCTGTTTGAACGGGATACGCTTGTGATTAAGGGCGAGCGCAAGATCAAGGAGGCCTGGGGCTTCGGGCCGCAGGTGAAATCGCTGTCGCTTACGAAGAAGTAGGGATTGCAGGTGAAAGGAGTGCTTATGGATATTTCGGTAAAAGAATTTCAGCATATTTCGGAGGCAGACGGATTGCCGCTTTCCGCTTTGCGGGCGGAACCAGAGGATGCAGCAGATATCTGTGGGGCGACGATTATTGTTCACGGCATGTGTGAGCACAAGGGACGCTATGAGGAATTTGTGCGGTTTTTGGCGGAGCAAGGGTATATCGTGACCATCTTCGACCAGCGCGGACACGGCGGAAGCGTGCGGGATCCGGAGGACCTCGGATATCTTTACGAAGGCGGCTATCGGGCGATGCTTTCGGACATTCACGGGATGGTCGTCGCGGCAAAGGCGTACGCGTTCGAGCGAACAGGGCTGACCGACTTGCCGTTTGTGATGATCGCTCACAGCATGGGAACATTGTGCGCGCGGTGTTATCTCAGAGAGCACGATGACGAAATCGATAAGCTCGTTCTTCTCGGCTGTCCGTCAAAGGCAACCGGCATGAAGGCAGGCCTGGCGCTTGTGAAGGGTTTGATTGCCACACGGGGAGACCGTGCGCGCTCGAAAACGGTGGACTTCATCGTCGGCGGCGGGTTCGAAAAGGCATTTGCGAAGGAGCACACGCAGTATGCCTGGACCAACTCCGACCCGGAGCAGGTTCGCCTTTACAACGAAGACCCGCTGTGCGGTTATCACTTCACCCTGAACGGCTATAAGGCTTTGATTGAAATGATGATTTTAACTTACACGGAGGGCGGCTTTACCCCACGTAACAAAGACCTCCCGATCCGGTTCTTCTCGGGTGCGGACGATCCGTGCGCCATCTCAAAGCAGAAGCTCGGCGATGCCATCCGGTGCCTTCGAAAGCAGGGCTACAAAAACACCAAAGGAAAGCGGTATCCCGGCATGCGCCATGAGATTTTACGCGAGCGGGACAAGGAGACTGTTTGGAAGGACATTCTCGCATTTTTGCAAACGGACGGAACTCCCATCGCGGGTGCTGATGCAAATGGCAAATGCGACGCGGAATAACGGCATGCCGCTTCAAAAACGATACCGGGCAGAACGGAGAATTGGGTTTTATGGAAAAGTACATCTTGGCATTTGACGCGGGAACGACATCCGAGAGAGCGATTATTTTCAATCACGACAGCGAGATTGTGAGCGTCGCGCAAAAGGAGATTACGCAATACTATCCGCAGGCAGGGTGGGTCGAGCACGACCCGATGGAATTATGGTCGGCGCAGCTCGGCGTTGCCGTGGAGGCTATGAGCAAGGCCGGCATCACGGCGCAGGAAATCGACGCAATCGGCATCACGAACCAGCGGGAAACCACGATTGTCTGGGACCGCGAAACAGGGCGTCCGGTGTACCGCGCGATCGTGTGGCAGTGCCGGCGGACTGTGGATTACTGCGAGCGCCTGAAATCACGCTCCGAAGAGATTCGAAAGAAGACAGGGCTTGTTCTCGATCCTTATTTTTCGGCGACGAAGCTTGCGTGGATTCTCGACCACGTGGAGGGAGTGCGGGAACGCGCCGAGAGGGGTGAACTGCTCTTCGGAACCGTCGAGACATGGCTCATTTGGAAACTGACCAAAGGAAAATGCCACGTGACCGACCTGAGCAACGCGTCGCGCACGATGCTTTTCAATATTCACACGCTTACCTGGGATGAGGACATCTGCCGGTGGCTCAACATTCCGGTCGGCATGCTTCCGAAGCCTGTCGGCAACAGCGAAGTGTACGGCGAATCGGCAGCGGAATTTCTCGGCGGAAGCATCCGCATTGCAGGCGCTGCCGGAGACCAGCAGTCGGCATTGTTCGGGCAGAAGGCGTTCGGCGTCGGCGATATCAAGAATACATACGGGACCGGATGTTTCCTTCTCATGAATACCGGAGAAACGCCGATTCAGTCGGAGAACGGCCTTGTTACGACCATCGCCTGGGGACGAAACGGCAAGGTTACCTATGCACTTGAAGGGTCGGTCTTCATGGGCGGCGCCATTGTGCAGTGGCTGCGCGATGAGGTCGGATTGATCTCGTCGGCAGCGGAAACCGAAGAGCTTGCGGAGAAGGTAAAGGACACGAACGGCTGCTACATCGTGCCTGCATTTACCGGTCTCGGCGCTCCGTACTGGAAGCCCGAAGCAAAGGGAATCATCACGGGACTGACGAGAGGTGTCGGCCGTTATCACATCATCCGTGCCGCACTCGATGCCATTGTCTACCAGGTCAACGATATCGTGACAGCGATGGAGCAGGACGCATCCCAGCCGGTCGGGACACTCCGCGTTGACGGCGGTGCAAGCGTGAATAACTATCTTGTTAAGACACAGGCCGACATCAGCAACACGCGTGTGGTAAGACCTGCCTGCGTGGAGACGACGGCGCTCGGAGCAGCTTATCTTGCAGGGCTTGCAACCGGTTTCTGGACGGATGAGTCGGAGCTCAGTAACGGAGTCGGTGAGACGGTATTTTTGCCTGAAATGAGCGATATAGAGCGGGAGGCACGCATCAGCGGGTGGAAGGAAGCCGTAAGTATGCTGTTCGGCCCGAACTGAGACCGATATGAGGAGGGTGAAACAATGATTTGCGAAGAACCGCACAAAACAATGAAAGGCTTAATCCTGCTTATCTGCACAGTCGCTCTTGTTGTCTGGCCGATAAGCGCGACGATATTCTTTCTTTCCACAATCGGGGCAATCAAAACAAAAGTCCACGATTTTAAATATCCGTCGAACGGACCGTCAAGCGTGATGGACACTTCCTTCCTGATTCCCTTCGAGAAGGCCGGTAATGCAATCAGCATTGTCATCCTTGTGGTGGCATGCATACTCCTGGCTGCTTCCGTTTGGTTTAAGATTCACTTATACCGGAAAGCCCGTAAAACCGGGTCGATTAGACCGCTGATTCCCTTTGCGCTGCTTTGCGCAATCGAGCCGATTCTTACGATTGTTTTCAATGACAGGGAATATATCGCTAATCTTCAGGAAATCGGATTCGGCGAGAAAGTTACGGGACCGGCGTTTGACTTCACATTTTTGACGACGCTGTTTCTGTTCCTCATTTACGTGGCAAATGCCATATGTGCGATAATTCTCGCCCAAAAGCCGAACGAACTGTAAAGTATCTGCGGTACCGCATCAGGATTGACAGCGGTACCGCTTTTTCAGTATACTGAAGGACAGCATTATCGTCCGGAGGCTCCGGATTACAACGAATGACAGGTGAGGCAGGAAATGGTGATAAATGACATAGCTTCCGTTAAGAAGCAGTATCGGAATTCCGACAATCTGAACACGCGGATTTCGATTCACGATAAATATTCGGTCAATAAACAGGGGTTCGGAAACTGGATTACAGACCACTACGAGATCAAAGAAGGAATGACCGTATTGGAACTCGGCTGCGGCACCGGAAGCATGTGGGTCGGAAAGGGCGAGTTGATCCGTAAATGCGGCAGACTGATCCTTTCGGATTTTTCGGAAGGCATGCTTACCAAGACACGGGCTACACTGCGGGATTATGAGGGAATCACATATCAGATTATAGATATACAGAATATTCCGTATGAGGATGACACCTTTGACATCGTGATTGCGAACATGATGCTCTATCATGTGCCGGATCTGAAAAGAGGGCTTAACGAGGTGCGAAGAGTCCTGAAACCGGGCGGCAAATTTTTCTGCGCCACATTCGGCGAGAACGGCATCATGGAGTACCTGAGCGGGCTTTTCGCATCATACGGCGTGAATGGCGAAGCGAACAGGGCGTTTACCCTGCAAAACGGCGCCGAAAAGCTCGGTGTGGCATTTGCCAAAGTCGAGAGATTTGAGTATCCGGATGCTCTTGAGGTCACTGATTTAGAAGATCTGGCGGACTATGTATACTCGCTCTCCGGGTGGTCCGGGATGCGGGAGATTCCGCGGGAAACGCTGCTTGGTGTCCTGCGGGCCAATGCCGTGAACGGTGTGCTTCGCGTACCTAAGGAGTACGGGATGTTCATAGCGGAATAGGGAGTTATGCCGTGGCAAATGTGATATGACGGGAGGAAAGGACATTTCCCGCAAAAAAAAGATTGATTTATTTGCAAAAAATGTTAACATAGCAACATAGTTATTTTTCCGGGAGGGAAGATGAGATGAGAACAAGAATACGAGAGCTGTTTCGAAGCACAGCAGAACATGCGTCCGAAGAAGTGACCGTTTGCGCGTGGGTGCGTACGAACCGTGCCCAGTCCCAGTTCGGTTTTTTGAATATCAATGACGGTTCTTTCTTCGAAAATTTACAGGTGGTTTACGAGCAGAATCTCCCGAATTTTGAGAGCATCTCGAAAATCGGCGTCGGAGCCAGCGTGAAGGTTGTGGGAACGGTTGTGCTTACGCCGGAACACAAGCAGCCCTTTGAGGTAAAGGCGAAAAGCGTTGAGCTTTTGGGCGACTGCCCCGAGGATTATCCGATTCAGCCGAAGAGACATACGAGAGAATATTTGAGAACCGTTGCACACCTTCGTCCGCGAACCAACCTTTTCAGCGCGGTATTCCGCATCAGAAGCGTGGCGGCTATGGCGATTCACAGTTATTTCCAGGAGAGAGGATATCTCTATGTCCACACTCCTCTGATTACGTGTGCCGACTGCGAGGGCTCGGATCAGATGTTCAAGATTACCACCCTCAACATGAATAACCTGCCGCTTACCGACGACGGAAAAGTGGATTTCAACAAGGATCTGTTCGGCAAGCAGGCATTTATCACGGGTTCCGGACAGCTGCAGGGCGAGACATTTGCCATGGCGTTCGGTGACATTTATACATTCGGCCCCACGTTCCGTACGGAGAATTCCAACACCCAGACGCACGCAAACGAGTTTTGGATGATTGAGCCTGAGATGGCGTTCTGCGATCTGGAGGGGCTGATGGATATCGAGGAGGAGATGCTTAAGTACATCGTGAAGTATGTATGCGAGCGCTGCCCCGAGGAAATCAATTTCTGCGACAGCTTCGTATCGAAGGGACTGAAGGACAAGCTGAACGATATCATGAATGCCAAATTCACGAGAATCAAGCACCACGATGTGATCGACATTCTCAAGAAGGCCGACGTTAAATGGGAGTTTGAGCCCGATTACGGCGAGGATATCGCGAAAGAGCATGAGAAATACATAGTCGAGTATTTTAACGGCCCTGTTTTCGTTACGGACTGGCCGAAGGATATTAAGGCTTACTACATGAAGGTTAATCCGGATAACAAGACGGTTGCTGCAGTCGATCTTCTGGTTCCCCAGGCCGGCGAGCTCATGGGCGGAAGCCAGAGAGAAGAGAATCTCGACAAGCTCATCGAGAGAATGGATGAGATGGGCGTCGACAAGAGCGGCATCGACTGGTATTTGGATACAAGAAGATACGGCGGCTGCATTCATTCCGGCTTCGGAATGGGCTTTGAGCGCCTGATCATGTACCTTACCGGCGTGGAGAACATCCGCGACGTAATCCCGTATCCGAGAACACCCAGAACCTGCGATTTCTGAGGAAAATGACATAGTTAATGAGCCCGGCGGACGACGCCGGGCATTTTTTATGGACTAAACGCGCCGTATATGGTAAAATTTTAGGAAACCGAACGAAAACGGAGAACCTTGATTTTACATGAATCTGATTGAGATAAATGACATCAATGCCCCTGAGCTCGATGTATTCGCCAGGATATCCGAGGCCCAGCTGTTCCGGTATTTTGAGCCGGATACGGGCATCTTTCTTGCGGAAAGCGCTTATGTGGTCGAACGCGCGTTAGAGGCCGGATACGAGCCGCTTACGATGCTTTTGGAGACCGGCCGGATGGAGACGGAAGGCGGGCCTGTATTCGAGGCAATCGAGCGGATCTGGGGCAGGGAAAAGTTGGATTCCATCCCGATTTACACAGCCGGGCACGATGTCGTGACACAGCTGACGGGCTATGCGATGGTCCGCGGTCTTTGGATGACGCTTCGAAGAAAGCCCGCGGTCCCGTTGGAGGAATTCTGCAGGGACAAGAAGCGCATTACGGTATTATATGACGTAATGAATCCGACCAATGTCGGGGCGATTGTGCGCTCTGCGGCGGCGCTCGGAATGGACGGCGTTCTTCTGACCCACGCGTCCGTGGACCCGCTTACGAGACGTTCCGCGAGAGTCAGCATGGGAACGGTCTTTCAGATTCCGTGGACGAAGGCAGGCCGCGCGGAATCGGAGGGTATCAATCCGGTAAGAATGCTGCAGTCATATGGATTTAAGACCGTCGCGATGGCACTGACCGAGGACTCGACGAGCGTCGACAACCGGGAGATCAGGGCTCAGGAGAAGCTTGCGGTCTTTATGGGAACCGAAGGCACGGGACTTCCGAAGGAAGTCATAGCTGCCTGCGATTACCGTGTCATGATTCCGATGTATCACGGCGTGGACTCTTTGAATGTGGCGGCTGCGAGCGCTATCAGCTTTTGGGAATTAATGAAGCAAAACTAAGCGGCTTTCGGGGGAGCCGTGGCATTTGTCATAGCGTAAGGAAAGAGGAGGAGAGGACAATGAAAGAAGGACGGAGGCTGTCCGGCGTATTTGCGGCGTTTCTGCTGGCGCTGGTGCTCGGACTGACGGCCTTTTCGGGCGGAGGCGGAACGGCGGCTGCATCTGACGGGCAGCTGATTCCGATTGACGAGGAGCATTTTCCGGATGCCAACTTCCGCGGCGTCATTGCAACGCGCGATTATGACCGCGACGGAGACGGTTTTCTGAGCCCGGAAGAAATCAGCCTGACCATTAACATTCACTGTGACGGAAAAGGCATCAAGAGTGTCAAAGGAATCGAGTATTTCACGGCCTTGCAGGGGCTTTACTGCACCTTTAACGAAATCGAGACCTGGGACCTGAGCAAAAACAAGGACCTTCGCGGCGTATGGTGTTCCAATAACAAATTCACTTCACTCGATTTTTCGGCCAATCCCGAGCTTGTCTGGGTATACTGTTTCGAGTGCAGGCTCACGAGTCTGAATGTCAGAAACAATCCGAAGATGGCCTACATCGAGTGCAACACGAACCCACTGAAAACACTCGATGTATCGCAGAATCCGGAGCTTGAGCACCTGATGTGCGGCACCTGCCAGCTGTCTTCTCTGAATCTCGGCAACAATCCGAAACTTGCCCATCTGGATGCTTTTCGGAACAATCTTACGACGCTTGATGTCACGAACTGTCCGAGTCTTAAACGCCTCGACATCTGGGACAATCACAGCCTCGGAAGCATCGATGTGAGCAGGAATAAAGGGCTTCAATACTACAACTGCGCCAATAACGGCGCAACGGCAATCGATGTCACCCACAATCCGGAGCTGCAGAAGCTGATTTGCAGCTACAACTCCATTTCAAAGCTCGATGTCAGCAATAACCCCAAGCTGTTTTATCTGGATTGCGCATGCAACAGTATCGGCAGCCTGAATCTTAAGAACAACCCGAAGCTGCATTTTCTGCAGGCCTTTACGAACCCCTTCACGAAGCTCGACATCAGGGCAAATCCGCTTCTTGTGAAGACCTATCGGGAAGGCACGAAGAAGGCAGAATATGCGGTCTGTAAGGGGCATTCCTGGACGCTGAATTACGGCGGCGATTCCTCGACCGGCGGTGACAATCTGTATTTCCTCTGCTTTGACGACGTTGTCACGCTGACGGCCGGCGCGGAAGAAACACCGACGCCGACCCCTAAGCCGACGGAGCCGGCAGGCAATACGGCCGAGCTTGTCAAGCGTGAGGCGGTCATGCAAAAGCTTTATGAGATGGCCGGAAGCCCTGACGTTTCGGGACTGACGACCCGGTTCAAAGACGTCAAAAAGGGTGCGTCATATTACAACGCTGTTGTATGGGGACAGCAGTACGCGATTGCCGTCGGTACACCGGACATCTCATCCGATTATTTCGGCGTGGGGCAGTGGATTACAAGACAGGATCTGATGCTCATGCTGATGCGGTATTCGGAAGCAGTCGGCTATAAAAGAGCAATCGATTTCGGGCGAAGCGATGATTTCATCGACTATTACGAGGTGGATGACTATGCCTGGGAAGCCGTCTGCTGGGCCGCGACTCATAACATCATGGAAGGAAAAGGAGAAGCCGGCGCCCCGAAGGATCAGAGAAGGATTGATCCGCACGGAAAAGCAACCCGTACAGAGATGCAGACGATGATTAACCGGATGCTCGAAGTCAACGGATACGCGAAGCCGAAGATCGAATCCAAGCCGGCGACTCCGACGCCTACGGTGAAGCAGAATCAACCGACACCAACTCCGAAGCAGAATCAGGTAACGCCTACACCTAAGCAGAATGTGACGCCAAACCAGGGCAAACCTTCGCCGACACCGGATTCAAAGCAAGCACCAGACGGAAACCAATTGACACCCAGACAGGACACTCCAGCGCCGACAGACGATGCGGATAAGCCAGCCGACGGAAACAAACCAACCCCGACCGGCGAAGCCACTGATCCTGCAGACGGAAACGAACCGACAGGCACTGAAACCGTAAAGGATGACGGCACGGATGAAATCACTGTGACCCCGACAGCCATAGAGATGAACCCGGACGGGAAGGAAGATGCTGTGGCACCGGATCAGGAGAGAGGAACGGAAATCGGGGAGCCCCATTTATATACGCCTACTGCAGGGGCGGAAGAAAAGAAAGAGACTTCCCAAGATGACCGTGGTTCGAAAACGGCTTTGCTCATCTGTCTCATTGCAATTGTGCTTATTCTGTCGGGAATCGCCGTATTTTTTAAGATGCGGAGAAAGAAATAAAGATATGCTGAAAAATGTGATACTCGACATGGGCAACGTCCTTCTCGATTACAACCCGGAAATTGCACTCGGAAAATTCTGTTCCCCCGGTGAGGAACGGGATGTGATCCGAAAGGAGCTGTTTCACGGCCCCGAATGGAAGATGGGGGACCGCGGCGACATCAAGGACGCGGACCGGTATGACCTGATTAAAGTCAGGGTGCCCGCGCAATTCCATAAGGCGCTTAAGGCCTGTTCGGAGCAGTGGGACATCTGCATGAAGCCGCTGGAGGGCGCACGGGAATTCTGCACATTTGTCAAAAATCAGGGCTACGGGATTTATGTGCTGTCTAACGCAAGCGATGCTTTTTACCGGTATTTTCCGCCGTTCCTGCCGCTTGATTTCTTCGACGGCGTGTTCGTGTCAGCTGACCATCATATGCTGAAGCCGGACCCGGAAATCTATGAAACTTTTCTGGCGCAGTACGGCCTTAGGGGAGAGGAATGCCTCTTCGTTGACGATCTTGAGCAGAATCTGGCCGGCGCCCGGACAGTCGGAATGCAGACCTTCTGCTTTACGGGAGATTATGAAGCCGTGAAGGAAACTATGAAACGGCTTTCATATAAATAACAATAAAAGGGGAATACGAATGAAACACAAACTGATTTATTTGTTGCTTGTTACGGTTCTGGTTTTCGTACTCGCTGCTTGTGGCAAAGATGACGAAAAAGAAAAGACGCCTGACAGGACCGATGAGACGGAAAATGCCACGAAAACGCCTACTCCTACGCCTTCGCCGGAACCGACCCGGACGCCGGACGGACCTGTTGATTCCGACAAATTCGTTGATTTTACGGACATGAGCTTCTTCTATAACGGAAAGAAGTATATCCTCGGAAAAGCAACGCTTCGGGATCTGGTCAATGACGGTGTGGAGATAACCACAGTGGATAAACTGGAGGATACGGTGGAGGCTAAGAGCTGGTATTCTCTGGGATTCAGCATTCAATTGGCGCCCTATCGGTATGCCACGATGACCGTTGGTAACTTTACGGATTTGGAGCAGAAGGTCGGTGACTGCGTAATATGTTCCATCAGGGTGGACTCCATCCCGAAACTTCCCGAGGGAGCCATCGGGTTCATTTTCCCGGATCTCTTTATGAAGGAAGATCTGTTGCGCTGTGCCGGAGAGCCGACGAAGACGAACAGCTTTACCCTTGATAACGGTGTGGTAACGGATATTCTTACCTACGCGGAAGACTCCGAACTCTATATGGCAGAACGTTCCTTTGCGTTTACGTTTAGAGACGGATTGATTTACGAGATTTCTTTGAGTTATGTGGATTAAAGCAGAAAACGGAATTAATGACGCAGCGACCGTAAAAGAGAAGGTCCGCGAGATACTTCTTCAAAACATGCAGGACGGAGTGCTTCACGTCCCGAAGGAATACGGATTGTTTATCGTAAAATAAACGCCTCCCTCAACTATGGAAAATGCGACATTTATGACCGCAGTCATGGTTTTTATCGGAAATCGTGACTGCGGTCACTTTTTTTGTGTGGCATTTTCCTGTATGATACGGGTGGATGTGGAAAGGAGAGCAGCAATGAAAAGCCGTCTTTCAGCAAATAAATACATACGAAACAACAAAAGAATATGCTTCGTCCTGATTCTGGCGCTGGCGCTCTCATTTGCGGCGATGTATGTCGTGGCATTCCTCCTGAATGCAACGACCGAGAGCATTAAGCCGATTGCCTTTGAACTGCCGAAGAAGATGTCATTCGCATCGATCAACAACCCAAGCTACAACGTGGACAGAGCCGACTTTGCGGATGTAAAGGAGTATGCCGCAGCACTCAGAAAGGCAAAAGAGCAGTTTTTTGCGGATCTGAACGCCGACCCGGATGTGGAAAAGGTCTATGATACGCAGGTATTAAAAGCTCCGTATTTCGGTGTTGTCGGCGGAATCGGATACGAGTTTCCGCTGCTTGAGGCAGAGGAGCTGCCGATTGTGATGAAGCATTTCGGAGCCGAACTGATTGAGGGTCGCATGCCGTCAGGCGACGGGGAGCTTCTGATTGACGAGAAGGTTATGAAGAACGGACGCATGAAGGTCGGCGACTGGTTCCGGGAGGATTCTTACGGCGAGGTCTTCCGTGTGGTCGGAATCATCCGCTCGAAGGAAATGATCTGCATGGGAACGCCCCGCGGCTCGTTCAATAACGGATGGGGATATGTGGTGCTTTGTAATGAGAAAAGCGCGGATTTTCGAAAACTCGCTGCCAAATACGGAGTCACCGTCAGCGAAGAGAACGGAGACAGCGTTTCCGATATCCGGGATTATAGAAAAATGTACGAAAACGGCTTCAAAAAGGTCATTGATTCCGTCATCACCGGAATCCTGATGGTCGTGATGGTATTCCTGAGCATCTCGGTGGTCGTCGCCTACGTTTCATTCCTTCGAAACCGCGTGAACGAGTATTGCCTGTATGCTTCCATCGGATATTCAAAAGGGGAGATATACGGGATGCTGATGCGGGAAATGGGCATCATGTTTCTCGCGGGAATTGTGTTGGGCGTCGTATTTTCCATCGCTTTGATGGGAGTTATGGACGCGATTCTGATTGTTCCGAAGGGGCTGGCGGTCAAATGGTTCATGAAGGACCAGGTGCTTCGGATTCTCGGCGCATTTGCCGTGATCGTGGGCGCGCTTCAGATTCCGGCCATGATTTCGATTAACAGCATAAAGACCATCGATTTGATGGAGGATTAGGAGGAACGGAAATGTTTGACATTAAGAATATCAGCATGATTTACGATATGGATACCGAAGAGCGGCTGTATGCGCTCGGCGGGTTTGACCTGAAGCTTCCGGACAAAGGGCTGGTCGGAATCATCGGTCCTTCGGGCTCCGGAAAGAGCACACTGATGTATTGCATCTCGACACTGAAAAAGCCTACCGAGGGCGAAGTCCTTTATAACGGAACGGACATCACGGGAATCGCGGACCGCGAGAAGGAACAGCTTCGGCGCAGAGAGTTCGGCTTCATATTCCAGAAGCATTATCTTGTTCCGTATATGAGCGCCTTAGACAACGTCGTCGTGGCAGCAGCGGACAGTGACGGGGATGTTACGGAAAAGGCGAAGGAGGCCCTTCGGACACTGGGACTTAAGGAGCGCGAGTTCGGCAAGAAACCGGCAAAGCTTTCCGGCGGACAGTGCCAGCGAGTGGCAATCGCGAGGGCGATGATCAATGACCCGAAGGTCGTATTTGCCGATGAGCCGACGGCATCACTGGATCACGAAAACGCATTTAACGTCATGAAGATTCTGAAGAAATATTCGGAGGACAGGCTGGTCCTCGTGGTTACGCATGACCGGTCCGTTTTGACGGATGTCGACATGATGGTGGAAATGTGGGACGGAACCATCAGCAACATTACGACGGGAAGAGCTTAAGAGGTACGGATATGAAGCCATTTTCGGCAGGATATTATGTCAGAAACAACAAAGGCCGCGCAGCCATCATCATCTTCATGATGATGCTCACGACATGCATGCTGATGGCAGGAAATTATGTCAGCAGCCTTTGGTGGTATTATGGAAAAGCTGACGTTTTTGACGATCAGATTGTTGTCGCGGGAGCCATTCCGACCGACACCGATTATGAGGACTGGCGCAGCTTCTGTCGGGACATCGGAAGCGATGAGAAGCTGATTGTTCTCGGCAGAACCGGAAGGGGATTTCCTGGGATGGAAGTCAAGACGACAATCGGAATAGATGTTTACAGTACGAGCTATTTATTTAATTCGGCAGCCGACATGCAGCGCGCTTTTGATCATCTGGGGATCGATTTTGACTGCACCGGGCTTACGGATATGAGCATGGTCATCAGTAAAAACCTGGCCGACAACGCGAAGATGCGCATCGGAGACCTTTCGGAGAATAAACAGTTCACGCTTCGCGGAATTATGGACGACGGGAGCTACGTTGTATTTTACATCTACGAGGAACCGGAAGGCGCGGAGCTGTATCGCGTGAATATCATGAGCGATACGATGTCCGGCGAGGTGCTCTATGATTATGTGAAACAGATTTGCGGAAACCGGAAGGTGAATATCGAGTTTCCCTATGCGGACGCAATGACCAGAGACATGGAGCCCGCCAAGCTGATTTTCTACGCGGCCATGCTGCTGATTTCCGTCATCACCGCGGTTACGCTGAATTCGGTTGTCAGCGGGCAGTACATCAAGCGGGAATATGAGTTCGGCGTGTATCGCGCGCTCGGCATCTCAAAGGGACGGATTCGCCGCAAGATTGCCGCCGAGCTTGTTACGATGGATTTCATCGCAATCATTCTCGGCGTATCCGGACAGATGCTCGCAAGCTTCATGATGAACGAACTGCTGTACATCCCGAGGGGGCAGTACCTGCCGTATGTTTCAGTACTCGGTCTCATCGGCATCACCGTTTCAAACCTGATGGTGCTGCTGCCGCTGATTCTTCTCAAAGGACGGAAAATGTGCCGCATGGACGTGACGGAGTTTTAGAGGGGATAGAATATAGATGGATAAAAGGGCTGTCGCAGTTTGATATGTTACCCCCAAGTAGGACACTGAAATATAAAAACCTACTTGGGGGTATTTCTATGTCCAGAAAGAGTAAGATTGATCCAGCCCTTAAGGTACAGTTGGTTGAACAGTATCTGAGGGATGAAATCGGAGTCAGAGAAGCCGGGAGATTGGCAGGACTGTCCGGAAACGGAACGGATTCTTTCCGGAAATGGGTCGTCATTTATCAGAATGATGGTACGGGAGAGTGTCAATTTCCTTCCGTCGTACCATCAATTCGCCTGCCTTGGTACGGATAGAAAGTGTTTTCCCGTCCCCGTACCATGCACCGACGCCCGGATGGTACAGGAGGATGTCATTTTCCTGCAGCCGTACCATCAATTCGCCTGCCTTGGTACGGATAGACAGTGTTTTCCCATCCTCGTACCACGCACCGACGCCCGGATGGTACGAGAGGATGTCATTTTCCTGCAGCCGTACCATCAATTTGTCTGTCTTGGTACGGATAGAAAGTGTTTTCCCGTCCCCGTACCATGCACCGACGCCCGGTTGGTACGGGAGACTTCATCTTCTCTTCCGTCGTACCAACCGGGCGTAAAAAACATCTTATATTCCTTATTCGTGCCATATGTCATATGTTGTATTGTTGGCGTTGTTCTGTTGCTTTTCCGCGCCCTTTATTGTATGATTGGAATAGGGCTTTTGTGCAATCCGACAGGGGGAAAATATGGATTGGGAATTGTTTGTTCTGAACGCTTTTGTGTTCTTTGAATTTGTATTTTTCAAAAAGATAAATGACCGTGTCGCAGCTGCTTTGGAGAAAGCAATTTGGGGCGGGAAAACCTTCAAGCCGTATCTGGGCGCGGGATGGCGCCATGCCCTGGCGGTGTTTCTCGGCATACTGGCGGGAATCCCCGTGTTGTTTACAAAGGGGCTTGCCTGGGGCTTGATTGCCATGGCTTTGGTTTCGTTTGTTTTATATGTCGGGTGCCGGATGGCAGAAAGCGCATACCGCTATCATGTCGAGCGAAAAGCACCTAAGACAGTGCGATCAGTCAAAATGCGGGTGAACGACATAAAACCGGCTCCCCGTCCTGTTAAGATTAATGCCCTCGGCTTTTTGGAGGAGGATGATTCGGAGGAATCCAAAGAGGACGAGGCGCCAAAAGCAGCTGAAGAATCTGCGGATGCAACTTTGGAAGAAGCATTTTCCCGAGGCCGGAAGGAATCCTCCGGAGAGTTTAGAGCCTGGAGATGCCAGTGCGGCCGTATGCAGCCCGGCAACGTTTCCATGTGCGTATGCGGTCTTTTCAGACCCGTACAGGAGCGTTCCTTCCACCTTTTGAAACCGTCTAAGCCGAAAGACCCGCCGAAGGAGCAGCCGGAGAAGCTGAAGGACGGCAAGACACGATGGGAACAGATTCAGGCCGAAAGAGCAAAAGAACTTGCAGCGCAGATCGGGACGGCCGAGGAGCCGTCTGTTGACGAAACAGCCGGCGAGGCAATTCTCGAAGAAGAGTTGAACGCTGTTAAGAAGAGTCAAACCATGCAGGGTTTACAAGAATAAAAGAGAGGATAGAAGAACATGGCAAATGAAACGCTGAAAGACACTTATCGGGAGTATTTTCGAATCGGTACCGCTGTGGAGCGCATCCACGACCGTTTCACAAACAACGAAATCGGCAACCCTGATAAAGAGACGCTGATTGTGAAAGAGTTCTCGAGCATGACCTGCGCGAACGAGCTCAAGCCCGCTTACAACATGGGGTGGAACAGCCCCGAGGCGAAGGAGGATTTCCTTCCCTTTGTCATCAACCCGAATGCAAAAGTCATGCTTGATTTTGCAAAAGCAAACGGCATCAAGGTGCGCGGGCATGTCATGGTATGGCACAGCCAGTGCGCGCAGGAGGCATTCTGCAAGGGCTACCAGCCGGTTACGATTCCGACCGATCCCGAGAAGCTGAAGGAGAACCCGAGACTGAAGTTCTTTGAGCGTCTTGATCCGGTTTGCTTCGTGGACCGCGATACGATGCTTAAGAGACTTGAAAGTTATATTCATTCCCTGGTGGAATATATGTACCGCGAGGGCTTTGCGTCCACGATTTACGCCTGGGACGTTGTCAACGAGGCGATTGAGCTTGCGGACAAGACCGAGACCGGCCTTCGCAACAGCTACTGGTACCAGGTCATCGGCGACGATTTCATCTATTGGGCATTCCGCTATGCGAATGAGGCGGTTGCGAAATACTCGGCGCAGTATGCTTCCGCGTACGGCGTTGACGCAGGTGATGCCGCCGCTCTTAAAACGATTCAGCCGGTCCTTGTTTACAACGATTACAACGAGTGGCAGCCCGACAAGAAGGCGGCGATTCTCGCAAATCTGAGAAGAGAGGGACACGGTCATGGCAGTGTCATCGGCGAGGGCCTTCTCGGTGGAATCGGCATGCAGGGCCATATTTCCGACAACAATGATATCGATGAGTACATAAAGGCACTCTATGAGTATGCTGAGGCAGCGCCGGAGGTTCACATCACCGAGCTTGATGTCAAATGCACCTGCACGAACATCAACCGCGAATACTATCAGGCCGTGTTCTACAAGGCCTTCTTCGAGCGCCTGCTTGCCGCCAAGAAGGACGGTGTGAACCTGACCTCCGTCACTGTCTGGGGCCTGACGGATGACAATTCCTGGATTCGCGGCGCAGATCCGCTTCTGTTCCGTAAGGATCTTTCGAGGAAAATGTCATACGATGCTCTCCTTTATGCCGTTACCGGCGGAGACCTCGGAGAGCCTCAGTTTGTACAAAGAGACATGTCGGACCGCGTATATGATTTTGAAACGCCCGAAGGCGAGGAACCGAAGAAGCCTGATACGTACGGCTTCAAGATGAAGGGCTTCGGCGAGTGTATCTACACTTCCGAGAAGGTGCATGGCGGCAGGGCCGCTCTCACCACGACGCCCCGTTTCGCCGACTGGATGGGCATCACCTGCGACATTTCGGATTTCCTCGGGCAGACGATTCAGATCAGTGCCTGGGTATACAGCGAGTCCGATGAGATTAACCTGAGCGTGGATATCGAGGATCTCTTCCCGCGCATCGCAAGCATTGCCGGCGGTGCGGAGTGGAAACTGATCCGTGCCTCCTATAAGGTGCCGTCCGACCGTCATTCGTTAAGACTGTTCTTCAACACGAAGGATAAGGAGCAGAAGCCGGTCAGTCCGCTTTATATCGACGATGTCAGCATCGAACTGATCGGGCAGGAAGAAAGCTTTGAAGAGGAAACCAACATCGCGGCCATCCGTGGCGCAGGCCATCTGCCGTTCCTTTATGTCACGGATAAGGAGTCCGTTGACGGCAAAGGTCATTCGCTTTGCGTAACGAGACAGGAAAAGGATGCAACCGTTAAACTTGATGTCAGCGCTTACATCGGATGTACCGTTGATTTCGAGCTTTTCGTGAAGACCGCCGATAAGGAGATTCGTGTCGGATTAGATGGAGCAGAGCCTATTGAGGTTGCGAAAGTAAATAGTTCTACTGATGTAGAATGGAATAAGATTTCGGGACGTGTTTCGATTCCGAAGGAACTGAACTCCGCAGCGCTTTACATTGAGACCGACGGAAGAGCGGATTTCTTCGTGGACAACGTATTCATTAAGCCCGTTCGGTAATTGGGGCCGAATAGCGTGCGTGGACTGCGCGATCCGGGTTATCCGAATGGACTGTGATTTCGGAAAATGAGAAACCACGTCGCATTTTCCACGGAAATGAGAGAAAGGGGTTTGCCATGCGTGAGATGAGAGTGACCGGGCGCGGAAGGATTTCCGTGAAACCGGACCGCATCCGGCTGATGCTTACACTGTCGGATGTGAAAAAGGATTATGATAAAGCCTTGAAAGAAGCTTCCGCTAAGAGCACGGAGCTGCAGAAGGCGTTTTGCGGATGCGGTTTTTCGGAGGAGGATCTGAAAACCGTGAATTTCTCCGTGGATGCCGAGTATACGGGCTACAGCGATAAGGACGGGAACTGGAAGCAGCGCTTTGTCGGATACCGCTTTAACCAGATGCTGAAGATTGAGTTTCCGCTTGATAACGATAAACTCGGGCAGATTCTGTATGCGCTTGCGAAAAGCGGCGTCAAATCGGAATTCCGGATTCAGTATACCGTAAGCGATCCGGAAGCCTGCAGGAACGAACTGCTCGGAAAGGCCGTCAGTGACGCGAAAGAGAAGGCTGCCGTCCTCGCCGAAGCGAGCGGCGTGAAGCTCGGCGCCATTCAGGCGATTGACTATTCGTTCGGCACTATGGAAATCTATTCGGAGCCGGTGAATTTCCGTTCGATGAAGGTTGCAGAGTCATGCTGTGAGGACACCGCTTACGGAATGAACATCGTGGCCGATGATATACAGCTTGACGACAATGTGACGGTTAGTTTTGAAATCATATAATCAGCGCGTAATAAGAGATAATCAGGAGGACTGAAGCATGGACAGATGGGCAAGAGCCAAATACACACCGATTCTTCCGGCAGGAAAGAACGGGGAGTGGGTTACAGGCAGCAAGGCGCACAGAGAGCTTTCGAAGAATGCAGCCAAGGAAGGCATGGTGCTTCTCGAAAATAACGGCGCGCTGCCGCTTCGGGAAGGCACTAAAGTCGTGCTTCTCGGAAAGGGAACGTTTGATTACGTTCGCGGAGGCGGCGGAAGCGGCGATGTATACTGCGCTTATTCGAAGAATATCTATGACGGTATAAAGGAAGTCGGCGGGCACGAGGTTTTTGAGCCGCTTTGCGATTTCTACCGCGAATATGTGCAGAAGCAGTATAAGACAGGCTATGCGCCCGGCATGGTCATCGAACCAGAAATTCCGGAGGAGCTTCTTAAGGAGGCGTCCTCATTTGCTGATACGGCTATCGTTTCCATCAGCCGATTCAGCGGCGAGGGTTGGGACCGTTCCGAGATTTCGTTCTACGAGGATGAAGTCAATCCGTGGATCATCGGTCAGGATGATGCCGAAGAGCAGGAGGATACCGGTTCTTTTGAGAATCTGTGCCTTTCGATGAATGAGCTGTCCGCAAAGGTCTTTCCGAAGCGGGATTTCTATCTCTCCGACGAAGAGGAGAAGATGCTCAAAAGCGTTCGGGAGAATTTCCGTACGGTCATCGTATTGCTCAACGTGGGCGGCATGATGGACCTTCGGTTCTTAAGGGAGCAGAAGGCGGATGCGGCGCTTTTGATCTGGGCGCCCGGCATGGAGGGCGGCACGGCGGCGGCAGAGCTTCTGTGCGGCATCGGAAATCCGTCCGGAAAGCTGCCGGATACATTTGCCGATACGTTAGAGGCGTATCCGAGCTCCGAGAGATTCCACGAGAACGGACGCTATGCACCTTACGACGAAGACATTTACATGGGTTACCGCTATTTCGAGACGATTCCGGGCGCGGCCGAGCATGTCGTGTACCCGTTCGGATACGGTCTTTCCTATACGACTTTTGAGGTTGTTCCGGGCGAACTTTCCGGAGATGAAAACGGCATCCGGGCGACCTGTACCGTCAGAAATACCGGTTCCGTTGCCGGACGGGAAGCCGTTCAGCTTTATGTGCGTGCGCCGCAGGGCAGGCTCGGAAAGCCGAGTGCCGTCCTCGTCGCATTTGCCAAAACGAAGGAATTAAAGCCCGGTGAAGCGGAAAATGTGACGCTTAAGGCCTCATGGAACTCCATGGCCAGCTATGACGATCTCGGTGCAATTGCAAAGGACAGCTTTTTGCTTGAGCGCGGGACTTATAAGTTCTTCCTGGGCCGTTCCGTACGCGACCTGATTCCGTATGGCAGGACGGTAGACGTTAAGGAGGACAGAATTCTCGAGACGCTTTCGGATGCGCTGGCGCCGACCTCGCTTCCCGAGAGAAGAAAAGCGGACGGCACGATGGAGAGTCTTCCGGTTTCCGAGCCTTTCGATTCGGATTACAGCATCATCGGACGCGTCAAAAAGGGAGAGGATTCCGGCTTTGTGCCGCTGACCCGTGCCCGTGAGAGCTTTCGGATTAACAAGCCCCTGCGTCCGGGCATCAAAAAGCCCGTTGAGCTGGGCGGCAAATATACGCTTGAGGAATTCCTGGATTCGCTCACGAATGAGGAGCTGATGACGCTTCTAGGCGGACAGTTAAACACCGGCATGGCCAATACGTTCGGCATGGGCAATCTTCCGGAGGCAGGCATTCCTTCCTTCATGACGGCAGACGGTCCGGCGGGTGTCCGCCTCGGCGCGTATTGCGGCGTTTACACGACCTGCTGGCCGTGCGCAACGCTTCTGGCGTCGACGTTTGATGAGGCTTTGATGGATCAAATCGGTGAGGCAGCCGGTTCCGAGCTTAAGGAATGCAACATGTTCATGTGGCTCGCGCCTGCCGTAAACATTCACCGCAATCCGATGTGCGGAAGAAACTTCGAGTATTTTTCGGAGGATCCGCTTCTTGCCGGTAAGCTTGCGGCAGCGGAAGTGCGCGGCATCCAGAGAAACCGCGTGGCTGCGACCGTGAAGCATTTCGCTTGCAATAACAAGGAAACCAACCGTATATACAGCGACTCGAGAGTCAGCAAGCGTGCGCTTCGTGAGATTTACCTGAAGGTATTCGAAATCGTTGTAAAGGAAGCCGATCCCTGGTGCATCATGAGCTCATATAACCTGATCAACGGCCGCCGTTGCTCCGAATCGAAGGAACTGCTGACGCAGATTCTGCGTAACGAGTGGCACTTTAACGGACTGGTGATGACAGACTGGTGGAACAGAGGCGAGCATTATAAGGAGGTTCTGGCAGGTAACGACGTAAAGATGCCTGTCGGCTTCCCCGACCGTCTTGAGCGGGCCTTCGAGGTCGGTGCCCTCACAAGAGACGATTTGAAGAGAAGCGCCGAAAGAGTCATCAGACTGTTTCTGAAGTTTGAATAAAAAGTTGAAACCGGAAGCGGTTTCGTGGTAGTATGGTTTTCGGAGTGTGCTCCGTTTTTACGAGGAAATCTGAGGAAGAGGAAGGCATAAAGCAGTGAAGAAACTCATTATCATAAGCGGCGGTCCGTGTGTCGGAAAGTCAACCGTGGGAAAGCGTGTATTCGAGCACTACAGTAACAGCGCATATTGTGACGGAGACTGGTGTTGGTGCGTGAATCCGGAGTCCATCCGCGATAACCGGCAGCAATACGGAGACCGCAACATGGCGTTCCTTCTTTCCACTTATCTCGAGGCAGGATACGATTACGTCGTATTTTCCTCGGTTGTCATGACGGAGCCCGAAACAAGGGAGAGAGTCATCCGCTGCATTACTTCTGAAGATTACGAGCTTCACAGCTTCCGGCTTGTCTGCTCCGAAGATACGTTAAAGGCACGCTTTGACGCGAAGGGCGGAAGAGCAGCCGTTTCCTTCTTCTGGGCTGAGACACCGAGCACTCCGGGCGAGCAGATCGTCGATACCGACGGGAAGACTCCCGAGCAGGTTGCAAGAGAAATCTGGCGTGCCGTGGATAAGGGCGAAGGCATTCCGGCTTCTGTCGTCATGAAAGAGACGAAGAAGGCGGCCGCGAAGAAGCCCGCTGCCGAGGCTACGGAGAAGAAGGCTGAAAAGCCCGCTGCCGCGGCCAAAAAGACAACCGCAACGAAGACAGCCGCCACGAAGAAGGCGGCCGGAAAGAAAGCAAAGGCCTGACAGAAAACCACAGAGGCGACAGCCGGAAAGGAAGGCACCCATGGCCGGAGGAATGTACGGCCTCGGTCCGCGAGGTCATCTGACGGAGGAGGAGAAAGCCAATAAACCGAAGGTTACCAAACAACTGATCCTTCGGATTCTGTCCTATATGAAACCGTACTGGTTTCAGTTCCTGCTTGTATTTGTCACGATTCTTCTGTCTGCGGTAGTCGGACTGCTCCCTGCCGTAATCACCGGACGAATCGTCGATAAGGCGCTTGTCACGCCGAACATGAAGCTCTTGATCAAGCTGTGCATCGCCGCATTCCTTGCGGTGGCCGTCAGCCAGGTCATCGGCGTTCTTGAAAGCTATATCAATGCCTGGATTTCCCAGCGCATCATCTTCGATATGAAGAACCAGATGTATAAGCATCTGCAGTCGATGCCGCACGCATTTTTCACGACCGAAAAGCAGGGCGACATCATCACCCGCATGAATACCGATATCAACGGTGTCAGCTCGGTCATCAGCGGAACGCTTTCGAGCATCGTCAGCAACGTGGCTGTTTCGGTCACGACGCTTGTGGCGCTGTTCTCGATGAGCTGGAAGCTTGCCATCATCGGCATGCTTGTCATCCCGCTATTGATCATTCCGTCCCGCGTTGTCGGCAATACCCGTTTTAAGCTGGTTACCGAAAGCCAGGCGAAACATGACGAGATGAACCAGATCATCAACGAGACGTTAAGTGTCAGCGGTTCGATGCTCGTCAAAATCTTCACGAGAGAGCAGAAGGAATATGACAAATTCGTTCAGAAGAACGAAGAAGTCACGAAGATATCCCTGAAGGAAGCGCAGACCGGACGGTGGTTCCGTGTCGCAATGGGAATGTTCACCCAGATCGGGCCGCTTCTCATCTATCTTGCAGGCGGTTATTTTCTGATTCGAAACGATGATCCGGCGCTTACCGTCGGTACGATTACTGCCACCGTGGCGCTCGTAAACCGTCTGTACCGCCCCGTGGAATCGCTCCTCAATTTGGGTGTGGATTTCACGAGATCGCTTGCTTTGTTCACGAGAATTTTCGATTATCTTGACCGCCCCGTCACGATCAAATCGCCTGAGAACGGACAGAAGCCCGATTTGGCGAACAAGGACGTGGTGTACGAGAACGTCGTATTTTCCTACAGCCCTGAAAAGCCTCTTCTGACCGATGTGAACTTCACCGTGCCCGGCGGCTCGATGTACGCGATTGTCGGACCGTCCGGCTCCGGCAAATCGACCGTTGTCAACATGATTCCGCGTCTTTACGACGTGCTCGGCGGTTCCGTAACCATCGGCGGTGTGGACGTTCGGGACATGGACCTTACGTGGCTTCGTTCGCAGGTCGGTGTTGTAACGCAGGAGACGTACCTCTTTAACGGAACGATTCTCGAAAACCTCCGTTACGCCAAGGACGACGCGACCATGGAGGAAATCGAGGAGGCCTGCAGAAAAGCAAGCATACACGACTTTATCGCCGCGCAGCCACTCGGATACGATACGCAGGTCGGTAACCGCGGCCTGAAGCTTTCGGGCGGTGAGAAGCAGCGCATTTCGATTGCGCGTGTCATCCTGAAGGATCCGAAAATCCTGATCCTCGACGAGGCGACCTCGGCACTCGATTCGATTTCGGAAAATGCCATCCAGGAAGCTCTGGAAACGATGATGCAGGGTCGCACGAGCATCGTTATTGCGCACCGGCTTTCCACAATCCTGAAGGCCGAGAAGATTCTTGTCGTGTCGGGCGGCGTGATTGCCGAGCAGGGCACGCATGAAGAGCTTCTTGCGAAGGACGGAATCTACCGCGAGCTGTATGAGACGCAGTTCCGTACCGTCATTGACAACGAGCTCGGAGAGAAGAGCGAAGATAAGAAGGACGAGCCCGGGAAAAAAGAGAAAGAATAGAATTGTATTCCCGAAGGAGTTGTGCTATACTCGATGACAATTGAATATCGATATGGAAGATACGGTTTGAAAGTTGTAAAGATGAGTAGATTAATAGGGAATCCGGTTAGAATCCGGAGCAACCGCCATTACTGTATTTGACGAAGAGGGCACAATAGCCATTGGATTATTCCGAGAAGGTGTGCCTTTATGCAGGTATGCTATATCATAAGTCAGGAGACCTGCCGTATCTTTTCAGGTTATCACGCTTGGGCATGGGAGAGTGCAGCCGATATATCGCCGAGAGGCTTTGGCGCACGACTCGCTCCAAGGCTTATATCTGTGTGATTATCAGTTGCCCCTCATGAAAATGAGGGGCTTTTTATTTGCGGAAAGGAGAGAAAAATGGCATACGAGCGAATTCATCCGGCTGCTTTGGTGCTTTATTTTCTTTCCGTTACGATTCCGGCGATGTTCTCGTTAAATCCGCTTCTGCTGATTCCCGCATTTGCCGGGGCCGTTTTCTTTTTGCTTCTTGCGGAGCCGGAACCACCGAGATTACGGACTGTATTGTGGTTAGCGCTTATGACTGCTTTGATTATCATCATCAATCCGCTGTTTTCACACCGCGGACAGACGGAACTGTTCTTCCTAAACGGTCATGCGATAACGCTTGAGGCGCTGTTATACGGCGTGCGTAATGCGTTTTGCGTGCTGACGGTGCTTCTTTGGTGCCGCATCTTCAACCGGATCGTGAGCAGCGAAAAGCTTTTGGCGCTTCTCGGAAAGACCTTTCCGAAGACTGCACTGCTGCTTTCGTCCTCGCTCCGGCTTGTGCCGCTTCTTCGCTGCCGCGCGGCGTCGATGCGCGATACCCAGCAGGAGCTCGGCTTATACGGAAACGGCGAGATGAGCGACCGGCTTACCGGCGGTGCGAGGGTCTTTTCGATGCTTGTGACGTGGTCCTTAGACCACGCGAGTGACGTGAGTTCCTCGATGAAGGCGCGCGGCTACGGTCTTAAGGGGCGGACAACTTATTCGGTATACCGCTTCAAAAAAAGAGACGCGATATTAACCGTGCTTCTTATACTATTGGACGCCGGCATTCTTACGGTGATGGCAACCGGCCGCCTTGCATTTTCCTTTTACCCGGTTCTTTCCGCGAAGCACGGCCCGGCGACAACGGCAGCACTGATATGCTATGCCGTGACGGCGCTTGCGGCAGCCGCCTTCGAGGCTTTTGAGGCAATCCGGTGGAAGGTCCGCAGGTCCCGAATCTGACGGATTTCGATGGCAAATACCATAGATAAAAAGGCATTAATATGAACATACTGAAAGCTGACAACCTGACATTTTCCTATCCGGACGCGAAACGCCCGGCAATTTGTGATGTCAGCCTGTCGCTTGAGGAAGGCAGTTTTTCGATTCTTTACGGGCCATCCGGCTGCGGCAAATCAACGCTTCTTAAGCTCCTGAAAAAGGAGATTGCGCCGTACGGAAAGCTGAGCGGAGAAAGGCGATACGCGGGAACCCCGTATGGGGAACTCGATGCAAGAGTTGCGGCTTCGGAGATCGGATATCTCTCGCAGGATCCGGACAGTCAGATTGTCGCGGATGTTGTGTGGCAGGAGCTCGCATTTGCCCTTGAGAATCTCGGAACAAAGCCGGAGAAGATTCGTGCGAGGGTGGCCGAGATGGCCGCTTATTTCGGGATTGAAGGCTGGTTTCATAAGAAAACGTCGGAGCTTTCGGGCGGGCAGAAACAGCTTCTCAATCTGGCGTCCGTGATGACGCTTGAACCGAAGGTATTGCTTCTTGATGAGCCGACGGCGCAGCTTGATCCGATTGCGGCAGGAGATTTTTATGCGATGATTTTGCGGCTGCACCGTGAACTCGGCGTGACGGTTTTGATAGCGGAACACCGGATGGAGGAGATTCTTTCCGAGGCGGACCGCGTGTTTGTTTTGACGGACGGGGAGTTGAGATACAGCGGAAAGGCCGATGAAATCGGGACTTTCTTCGCGAAAGAAGAGTATAAGGCAATGGCCGCCGGACTTCCGGCAGCTGTCCGTCTTTATACGCTTCTTGAAAAATGTGCGGGGGGAGAAAAAACGCCGCTTTCCGTGGCAGATGGGCGAAGCTTTTTGCGGACGCACTTCGGAAACGAAATCCGGTCGCTCGATAAAGCCCGTGCTGTCCGGGAAGGAGAGTCTTCGGACCGCGTGAAGACTGCGGAGGATGAGAAGACCGCTGAAAAGAAGACGGTTGCCGTTTCGGTGAAGGATGCCCGCTTCCGGTATAAAAAGCATTCGGAGGACATTCTTCGCGACACTTCCGTTACGGTATACGAGGGAGAGCATTTCTGCCTTCTCGGCGGAAACGGGAGCGGAAAAACGACGCTTCTTTCGGTCATCCTCGGAACGAACCGCGTATACGCGGGGCAGGTAAGTCTGTTCGGCAAGCCGATCCGTTCCTATCGTGACGGGGAGAGAAACCGCGGGCTTGTTGCGATGCTTCCGCAAAACCCGAAGGATGTCTTTGTCTGCGATGTGGTCCGGGAGGACTGGGTACTCGCCTGTAAGACGATGGGTCTTAAGGACGGAGACTGTGACCGCGCGATTGAAGCGATGGCTGAGAAACTCGGAACGAAAGAGTTCCTCGACCGGCATCCCTACGATCTGAGCGGCGGGGAACAGCAAAAGACCGCGCTTGGAAAAGTACTGTTGCTGCAGCCGAAGCTTCTGCTTCTGGACGAACCGACCAAGGGGCTTGATGCCGCATACAAGAAGGAATTGAAGGGCATTCTGAAGGCGCTTCAGGCGGAAGGGACGACGGTTATTTCCGTGACACATGATACCGAGTGGGCGGCAGAGCTTGCCGACCGCGTCGGACTGTTCTTCGACGGCGACGTTTCGCTTTCGGGACCGGTCCGCGAAGTATTCTCACAAAACGCCTTTTATACCACGCCTGCGTGCCGGATTGCGCGCGGTTACTATGACGACGTCATGACCTGCGAGGAGATTGCCGAACTCTGTCTTTTTAACAAAGGCGGTGCGTCATGAAGAAAGTGCTGACGGTCCTTCTTCTTGCGGTTTTGATTCCGGCCCTTGTGCTTTTCGGGGCATTGGTATTTCGGGAACGGTTTTATGCCTGGCTTGCCCTGGTGATTGCAGTCATATCCTGCATCCCGCTTTTCTATGCGTTTGAAAGACGGGACAGCACGGCAAAGGAACTGATGGTGTTGGCGGTATTGATTGCGCTTTCCGTAATCGGCCGCGTCGTATTTGCCGCGGTCCCGGGATTTAAACCGGTGACGGCGATTACGATCATCGTGGCGCTTTCGTTCGGCGGAGAGGCCGGGTTTGTTGTAGGCACGTTGTCGGCCGCCGTGTCCAACTTCTATTTCGGACACGGACCGTGGACGCCGTTTCAGATGTTTGCCTGGGGCATCATCGGACTTCTGGCGGGGCTTCTTTATAAGCCGCTAAAGAAGAATCGCGTGCTCCTGTGCATCTTCGGTGCACTTGCCGGCATTCTGTACTCCGTCACGATGGATGTGTGGTCGGTGCTTTGGGCGGAGGGGTCCTTCGTCTTATCGGGTTACGTTGCCGCAATTACGGCGGCGCTTCCGCTGACCGTCATCTATGCGGTCTCTAATGTTGTTTTTCTCCTTCTGCTGGCCGGACCGGTCGGCAAGAAGTTAGAAAGAATAAAGAAAAAAGATGGTTTGTTTGAAAGGAGAAACGACACATGAAGAAGTTTCTTATGGTTGTTCTGTCCTGCGTGATTCTTGCCCTGATGGGCGGTGTGGCTCTCGCAGATGACACGGAGGTAACGGTTTCCGTTGCAAACGGAGATGCTGTTCTGGTGCAGAAGCCCGTTACCGTTACCGATACGGACGGAGACGGCGCACTGACGATTGCAGACGCCCTGTACTGCGCACATGAGGCATATTTCGAAGGCGGCGCTGCTGCCGGATTCGCCTGCTCCAAAGGTGAATACGGTCTTCAGCTTGACAAGCTTTGGGGCGTTGATAACGGCACCGGTTACGGTTACTATGTGAACAATGCTTCCGCAATGGGTCTCGCCGATCCGGTGAAGTCCGGCGATTTCGTTTATGCATTTGTTTATACGGATACGGTTGCCTGGTCCGACACATATTGCTTCTTTGACAAGAACGAAATCACGGCTAAGGAAGGTGATACGATTACGCTGACGCTCAGCGCGGCAGGCTTTGATGCGAACTGGGCACCGATTACGACTCCCCTTGCAGGCGCGGTAATCACGGTTAACGGTGTTAAGACGCCTTTCGTTACGGATGAGAACGGTCAGGTTTCCGCAGCCATTCCGCTCACGGGAAGCGCTGTTGTCAGCGCTGTTATGGACGGTAAGGTTTTGGTGCCTCCGACCTGCATCGTAACGGTAGAAGCTAAGGAAGAGCCGACGCCCGAACCGACTTTGGAGCCCACGAAGGAGCCCACGGCGACTCCCACGGCTGCTCCTACTGCAGCACCCGCTGCGGAGACGAAGGACGATAAGGGCGGTTTCCCGCTTTGGGCAATCATTGCCATCATCGTTTGCGGCGTTGTAGTTTGCGGCGCGGTTGTATTTATCCTGACTAAGAAGAAGGATTGATAATGTCTTTCGGGAGAATCGGACAACGGTTTTTATGCGTATTGCTGGCGGTGCTTTGCGCCATAACGGCGATACATGCGGGGTTTACAGGCTCGGCTGAGGAGGCTGATCGGTACGAAGAAGGCATTCTTTCGTATCTGACAGGGGCCTCCTCCGCGGAGTCCGTTCAGGCATGGCTTGACGGCCCCGAAGAAGAACTGTTCCGACATCCCGTTGAATGGTATTTTCTGCCGCTTTATCATAGTGGAAAATACGACTTCACAAGTTTTGCTTCGGCATACAAAAGCCGCATTCCGACGGCTGAAAAAAAGACGGCCAACTCGACCTGGCTTAACCGCATGATGACGGCATGGGCGCTCGGGGCGGACGTTTCGGAAGAAGAAATCAAGGCACATATTGTCCCGGGTGACATCATGAGTCTTGTTTACGGACTGCACTTTGCCAACAATACCGGAGTCAGGTATTTTGATTCGGAATTGCTTTGCGGATTGCAGTGCGAGGACGGCGGCTTCAGTCTTCGGGGCGATTTCGGCGATGTCGATGTCACGGCGATGACTCTTCAGGCACTTACGCCGGTTGTGACCGGACAAAGCCGGCTTTCATTTTCCGAAGAAGAGAAGAAAACCGTCACGGAAACGGTTGAGCGCGCAACGGCGTTTCTCGCCCGCATGCAGCTTGATAACGGCGGTTTTGCAAGCTTCGGCGCGGATAACTGCGAAAGCGTCTGCCAGGTCATTATCGCGCTTTGCGGACTCGGCATAGATCCCGCGACCGATTCCCGTTTTCAGAAAAACGGAGAGAATCCGCTTACGACGCTTCGGCGTTTCCGAACAAAAGAAGGAGCTTTCATCCATAAGGAGGGTGACGCCCCCGGCGACATTACGGCAGCCGAAACGCTTTGCGCCCTGGCGGCTTACGAGCGCATGCTTACGGGCAAGTCCCCGCTTTATCTGCTTACGCGGTCAGAGCTGATGCAGATGGAAACCGAAGAACCGACGCCGACACCAAAAGAGCCGACACCGACTGAGACCGGGAAGAACGCAGCAAAAAAAGAAGCGGGGAGCGGCATCCCGCCGTACCGCTTTTATATGACCGGCGCGGTGATTGTGCTTCTGTTAATCGTCTTGGCGGTTTTGAAAGGTCTAAGAAGGTTCACAAAGAAAAATGTGCTGCTTTCCGTCGGAATCGCAGCAGTGTTACTTGCCGTTACCTGGTTCACGCGGTTTGAATCCGTCAAACAGCATTACAGCGGAACCGAAAAGACCGATCCGATCGGGACGGTCAGCATAACCATCCGCTGTGATACGATTGCCGGAGAGTCCGGTGCACCTGCGGACCCGGTGATTCTTCCGGTTACCGATGTGGAGATTGAGAAGGGCGAGACGGCATTTGCCGTACTCGAGCAGATTGCAAAAGAAAACCGCATCCTGATGGATTTCACGGGAAGCGGCAGTTCGGCTTATGTCAAAGGCATTGCGGGGCTTTATGAATTCGATTACGGCAATCTCTCCGGGTGGATTTACCTGATTAACGGAGAAGAGATGTCAATCGGATGCGGCGCCGCAGAGGTTTCGCCCGGAGACCGGATAGAATTCCTATATACGAAAATGTTGGGGGATGATTTAAGAGGCACCGAATAGGTGCCTCTTTATAATTCCGTTTGCACTTTTGAAAGGTAAGGAGTGGCATTTGCCACAGCAAACCTTCTATCTTTTAATCTCGGTATAGTAATATACGGCAAGCTGCGTACGGTCGCGAAGCTGCAGCTTGTCAAGCAGCGAACTCAAGTAGTTGCGGACCGTGCCTTCGCTTAAGAAAAGCTCCGAAGCAATCTCTTTGTTGGAACGCCCGAGGGCAATCAGCTCAAGAATTTCGCGCTCCTTGTCGGTGATGCCGTGCTTATCGTAATCGAAAGGCTCGGAGGCCTTCATCAGTTCGGGAAGCTTGCCGATGATTTTGTCACCGAATACGGTCTGACCGCGCATCACGGCTTCAAGAGCAGGTGCAATCGCCGCAAAATCCTGCTTCAAAATGTATCCCTTCGCACCGATGTTCAGCGCTTTGATGATATATTCGTCATCAGAGAACGTCGTAAGATACAGAATTCTCGTCTCGGGATGCTTCTTCAGTATTTCTTCACCGGCCTGCAGGCCGCTCATTCCTTCCATGCGGATGTCCATCAGCATGACATCCGGATTCCGCTCCTCAATTAAGCGGATCGCATCCTCACCGCTGTGTCCGGTCGCGATGACTTCAATGTTTCCCGTGCTCTCAAGGATGGTTTTCAGCGACAGCGCCACAAGGCGGTCGTCATCGATTACGATTATCTTCATGGTTAATCTCCCAAAATAATATCATTCCTGTTTCGGTACCGTCAGAAAGATGCGGAAGCCCTGCGGGGACGGGGTAAATGTGATCCTCCCGCCGACACTTACGGCGCGGTCTTCCATGTTTTTAAGCCCGATTCCTCCGGGGTTCTCCTTCATCACGGCGTTGTTTCCGTTATCCGTTAAGAGTAACTGGAAGAAGCCCGGGTGTTCGCGGAAGATTACGTCGATCCGGTCTCCGTTACTGTGCCGCACGGCGTTCGAGATGCCTTCCTTCACAATGCCGGCAACACAGAGCTTGACGGCTCCCGGGATGGCAGACGAGGCATCGTACTGAAGCCCGACCTCAAATTGCGGTGCGCCCGAATCGGACGGAGCATCCTTACTGACGGAATCGCACAGCTCCTGCAGGACGCGTTTCAAATCAAGCGAATCGTCGTGCAGGTCGTGCACGCTTTCGCGAATGCTTGTCATGGCGCCGTCGAGCGTTGTTTTCAGCTCATCAAGAGGCTCCTTCAGTGTCTCGTCATGATTCAGGATCTGGAGCGCCCCGGTTTGCAGAATGGAACGCGTCAGAAGATGTCCGACGTTGTCGTGAATCTCACGGGCGATGCGGTTTCGTTCCTTTAAGGTGGCAACGTGAATCTCGTTGTCCTGTGCCTCAAAGAGCCGCTTGTTCTGTTCGGTCAATTGCATATTCTTCTCGGTAATGCCGTCATGCAGCGTGGTCAGGTGTGAGACGGACCGCTCGAGCTGTTCGGAGCGTTTCTCCCAGATCAGCGTCGCGGCAAGACCGGTCAGTATGCAGATAATCTGCACGGCGGAAAGCTCGCCGATGTTCGCCGTAACCGAAATCGCGGGAATAATGAGCCACCACCTGCCTTCGCGAAGCGAGTCATAGAAAAAGAGCGGAAGCGCGCATGCCAGAATCGGAAGGACGCCGCACGACAGTGAAGCGGCAAGCAGAATCAAAAGCGCAATCCGCCGCCCGGAAAGAAGCTGCACCGCGCACGAAACCGTGACAGCCAGTAAAAGCGTCAGCACGGGCACGGTAACAGAACCTGCCATCAGAAAGCCGGGCAGGCACAGAAGGAGAATTGCACATTTGTCAAGAAGTCGGTTCATAGGCGCTCCTTTTCGGTCTCTCCTCATTATACGAAACGCCATGGGGAAACACAAGGTTTTCTTTCTTCACGGGAATGTGCTATGATAGGGAGGACTCAAAAATCCTTCGGAAAATGTGAAACGTCCAATAAAATTCGTCGTCCCGGAAGAAATACATAAGAGATTTCACATTTTCCTGCGTCTTTATTGGTGAAAGCAGAAAAGACGGCCCGGCGCCGGGCCCGAAGGGAGTACAGAAAGTTGGAGAACAAAGCAGAAGACATCCGAATCATGGAACTGTTTCAAAACGGTTCGGAAGATGCCATCAGTGAGGTGCACCGTGTTTACGGAGCCTACCTGAAGACAATAGCGGAGGGGGTACTGAGAAACCCGCAGGACGCGGAAGAATGCGTGAACGATACCTATTTGCGCGCGTGGGGGAGCATTCCGAAAACGGAGCCGGGCAATCTTAAGGCATACCTTTCAAAGCTCATAAGGAACATTTCCATCTCGAGGCTTCGGAGTAATTTGGCGAAGAAAAGAGGGGGAGATATGACATTTACCTCTTATGAAGAGCTCTCCGAATGCATTCCCGCAAGCAGGCGTGACGAAACCCCGGACAGGGAACGTCTTCGCGCCCAGCTGGAGACTTTTCTGCGGGGGCTTTCCAAGGAGAAACGAATGGTTTTCCTGAAACGATACTGGTTTTCGTGCCCCGTTTCGGAAATCGCGGAGCTTCTCGGAAAGGACGAACGTTACGTCAGCAATCAGCTTTACGAAATGAAGAAGAAATTGAAGAAACACCTGGAGGGACGCAGATGAACGGGAAGGATTTATTGGATGCATTGCAGGAAATAGATGCTGAATTTATCGCGGAAGCGAGAGAAACCGAGGCAGAATATGAGGCCCGGAAAGCAGGAAAGGGCAGAAACTCTGCTTTCACCCTGCTTAAGAAGGAGGAGACCGCCTCTGAAGAAGCGCAGCAGAGCAGGAAACAGACCGTCATGATGACGGTATTGAAGTTTGCCGCGTGCGCAGCGGTGCTGGCGGTTTTGGTGGGAGGCGGATTAACGATAAAGAACATGCTCACAGGGAAGAAACCGGTCGACCAGACGGCAAAAAGCGGGACGACCCCGAAGTCGGGGGATCCGACCGAAGACCCGGATCCGAATCTCGGAGAGCAGGTTGCCTTTTATGACGAACTGATTTACAACTCGAAAACTTATATCAGGCAGTATGCGGCATGTAAGCAGGTCGGAGAAAGTCTCGGCACTTATGAACTGACCGGATATTCGCTTGTCGATGAGGAGGCCGATCCTTCTGATTCGGAGCCCGACCTTACGGCAACAGCCAAAGCGGAGGTCTTTCGGATTCCTGAGGTCAGCACGGATTATGCCGTTGCCGTAAAGCATCCGGGAACGGATGAATACCTTGTATATGCACGGTCATATACGGCTTCCGATTTTGCGGATTATGCCAAGGCAACGCAGCTTGCAACCTATATGTCTCTGGAAGACGAATTCCGGGTAATCCGAAACGGGCAGAACATTAAGGTGAAAACGAAGATTTCAACGGAGCAGGCTATGAGCACGCTGTTCCGGAATGCAGAACTCCCGATGTTTGTAAGATTTGACATGCCGTCGGAGTTCATTGCAGGGGCGAATCATGACAGACAGGCGGCTGCCGTACTGCCTTTTACCCTGGAGGATATCGATGACGGCACAGGGCAGAGGCTGCCGTTCGGATATGAAATTAACGTTGAGGACGAAAACATTCCCGACGAGTCACAGACGTCGGAAGGCACACCGGAAACCCGGGAGTTCTGCAAAGACAAGACACTCGGAACCATGACACTCGCCATGACGGTTGACAACAATTTGTGCGGATGGAACACGATCGTCACCCTCTACAGCGGCGGCTGGGTTGTAACGGATTCGTTCTTCATCTATGTCGGACCCGAAGCGGTTACGGATTTCGTGAACCTTATCGAGATTCCGGATAAGAGTACGGAACCGACAAAGGATTGACGGACTGCAGCGGAAAATGTGACATTTGTCACGGGCAAAATATGACACCATACACTTGGCGCGGGAGAAATCCCGCGCTATTCTTATGTCAGAAAGTGAGAGCGGTTTGGGCGCCGCGTGAACATACGAAAGTGAGGGTACATATGAAACCTACCATAGTGAAAATCGAGAACCTTGTAAAACGTTACGGAGAACTGGTCGCATTGGACCATTTTTCACTGGAAATAAAAGAAGGAGAAATCTTCGGACTGCTCGGACCGAACGGATCCGGCAAGACGACGACGATCAACTGTCTGCTGTCGCTTCTTTCTTATGACAAAGGAGACATCGAAGTGTTCGGCAAGCCGATGAAGCCCACAAGTTACGATATCAAGCGCGAAATCGGCGTAATTATGCAGAACGTTGCCGTTTTGGACGAGCTGACCGTTCGCGAGAACATCGATTATTTCTGCGGGCTTTACATCCGCGACAAAGCGAAGCGTAAGGAATATGTGGACGAAGCCATCCGCTTTGTCGGTCTTGAGGATTTCGTGAACTTCCGCCCGCAGAAGCTTTCAGGCGGCCTGCTTCGGAGGTTGAACATTGCCTGCGGAATTGCGCATAAGCCGAAGCTGATCATTCTCGACGAGCCGACCGTTGCGGTTGACCCGCAGAGCCGTAACCGGATTCTGGAGGGCATTCAGGAGCTTAACCGGCAGGGCGCGACAGTCATTTACACCTCACATTACATGGAAGAGGTTGAGCAGATTTGTACCCGGATTGCGATCATGGACCACGGGCGCAAGATTGCGGAAGGCACCAAGGAAGAGCTGAAGGGCATGATTCGAAACACCGAGAGCGTTTCGATCGAGATTCTCGAGCTTCCCGACGAAATCCGCCAAAAGATTGCCGGGCTTCCTCACGTATATGAGACCGGCTATGACGGAGACAGGCTGACCGTGCGCTGCTCGGGCGGCCGTCACAATCTGATCCGGATTCTCGGGGTTTTGCAGGAAGCGGGGCTCGGCTTCGGCAGGGTTTATTCGGAGCTTCCGACTCTTAACGACGTATTTTTGGAAATCACCGGAACGGCGCTTCGTGACGCGAAGGGGGAGTAAACAATGTTTTGGCATAATCTGAAATATGAATTCAGGGTAACCATCCGCAACAAAGATTTCATCATGTGGCTGATGCTGTTCCCGATTGTCCTCGGCACACTTTTCAAGGTTGCCTTCGGATCCATTTACGAGAAGAACGATTTGTTCTCCGCAATCCCCGTGGCAGTCGTGAAGACCGCGGAAAATCCCATCTATGACGGCGTTCTTGCAGCGCTTACGGAGGGCGACGATGCGGCGCTTTCGGTCACATTTGTCAATGATGAAGAGGCGAAGGAACTGCTCTTTGGCGGCAAAGCGGACGGCATTCTGTATCTCGGCGAAAAGGCGGAATTAAGCGTCGCCGGAAGCGGCATGTCCCAGACGATTTTGAAGGAAATCACGGCCCGGATCGGCGTCTATGAGACGGTTCTTGCGGATGCGACCGCAACGATGGATCCCGGAAAGATCGAGGCTTCTCTTCGGGCTCTTTCGGCGGAAATCAACGCCTGCAGGGAGGTTCCGTTCACGGAAGGAAATCCGAACGTTTATGTTCAGTTCTTTTATAACCTGATTGGCATGGTGGCAATCTGCGGATCCATGTCGGGGCTGCATGTCGCGACGAACAATCAGGCCAACCAGTCGGCGCTCGGCGCACGCAAGAACATCTCGCCGACGCCGAAGTGGATAAATCTTTCGGCCGACCTGACCGGAAGCCTTGTTTCGCAGGCCGTATGCATGGTCATGAGCGTGACATTCATCCGGTTCATATTACGAATCGATCTCGGAAGAAACCTTCCGCTTTTGTATGCGGCAGCCATTCTGAGCGGGTGCCTCGGCGTTACGCTCGGGTTCTTCATCGGATCGATCGGAAGGCTTAAGCACGAGGCGAAAAGCGCCATCTCGCTTTCGGTTTCCCTTTTCCTCTGCTTCTTAAGCGGACTGATGGTCGGAAACATGAAGGCAATTCTTGTGGAGAAAGCACCGTGGGTGAACAAAATCAATCCCGTTGCCGTGATGTCGGACAGCTATTACTGCCTGAACATGTACAGTGACTACAGAAGATTCCTTGAGAAAATCGTTGTGATGTTAATCTATGTCGCAGTCTTCACGGTGCTCGGAATCCTGTTCACGAGGAGGAAGAAATATGCAAGTATTTAAGGCATTTTTAAAGGTATTAAAGAGCCGCATCGGCATCGCCGCGGTTTATATCGTGATCTTCCTTGCCGTGGGCTTTTTCATCAGCCGTTTGGATAACGGAACCGAAGTCTGGCAGCAGACGAAGATGAACCTGATGATCGTCGACCGGGACGGCAGCGCCGCGAGCAAAGCGCTCACGGAGTTCCTTTCCGGAAGCAACACGATTGTGGAGGGAGTTGAAAATACAGACGATCTGATGGATGCCCTGTATTACGGACGCGTCGATTATGCCATTACGATTCCGGAAGGCTTCGAGGCACGCCTGAACGCAGGCGAGACCGAGAATCTGCTCGAGAGCCGCCACATCCACGAAAGCTATTCGGTGGCCAACATCCGGATGCTTCTTTCCGAGTATGTCAGCACAATCGGTGCTTACCGCGCACTCGGCCTTAACAGCGAGGAAGCCGCACGGAGAGCCTCGGAAGTGCTTTCGGCAAAGGTTGACGTGACCATTGCAAAGGAAGAGGAAACAAAGGGCATCATGAACGAAAATGCGGCCGCCTACTTCCATTACCTCCCGTACATCATTCTTTCCGTCATCATGAGCACCCTCGGACCGGCGTTCATTGTCATGAACAAAAGAGAAATCCGCTTCCGTACCGACTGCTCCGGCATCAGCCCGAGGTCGTATACCCTGCAGATTTTCGGCGCAAGCGTTCTGTTTGTGGTTCTCGTCTGGGTGGTATTCATGGCCGGCGGAATCGTCTCAGGCGGTGAAATGTTTACCGGAAAGGCCTGGATCGCGGTGTTGAACAGCCTCGTATTTTCCGTATTCGCAGCCGTTTTGGCGATGTTCATTTCCGAGTTCGTTAAGAATAAGGACGTGGCAAATGTCATCACGGTCATCATTTCCTTAGCCATGTGCTTCATCTGCGGCGTTTTTGTCGGACAGTCGATGCTCGGGAAGGGCGTTCTTGCAGCGGCGCGTTTCCTGCCGGCTTACTGGTATGTGAGAGTAGACCGCATGCTTTCCGGAGAGCTTCCTTTCATCGCCCGTGACGTGACGACGGCGATCGTAATCGAGGGTGCTTTCGCATTTGTCTTCTTTTTGCTCGCACTGGTTGTCAGAAAGGCGCGTTCGCAGGGTGTTACGGCATAAACCGCAACGTTGATTTCCGTGTGATTTCAGGCATCTCCCGTTGACATTTTCCAAGGAATTGCTTACAATGTTAGTATCAACAAAAGGAGGACTGTGCCATGCTGTTCGGAATGCCGACATTGATTGAAAACAAATCCCTCGAAGAGGACGTTAAGCTTTGTGAGCGCCTCGGTCTCTCTTTCGTGGAATTGAATATGAATTTCCCGGAATACCGGATTGACCGCCTTGAAAACACGGAGCGTTTCCGCGCTGCCGCCGAGAAGGCCGGAATCTTTTATTCCATTCATCTTCAGGAGAACTTCGATGTAGCCGATTTTAACCCTTTGGTTGCCGAAGCTTATCTGGAAACCATGCGCCGTACGATCCGCGTGGCGAAGAAACTCGCGGAGCTCAATCCCGAGGACAGTCCTTTCATCATCAACATGCATCTCGTTCACGGTGTGCACATCACGCTTCCGGACAAGAAGCAGATGGTTTACGAAACGGAGAAGGAAGCTTACCTTGCCGCTTATAAGAATTTCCGTGACCTGACGGAGGAGTGGATCGGCAGCGAGAAGATTCTTGTTACGATCGAGAACACCGACGGCTTCACGCCTTACGAGACCGAAGTCATCGCCCTTCTTCTGGAGAGCCCGAAGTTCGCACTGACCTGGGATATCGGTCATTCGAAGGCCATCGGCGAGATTGACATGCCGCTTCTTTTGAAGAACTGGAACCGTATCGTTCATTTCCATATTCATGACGGACAGGACAATCCTCCTGCAAGTCATCTGGGACTCGGCGACGGCGATATCGACCTGCAGACGAGACTCGAATTCGCGCAGAAGTGCAACGCGAACTGCGTACTGGAAACCAAGACATCCGATGCCCTCGAGCAGAGCAAGACCTGGCTGATCGGCCACAACTGGGCATAGCATGCGGGGTTTTTAAACGATGTTTTATCCGGGTGGGCCCGTCCTCGGGTTCCACCCTTTTTTCATAATAAGTCCCCGATTCCGGGGTGACAGGCGGAAAGGCAGACATGAAAGAATTTTCGTATGACATCAGAGTAATGACACCGGAGGATTACCCGGAAGTATACCGGCTTTGGCAGAGCATCCACGGCTTCGGCATTCGTTCCATCGATGACTCCAAGGAAGGCGTGGAGCGTTTCCTGCAGCGGAATCCTTCAACCAGCATGGTGGCGGTTTATGAAGGAAAGATCATCGGCGCCATCCTTTGCGGCCATGACGGGCGCAGAGGCACATTCTATCACGTGTGCGTGCAGGAGGAGTACCGTAAGCGCGGCATCGGAAAGTCGATGGCTGTCGCCTGCATGCGGGCTCTCAAAGAAGAGAAGATCAACAAGGTCACGCTTGTCGCGTTCCGGCGGAATTCCCTCGGAAACCAGTTCTGGAAAGGGGTCGGCTGGACCTTCCGCGACGATTTGAACTACTATGATTTTACGCTGAATGAGGCAAATATCACAGAGTTCAACAAGTAGGTGTCCGGCGGGGAGACCTTCGTGCATCGTTTGGTGCACGGAAAGGAGCATTTGATGAAGCGGACAGTTCTTTTGTTCTTAACCGTTCTGACGGTTCTTCTGGCAGTCGGATGCGGAAAGAACAAGGATGAGAAGAAGAAAAAGAACGGGAACCCCACGGAAGTGACGGAGACTCCTACGGAGGAGCCGACGCTTCGGGAATATACGGAATACTACGCCGGAACGGTCAACTGCCAAAGCCGCGGTGCGGTCGGAAAGGTGTGGAGCTGTAAGGGGACCATGACATTTTCCTCGAAAGAGGGTGGAAAAGGTGATGCCGGGCGTTGGGAGATTCCCGGCGTTTTGACGTCTTATGTGCTTACTGCGTCCGACGGGAGCGAGCTCGCGCGCATAAGCCCCGCGAATGAAGGAAACTCGGTTCGCTACACGCTTCTTACGGGCGGGCAGCAGAAGGACCTCGGGACTTATTCCGCAGAGGGAACATTTACGGTTTATTCCTGCACGAATCGGCTGTTCATGAGCGTTTCGGGTGAGCCGATGCTGATGATTGCCGCAGAGACCGACCGGATGGTTCTGTCATTTCGCGACGGCGACGGATATACTGCCTTTTCCTTTGCCGTAAAGCAGTTTGCGGTTACGAACGAGATGAAGGCGTATCATGCGGCCACAGGCGATCTGGCTGCGGCAGGCGACATTGCGGACTGCCTCGAGGGCGAGTATCTCAAAGAGGCGCTCAGAGAGATTCTGACGGCCGGAGCGTTTACGGAGCGGCCGACCGATTATCTGCAGATTTCGGGCATGCGGATTGCCCGCGGAAACAGCCTGAAAACATATACGGCCCTGTACCGCGGTGATTCCGTGATCGTCGAGGACGGTAAAAACGGCGTGTTCCTGTTCGGTGGACTGTCCGAAGGCACGCCCGAGGTGAATTTCTATCATAAAGCGGAGCCTGAGGACATCCTGGAGAGAACCTACGCTTCGGAGGAACTGGACGGGTACCGGACCGAAATCTTCGGCGAAGAGACCGCTGCTTTTGAGCGGGACGCCGAATACCATAAAGGACTTGTGCCGATGTGCTTTACGGTGACGGAGGAAGGCTTTACGGAAAAGGGCATCGATCCGGCCCAAAGCGGCAGCATGTACCTGCGTCTCTGGTATGCCGGCGACAGGCTGACCGGTGACATTACGGCGCGCTTTTCAGGCAACCGGTGCGATTCGGTTCTGGTAGGCGACCTGACCGATTCTTTCGGAAACGTACTGATTTCCGGGGACGTGCGCCGAGACGGAAAGGTCATTAACAACCTGGTTGTCAGAAAGAGGGACGAGTACGGCATCGTCGTGAGCGAAGAAAGAAGCGGACAGACAGTGACTTATGAGTATCTGTTCAGCGAGGCAGCGTTCGGCGGCGAAGATGACACGGTTAGGCACGAGTGGATCAAGCTGCTGCCTTATCTTGAGGCAAATGTGAAGAATGTGCCCGATACGGGCAAGGATGACGACGATCAGGACGGCGAGGATGGCGAAGACGGAGAAAACGCCGATGAAGGAAAGCAGGACGTATAAATACGAGAGCCCTCTTGTGAAGGAACGCAGAAAACGGCGCAGAAAGAAGATTTTTCTCGTGCTTCTTGCGGTGCTTTTGATTGCGATTCCGGTGCTTTCCCTGATTACGTGGAAGGACCGGATTCCGTTCTTTCAAAAGGCGCAAAACGGAGAGACCGTAGCGGTTACGGTACTCTATGTTTCGGACGGCGACACGATTCTCGCGGAGTTTCCGGACGGCTCGAAGGAGCATGTCCGCCTGCTTTTGATCGACGCGCCCGAAAGCGTTCATCCGGAGGAAGAGAAGAATACGGAGAAGGGGCGCCAGGCAGCAGCCTTTTTAAAAGAACTGCTCCCGGTCGGGACGACGGTTTATCTGGAATATGATTCGAACGAGCGGACATTCGACCGGTACGGACGATTGCTCGCTTATGTGTGGCTTACAGAGACTACATCTGTAGAACATAGATATATCAAGGAAAACATGGTAAATGCCATACTTCTGTCGAAGGGATATGCCTCGTATTATCCCTATGACGAAGGAAAGATTGCAAAACGCGCATATAAAAAGGTTTTGGAGGGAATCCGATGACAGAACGTCTTTACGAAGACAATGCATATGAGGTCGCATTTTCCGCGGAAGTGATTTCGGTGATACCGGTTAAGGACGGAGCGGAAGTTGTTCTTTCGAGAACGTGCTTCTTCCCGGAGGAGGGCGGACAGTCGGCGGATCGCGGAACGCTTATGGGATTGCCCGTCATCGATGTGCAGATCAGGAACGGGGTCATTACGCATACGGTCGGAGCCGTTGACGCTTGCGATGCTTTCCGTGTCGGGGAAACCGTTACGGGGCAGATTGACTGGGAATTCCGCTTCCGCAACATGCAGATGCATTCCGCGGAGCACATTTGCTCGGGGCTTGTTCATTCGCATTTCGGCTTTGCCAATGTCGGTTTTCATCTGAGTGAAAACAGCGCGACGATGGACTATAACGGCGAGCTTACCAAGGAGCAGGTGGAGGCCATCGAGACCGAGGTGAACCGGATCATCGTCGAAGGGCGCCGGATTAAGGCCTGGTATCCTTCGCCGGAGGAACTGAAGACGCTTCCTTACCGAAGCAAAAAGGAGTTGACCGGACCGGTGCGGATTGTGGAAATCGAAGGCACGGACCTTTGCGCGTGCTGTGCGACGCATGTCCGCTCCACTTCGGAAATCGGGCTTTTCAAGGTGGTTTCTTCGGAACGCTATAAGGGCGGGACAAGACTGCATTATCTCGCGGGTTTCCGTGCGCTTTCGTATTTTCGCGAGTGCATGGCTTACCTCGGGGAAGCGGGGCAGATCCTGTCGGCAAAGCAGACGGATATTGTTCCGGCAATCCGCAGCCTCTCAAGTGAGGTGAAGGAGCTTCGCTTCCGTCTCGGCAGCATGGAAAGGGAACTTGCGGATGCGGTGATTGAGCGGTATTTCAAAAAACGCGGCGGAGAGGACGGAAAGAAGCTTGTCGGCGATGCGGTGCTGTTTCTTTCGGGCGACGCGTCCGTAGCAAGACATGCGCTTGACCGGATGGAAGAGCTGTTCGACGGGACATGTGCTTTGTTCATCGGGCAGGACAGCTCGTACCGGTATTTTTTGGAGCGACAGGGAGGAACCGTAACGGAAATCGGAAATGCGCTTAAGGAGCAGCTTTCGGCAAGAGGCGGCGGCAAGCCGTTTTCGGTAAGCGGCAGCGTGCAGGCGACGGAGGAGGAAATCCGGCGCGTGCTATCCGGGTTCGGAATGAATTAATCGGAGGGGTTATGGAACGGTTTAGCGGACACAGGGTAGTCGGGGAAATCGCCATAGGGACCATCCATGTCCTGACGGAGGAGCCCGGAAAGGTCAGTCCCGTGCCGGTTTCCGATGTCGAGGCGGAAATCGCCAGATATGACCGGACCGCGAAACAGGCGGCCGAGCAGCTGCGGCGTCTTTCGGAGACTTCAGAGCAGCGCGTCGGCGTGGAAAATGCCAGGATTTTCGCCGTTCATGCGATGATGACGGAGGATGTCGATTATCGCGAAGAGGTCATCCGTACGATTCGCGCCGGAAAGGTGTGCGCGGAGTATGCGGTATATATGGCAGGCAGGCATTTTTCACAGATGTTTGCCGATATGGAAGATTCGTATTTTCGGGCGAGAGCCCAGGACGTAAAGGATGTCACGGACCGGCTGCTTGCCGTTCTGACCGGCAGGGGAACGGTCGAAATGCCGGAGGAATCGTATATTCTTGTGGCGGAGGACCTGACGCCCGGGCAACTGATGCAGCAGAAGAGGAACCGGCTTCTCGGCATTGTAACGAGCCGCGGGTCGGCTTATTCGCATACGGCCATTCTTTGTAAGAGCATGCGGGTTCCGACGCTTACGGGGATTGTTCCGAATCCTTCCTGGGAAGGACACCGTGCCATTCTGGACGGAAGGCTCGGCGTTTTGCTGATCGATCCCGACACGGAAACAGTAAGGCAGTACCTTGCGCAGATGAAGGAGACTGCCGAGCGTGCGGAAACGCTTCCGGAGAGCGGACCGGCGGTCACTAAAGAGGGACGGAGGGTTCTTCTATGCGCCAACATCGGGAACCGTGAGGAATTGCATGATGCCATAAAAAACGGTGCCGAGGGCATCGGTCTTTTACGAACCGAGATGTTGTTTCTTGATTCGGAGGAGCTGCCGAGCGAAGAGAAACAGTTCACATTTTACAAAGAAATCGTCACGGCGATGGGCGGACGCCGTGTCGTCATTCGGACAGCCGATATCGGCGGAGACAAGCCTGCCGACTGCCTGCCTGAGCCGCCGACGGACAACCCGGCACTGGGTTGTCGGGGCATCCGGCTATCGTTACTACATAAGGATGTTTTGAGGACGCAGCTTCGTGCCATTTTCCGCGCGGGAGCCGGTGAGAATGTTGCGGTTTTGTACCCGATGATAACGTCTGAGAAAGAGATCCGCGAGGTGAAGGAAATCGCGGAAAATGTGCGAGAAGAGCTGCTTAAGGAGGGAATTGATGCCGGCAATGTGGAGCAGGGAATCATGATTGAAACACCTGCTGCGGCAATCCTCAGTGACAGAATGAGTACTTATGCAGACTTTTTCAGCATCGGATCGAACGATTTGGCGCAGTATGTGCTGGCCGCGGACCGGAAGAACAGTACCCTGTACGAGCCCGGCCATGAGGCTGTAATCCGCTTAATTGCTATGACTGTGACCCATGCGCACAGGGCAGGAATTCCGGTTTCGGTATGCGGAGAACTTGCGGCGGATCATGACGGCATAAATGCATTAATAGGCATTGGAACCGATGAATTGTCGGTTTCCCCGTCACTTTTGCCGGAAGTGCGAAAAACGATTCGTGAATATGAGGCATAATTAGTATTTTCGGGGCCTTACCGCAAATTCGGGAAAGCCCCGAAAACACTATAAAAACGTACAAAAATATACAAAAAAATGTTGACATCTTTATGCAATCGTGGTAGTTTTAAGGTGCAGTCAGGTGGATAGACAGACCTACAAGTCGTGTATTTTCAGGGCTTGTCGGTTTGTTTTGTTTTTTAGGAGCAATTCTGAAAACGATGATGTGCAAGATTTTTTTAAGGAGGTACTGGTTCATGACTGGTACAGTGAAGTGGTTCAACGCTCAGAAGGGTTACGGTTTCATCAGCAATGACGAGGGCGGCGAGGATGTATTCGTACATTTTTCCGCTATCCAGAGCGAAGGCTTCAAGACCCTTGAAGAGGGCCAGAAGGTTAGCTTTGAGACCGAGCAGGATCCCAAGGATTCCAAGAAGCTCAGAGCGGTTAACGTCGTTGCTATGTAATTTATATAGCATCAAAAGTACGTGAACGCACCAAAGGAAGGCGCTGCCTGTGGCAGCGCCTTTTTTCTGTGCGGGGACGCAGGGAATTGACGGCTTTTTTGTTGGATTCCGTGGCAGGATGGTACCGGGGAGAGAGAATACTTGCCAACCGTACCAAGGTTTACGGAAGCGTGGTACGAGAGCAAGAAGAGTATGGTCTTCCGTACCAAGTTAGTGTCGGAACTTGGTACGAAACTTTGGAAATACTTGCTAACCGTACCAAGGCTGACGGGGGCGTGGTACGAGAGCAGGAAGAGTATGGTCTTCCGTACCAACCGGATGCGGGAACTTGGAACGAAACCGGGAGAATACTTGCCAACCGTACCAAGGCCTGTGGGAACGTGGTACGAGAGCAGGAAGAGTTTGGTCTTCCGTACCAACCGGGTGCGGGAAGTTGGAACGAAACCGGGAAAATACTTGCCAACCGTACCAAGGCCTGTGGGAACGTGGTACGAGAGCAAGAAGAGTATGGTCTTCCGTACCAAGTTAGTGTCGGAACTTGGAACGAAACCGGGAAAATACTTGCTAACCGTACCAAGGTCTGTGGAAGCGTGGTACGAGAGCAATGAGACTTGTATGACTGGTACCATGTGTCATGTAGGCACGGTGCGGAACATAAAGAAAGCAGTCTGCCAAGAGAAATATAAAAGTCATGTCGGCGCGGCGAAGATTATAAAGAAAGCAGCCGCGCCCGGAGCAGGTCTCGCAAGGATTATCCTCCTTGCGAGGCCTGCTGCCGATGGCAGGCTGCTTCTATAGTTTCAAGTTAACTGCCGCACCGACATGACACCATTTCATGCCGATGGCAGGCTGCTTCTATAGTTTCAAGTTAACCGCCGCGCCGGCATGACACCGTTTCTGCCGAGGCAGGCTGCTTCTATAGTTTCAAGTTAACCGCCGCGACAACACGGCGCTAGGAATCTTGGTCGTAGCCGGTTGCTTACTTCTCGGAGCCCTCCGGAGTGATATCGGAAGGGTATTCGCCGCCATTCTTGTACTTTACGTACTCCTCCAGACACATCTTGAGGTTATGCATCTCCGTGGCGGCCTCAACGCCTACATAGCGGAAGTGCCACTGCTCGTAGGTGACGCCGGTGATTTTGGTCTTATCCGACGGGTAGCGGAGAATGAAGCCATATTCATGGCAGTGCGCATGAAGCCATTTGTAGTCGTATTTTTCACCGTCGAGAACCCAGACGTCAAAGCCGAGTCCGGTACGGTGCTCGCTGGCATTACCGGGAACGACACGTGGCGGATTGATGCTCTTGTCGCGGCGGTTCCAGAAACGGTCCTGCGTCGCGTAGTTGCGGTATGCGCCGGTCTGCGAGACCTTCACGCCGTAGCCGGTAACCTCGTGGTAGGCATGGCACATCTGATCAAGGTGCTCAAGCGCAACGCGGTTACCGCGGTCGTAACCGTCAATTTCGGTCTCAATGACAAAGTTCCGGTCGCTTTCCTTCACGGTAATCGGGTTCTGAATCTGGTACCAACTTTCCGTCAATACCGAGTCAACACGGACCAGATTCTCAGGGTTTCCGGTATACTTCAAACGAAAATCCCAGTTCACCAACATCAGATAATCAATCGCCCAATTATCGCCGGGCACCGGCTCAGCATCGACGTCGGTCGTGACACTTGCACAAAGTCCCACCGGATAGGGTGTCGGCGTCGGAGTCGGATCGGCTGTCGGAGGCACGGGAGTGGGGGCTTCGGGATCTTCAGTGACGGGATTTACCGGAGTCGGGCTCGTATGACGCACAACGGTCTCGGTCGGCGTCGCATCTTCGGTCTCTGACGGAGCTTTCTTTTTGGTAAGCGCGAAGAAGAGAATCAGACCGAGAACCAGCGCCAGAACAACCAGCACCAGCCCTTTGCTCGTCTGCCAAATCAGACGCAGGCTTTTATGCATTGAACTTTCTCTTTTGCGATAGCGGCGATTATCCATGATCAGTGAATCCCCCCCGATGGTGTTTTTGGAAAATACGAACAAAATTATACCATAAATAAGCTGAAAATGATAGTTTTTTTTATTTCTCCCTTATGCTATACTGTAACCGTGTACGGAGCCGCAAGGAGCGGAACCGAATGAATATAAAGAGAGGCACATTTATGGCAAATGTAACATTTGACAGTTCGTTCGCATCGGCATTCCTTAGAAAGGATGAGATTGCGCAGATTAAGACCGCTGCGGAAGCGGCTAAAAAGGAACTGGTGGAAAGAACCGGAGCAGGCAATGATTTCCTCGGATGGATTGACCTTCCGGTGGCATATGACCGCGAAGAGCTTGCCCGCATTAAGAAGGCAGCAGCCAAGATTCAGAGTGATTCCGAAGTACTTCTGGTAATCGGCATCGGCGGTTCCTATCTCGGCGCAAGAGCGGCAATCGAGTTCCTGCGTCACAGTTTTTACAACAGCGTTTCGAAGGAGATTCGCAAGACTCCCGAGATTTATTATGTCGGCAACAGCATCAGCTCGACTTACATCGCACATCTGAAGCAGGTTATCGGCGACCGTGATTTCTCAATTAACATGATCAGCAAATCCGGCACCACGACCGAGCCGGCTGTCGCTTTCCGCGTATTTAAGAAGATGCTGATCGACAAGTACGGACGCGAGGAAGCCAACAAGAGAATTTATGCAACAACCGACAAGGCAAGAGGTGCCCTTAAGAAGGTTGCTACCGAGGAAGGCTATGAGAGCTTTGTTGTTCCGGACGATGTAGGAGGACGTTTCTCCGTTCTGACTGCAGTCGGTCTTCTTCCGATTGCCGTAAGCGGCGCGGATGTGGATCAGCTTCTTGCAGGTGCCGCGGCAATGCGTGAGCGCTGCTTGAACGATGCTTATGAGGAGAACGACGCGATGCAGTACGCGGCGGTCCGCAATATCCTTTACCGCAAAGGCAAGGCCGTTGAGGTGCTTGCAAACTACGAGCCTTCACTGCATTTCGTGTCCGAATGGTGGAAGCAGCTTTACGGTGAGTCCGAGGGCAAGGACCAGAAGGGTATCTTCCCGGCAAGCGTTGATTTGACGACAGATCTGCATTCGATGGGCCAGTTCATTCAGGACGGCGCACGGATTCTGTTTGAGACCGTAATCGAACTTACGAAGAGCACCGAAGAGATTGTTCTTGAGGCGGAGCCGGTAGATCTTGACGGCATGAATTACCTCGCCGGCAAGACCGTTGATTTTGTAAACAAGAGCGCTATGAAGGGAACGCAGCTTGCCCATGTGGACGGCGGCGTGCCGAACCTTCTGATTCGTCTTCCCGAGCAGAATGAGTTCTGCCTCGGACAGTTGTTCTACTTCTTTGAATTTGCCTGTGGCGTGAGCGGTTACATGCTCGGCGTGAACCCGTTCAACCAGCCCGGTGTTGAGAGCTACAAGAAAAACATGTTCGCACTTCTCGGAAAGCCCGGCTATGAAGAGATGCGTGCGGAACTTTTAAGGAGACTGTAAGCCGGCATTGCCCGGAAAGACCGGTCCGTCGGCGGAAAGGGGTCAATATGTATCAGTTTAATGCGGAACAGGCTGTAAAAGAAACCGTCGCGTGGATCCGTGACTTTTTCGAAAAGAACGGCAAAGGCTGTAACGCCGTGCTCGGAATCTCCGGCGGCAAAGACAGTACCGTCGCTGCGGCACTTTGCGTGGAGGCACTCGGCAAGGACCGTGTCATCGGCGTATTGATGCCGAACGGTGAGCAGGCCGATATCGACTGCTCCTATCAGATTTGCAAGCACCTCGGAATCCGGCATTATGTCGTGAATATCAAGGATTGTTTCGACGGTCTGAAAAATGCAATCGAAGGCCAAATGGACATCTCCGAGCAGACTGTTGTCAACATGGCACCCCGTATCCGTATGACAACCGTTTATGCAGTATCGCAGAGCAACAACGGCCGCGTTGTGAACACCTGTAACCTCTCCGAAGACTGGGTCGGATATTCGACCAGATACGGCGATTCCGTGGGCGACTTCAGCCCGCTGTCGCATTTTACAGTGCAGGAGGTAAAGGCAATCGGACGCTTCCTCAAGGTGCCGATTAATCTTGTCGACAAGACGCCTTCAGACGGGCTGTGCGGCAAGACCGACGAGGACAACCTCGGATTTACCTACGCAGAGCTTGACCGCTACATTCGGACCGGCGAGATCGAGAACGAGGAGCACAAGGCGCTGATCGACCGCAAGCACAAACTGAATCTTTTCAAGTTAAAACTCATGCCGTCCTTTGACATGGGAATCCCGGTAGCCATTCCGGAGGAATAAGGCGACAAAAAAGGCGTCCTCAAATGAGGGCGCCTTAACTGTTATATCAGGTCATTCTTTTTCATGTCCGACGGAGAACAGACCGAGAACGCCGCCGCAGACACCGCCTACGATGTGGCCGAGCTGGGAAACGTTGTCCTGTTGGAAGGAATCCACAATCTGCCCGCCGATGAAGATGATGCAGATGATGACAAATGTGATCGGGATCTCACCGCTCTTCACATTCGAAATGGACGAGAGGATGATCAGCATGAAAACGATGCCGCTCGCACCGAGAAGGGCGATGCCCGGGAAGAAGATGGCATGAATGATTGCCGTCACGACAATCGTAATCAGCATCATTTCCATTAACATCTTGCTGCCGTATTTTTCTTCAACCAAAGGGCCCAGCAAAAGAATATAGGTCATATTGCCGGCAAAATGTGCCCAGCCTGCATGCCCGAAAGCATACCCGACGGCCCGCACATAGGTCATGGGGTTCAGCAAACTGCTTCGGTAAGTACAGAAAACATTTGCTGTGGACGAGCCGCCTGTCAGGCGGTCCAGTAAAAGAGCGATGCCGCAGATTGCGACAAAGCCGAGCGTAACCGGAGCATTTAATCTGAAGCGGGAGAAGAATTTCTTCATCGCGAAAACCTCCTTTTAACTTTCAATAATCTGATGATACCATATAACAGGCTGAAATGTCAATAGAATTTACGCGGAAGAGGACAACTCATTCTTCGGGAAGCTCTTTTCCACCCCGTCGGGACAAATGTGACATTTTCCACAAAAACAGAGACTACAATTTGTAGACTTTAGCAATTGACACTTGGAGACTACAGATGCTAGACTGATGTCATACAAAAACATACCGAAAGGATAATACAATGGAAAATCAAAATCTGCTTCTCGGAGAGGTTGAAGGTCGGTTTGCTGATTTGATATGGGAGAAGGAGCCCGTTTCCAGCTCCGAGCTGGTGCATCTTGCTGCGGAGGAATTTCATTGGAAGAGGACAACAACGCACAATGTGATTCGCCGCTTATGTGACAAAGGGCTGTTTCAAAGAGATGAGAACGGCATTGTTTCGGCATTGGTTTCTAAGTCTGATTACCGGGCAAAACAAAGTGAGAAGTTCGTGGATATCGTGTATCAGGGATCCCTGCCGATGTTTGTGTCCGGGTTTGTAAAAGCAAGAAAACTTTCCGAAGAAGATATCAGGGAGATTATGGAACTGTTGAAGCGGGAAGAAGAATGACAACAGGAAAGAAGAGGTGAGATTATGCAGCAATTGTTTCTGACGGTTTTAAACATATCTGTCCGGGCAACCCTGCTGATTTGCTGTGTTTTACTGGTTCGGAAGATTGCTTCCGGTCGGTGTAACCGCGCAATCAGCCTGCTTTGGACGCTTGTCGCCATTCGCCTTCTGCTTCCGTTTTCAATAGCTGTTCCGGGACTTCCGACATACGATTCGCGCATGACTGTTTGGGCAAGCAGCGCGGAACAAAGCAACCCGGGTATTGTTACGGAAATCCAAAAGAAACCGGTTCAGCAGACGACGGTACAGCCGACAGAATCAGAAGGTCAGGATGATTCCGCGGGAATGGCGGGCACCGGCAACACCGCAGTGAATCCAACGAAAGAAGGAAACTTCCATGATTTCCTCATGATGACACTGTCGGTTATTTGGATTGCCGGAATCACGTTGTTCGCAGGATACAATCTGTATACGCTTATCCGGCTCCGTCGAACACTTACGGAAAGCATTCCCACGGAATGCGTTATGCGATGCGACGGAATTGCCGTGCCATTTGTCTTCGGGCTGATTCATCCGAGAATCTATGTTCCGTCCGATTTGCCGGAGGAAGACATAAAAACGGTAATTGCTCACGAAAAAGTACATGTCCGAAGAGGCGACCATATCGCAAAGGTGTTGTTCACATTTGTCACCGTTGTGCATTGGTTTAATCCGTTGGTTTGGGCCGCCTTTTGGTTGTTCGACCGTGACTTGGAGATGTCCTGCGATGATTCGGTGACGGAGAAAATGACGGAGGAAGAGCGGACAGACTATTTGAACACGGTGCTGTCCTGCAGCCGGAAAAGAGTTGCCGCGAGCGGGTTCCTGCCGGGATTCGCCGACGGAAGCCTGAGAGAGCGTATTACAAATATCAAAAGGACGAAAAAGAATCGCCGGCTTGCGGTGTTACTGAGTCTTCTGACGGGGATTGTACTGTTCGGGTGTTCCTTTGCAACGGGAAAGAAACCGGCGGAGGAGCAGGGTGAGATTAAGACAGTAGGAAGAAACCCGACAGAGATTGACGCCGATGCCGAAAAGAAACAGAGAGAGGCTGACGAGAAAAGGCTTGAAGAGCTTAAGCTTGACCCCTTAGCCAGCTATTATATGAATACATCGCCGGAGAAGGGTCTTACGGTATGTGTCTGGAAGATGAAAATCGGAGATGAAAAAGGAGAGGGACAAATCCTATGCGGATTACTTCCGAGGCAGCTCGATAAGATTTATGAACCAAAGGGCACTTATGATCCGGGAAATTACTATGATCCGGAGTATACATATGATATGGGGCGCATGGGGTTAGGTCTTGGGGGGGTTCCGCCGGAGGACATGAAAATCATTCTTTCGACATTTGACCTTCCGAAAGAGAAAATTTCAGTCATAGCATGGCATAACATTGCTGACGCAAGCGGCTTTACCAAGGAACCAGGCTATTTTGAGGTACAAGAGGTTAAGGATTATCTTCTGGGCGACAGGCAGTGATGTGATGCCCGTCCGATTCAGGGCGCTGAATCGGACGGGCTTTTTGTATGTGACGGCAGAGTGAACTCCGCCTCTTTTCATTGAAAAGAGGCGGAATTTCTGCTATACTGAAGGAGACCGGGAGGGGACGGTTTTTGATGGGGTTTTCGAGAAGAGGAGGTGCAGCGATGGCAGGACGGAAGAGCATCAGATGCTGTAAGCGTTTTCTTGCAATCCTGGTGATTGCCGCCTTTTTGCTGCCCGGTTTTTCTTTTGCGGCGAAGGCGGGAGGGACTGCTACTTATCCGGTGACCGGAACATTTGACCAGGAAGGATCAAGAGCGTCAAAAGATTTGATCAATGCGTTTCGTACCGGAAGCGATGCCTGGTATTGGGCTTCAAACGATACGGATAAGGTGGTCTGCGACAATTTGCAGCCCCTGGAATATGACTATAATCTGGAGCAGATTGCACTTATTCGCGCGCTGGAAATCTCGCTTCGTTTTTCGCATACACGACCGAACGGAAAGAGTTGCTTTTCGGTTACCTCTAACGGAGTTTCCTCAAGCGGCGAAAACATCGCCATTGGTTATAATTCGTATACGACAGCGGCTTCTGCCTTCACCGGTTGGAGAGAGGACAACGACAAATACGCCGGGCAGGGACACCGCCGCAACATGCTGAACGCCAACTTTACTTCGGTCGGAGTAGCACATGTCGTCATCGGAAACATTCACTGCCACGTACAGGAATTCGGATATACCGGCGGTGGCGGAACACCTGCTGCCGGAGGCAGCGTAACCAAGCAGATTGAGGTAGATCCTAACGCATTGGTGTTGTCCGGTGATTTTTCGGGATACAGCGACGTACAGGTTTATTACGGGGGAAGCACGGACATCCCGGCCACGCGGCTGTCTCTCCGTCTGAAAGACACCTGGGGACCGTGTCCCGGAATATCCGTTAAGGATTATAATGTTACAGTTACTTCCGCTGATCCCGGAATTGCCTGTGTTTCCGGCAACCGTGTCATCGGGAATAAGGCCGGGCAGACAAATCTGACCGCGACCTTCACACATAACGGTCAGACGAAGACGGCAACACTTCCGGTCAAGGTACTGAAGATTGATTTCTCAAAGCTGAATTTCAGTCCGCTTCAGGATATGACTTACACCGGCTCGCCGATTGTTTTTTCGCTTCCGCTCAGCGTGAACGGGAAGGATTTGACAGAAGGAAAGGATTACACGGTCGCATTTTCCAACAATATCGGACCCGGAACGGCGACCATTACGATAACGGGCATCGGAGAAAACTGTTCCGGCACGAAAAAGCTGACCTTCAACATCGTCAATAGCGGCGGAGTGACGCCGAGGCCGACAACACCGCCGACCTCCACGCCGAAACCTACAGCAACGCCGAAGCCGACTGCCACACCGAAGCCCACAGCGACGCCGCAGCCTACGGCGGCACCGAAGCCGACTGCCACACCGAAACCTACGACGGCACCGAAACCGACAGCGACGCCAAAGCCCACGGCGGCACCGAAGCCGACGGCAACGCCGAAGCCGACTTCCGCGCAGGGCGCTACGCCTACACAAAAGCCTGTGCCCACAACCGCGGCTAACGCGACGCCCACACCGCTGCCGACTCCGACACCGGTGCCTTCACCGGATGCTCCTGTGCCGTCCGCAGACGTGCCCGTTCCGACGCCTGAAGAAATAACACCGACGCCGGAAGGCAATACGCCGACACCCGGCGACATGACACCGACACCGGAAAACAATACTCCGACACCGGTCAACGCGACACCGACGCCTGATGACAATATGACACCCGAAATCGGTGATTCCGCGCCGACAGGAGAGCCCACACCGGGCGAAGCGCTTACGCCGACAAGAAAACCTGTTTCGACAATCGGAACAGAAGATCCCGGCAGAGTACCGTCGGAAAGCGAAGAAGAGGATAAGGGCGGCCGCAAGGGAATCGCATGGATTGTCCTGGTTCCAATCGGACTGCTCGGCATCTGGGCCGTGATTGTGAACGTCGGCAGGAGAAGATAAATGACATGCAAAGATGCGCATGCATCGGAAAGGAAGAAGATGATTAAAGCTGTTGTGTTTGACATGTTCGAAACGTTGGTCTCGCTGTTTAAAGGCAGGACCTATTTCAGCGAAAACATTGCGGAGGACCTCGGGATTCCGGTTGACACTTTCCGGGACGCATGGCATAAAACGGAATTGGACCGTACCATCGGCATGTACACGCTAGAGGACGGACTGCGCAAATCACTTGAAATGCTCGGCGCCGAAAGCGAAGAAGCCGTAGCGCTTGTGGTAAGAAAGCGGCGCGAAGGACTGACGGACACCTTTAACGCCGTTTCGCCGGAAATCATCAATCTGCTGACGGAACTGAAGAAGCGGGGAATCCTGATCGGTGTGATCAGCAACTGCTTTTCGGACGAATGCGAGATGATTCACAATTCAAAGCTTTATCCGTATTTCGATTCCGCAAAGCTTTCCTATGAGCAGGGCACATTCAAGCCCAATCCCGTAATCTTTTATCGCCTGCTTGACGAGCTCGGGCTCGAGCCGGGCGAATGCCTGTATGTCGGCGACGGCGGAAGCAGAGAACTGCTTGCCGCAAAGACCGTCGGAATGAAGCCTGTCCAGGCACAGTGGTTCCGCCCGCTTGCCTATGACCCTCACATTCCGTGCCCGGTTATGCCGGAATATGACCAGGCGGAAAAGCCGGCGGATATACTTTCCTATCTGGATTAGCATCGGAGGGAGAAATGCTTAAGCTGAGAAAGTATGTGAAGAGTGATGCGGAGACGATTGTCCGCTGGATTGCAGACGAGCGGAGCTGCTATTTGTGGAGCGCCGACCGGTACGGACACTATCCCGTGTCGCCGCAGGATATGAATGCGTTATATTCCGACGCCGATCCGGACGAGTTCTTCCCGTATACGGCATATGACGAGAACGGCCTTGTCGGACATCTGATCATGCGGTATCCGTCATCGGAGGACCGGAAGGTGCTGCGTTTCGGATTTATCATTGTCGATTATCTGAAAAGAGGACGGGGCTACGGAGCGGAAATGCTTCGGGAGGCCCTGAAGATTGCTTTTTCGGAATATGCTGCGGAAAAGGTTACGCTGGGCGTCTTTCGGGACAACACGCCGGCGGCTCTTTGCTATCTGAAGGTCGGATTCCATCCGCCTGCGGATCCCGATGCCGTGAAAGAGCGTGAGGTAGAGATTCTCGGAGAGCCTTGGGTATGCTGTGAACTTGAAATAAACAAGGCGGATATTCTACAAGAGTAGAACATCCGCCTTCAAACCGTAAATATATATCGTAATCAGTTCTCGGGAAGCTTCAGATCGTCCTTCTTAATCCAGCCGATCTTGCGGAGAATCTCGCAGAACAGCACGGAAAGAATTGCCGGAAGGACAAGGGAAATCAGTACAAGTCCGACCCAGTCGAAGGCGCCGGGCTTAAAACCGGAAGCAGTCCAACCAGTGACAACGCCAATCTGTCCGACCAGGCCGCAGGTGCCCATGCCGCCGCACAGCGAGTTGCCTGCGAGAATGTCATTACCGGCAAGGGAAAGCTTGAATACGCAGGTTGCAATGGGACCGGTAATTGCGGAAGCGAGAATCGGCGGAATCCAGATTCGCGGATTCTTTACGATGTTACCCATCTGCAGCATGCTGGTGCCGAGACCCTGAGAGACAAGGCCGCCGACTTTGTTTTCACGATAGCTCATGAAGGCAAATCCGACCATCTGTGCACAGCATCCGGCCACTGCCGCACCGCCTGCCAGACCGCCGATTCCGATGGCCGCGCAGATGGCGGCACTGCTGATCGGAAGCGTCAGTGCAATACCGATGACTACGGATACCAGAATGCCCATGATGAACGGAGCCTGATTTGTTGCCCAGTTTATGAATTCTCCGACCTGGCTTGCAGCCCAACCGATGTGCGGAGCACAGAGGATGGAAAGAATGCCGCCGACGAAGATCGTCACGAACGGGGTGACGAGGATGTCGACCTTGGTTTCCTTCGAAACCATCTTTCCGATTTCCACGGCAACGATGGTGATCAATAAAACGGCAAGCGGACCGCCTGCGCCGCCTTCTCCGTTGGCGGCAACGCCTACGGCAAGCGACGAGAACAGAACAAGCGGGGGAGCCTGCAAGGCAAATGCGATGGAGACGGCCATTGCAGGACCGGCAGCGCTTTTGGCGAAGCCGCCGATTTTAACAAGATAATCACAGAAGGTTTTCAGCCAGCCCATTCCTTCCGGAACAAGTTTGCCGCACTGCTGTCCGAGGGTGGCAATGATCGTACCGATCAAAAGCGAAGCGAAGAGTCCCTGTGCCATGGCACTGAGGGCATCGATTCCGTAACGCTTTCCGGAGATGACGATGTTTTTTCTTTTCAGGAATTTCCGAAATCCCTTCGTTTCTTCGGGCTTAGCGGTTTCCTTTTCGGGTTGGTTGTTTACGGGTTTGTTTTCAGCCGGAACGGGTTGAACATTTTGTTCCTGATCCATTGCGAGAACCTTCCTTTCCCTTATGTTTGCAATGATAGTATCATATTACTACTATAATTGACAATGGTAATAGTTCACATAAAAAAGAGATGCATAAAAGCTTATTTCGTCATTTTCCCATAACGGATGGGAATATACTGTAAGAAAGGGTCGGATTGACCGGAAAGGACTAATATCATGGAAGAAATGATTCGCAAACAGGCGGCGGATGCCGTCCGGGAATTGATTGAAATTGCCAAGCTTGAGGAGGGCAGCATTCTGGTTGTCGGATGCTCCACAAGCGAGATTATCGGAGAGAAGATCGGAACGGATTCCAGACCGCCGGTTGCCGATGAGGTATATGAGGCGATTGCGGAGGTCCTTGCCGAGAAGAAGATTTATCTTGCGGCGCAGTGCTGCGAGCATCTGAACCGGGCACTTATTGTCGAGAAGGAGCTTTACGACCGCGAAATCCGTTTTTATGCACAGCGCGTGAATGCGGTGCCGCAGCCGAAGGCAGGCGGGTCATTTGCCACGGCCGCTTATGCGCATATGAAGGCTCCGGTAGCCGTTGAGGCGGTAAAGGCCGATGCGGGACTTGACATCGGCGGAACGTTAATCGGCATGCACTTAAAGAGGGTTGCGGTACCGGTGAGACTTGCCGTGAAACAGATCGGGGAAGCACGCCTCCTTGCGGCGCGGACGAGGGTTCCGTTCACAGGCGGCAGCAGGGCTGTATACGATGTAAATCTTTTGTGAATTTTCGCGCAGGCGGTTGACATTTTTCTGCGTTGTGCGGTATCATTCCATGCGGTGTGTGATTGCATGATAAAGGGTTTAACCCTTTAATATATTTTGAAAAGAGGCTGACTATGGGCGGATTTTTTGGTGTTGCGAGTGACAAGGACTGCGTGTTCGACCTGTTCTTCGGAACGGATTACCATTCCCACCTCGGCACGCGTCGTGCGGGAATGGCAGTTTATGACAGAGAGGACGGGTTTGCAAAGGCAATCCACAAGATTGAAAATGCGCCTTTCCGAACGAAATTCGACAAGGAAGCCACTTCCATGCACGGCTCATTCGGCATCGGTTCGATTTCCGACTTTGAGCCGCAGCCGATTATGGTGCATTCCCATCATGGCACATTTGCCGTAACCACGGTCGGTAAGATCAACAACGTGGATGAACTCGAGAAAGAGATTCTGAAACACAATTCTCACTTCTTCGTCATGAGCAACGGAAACATCAATCCCACCGAGCTTGTGGCGGCACTCATCAACCAAAAAGAAAACTTCATAGAAGGCATTCGTTATGCCCTGTCGGTCATTGACGGAAGTCTTTCCCTTCTCGTACTGACGGAGCGCGGTATCTACGCCGGCCGGGATGCGCAGGGACGCACGCCGATCGTCATCGGAAAGAAGGACGGCGCCTACTGTGCGGCATTTGAAAGCTGCGCATTTGCGAATCTCGGGTATTCCACGGTTCGCGAACTGAAGCCCGGCGAGATTGTCGTATTTGACGAAAAATCGTTCAATTCCCTGTACTGTCCGGAGAACCCCCGCATGAAGATCTGCACGTTCCTGTGGATCTACTACGGATATCCGTCCTCCAGCTACGAAGGCATCAGCGTTGAGAAAATGCGTTACCGTTGCGGCGAAGCTTTGGCACACCGCGACCACATCAAGCCCGACATTGTAGTCGGTGTCCCGGACTCCGGTACCGCACATGCCATCGGTTATTCGAATGCGGCAGGAATTCCTTTCTCCCGTCCGCTCATCAAATATACGCCTACCTGGCCCCGGTCCTTCATGCCGACGATGCAGCAGAACCGTGACCTGATTGCAAAGATGAAGCTGATTGCCGTACCCGATCTGATCAAGGGCATGAGCATGGTCGTCATCGACGACTCCATCGTTCGCGGAACGCAGCTTCGTGAGACGGCCGAGTTCCTCTTCCAGAGCGGGGCTACGGAAGTACATGTCCGTCCTGCATGCCCGCCGCTTCTGTTCGGCTGTAAGTATTTGAATTTCTCCAGATCCAAATCGGAGATGGAATTGATTGCCCGCCGTGTCATTGCCGAGCTTGAGGGCACGGAGGATGTAAGTAAGGAAGTGCTTAAGGAGTACAGCGATCCGGACAGCGAGCGGTACAACAAGATGGTTGACCGGATCTGTCAGAAGCTGAATTTCACAACGCTTCGGTATCATCGCCTGGATGATATGGTTGCCGCGGTCGGAATCGACCCCGACAAATTATGTACGTATTGTTGGAATGGGGAGGAATAGTCAGAATGTCAGAGAAACTTTTATCCATAGCGATTCCCTGCTATAATTCACAGGATTATGTGAGACGGGCTTTGGATTCCGTCGTGCCGGCAGGAGAAGCGCTCGAGGTTTTGATCGTGGACGACGGATCCACGGACGGAACTGCGGCCATTGCGAAAGAGTACGAGGAGAAATACCCTTCCGTTGTCCGGTATCTTTATAAAGAAAACGGCGGCCACGGGGATGCGGTCATGTTCGGTGTCGCACATGCGACCGGACTTTATTACCGGGTACTCGACAGTGATGATTGGATAAATACGGAAAATCTGATCAGAATGATGGAACACCTTTCGGCCGAGAAGAAGGCCGGAGTTGTTTACGATATGGCACTGACCAACTACGTTTACGAAAAGGTCGGCCAGAAGCCGAAGGAGATCGGGTACGGATCCGCTCTTCCGGCAGGTGTCACATTTTCCTGGGATGAGATTAAGAAGTTCAACTACGGTCAGAACATTCTGATGCATTCCATCACGTATCGTCTTGAGCTGATTAAGACATGCGGTCTGAGACTTCCGAAGCACACGTTTTACGTAGACAACCTGTATGCGTATTATCCGCTTCCTTTTGCAAAGAAGCTCTACTACTTTGACTTCGATCTGTATCACTATTTCATCGGACGGCAGGACCAGTCGGTTAACGAGTCGGTCATGTTCCGCAGAATCAATCAGCAGGAGCAGATTGCTTTCACGATGTTCGGCATGCACGATCTGAGCAATGTGGAGAGCCCGAAGCTTCGCCGCTACATGGCCCAGTACATGCTTATGATGTGCGCCATCGTGTCCGCACTGTATGTCCGTGAGGGCAGCAAATCAAGTCTTCAGGCCAAGAAGATTTTCTGGGAGAAGACGAAGACGCGTTATCATTCCGCTTATTCGTACATTAAAAAGTTCTTCCCGACTCCGTTTTTAAGTCACACGAACTGGTTCACCAACTTCATCATCCGCATCGGCTATTCCATTGCGAGAAGGATTTATCATTTTAACTAGGTGTATTTATGAGACTCAAGAAAGAATGGTTCCGCTACTGGTGGACGCTCGCGTATTTTCCGGTTTACATGATCATCTTCATGCTCGAAGAGAAGATGGTCAGGGATTACCATATCATCGGCATTGCGCTTGACAAAAAGATTCCGTTCATCGAGTGGTTCTTCTTCCCGTATTACATCTGGTTCCCGTACATCTTCCTGGTCGGAATCTGGCTGTTCTTCAGGGATAAGAAAGCTTTTCTGAAAATGATCTGTTTTCTTTATACGGGCATGACAATCTTTCTGATCGTGAGCGCGGTTTATCCGAACGGACTTGACCTTCGCCCGACGGAGTTCACCAGAGATAACATCGCAATCCGGCTCGCAAAGCAGATGTACGAGACGGACACGCCGACGAATGTTCTCCCGAGCATTCACGTATTTAACACGCTCGGCATCATGTGCGGCGCTGTATTTTGCAACAAAAAGACCTTCCCTGTCTGGACCAGATGGCTCATCTGCATCGCGGGCGTTTCAATCAGCTGCTCCACCGTGTTCGTCAAGCAGCATTCCCTGATTGACGTGTTCGCCGCCATAGCGCTTGCAGTCGTCTGCTTCTTCCTGTTCTTCCGCGGGAAGATTGCCGAAAAGATTGATGCGCTTCCGTAGATTTATCGGTTGCATTTTCCTATGGAAAATGATATGATTACACATGCAATTTTCTGTGTCGGAGGTTTACTATGAATGTTTTTTATCCCGCAATCCTGTTCGGGATTAACCCTTGGCTTCTCGGAGGCCTGATTGTACTCGGCGTTTTGATCATTGCGGTGATTGTGCTTTACATCATCGGCCGCAAGATGCAGAGGAAGAACGACGAGGTCATGAAAGAGATGCAGGCGTCCGCACAGTGGGCCAGCGCTCTGATTATCGACAAAAAGCATTTGCGCTTAAAGGATGCCGGGTTCCCGTCGGTTGTCGTGGAACAGACGCCTAAGTATGCAAGACGTACCAGGGTGGCCGTTGTTAAGGCGAAGATCGGTCCGCAGATTCATTCGCTGATGTGCGATGAGAAGATTTTCGATGTCCTTCCGGTTAAGAAGGAAGCGAAGATTAAGCTGAGCGGCATTTACATCATGGATGCCAGAGGCGTACGCGGCCCTTTGGTGAAGGAAGAGAAAAAGAAAAAAGGATTTTTTGCGAGACTTCGCAAGAAAGACTGATATATGCAGACGGGAGTCCGTGAGACGGGCTGAGAGGAAGGTGAGACCTTCGACCGATAACCTGATTTGGATCATGCCAACGTAGGGACGCCTGAGATTATCAAATGTAATGAAAAGCAGCCCGGTTGGGGCTGCTTTTTTGTTGGAGAGGAATAGGTTATGATCAGCACGAGAAAGCGCGTCGATATCATCGGCGCGACAAGAAAGCATCTGACGATGAAGACCGCACTGACCATAGCGGGAAGCGATTCCTGCGGTGGAGCGGGCATTCAGGCCGACATTAAGACGATGACGATGAACGGCGTATTTGCCATGAGCGCCGTTACGGCTCTTACGGCACAGAACACGCTCGGCGTTACGGGCATTCAGGAGTCGACGCCGGAATTCCTGGCGCTCCAGCTGGATGCCGTTTTTACGGACATCTTTCCGGATGCCGTGAAAATCGGCATGGTTTCTTCAACCGAACTGATCCGCGTCATAGCAGAGAAGCTTCGGCAGTATCAGGCGCGCCATGTCGTCGTTGACCCGGTAATGGTTGCAACAAGCGGTTCGTCGCTTCTTAAAAGTGACGCGGTCCGTGCCATGACCGAGGAACTGTTTCCGCTTGCGGAAGTCATCACGCCGAACATTCCCGAGGCGGAGGTCCTTAGCGGAGAGCGGATTCAGAGTGAAGCAGACATGGAGAAGGCAGCAGCCGCAATCAGCAAAAAGTACGGCTGTGCGGTGCTTTTAAAGGGCGGCCACAGCATCAACGATGCGAACGATGTGCTGTATCAAAACGGCAATATCGTCTGGTTCAAGGGGAAGCGGATTGACAATCCGAACACGCACGGAACCGGGTGCACGCTTTCGTCCGCGATTGCTTCGAACCTCGCGAAGGGCTTCAATCTTACTACATCTGTAGAACGGGCGAAGTCGTATTTGTCAGGGGCGCTTCAGGCACAGCTTAATCTCGGCGCGGGAAGCGGTCCGATGAAACATAATTATCTTTTGAGAAACCGCTTCGCCGAATGCGCGGACGGAATGGAGGAATAACATTGAGAAATTACACAACCCAGATGGATGCCGCAAGAAAGGGAATCATTACTCCCGAAATGGAAGCGGTTGCTAAAAAGGAATACAGAAGCGCTGAGGAGATTCGCGACCTTGTGGCACGCGGTCAGGTGGCCATTTGCGCAAACCGGTTGCATACCTGCCTTGAACCGAACGGCGTGGGATCGATGCTTCGCACGAAGATTAACGTTAACCTCGGCGTATCAAAAGACTGCAAGGATTACGATGTGGAGATGCAGAAGGTCATGGCAGCCGTCAACATGGGCGCAGAAGCCATCATGGACCTTTCCTCGCACGGCAATACGCAGCCCTTCCGCCGCAAATTAACGAGCGAGTGCCCGACCATGATCGGAACCGTTCCGGTTTATGACAGCGTCATTCATTACCAGAGAGACCTTGCGACGCTTACCGCGAAGGATTTCATCGATGTGGTTCGCCTGCATGCCGAGGACGGCGTGGATTTCGTGACGCTTCACTGCGGAATCACGAGAAAGACGATTGAACAGATTAAGAAGCATAAGAGAAAGATGAATATCGTGAGCCGCGGCGGCTCCTTGGTATTTGCCTGGATGAGCATGACCGGTCAGGAGAACCCGTTCTATGAGTACTACGACGAGATCCTTGACATTTGCCGCGAATATGATGTGACTATCTCCCTCGGTGACGCCTGCCGTCCGGGATGTCTTGCGGATGCGAGCGACGTGTGCCAGATTGAAGAGCTTGTAAGGCTCGGCGAGCTCACAAAGAGAGCCTGGGAGAAGGACGTTCAGGTCATGGTGGAGGGCCCCGGCCATATGCCGATGGACCAGATTGCCGCCAATATGAAGCTTCAGCAGACGATTTGCATGGGAGCGCCTTTTTATGTGCTCGGACCTCTGGTGACCGACATTGCTCCCGGATACGACCATATCACCTCGGCCATCGGCGGCGCGATTGCGGCTGCGAGCGGTGCGGCATTTTTGTGTTACGTGACGCCCGCTGAGCACCTGGCTTTGCCGAATGTCGACGATGTTAAGCAGGGCATCATCGCATCCCGGATTGCCGCGCATGCCGCGGACATTGCAAAGAAGATTCCGCATGCGATGGATCCCGACAATGCAATGGCGGAGGCCAGAAGAACATTCGAATGGGAGAAGCAGTGGGAGTGCGCGATCGATCCCGAGACCGCAAAGGCAATTCGTGACAGCCGTGCGCCCGAGCATGAGGATACCTGCTCGATGTGCGGCAAATTCTGTGCCGTAAGAAGCATGAACAAAGCACTTGCGGGAGAGTACATCGACATCTTGTAGGAAGGAGAACCCATGAAACGATGTGTCATTGTCGGCGGAGCCGATATCCGAAACTATGATGCCGCGGCGGGACTTCTTAAGCCGGATGACTATGTCATTTTCTGCGACAGCGGGCTTAAGCATATGGAAAAGCTCGGGGTGAAGCCCGGTCTGATTGTCGGCGATTTTGATTCCCATGAGAATCCGAAGCTTCCCGTGGAGACTGTCGTGCTGCCCTGCATAAAGGACGACACGGACTCCGTTTTTGCGGCCAAGGAAGCCGTCAGACGGGGCTTTGACGAGTTCCTGTTTCTCGGTGTCATCGGAGGCAGGCTTGACCATACGATCGGCAACGTCTCCGTTCTTTTAAAGCTTCACTCGCTCGGCAAAAAGGCGGTGATTGCAGATGATTACGGACTGATGCAGGTCATCGGGGCAGAGGGAGCGGAGATTCCCGATTCATGCCGTTTCTTCTCGCTTTTGAATATCGACGGAACGGCAAAGCACATCAACGTGACCGGCGCGAAATACCCGGTTACGGACGGCGAAATCACAACCGAATACCAGTACGGCATCAGCAACGAGGTGCTCCCCGGACAGACGGCCCGCGTGACGGTCGGAGAGGGACGGCTTCTGCTGATTGAAATCCGTCAGGAATAAAACGAACCCGGAGGGATCATCAAACCTTCCGGGTTTTTCTTTTGACAAATGCCATCTCAGCCGAGCGGTTCGGCCGTAATCAGAATTTCGTTATTCGACAGAATGTCCTGTCCGCTCATAAGCGAGTATGAAAGGCGCGCGCTGACTTTGCCGTTTTCTTCCCAAACAGCGGAAGCCTTGCCGCGAACCGTGAAGGCCAGGACACCTGCCGAAGTTTCGTAAAGGCAGTCGTGATCCTCGCCGGGGACAACCTTAATGACGGTGCGGATTCCGCCGGAGCGTCTGATCTCAGCGAAATCATCGCATAACGTAATCGTATGCTTCGTGCCGAGGCCGTCCTCCGCGGTCCGGTAATCGAGCCGGTATCCCGACCCCGCCTCCGTCTTCACGGAATGCACCATGCCGAGGCTTTTGGTCTCAACGGAATCGGCGTCCCCTGTTTCGGAGATGCCGGTTATGGTAATGAGGCAATTCATAGCATTTCCTTTCGCTCAGGAGAGTACCATGCGGTTCACATCCGCCTCCTCGAGTTCACACGGGAGAATCGTGTCGGCGAAACGGCGGAACTGTTCCTCACCGTCGCTTACGAAGAACCTGTGCGCGGCCGGAGTGTCGTCCGTCTTCAGAAGGTTCTTTTCGGAAAGAAGCTCCGAAAGCTCCTTCGCGGTTTCATAGGCGGGATTGACAAGCGCCACGCCGGGACCGCAGACCTCGCCGATGACATCGGTCAGAAGCGGATAGTGTGTGCAGCCTAAAACGAGCGCGTCGATGCCTTCGCTAAGAAGCGGTGTAAGATAGCGCTCGGCCATCATTTTCGTGACGGAATCCGAGGTGAGCCCTTCTTCAACAAGAGGAACAAAGAGCGGGCAAGCCTTGCCGAACACCTTAAGTTCCGGGTTGATGGAAGCGAGATAGCGTTCATACAGGCCGCTCTTGATCGTACCGCTCGTTGCGATGACGCCGATGCGGCCTTTCGCCGTTTTAGCGGCGGCAGCCTTGGCACCCGGCTTCACCACTCCGATGACGGGAACCGGAAACTCTGCGGCAAGCGTATCGAGGGCAAATGCGGACGCCGTATTGCACGCAATCACGATGGCCTTTACCCCGTGAGAGCACAGAAAACGCGCAATCTGGCGGGAATAGGTTATGACGGTCTCTTCGGATTTGTTACCGTAGGGAACGCGGGCGGTGTCTCCGAAATAGAGCAGGGATTCCTTCGGAAGCCGGAGCATGATCTCCTTGGCAACCGTCAGTCCCCCGACACCGGAATCGAATACACCGATGGGCAGATTATTGGTCATAAAAAAGGTCTCCTAAGTTGCATTACTTCCGGCTTAAGCCCGGAAATTCTCCGGCTCCAAAGCCCACGTGAGACCGGTTACCAGATGCGTGCGCCAGAAGTTGAAATCATGCACGCCGGGGGCCGTCACGAAGGTTGCCGGGACGTCAATCGAATCAAGGAAAGCCTTGAAGTCGCGGTTCGGCTGAATCAGGAAATCCTCGGTGCCGCAGGCCATGAAGATGTCCGGAATTGCAGCGCCGGAATCCTTCAGACCCTTCACGAGAACCTCGGGATTGACAGCGGTCTTCGCAGCATTCTGCAGATCACCGAAAATCCAGGCGTAATACTCATAATTGGCCATGCCGTCAGGCATATCGGGCTTGAAGAATGCCAGGCCGTTCTGGATGAGGGCCGAAGAAAGGGCGATGACTTTGCCGAACGTTTCCGGATACGCGAAAGCCGTATGCAAAGCGCCGAAACCGCCCATCGACAGACCGCCGATGAAGGTGTCCTCTCTCTTATCGGAAAGACCGAAAGTCTTTCTCGTATAATCCACGAATTCCTTCCCGACATAACTCTGGTATTTGCAGCCGGTCTGCGGCTGGTCGAGATAGAAATTGTTGTCGCCGTTGGGCATGAAAAAGTTTACGTTAAATCGGTTTGCAATCTCCCCGAGAGGCGCGTTCGTGAACCAGTCCGTGTCACAGCCGCTGAAGCCGTGCAGAAGATAAACCGACTTGGTCGGTCTCTTAAAATGCGGATTGTTCTCCGAACCGTATGCAACATCGTTGCACAAAACCGCGGTGAAGTGCACCGGGCGGCTCAGCATCTTCGAGAAAAATGTTCCGTTAAAATGTGCCATATCCATAACTCCTTAATGGTAATTCTACTTGAAAATCATATCGCAATCAGCCCGAAAAAGCAAGCCCGAAGGGATGAACGGTTGCCTTTCCCGGGGGGATTCGTTATAATGGGTTTCGGAAAATGTGAGGCAGACGTGGCATTTGCCGTAAAAACGGGCAGTGCCGGCCTCGCGGAAGGCAGGAAGCAATGAAGAAAAGAGTGGAAATCGAAGCACATGCCAAAATCAATCTGGCGCTTGACGTGACCGGAAAGCGGCCGAACGGGTATCACGATGTGCGGATGATCATGCAGAGCATTAAGCTTTGCGACCGTGTCGTCATCGAAAGGACGGAGGAAGAGGGCGTGAGTCTCAGGACCGATCTAAGCGGGCTTCCGTGCGGGAAAGAAAACCTTGCCTATGATGCGGCCGTGTTGTTTTTCGAGCATACCGGGATCCGTGCCGGCGTTTCGATATCTCTTGAGAAGCACATTCCCGTGGCAGCAGGACTCGCGGGCGGCAGCACCGACGCGGCTGCGGTTCTTCGCGGGCTCAACGAGCTGTTTGAGACCGGGCTTTCCACGGAGCAGTTATGTGAGATGGGACTTAAGCTCGGCGCGGATGTTCCGTATTGCATCACAGGCGGAACGGCACTCGCGGAGGGTATCGGAGAGAAACTTACAAGGCTTCCGGATGCGCCGTCGTTTCATGTTGTTCTGATTAAGCCGGACGCCTCGGCTTCCACAAAGGAAATATACGGAAGACTTGTTCTTGACGAAAAGACCTGCCACCCCGATGTGGACGGCATGATGCGGGCGATTGAAGCAGGGGATTATCTCGGAATCAGTTCAAGACTCGGGAACGTTTTGGAGCCCGTGACAAGGGAAATGTGCCCGGAGATTGAGAAGATTGAGCGGGCCATGAAGAGCTTCGGCGCGGAGGGCACTCTGATGAGCGGCTCCGGACCGACCGTATTCGGTCTTTTCACGGACGGCGCCCGCGCAACGGCGGCATTTATGCATTTCCGTGTTTCCGGTTACCGGCAGGCATTCCTGACCGAATTTACGAATTAACATAAGAAAGCGGTACCGAAGGTGGTTCGGTACCGCTTATTCTTAGCCGTTTATTCAGTTACATCAGCCGTTTCCGCCTGCGCAGCACCTTCCGTGTGCCGTACTTCGCGGATGTTCTTTTCGGCCTGCCTTCTCGGGAGCATGACCTGATGCCCGCAGCCCGTACAGCGGAGCTTGAAATCCATGCCGACCCGTTCGACGGTCCACTCAAAACTGCCGCACGGATGCGGCTTTTTCATTCTTACAATGTCACCAAGACGAATATCCATCCTCATACCTCTGAACACTGCCGCATACGTGTCGGCACGTGTTTTTTCTATCATACGAAAAACACGTGTCGATTGCAAGAGAAGTTTTTCGGGGACAGAAAAGATGGTATTTTTCATGCGGAAAATGTGAAATTTGTCCTTGCATTCCCGCACCTGTTATGCTACAATGAACATCCGTGGTGTATTAACCCATATTCCTTGCTCCCGGTGAGTCGGGGGCCAGAGACCAAAAGGAGGTGCAGACAACTATGAACAAGTACGAATTAGCGTTAGTTGTGAATGCAAAGATCGAGGATGAGGCCAGAGAGGCTGTTCTCCAGGCAGCAAAAGATCTGATTGCGAGATTCGGCGGCGTTATCACGAACGTTGACGATCAGGGCAAGAAGAAGCTTGCTTACGAGATTCAGAAGACGACCGAAGGATTCTACTACTTCATCCAGTTCGATGCTGAGGCTACAGTACCCAATGAGATCGAACAGAGAGTTCGTATCATGGACAACGTGCTTCGCTATCTGTGTGTTCGCGTCGACGAAGAGTAAAGGAGGAATCCTTTTATGAACAAAGTGATTTTGATGGGGCGTCTCACCAGAGACCCCGAAGTAAGATACTCTCAGGGAGCAAATGCGACGGCAGTCTGCCGTTATACCATCGCCGTTGACCGCCGTTTTAAGCGGGAAGGCGAGCCGGATGCAGATTTCTTCAACTGCACGGTTTTCGGTAAGGGCGCAGAGTTCGCAGAGAAGTATTTAAAGCAGGGTACGAAGATTGTCGTTTCCGGACGTGTTGAGAATGATAACTACACGAACAAGGACGGACAGAAGGTATACGGTACCCGAATTCTTGTGGAGGAGCAGGAATTTGCCGAGAGCAAGAACGCTTCCGCCGGTAGCACCGGCAACAGCGGTTTTTCAAGCAATGCCAATCCGGCACCGGCAGCGTCTTCCGCAGGCGACGGCTTCATGAACATTCCGGACGGGGTGGACGAGGAGCTTCCTTTTAACTAAGTTTTGACTATTAAAGCACAGTTCCGTGTGCTTGACACAAATCAGATAGGAGGTACACCGACATGGCTTTTCAGAAAGCTGATAAGGGTGACAGAGGCGACGCTCCGATGAGAAAGAGAGTCGTTCGCAGAAGAAAGAAAGTTTGCGTTTTCTGTACCGAGAAGGAAGAAAGCGGCATCGATTACAAGGACGTTAATAAGTTGAAGAGATATGTCAGCGAGAGAGGTAAGATTCTTCCCAGAAGAATTACCGGCACCTGCGCAAAGCACCAGAGAGCTTTGACCGTAGCTGTTAAGAGAGCCCGCCACATCGCTCTTATGCCTTACACCGTAGAGTAATTTCGAACCGACACCCCGGAGGCCCGTGCTTCCGGGGTTTTCTTTTCCGGAAAAGGAACGCTTTTTTACGCGCCCATGCGGCCTCTTTTCGAATCTCGCAAATTCCCGAAAAAAGCAATTGACAATTTCGGATACTCGTGATAATATAATCAAGCGTGCGAACGACATCGTTCGAATCGCCAATGCGGACTTGCTGGAATTGGCAGACAGGCATGACTAAGGATCATGTGCACATAGTGCGTTCGGGTTCAAGTCCCGTAGTCCGCAGAGATGGAAGCCGCCATCACCGAGAGGTGATGGCGGTTTTTTAATGACGAAGGAGTTTAATCGCCGCCATCACCGAGAGGTGATGGCGGTTTTTTAATGACGAAGGAGTTTAATCGCCGCCATCACCGAGAGGTGATGGCGGCTTTTTAATGACGAAGGAGTTTAATCGCCGTCATTACCGAAAGGTAGTGGCGGTTTTTTGTACTCTCCCCGGCCTATTATCGGTTGCCTTTTCCCCGGTGTTCTGATATAATTGCTAATTGGGATATTATGCCCAAACGAAAGCAAAATAAAGCCCGGGAATCGGGCTGACAGGGGGGAAAATGAAACATATGCTTTTAAACTCACCGCCCGTAATACGGATGATCGGAGGAGCAGTTTTGCCGGCACTTTCGCTGCCGGCCGGAAGGCCTGTCCTTTCGGTGCTCCTGTTCGTATTATCGGCGGTATTTTTGCTTCCGAAAGGAAAAGGAGACGAGGAGCCGATTGAGGTGCCCGGAGAGACAATGCCGGCATTTGCCGACAGGCTTATGGAACATCTGTCTCAGTGCGGACTGAAGGTTCAGCCGAAGACAATCCGGGACGTCCTTGCGGAGTATGCCGCCACGGGACGCGCGACCTTCGGCAGGGCGCCGGGAACGAAATCGGTTGTGCTCGGCTGGTTTTCGGCCATGCTTTCGCTGTATTTCGGCGAGCAGCACGATCCGGAGCATCTGCAGGAGTCCAAAATCTTCATTCCGGACGAAACGGCGATTTCGGAATTTTCCGAGGCGGAGATCACCCAGCAGGGCGCGGTCACATTTTCCGCAGTATACGGAATGAGCAGGGAAGCCTTTCGCGGAATCCTCAGGGAGACCGAGGACGAGTGGTATCTTTCGGAGGAGTTCTGGAGACAGACCGACGATTTCTTTGCCGAAGCCGGCAAACGTTGGAAGGCGACGGTCGGCAATCCCGATATCCGCGCGGCGGAACGGATGAGCTCCGTGCTCCTGGCACTCGGGGAAGACGGCGCGGTTACGACCGACCGGGTCATGGCGGAGTTTCTGCTGCCGGCACTGATTGACAGCGCGAAGGGACTTGTCCCGGCGGATCTTCGAAGCCTTTTTGAAGAGTATTTTCCGCTTTCGGCGATGCCGATGTCGGGCCATGTCATAACCTTTGCCAATACGCAATTTAACGAAGAAGAGGGAGAATAACAGTGGAAAGTATATTGCCTTTCGGAACATTATTTGAAAGTCTTTGGGAGTTCCTGTCATCGGGAACTGCCGTTACGCTTTATTTCGTCATTCTGTTCCTTTGCATCGCCGGCCTGATCGGAACGGTGCTTGTCATGGTGAAGACCGACGAGAAGGAAGGACAGAAATCAGGCGAGCTTGCGGAAGCCGGAATCGACGAGGACGAAATCACGTCCCGTTTCCATTCGCTTTCCGTGATGGATGTCATGCGTGAGCGTTATCAGCCGCCCATGTTCGATGACGACTTGCAGCTCACGGACATCTGCCGCAATTTCCGAAACTTCGCGGCATACCGTCTCGGGCTGTTCTACAGCGAAGAGGACATTCGCAAATTCGTTGCGGGCCTCGGCGTTTCGCACCTGATGGTCATGCAGGGTCTTTCCGGTACCGGTAAGACTTCCATGGCGACCGCCTTCGGAAGCTATATCGGAAACATGTCGACGGTTATTTCCGTTCAGCCGATGTGGAAGGAACGTTCCGACATCATCGGTTACTTCAACGAGTTCACGAAGCGTTTCAGCGAAGGAACGCTTTTGAAGAAGCTTTATGAGGCAAGAGGCACCGACGAAATCTACGTAGTCGTTCTCGACGAGATGAACATCGCCCGTGTCGAATACTATTTTGCCGATTTCCTGTCCCAGATGGAATTGAATCCCGAGAACCGTTATCTCGAGGTCGTTTCCGATACCTGGCAGGATGACCCGGTGCTTTTAGAGCACGGCAGACTCCGCATTCCGGAAAATGTGTGGTTCATCGGCACAGCGAACAACGATGACTCCACATTTGCCATCAGTGATAAGGTTTACGACCGTGCCATGATCATGAACCTTGACAAGAAGGCAGAACTGTTCGAGCCCGTTGCCACAATGGAGGACAGAATCAGCTTTACGCATTTTTCCGAGCTTGTGGCTCGCGCTAAGGCCCAGTATTCCCTTTCCGAAGAGATGATCGGAAAGATTCAGGCGTTGGACCGCTTCTTAACCGAGCGTTTCCGCATCACCTACGGTAACCGTATCCGCCGTCAGATGGAGGAGTATGTTCCCGTATACCGCGCATGCGGCGGAAGCGAAGAGGAAGCCGTGGACGACATGCTTGCCAAGAAGGTACTCAGAAAGCTGGACGGTTTAAGCCCCGCCCTGATCCGCTATTCCATAGAAGATCTGTTTGACCTGTTCTCGACCGTGTTCGGCGCAGGCAGAATGCCGCTTTGTCTTGACAGTCTGGACCGTCTTCGCAGAAATGCTTCATAAAGGAGGAACGACCGTATGAGCCGTGATATTTTAAATCAGTATCATCGGGCCGGAAAGCGTTTCGCGGAAGCACTTGAGAAGAACAGGGAGGCGGAACGGCTTCGTGAGAAGCTTGCGCAGAACGGACGCCAGTCGGAGAAGCTGGCCGGCGTGTACTATCATGTGCATATCGACGAGGACTGGATTTCCCGAATCGAGAGAGGCATTCCGCATCTGGAGGCTGCGATTCGCGAGGACAGACAGTTCATCAAGACCGAGGGAAATGTGACCCCGATCGAAAGGGTGCGCAAGGTTTCCCGTTCTTCCGTGGAACATCTGGCCAGACACAGTGAGATGATTACCCATAAGCCTGCCGAGGGGGACGATCTGATTCCCGACAAGCTGCAGGTATTCGAAAATGAGAGTAACTTTGCCGTATACGAAAACCGTGTTTTGTATATGGTCCTTTGCTATACGAGGGATTTCCTCGATTACCGCTATGCGCAGATTCTGAAGGCTTGGAAAGAGCGCAACAACGAGATGTCATTCCAGAAGACGCTTCGCATGCAGGGCGGGAATCTCGAATTCTCCCTGATGCTTCGTGATTCCGCCGATACACTCGGTGACGAAGAGGGCAATGCGGAGAGGATTGCGAGAATCGAGAACGCGTACGGGGAAATCTGCGGATTTCTGACCACCCCTTTGATGAAGGAGGTCGCATTTGCCCCGATGGTAACGCCGCCGATCACGAGAACGAACGTGCTTCGCATGGACGTGCATTTCAGAGAGGTGGTATCCCTTTACGATTATCTGAGCACCTATTCGGGTGACGGTTATACGCTTGAGAGACACGAAACGAGCAAGGGCCCGTTCTCGGAGGAGATGGAGCGCGAGATTAACGAGGTCATTCTCTACTCGCTCTATCTGAATGAAAAATACGGACGAGATCTTACGGATGAGCTCGAAGCCGCCTATCAGGAGGAAGAGAAGCAGAGGCGTCTTGCCGCGAAAAAGGCAAGAGACGAAAGGCTTCAGGCACTTCGCGACGGGGATGACGATGTGACGCTTGACGAGCTTTTGGAGCTCTTTGATCAGGCGCTTTTCGAACGTGATGCGAGGATTTCGGAGTTGCTTTCCGAAATCGAGGATACGAAGGGAATGCGCGAGGAAGTGACGGCACTGAATCTTCGCGAGCAGCAGCTTCGGGCAAGAATCGACGAGAGCATGCGCCAAACCGCCGAGGCCGAGAAGCGTGCGAACGAGAATGCCGCGGAAGGCGAGCGGAAGGAACGCGAGTACCTGACGCAGATTGCAACGCTTCGGGAGGAGGTTCGTTCGGAGATCGAGAAGCGCCGTTTCCTGAGCGCGAGAATGATCGGAATGGCCGAGCAGTACGGCATCAAATCGGAGCAGAAGGATTATTCCGAAAAGGAAGCCTTCTTAGAGCTTGAGAAAGAACGTGAGGCATTTGAACGCGTATATCAGAGCAATTGGAAGAAGGCCAAGCAGAAGATCCGTAAGAAGGTCGTATGGGGGAGGAAACAGTCATGAAGAAAAAGAAAAAAGGCTTCTCCTATTATCGGCTCTTTCTGATATTGGGAGTTCTGGCACTGATCAGTGTCATACTGATTCTTACGGTAATCAAGATTTCCGACAGCAAAAACCTTTCCGACGTGTTCGGTAAGGAAGCGCTTGTCAAATCCGAAACCGTATATCTGGTCGTCATTTTGGCCCTTTTGCTGCCGATGGTTTTGATCGGACTGACCATCGCAATCGGCGGCGCAAAGGTCGGCTTTACGCTCTTTAAGGAGAAAACCGACGAGGAAGAAGAGGGTGTCCGTTTCCGCGCGCTGGTCGGTCTTGACCGCGAGATGGCCGATGCGGAGCCTCCGACCTACTATAACAACCGAAACCTTGCGCTTTTGTGTGAGGATTTCCGGAACTTCGCAGCCTCGAAACTGAAGCTTTACTACGATCCCGAGGACATCCGCAGATTCGTGGCAGGCTTTGCGGTATCAAGGCTCATGGTCATGCAGGGTCTTTCCGGTACCGGTAAAACCTCCCTTGCGACGGCATTCGGAGAATACCTCGGACACAGTTCAACGGTTATTTCCGTGCAGCCGATGTGGAAGGAACGTTCCGATGTCATCGGTTACTTTAACGAATTCACGAAGCAGTTCAGCGAGAGCGTGCTTTTGAAGACGCTTTATGAGGCAAGTTATTCCGATGAGGTCTGCATCGTCGTTCTGGACGAAATGAATATTGCGCGTGTCGAGTACTACTTTGCGGATTTCCTGTCCTTAATGGAACTTAATGAAGACAGCCGTTTTCTTGAGATGACAAGCGATGTCTGGCCGAAGGATCCGAGCCACTTCAAGGGCGGACGCTTCCGGATTCCGGATAACGTATGGTTCATCGGCACGGCGAACAACGATGACTCCACATTTGCCATCAGTGATAAGGTTTATGACCGCGCCATGATTGTCAATCTCGACCGGAAGGCGAGACCGTTCCATGCGTCTCCTTCCGAAGGCTTCAGAATGTCGGCTTCGTTCTTTAAGCAGATTACCGAAGACGCGAAGCGGACGTTTGAGATGACCTCGAGAGCGCGCCGCAAGGTTGCGGAAATCGACCGCTTCATGACTGAAAAATACCATGTCACCTACGGTAACCGAATCCGCAGGCAGATGGAAGAGTACGTGGCGCTTTATATTGCGTGCGGCGGCACGGAAGAGGAAGCATTGGACGACTTTTTGATGAAGAAGGTATTCCGGAAGCTCGAGGGGCAGAACCCTGTCGTGCTTGCAAAGATCGGCATTGCGCTTGAGGAAAAGCTGAATGAGCTGTTCCGTGAGGATTCGATGCCGCTTTGTCGGAATTATCTGCAGTATCTCAGACAGCTTGCGTCCTGACGGGGGGAACTTATGCAGAAGAAAAAACTGGCAATTTACATTATCGGCGCGATTACGATTGCCGTCGTGAGCGTCATGGCGATCATGACGCTGATTGTCGCATCCGGAAGCTTTCGGATGCGGAAGACACGGCTGATCATCCGCACCGGTTCCGATGATAAGGAATACGACGGAACACCGCTTGCCTGTGACGAATGGAGCCTTGCCTACGGGAAACTCGCGGCAGGTCATACGATGGAGGTCACGGTTTACGGCGAGCAGGTGCGTCCGGGAAGCAGTCCGAACAAGGCCGAAGTGAAGATCACGGATTCGGACGGACTCGATGTCACCGGAAAATACGAACTCCAAATGGAGCTTGGGACGTTAGAGGTTACAAAACGGAAGCTTGTCATTAAGAGCGCTTCCGCGACGAAGATTTACGACGGCACGCCGCTCAGCAATGAGCGCGGCGCTTTGGCGAACGGACGAATCACCAAGGGACATTACCTGAAGTGCGAGGATTTCGTTTCGGTGACCGAGCCCGGCGTGCATCCCAACACATTTTCCGCTTACATTCTCGATGACAGCGGCGCGGATATGTCGGAAGGATATGAGATCTCCTATGAATTCGGAGAACTGATCATCCAGTATTCCCATATCGAGATTCTGTCGGAAAGCGCCGAGAAGACCTATGACGGCACCCCGCTCACAGCGGGCGGATGCTCGATTCAGGAGGGCAGCGTATACCGGGGACACAAGATTGAGATGAAGACATACGGTACGATTACCGGTGTCGGAAGCTGTTACAATAACGTTACGGCCACCGTGACCGATGAGAACGGCAACGATGTTACGGCGTTATATGACATTCACTGTGAGGCAGGCATGCTGTCGGTTTACCCGCGCAGGCTTGATGTCCGGACACAGAATGTGAAGCGAAGAAAGAACGATACGCCGGTTGAACATGACTGGGATCTCGTATCCGGCTCCCTGGCGCCGGGAGAAGAACTTCAGGTCATTACGGTTCAGCAGCGCAATGCAAGCAGTAACAGTTTTTCGGGGGACAATTACATTGTGAGTATATCGGTAACGAAAGACGGGCGGGCGGATGACCTGTCCGGAAACTACCAGATCAGTTACCAGTACGGGAGAGTAGATATTACGGAGTAATAAACCATGTATGAGCAATATGAAAAGACAATGAAGCGTTTTCGCGTGCTGCTTCGGGGACTTCGCGGTTTAGTCATCGCGGTTGCCACCTTGTTTTTGCTGGCCGGATTTGTCATTTTCGGAGCAGGCATTCCGATCGGCGCAGTGCGTTGTGATTCCGTTACTTACGGGCAGCAGCCGAGTGCTTCCGTCAGAGCGTTTGCAAAAGAAGTGAAGTACGAATACCGAAGCCGGGACGGCGCCTGGAGCACGGAAGTGCCTAAGGATGCGGGCATCTACGAGGTCCGCGCAGTCACCAAATCGGCTCTCGGCATTACCGTTAAAAGCGCACGGAGAGAGTTTACGATCGAGCGCGCGACGCTTGAAATCGAGCTCAGGGACAGGGAAGAGTATGCAGATCTTGCGGACCTTTTCCCGACAGAAGACGATTGCACGGTATCCGGCCTTGTCTATGAAGACCGGATTGACGGCATGGCATTTTCCATTGTTTCCGACGACGGTGTCAAAAAGCAGTACCGGATCGGTTCGGTGAAGGTAGTTGACGGAAACGGCCGAAATGTACGCGACAACTATAAACTGGTTTCCGGCGAGGCCTGGATTAAGGACATCCGGACAGACTTAGTGGTACGTCCTGTCGGCAAATCGGTTGTCTACGGCGGCGATCCGACAGAGGTCGTGACATGCGACGGTGTGACGGTTCTTTCCGGAAAGCTTATGGCAGGCGATACCGTCGGCATCCGCTTCCCGGCAGGCGATACGACCGGAAGCCTGACCGGCATCGGAGAGGTCCTGATTGAAGGGGAAATCTATGTAGAGAACAGTGCCGGGGAGGATGTTACATACCGGTACCGCATCACCAGAGAGGATGCTTATCTGCGGTTCGCTCCTACGACCGTTACGGTTCTGACAGGGTCTGCCGAGAAAGTATATGACGGAATTCCGCTTACGGAACATTCTTATACATTGGTAAGCGGATACATCTATCCGGATGATTCTTTAGAGCTGCATTATACCGGAGCCCAGTACGAGCCCGGAAGAAGCCGTAATACTGTCGGAGACTATGCGGTATTCAATGCCAAATACGGCGATGTAACCAAGTTCTATGATGTTAAGATCAAGCAGGGATGGCTCAAGGTAGAATATCCGGATGACTGGGAGATCATCGGGGCCGATGAGGATGAATTCGGTCTTTCGAGCGGAATGGACCTGACGTCCGGTCATATGATGGAAGGGGATCTGGCATATGTCGACCCGTATGTCATTTTCCGCGTGTATTCC
>JAEEGI010000917.1_pt1 | contig 77541 bp, 63 predicted proteins | sample 8958751 | NCBI WGS metagenome assembly JAEEGI01 (sample SAMN16246545, study PRJNA631951) | gut metagenome | biome: gut microbiome; feature: rumen; material: KS-attached | host: Bos | place: Iran: Karaj | collected 2018-10
GCCCGTGAGATATCTAGAAAACTAAATATAGATGCATCTGTTGTGTTAGGAGCATGAATGCATCTTCACGTTTGACGACTTTGTGAAGGAGACTAACCATTGCATCTTTGAAAGGCCGTCGCCTCTAGTGCGAACCGCAGAAGGGCATCTATCTACGCGGAGGCAGGAAGTATGTGAAGAAGTAGGGGCAAGACTTTTGCCGTCTTCTCAGCCCTTTCTTGTCACTTTAGAGCAAAACGTGTAAAGCCGTGAAATGACAAAAAACGCCGATTCCATCGACAAAAGTGGGCTTTAGAGCCTGTTACGGAAGGGGTCGATTCAATTGTTTGTCAATTCATGGAATGGGTCGATTCAATTCTTTGTCAATTCTTTGAAGGGGAAAAACTTGCAAACAAAGAGAATAATGCCTAACTTTGCGGCAAAATTTGATTGAAGAAATACATATTATCAGATTCTCTATGAAAAAAGCAGTATTATCTTTACTTCTTATGGTCACCCTGACGGCTGTGGCCCAGGATGGTTATCGTCCCATGGTGGAGGATGGCAAGGTATGGCTCCACATTGCTGACAGATGGATCGGCGACATCAGCTATTGGTATCTTAATGGAGATACAGTCATAGACGGGCACAAAGCCAAGTGTATATTTTTTAAAGAGAGAAATGGTGGCAAAGAAAGTTATGACGGTGCCCTTTTCGAGGAAGGAAAGCGGGTATTTCGTATTAACCCATATACAGAGAAGCCAGTCTGCCTGTATGACTTTAGCCTTAGTGAACCTGGTGATGAGATGTATTTTTACGAGGGTGGAGTCAAGGCAGTGCTCAGCAGTGTGGATACGGTCACTGTGAATGGATCTAAGTTCCGTCGTCTGAACATGAAGCTTGCCCTCCACGAGAGACAAGATCTGGGTGACTTTGCCTGGGTGGAAGGAGTCGGCGGCTATAGCTATCAGCAGGTGAGCGGATCATTATTGGGCTGTCTTTTGAACGGTAGGGAACTATTCTCTGGTTCAGACTTCGACCTGCCTAAAAGTGGCTCGGCAGACCGCAAGTACTTTGCAGAGGAGGGGAAATCGTGGATTTACCACTACGAGAATCCCTATGAGCCAGAATCGGCCTACGACTTCCGGTATTTTGTCAAGGGCGATACCATCATCGATGGATTATGTCGCAAGAAACTGTATTGTGAGAATTATCAAGGCAATCATACAACAGAGTACATTACATCCGTCGTCGAAGCAGATGGTGTTGTGTTCCTGCATGACTTCTTTGATTTCATCAATCGTAAAGGAGAAAAGGGCAACTATGCCATTTATGATTTCCGTCTTGACAACAATCGTGTGTGGACACGGATTCCAGACAATAGGGTTTTCTCTACTGACGAGCAGATTGCCGCCAGAGGCGTACAGAGGCGCAAAATTGGTTTAAGGAACTACTACGAACCAGAAGGGACTGTGTCTGGCTATTGGGTTGAGGGCATTGGTTCAAGTGGAGACCTGCTTATGCCTACATCCTTTCCTCGTTTCCAGTATTGTCATTTCGTGAAGTGCGAGATTGATGGAAAGACTCTGTTCAGCTATGAGGATTTCGGTATTCCAGAAAAGACCTTTGTGCCTGATACATACAGACTACCCTACAAACACATGCTGGAGGAAGGAAAAAGATGGGACTACAAGTATCATCAGTTCATAGAACACGAATCCGAACGGCTGCCCGCTGAAGAGTTGATCCACCAGGTGTCTTATGTGCTTCGCGGAGACACTCTTATCGGTGGAACCAATGCCAAGAAGATGTACCAGGAATGGAATGGTGCCTCTTCATCCTACGTCGGTGCATTTATAGAACAAGACCAGAGGATATACTTCATCAAGGCAGAGGATACTGTTCCTCAACTCTATTTCAATTTTACCTTACACCGTGACATGGATGGCCCTGGCTCAGCATCCACTCCCATCTATCTGCATCATGTAGATACGCTGGAAGTGAATGAAAGCCAATACAACCAATATACCTTCTATTCTGAAGACGGTACCCTCCAGTATCAGTGGTTAGAGGGTATCGGCATGAAGACGGGTGGTATTCGTATTCCTTATGTAACAATAAAGCTTCCGTGCCTGTGTGACTATGAAGAGTTCATTGCCTGCTTCGATGCCGATGGATGCCAGCTATATCCTCAGGTAGAAGTAATTGATGATATCGCAACTACAATGGTATCCCGGGCTTCTGTTTTGTCTCCGCTCTTCGACCTCCAGGGCCGCCGCATCCAGGGCGAGCCACAACGGAAGGGCGTGTATATCCGTGGTGGCAAGAAGTATGTGAGGAAGTAGGGGCAAGACTTTTGCCGTCTTTTCAGCCCTTTTTTGCCATTTTTGGGCAAAACGTGTAAAGCCGTGTATTGCCCCAAAAGGCCGATTCCATCGACAAATTTACGCTTTAGTCAATTTTTAGTCAAATTTTTCTCTTCTTTTTCCTTGCAACTTTCACAAATTGTTTGTATATTTGCGCCCGATCAATAATTTAAAATGCTAAAGCATTGACAAAGCATTCACGAACCAAAAATAATGAGATTATGAAAACAATTAAATTACTATTTCTTTTCCTTCTCGGTGTGCTGCCCATGCAGGCACAGGATTCAGAAGAGGGCTGTTTTGAAGGAACGGTGACCAATCAGGACGGCAATCCTGTTTCTGATGCGGAAGTCTGTATATACAGGAACTTAGAAACAGGTACAGGCGTCAATGATGTTGAGTATTTTGCAACCACTGATGCTGCAGGCCACTTTAAAGTAATTATTGATAAGAGTAAGAATATTTATCCGAAAAACTATTTCTACATGACTGTAAAAGCCAAAGGTTATCCATCTTATGAATATCAAATGGGATTCTCTCTTGATGACTCTAAATTTTTTCCAAAAGAAATAACTCTTTGGAACAGGCTTGATTTCATAAAAGACCAGTTGAGTACTATCATCCTGCCTGAAACACCAGATCCGACGTTAGGACGCTACTATCGTTATGATCATTATGGTCCTGGTGGAAGCTCAAGCTCTCTCATTTTTGTTCGTGAGGAAGAACCCAAAGCTAATGTACCATACGTCATCTTCCCTAACAGCGACTTTAGCATCGACTTGACACAATACGACTTGGATAATCTTCCTGATCCAACTTTCGTACCATTGTTTCCAGATGAAACATATAAACTCCATGGCTTCTATGGCTTCTACACGAGTTATGTAGGTTGGTATTGTCATTATGTTATTGATGATACTCCAGACTGCTGTAGGGGCGGTAGAGACGATACTGGCATCTTTTATCCACGTATTGGACCTTTCCGTGTCTGTCTTTTAGCAGATTTGTGGGTAACCACTATGGTATTTGAATCAACCAGCATCCCCATCTCTAAAGAACCGACAGGTATCTCCAGCGTCAAGTTAGCGCCTGATGCCTCTGCTTTCTTCGACCTCCAGGGCCGTCGCATCCAGGGCGAGCCGCAAAAGAAGGGCGTCTATATCCGTGGCGGCAGGAAGTACGTGAAAAAGTGAAAAGGTGAAAAAGGAGATCATGGGGACAGGTTTTTGAATGAATTCACCGAATTCATTCAAAAACCTGTCCCCATGATCTCACAATATCAAGAAAGAGGCGAACCAAAAGCTCTTCAATTCGCCTGACGCATCCACTTTGGAGCGCAATCTTGCCACTTTAGAGCAAAACGTGTAAAGCCGTGTATTGGATAAATTATGTTAAAGATTTGTGTTCTTGTGCAGGTTTTTGGCATCATTGGGCGTTATATAAATAGTGAATAGAAGTATTGCGATTTAAAACGTTATATATATGAAAAAGACGTATTTCATCTTTGCCGTGTTGGCGTTCGGTATTCTCACGCAGGCCATGAAGTGCGTGGATGAAGATTATCCCGATCAAGAATTTGTCATGTCTGAGGAAAAGGTGCCACAAGATCCTTACTTTACGACAATATCTGCTGCCTATTTTTATGAAAATATAACTGGGCACGGGTGGAAATGGAATAGGTCGTTACGCATTGATGGGAATGGTAATGGCTCACTTTATTACATAACCAGTTGGTCGGACATGATACCCAATGACCTGTATTTCGGGGTAGACTCCTTGACCTTGTTCATGTATAAGCAAGACAGCAACCTCCAACGTACTGATAGTTACACCTATGATGCAACCAACAATAGGATCAAGAGCAATGCCATTACCTATATGCAGCTTATTTATGCCGACACCACTAATATCTTTTTTATTGAGCGACTGGGTGACCATTATTATAAGAACTATTACGAGCGTATGCTTCCATACGAGCTGAATGCTCGCAGGAACGGCTCAAAACCTGAGAAACAATGAAAGCTCGTCTGCTGTTTATTTGCTTGCTCAGTGCCCTCTTTACATGTCATGTGAAAGGGCAGGTGTTGAAGCCTTTTATTAGAGGTGGACTGACGAGCTCTTGGTTTGATTCTCCTGGTGCCACAGAAGAGTCTGTGTTTCAGGCAGGTCCAAATATAGGAGTAGGAATCAAGGTGCCCCTTAACAAGTGGCACAGCTTGTTCATAGAACCAACCCTGGCAGCAATCTCCAAAGGCGATGTCTACAAGGCCGACAAGGCTGGTGGGCGAGTATCGTTCAGCATTTGGTATCTTGAGACTCAGCTGGACTTTATCTATCGGATAAAGATAGGCAGGCATTGGCGCATACCTTTTGGAACAGGACTGTATGGGGCATACGGCATAGGCAGCAAGGTATCAGCGACGAATGGCATCACATGGTTCAGGGGTATTCCTGTGTCAACATCCATATCGATGTTCGATGATATCATTGGTGCAAACCGATGGGATGCTGGATGGCGAGTGTCAACAGTCGGCGTGGAATACCGTCGGTTTATGTTCCGTTGGAATTTCGAAGTTGGATTTTTTCCACAATTCAGTAGCAGGATGCCACACGGATACAATCAGGATTATTATGGTGAAAATTGTACTATGTCATGGAATATCGGCTACAGTTTCTGACTTGAGGAGGGAGATCATGGGGACAGGTTTTTGAATGATTTCACCGAATTCATTCAAAAACCTGTCCCCATGATCTCACAAGGGAGTTCTTGTAGAGAAAGGCTGGTGGCACATCACTTTCCTTGATGGCATGATACTTGGAGGTTACGGCTGTTTCGTTCCTATAGGCGATCTTGACGTCAGTCCTTCCGTCAACTTGGCTACTGCCAAGAAAATTGTGGAGAACTATATCCATGAGTCTGTCGAGGGCGAGAGCAAGAGCTTTTATCTCTCCATTATGTCATTCCCAGAAAACGGGAAACTGCTGCCCCGACTGGTTTACGTCTATAAGCGTCAGGTATGGGAGGAAGGTGAGTTCGTCTATGTCGATGCCAAGACAGGACAATTGCTCTACTGCCTCGCCTATGAAGGGGGAGCTCCTTGGTGAATTGGAAAAGCGCAGAGTCAAAGAAGTACAATGCCGATGTATCAGCACTTTCCGAACTGGGGCAGACACTAACAAACTTTAACCAACGCCAATAGAATCTTTTTTCTTAAACTATGTTAAGGCAATGCAGTATTTTGGGCTTTATTTTATCATATAGGCAGAAGCACACGATAAAAAGTGACCAAATTTGCAAGCGGATGTGCGTTATGAACGCCGTTTCCATCGTGCTGTAAGGCGATCTCTCTTTTCTGAGTGTCGACAATGAAACTGAATGTCGATGTGTCGACACTCCCATTATCAACAATAATTTATAATTTATAATCTGTTACTATTATGCGAAATATTCAATTGTTTACGTTGTTTTTCTTCTTACCGTCTTTGTCATTCGGGCAGGAGATATACAGATCTTTCTTAGAGGAGGGAAAAGTATGGACGTATCATTACTATAATGATATGACAGGAAGAGAGTTCTATAAGTCCTTGACCATAGCAGGTGACACTGTTATAGATGACAAGAGCTACAAGCGAATCGTAGATGTGGCTACAGGAAACTATGAGTATGCCATACGCGAAGAAGGAAAGAAAGTTTTTTGTGCTAATCCCAATAATGCTGAAACCCTGATTTATGATTTTGGACTCAATGTAGGCGATTCTTTCCAAAGTTCAGGAAATTCAAATTCGGACACACAGACAACGGTTATTGGAGTGGATACTGTTGTGGTTGGCAACCGTGCCTTCCGTATCTTGGACGTTCGCCTGAATAATGACTTGTGGCCCAACCTCTGGGTAGAAGGTGTTGGAGGGATGTATGATCTTTCATCGAACTTTCCAAAGGTCGGTAATTTCTATAGTTTCTCCTCCTGCCAATTAGATGGAGAGACTATATTAACCCAAAAGGATGTTTGGAAGACTGTTGGCATCCATGATCAACCCATCATCCACAAGGGTTCGTATTCTACGATTGATCCTCTGTTCGACCTCCAGGGCCGCCGCCGCCAGGGCGAGCCGCAAAGGAAGGGCGTGTATATCCATGGTGGCAGGAAGTACGTGAAAAGGTGAAAAAGTGAAAAGGTGAAAAGTAAAAAAGTAAAAAGGTGAAAAAGTGAAAAGTCAGTTCGCCTTGCCACTCCTGGTTATCAGCTTACGTTCTCTCTGCCGTTCACATCCCTTGTGAACCGAGGAGAGAACGGGTGTGAACGAGGTTCAGTGCCTGAGCGGATTCGCATAAGATCCACAGGAGAAGTAGATACGCTGATGCAAGAGCGATAACCAGAAGGAGTCGCCCTCATTGCCTTTTTTAGAATAAATAACAAATAAATATAAGTATTGCGTACGGCGTTCAACTTTTTTTTTGTACTTTTGCAGCAAAATAGCAAAATAACTATTCAGAAAATCTTAAATTTATCATGGCAACATTAACGAACGAGAAACTGACCATTGTCGGCGCAGCCGGTATGATTGGTTCAAACATGGCTCAGACTGCACTGATGATGGGTCTGACAAGTGAAATCTGTTTGTATGACGTATTCTCTCCTGAGGGCGTAGCTGAGGAGATGCGCCAGAGTGGTTTCGACGATGTGAACATCGTGGCTACCACTGATGCCGCTGAGGCTTTCAAGGGTGCAAAGTACATTATCTCGAGTGGTGGCGCTCCCCGCAAGGCTGGCATGACTCGTGAAGACCTGCTCGCTGGCAACTGTAAGATAGCCGAGGAACTGGGCCAGAACATCAAGAAGTACTGCCCCGACGTGAAGCACGTGGTGATTATCTTCAATCCCGCTGATCTGACGGGTCTGGTGACACTGCTCTACTCTGGTCTGAAACCCGGACAGGTGACCACCCTCGCCGGTCTTGACACTACCCGCCTGCAGAGCGCACTGGCCAAGAAGTTTGGTGTGATGCAGAATCAGATCACTGGTTGTGCCACTTATGGTGGACACGGTGAGCAGATGGCTGTCTTCGGTAGCCACGTAGAAGTAGCCGGACGCAAGCTTACTGACATCATTGGCACTGCCGAGTTCCCTGCTGAGGAGTGGGAGCAGATGAAGGTTGACGTCACCAAGGGTGGCGCCAAGATCATCGAGCTTCGCGGACGCAGCTCGTTCCAGAGCCCCTCTTACCTCTCTGTCGAGATGATTCGTGCTGCCATGGGCGGTGAGCCCTTCCGCTTCCCAGTAGGCACCTACGTGAAGACCGACAAGTACGACCACATCATGATGGCCATGAAGACCACCATGACTGCCGAGGGCGCCAAGTTCGAGGTGCCGCAGGGCACACCCGAGGAGAACGCCAAGCTTGACCAGAGCTACGAGCACCTCTGCAAGATGCGTGACGAGCTGGTGACGCTGAACATCGTTCCTCCCATCTCGGAGTGGAGCAAGATCAACCCGAACCTGTAAGAAACGGTTCACCCTGTTACAACAGTCATCCCCCCGCTGGATATAGCCAGACGGGGGGATGATTCTTTTTATGGTGCAAGATGCCTTAGTAACCGATGGAATCCTACTTCAGCTTGTCGAACTGGGCATTCTTCTCGATGGTCCAGTCTTTACGCTTCGACAACTCGCAGTCCTTGCCCTTGAACATCTTGGCGGCTTTCTGGTCGCCCTTCAGCTGCCACTGCAGCCAGGCCAGTGCCACTACGGAGAACTCGCCTCCGTGAGGCTGACGATAGGTGCCACCATGGCCAACAGGGAAGTTGGTGGCTACAGCTGGCACATGGTTGATGCGATGGAAGTCGTCCATACCGTTGCCGTAGGCAATGTCGGTCTCACCACCGAGGATATAGATGATGGGCGAATGGATCTCCTTCAGTTTGTCCTTCGGAGGCATGGGCATGCCACCAACAGCCTGATGTGCGTTCTGCTGGTTGAAGAGTCCGCTGTTGCAGATCATGAGTGAAGTGATACGTGGGTCGGCACAGTTGTAGAGTGTCTGCAAACCACCGCACGACATGCCAGCCACGCAGATGTGCTTGGTGTCGATCTTCTTGTAGTAGGGCGATTCGGGGTTGGCGTTCTGGGCGATAATCCAGTCGATAGACTCTATCTGTTGCTCAGTGGTGGACATCTCGCCACGATAGGGCTCTTCATCCATGGGTATGTAGCCAGTAGCCAGTACAATGAAGCCGTAGCTGGCAATCTCGTTGAGGAACTTATAGTGCTCCCATGGAGAGTTGGTGCAGGCACCGTTGCCCCAGACAAGCACGGGCAGCGTCTGTTTGCCTCCGAAGGCCGAGAGATCCTGCGGGGCAAAGACGGTGTGTGCCTTTAGCGAGCATTCCTCTTTCATGATGGCCTTGAAGGGGCCTGTACCGCCATCCTCGACGATACGCGACTTCTGTTCCTTGCAGCAGCCCTTCTCGCCGTCGCAGCAGGAGCCACCCATGGCTTCCTTGAGGAATCTGACCATCTTCTGCAGGTTCTCCTCGCTGTACATACCCATTCCGTGACCTCCCTCGGGCACAAAGGTGGCCTCGGTCTTTACGCCTGCGGCCTTCAGCAGCTCGTAGAACTTCTTACCCTGGCAGCAGGGCACGACATTGTCCTTTTCGCCATGGAAGATGATGAGTGGAGGATCGTTCTTGTCGACATAGTTCGTGGCACTGAGACTGAGGTACTTGTCGGGCTCCTTGCTGAGCTTCGAGTCGAGCAGTACGTCCTCGGGGCTGTTCTCGCCCATCTTCATGGCGTCGCCGCAGTCCATGGCAGTGAGGTCGACGGGGCCTGACCAGTCGCAGGCTGCATTGACGGTGCTGGCCTCGCTGGTATACTGTCCCAGCGAGCCTTCGAGGTCGATGGTGACAGTACCCACTGTGGCAGTCTTCGTGCCTGAAGTGGTGGCGGCGGTAGATGCCAGGTGGCCACCGGAGGAGAATCCGCTGGTAGCAATGAACGAGGTGTCGAACTTATACTTCTTGGCTTCACCACGTACGAAGCGGATAACGGCACGGATATCGTGGATCTGGGCGGGCCACTTCGCATCCATGCTGGAGCGGTGGTTGGGACATACCACGGCAAAGCCGTTGTCGAGCAGTGCCTTCACAATGGTTCCCAGGTCGGCTGCTCCCTTGCTGCTGTTGCTGAACCAGGCACTTCCGTAGATATGGATCACCACGGGATAGGAGTCCTTCACCTCCTTGGGCAGGTAGATGTCGCAGGTGTGGAACGCCTGTCCGTCACCCACATAGTTCACATCCTTCCATTCTTGTGAGGTCTCTAACTTGACTTGCGGCATCTGGAAGCCACCGAAGCCGCCTGCTGGCTGAGCTGTAGCCATGAGCGACAGGCACAGCATAGCGATTGATAACAGAGTCTTTTTCATTTCTTACTTAGTTGGATAATTATGGTTTAACAATTTTCTTTCCTTTCACAATATACAGTCCCTGAGGCAGGCTGTCCCACTGTTCCATGTAGCCCGCCTTTATGCCCTGAAGTGTGTAGACGGGAGTCCAGAGCGGAGTATGGAACGGGGCAATGGGAGTGGTGATGGCGGTAGGAGTGGCAACAGTGAGTGTCACCGTGTGTACTGTGCCAAGGAAATCGGTATAGACAGCCTCCACCGTGCCGCTGGTGCCTTCTGCACCCAGCTTCACCCGTTTGTCCTTGCCGCTGGTGGTGATGGTAAAGTCGGTGCTGCTGAAGGTGGCTTCCCGTGTGAGGTCTTCCTTATGACCGTCAAAGAAGGTGGCCATGAGCTTCAAGGTGACGGTGCTGCCAGCCTTGGCACTGAGCATGGTATCGAAGCTTTTCACCATATAGAACTTCTTCAGGTTTGTAGTCATCTGGTAGTCTGCATCCACCTTCGGCTCCATGCCCATGGCACGCAACACCTCGTAGGCATAGCGTTTACCTAAGGTGCGATAGCCTGCAGCACTGAAGTGCCAGGGATCAGTGCCATTGCCGGGCAGGCCGTAGGCACTGACCACATAGCCACAGACATTGCCATTGAACGTCAGTGTCTTGGGGATATTGGCCACCACGGTGTTGTGGGCATAACAGCTTCCGCCCATATCTGCATACTCAGTCTCACCGGCAAAGAGAGGCACGTCCTTGGCTTTGAGGCCCAGTTCCTTGAGAATGTTCAGATAGATGGTCTTCACCATGCTGGGCCAGTTGGGATCGCCATTGTTGGAACAGCCCTGATGCAGCAGGATGCCCTTGATGACACCCACTTCCTGGGCTTTCTTCGCCATGTCGATGAGCCGTTGGTATGGGTTACCGCCGTAGTGGTTGTTGGCAATGCTTGCTGACCAGTCGCCGGGTTTGTTGACTTCGCTCTTGTACAGGTCCTTGTCGAACATCTGTATTCTACAGCCTCCGATGGCTACTGGCACCACACCCACCTTGATATTGGCAGGCAGGGCAGCCACCATGGTACGTCCGAAATAGTCGGAAGGTCCCAGTCCGCCAATGGGGTTCACCAATGGCGGAATAGCATCGTACCACTCGCCCAAGGTGCGCTTAGGGTTATCGTAGTTGCATGTGGCCAGCAGCCGGAAACGCTTGTCAACGCCCGTCTTGTCGACAGACTCAGCAGCGGCATTACCTTCCATGTTCGACTGTCCGAAGCACAGGTAGATGTAGAAGTTTGGGTCGGCCTCTGCATGTACTGCAACGGCGACCATACTCATCAAGAGTAATGAGACAATTTTTTTCATTGGTTATTTAACGATAGTGTTTATTTTCTTCACGAGAGCAGAAGAGGGCTGTGCTGCAGCATCGTAGGGCAGCAGATACCATCTCACCGTCCAACTGAGCTTCTCAGCAGGAGCCAACGTGGTATAGGCACCCTGGCTCTCTAACTCGATATAGCTCTTGCCCCGGTTCACGTAGACCTGAATCTCGGCCTCGTCGGGAGCCGGCTCAGAGGGTTTCAGGTCGTTGAACTTCTTCACCAGCAGCAGTCCCTTGTTGCAGTACGCCAGCCAACCCTTGCCATCGGCATTGATCTTACGGTTTTCATTGGCTTCATCAGGCTGATACCATACAGCACCGTTCTGAGCCTTGAAGTTCATCAGTCCGGCAGGGGTGATACCGCCAAGGGGCGCATCGAAGAAGATGAGGCCACCGTCGTTCGTTACGCGGGTAATCTCCCACGGAGCCACCTTTCGGGGCTCTCTGCCTTCGTTCTTAATAGAATAGGTAATAACAAAAGCACCGTCCTTGGGGTCTACGGTAATGTCCTTGCCTATACGTAGGTTCAGCCGTTGCGATACCTCACTGGTGATGGCAATATGCTTGTCGCTCTGTTGCTCCACGGTGTAAGGCTGTTTGTCGAACTCCTGCACGGGTGGCCAGTTCCACTCTTTCTGCGGACTGGTCCAGAAAGTGCTGCCGAACGATTCGGGGAATCTGGACTGTGAGATGACCTCCTTGTCCTTGTATTTCAGCGAAAGGATCTTGCCCCCATTGTCGGCATCGATGGTCAGGGTGACGTCGCCCGACTTCATTTTGAATTTGTTTGCCGGTGGAATGACGCGGTAGTTACCACTCAGGTGCATGAAAGCGAAGAGACGCAGCAGACCATCGTAGTAAGCATCGAAATATCCATCCTCGAAAGGTTCGTGCTTCATGTTCCACAAATGGTCTACGAACTCCTTGCTCTTGTCGTGGATGCACATCACCGAGGCTGCAGCAGCAGTAGCCACAAAGCCTATGCTGTGGCGCAGTTTGCGGAATCCGCCAGCCTGCAGAATCTCGCTTTCTTCAGGAAGTGTTCCGTCAGGACGGTATTGGTCGACAAACTTATCCACACCTTGGCTGTAAAGGAAGTTCTGGATCTTTTCACCATATTGTCGCTGCCATTCACCGTCCTTGCAACTCCATTCATAGTCCAGCGCAATGTTCATGGGTACACGCCAGGAGTCGTAGCGGAAATTATTGTTGCCATTGCGGCGTGGGGCTTGGCCCTGTGGTCTTTGAGGCATTCCCGGGAATCGGGGCATCTGCATCTCTGAGCCGTCAAACTGACACTGATCGGCATTCAGGCCGGTCTGTTCATTGATACACTTGTGGAGGAACTCACGGCTCTTGGCTGCACATTCGTTCCACAGGTCGCTGCGTCCGTCGTCAGCCCACTTGGCCCATACCTCGTAGAAAGCAGGTATGTGGTAGCTGGGATCGGTGAAGCGCTGTCCGAAACCATCGGGGGTGAAGGTGATGAGCTTTGTCTCCGGGTCAATAAGGTACATCTTCTGAGGCCCCTGTTGCTGACCACCTCCGAAACCACCGAATCCACCGAATCCCTGCCTGGGCTCCGGCGTATATTCCTTGGGCTGAATGCAGTCAAGTATATGCTGTGCCTCAGCCTTGTAGTTGATGCCCGTATCATTGCCCCAGCGGTTGGAGGCAAAGATGAGTGAAGTGATGAAATACAGTTCACCATCGGAAGCTGCTCCATCGGCATTGCGTGTACCATCGGTCTTGCAGCTCCAGGCGAAATAGCCCTTGCGAGAGCCATCCTGATGCTGCATGTACTTCTTGCTCCAGCGCCACAGACGGTCGAAGATGTCCTTCTCGTCCATCTGCACGGCAATCATCATGCCGTACGACATTCCCTCCGTGCGGGCATCGTGGTTCTTGATGTCAGAGATATAGCCCAAAGAGTCGCCAACCTCGAAATAAACCTTGTTGGGACCACGGAACACATCGTTGAACACTTGCCTCAGCTTGGCATTGACCTCCATGGGGCGATAGCCCATTTCCACGAACACATTACGGTACTTGCCCGTTTCAAAACCGCCTTTCGTCCAAGGGGTATAGGCCGATATCTTTGCTGTCATTAACAGCATGAATGACAAAAACAGTATCTTTTTCATCTTCACTCTTCTTTTCTTATTACTTACACTGCCAACAGTCTAAACGTACATTGCCTTCAACGGAAGAGAAACACAGATAAAGGTCATGAACACCCTTAGCACCTTTGACTTTGCTCTTGAACTCACGGTAGTTCTCTAAAGAGCCTGTACCGGTGATCACTGCCTGAGAAACGGCAGGTCCGTTCTGACTATCCAACCGTAACGTGACGGTACAGCTGCCTATGGCAGAGGCAGTGATCAGGAAACGCTTGGCTCCCTTCTTGCCGAAGTCTACACCCCGCAACTTGATGAACTCACCATTATCGATGTCATAGATGTACATGTTGCGCTTACCGGTTGATGTTGGCATGTTTTTTACGATACCCGTGTTCTCAATACCCATCTTGGCACTCTTCAGTCCGAAGCCCCAGGCCATGGTCTCTGCCTCTACCCGCTGGTATGGATTCAGCCATTGCAGCTGCTCCAGAGGCTTCTGGTCGAGCCAGTAAGGCAGTTCTTGAATGGTGCCATCGGCATTATACTTCAGTTCTCCTGCTGACACGCTGCGTCGTTCGTGGTGTGTAAAGGTCTCCAGATGCATCAGGTCGTAGCTCTGTCCGAAGAGGTAGCTGTGTCCCTTGAAATCGCAGATGCCGGGATGGTTGCCACGGTCGCGCTCAGTGGGAGCCATGAGGTAATTCTTGAATTTCCAAGGCCCTGTGGGTGAATTGCTCATAGCATAGCCCAAACCCTCTGGGCAGCAGGTTGATGCGTAGCCCATGTAGTAGTGGCCGTTACGTTTGTAGAACCACGGACCTTCCTGATAGTTGTTCACAGCCCAGCTGGCCTTCTCATGACCTGGTACCCTGAGGTTGATCTTGGCTCCCTCAGCAGTAACAGGGCGCATGACACCGTCCTGATGATTGAGCACATAGATGTCGCCTTTGGTCGAAATCATGTCTTCATTCAATTTGACACAATAGGTGTGGGGATTACCCCAGTACATATACGCCTGCCCGTCATCGTCAACCCAGACGGAGGGGTCGATGTCATCCCAATGCTCCTTCTGCCACACCAGCGGTTTGCCTAAGGGGTCGTGGAAAGGACCGTAGGGTGAATCGGCCACCAACACGCCGATGCCATGTCCATGGAGCGGGGCGTAGAGGTAGTACTTACCATTGCGTTCCACGGTCTGTATGGCCCATCCGCCATTGTCGCGGCTTCGCCAGGAGAAGTCCTTCAATGAGGCCACGGCACCGTGTTCCGTCCAGTTCACCATGTCGGTGGTGCTCCATAGCAGCCAGTCGTACATGAAGAACCCTGCCGAACTGCGTTCGTTGGGGTCGGCAATATCCTCGGGCGAGGCATCGTGAGAGGTGTAGAGGAACAGTGTGTCGCCCACCACCAATGGCGACGGGTCTGCCGTATACTTCGTCTGGAACAGCGGCAAGTCCACCTGCATTTCTCCCTTTACAGCGGCTTGTAACCTTAATGAGTCTTTACGCAGCACTTCATTCCTGGGCTGTCCCAGAGCCATCAGGGTCAGACTAAGCACTGCCATTGTCAGAATTGTTCTTTTCATATTCAGTTTTTAGTGGTTATAATATATCGCCTGCAAAATTACGAAAAACATCACAATCCTCCTCTACCTTATGTTTCAAATATTTTTTCAAAAGTATAATCTGACAGTGAGGCAACAGGAATAGACAAATAATGCGGACACCATCTGATGTCCGCATCGTATTCTTTACAGTTCTTTCCGCAGCCTATTTGTTCCGCTGCACCAGACTCAGGAGAATGGTCTGAAGGGCCTGCTGGCGCTCTGTCCAAGTAGAGTAGTCTGAGGCGCGGAGGGTGAGTATGTCCATCTTCGGACCTTGCCCTTCCTTGTAGAATTCTAGCTTGCTGGTAGTAAGCAGGAAAGGCCTGAGCTTTTTCTGAGATACAAGACGGTCGGCCATGGCATTGGCTGCACCTATCTTGAACCAGCTTTCGTCCGTGTCACCAGGGTTGGGTACCAATCGGATGATCACCGGTCGGGTATTAAAGGAGAAACCAACGGGTGGCATGTACCACGCCTCGCCACCTGCAAAGATGTTGTAGCTGACAGTACCATGAGGGATGTCACCCATGGAGGCAAAGTTGTAGATGCTGGAGGGGTGGCTGCAGATGCTGGGTTTGAAGCCCTTTGTTGGTGCAAGATACATATTCTGTGGATCGGCCATTGCTGTACCGTCTACCAGGAAGTAATAGGTAAAGGTGCTCATGACATCGCGCTGTAGCTGCACCTGCCAAACGCCGTCGGTGTCGCGTTCCATCACCATCGGTTTGTCAAGCAGTTCGGTAGACAGCAGGACCTGCTTGGCTTCGGGTGCCTTGATGCGGAAGGTAATGGCATTGTCGGAGAATTCTGGCGAGAGGATGGGGCGGGGGAAAAGTCGCGCCATAACGGCTCCGGTGAACTGCTGCTCCTTGCCGGTGGCAGCGGGAGCAGGTTTCCCCTCCTTCATGGCAGCTTCGGCAGCATCGGGCTTGAACAGCAGCCGCAATGAACGGTCGAGGAAATACTTGGCATTCATCCAAGTGTGTCCAAACTTGTCGTTTGTGAACTCCTTGACAGAACGGATGCCCTTCTTGTCGAGGAACTCCATGTAGTCGCGGGCATTGCCATAGAGGAAATCGTCGGTTCCCACGCCGAGCCAGAAGAGGTGAATCTTGCTGTTGGTATCGGCAGCCTGGTCATACACATTGGGGATGTCTGTAGAGGTGAACGAGCTGTAGCTACAAAGATAGGAGAACTTGTCCAGATGGCTCAAACCGTTGAAGAGAGCCTGATTGCCTCCTCTGGAGAAGCCGCCAATGGCACGGTGGTCGGCATCGTTGATGGTACGGAAATGACTCTCGATGAAGGGCATGAGGTCATTGTTGAGATCCTGACTGAACACATCGCCGCCAAAACGTGTCTGAGGCATTCCTGAACCAGTGGGAGCCATCGGCTTCAGCTTCATAGGATTGCCATAGGGCAGTACGATAATCATTTCCTCGGCAGCTCCCTGTGCAAGGAGATTGTCGAGGATATAGTTGACTCGTCCTACCTTGTAATATACTTCCTCCGTATCTGTGGTTCCACTGATGAGGTAGAATACCGGATACTTCTTCTCACGCTGCATCTGATAGCTGGGTGGCAGATAGACAATGGCCTGATTGGTGGCACCCAGGCTCTTGGAATAGTAATGGATGTACTCCACTGAGCCGTGGGGTACCTTGCAGATGTCATGGGGGAGTGAACCCTCCCGAGCAGGGATGTCCAGCAGGCTGTTCTTGAAACCCTCGTTGGGGAAATACTGGTCGCACAGCGGATCCATCACACTCACACCGTCAACGATGAAGCAATATGGATACATGTCGGGGGCAGCCGGTCCGAGGGTGACTGTCCATAGGCCTGTGGAGTCACGTTTCATAGCATTGCGACCGGCAAACTGAACATCGACCATCACCTCCTTGGCATGGTCATTTCTGTACTTGAACGTTACAGTTCCATTTTCATTGAAAACGGTGGAGGCCTGACCGAAAGCCAGTGCCGTCCACCCAATGAATAGTTGTAATAAGATAGTTTTTTTCATATTTCGTTGCCTTTCATAAATACACTGTGCAAAGATATTAAAAAAAAGACTATCTTATCTATTCTGACGTTACAAAAACTTTCTTAGATGTAACATGGTGGAGCTATTGGCCGAGTTGCCTGACGTATTTTACGGGTTTTCCCTCACCTTTCAGCACATCAGCAAAGGTCTGTGGAGCGATACTTACCGGTCCTCGCATGAATTCGGGGATGTTATAGCACTTCATGAACTGTCTGTGAAAATCAGGATCGGCTTTCGGCAACTCGAAAGGTTTGTCAAATTTCCCATCAGCATTGACATGAGCAAAGAAAGGACGGGTATAGACCCCATCATCGCGACGACTGCTGAATACAAGCCATCGGGAATTGCTTGACCATGTGTGATAGCTCTCCGTGTCGGAACTGTTCAACTCCTTTAGCGGACGTACTATAGAAATATCGCTGGGAGCAGCAGGCTTGGCGTTCACTTTCAGACTGTCGAGATCCATCATCCACAGGTCAGCATCGTGGTGCCAGATGTGGAAGTAGCCATAGCTCCCCACAGTAAACACCAGATAGCGGCCATCAGGCGACACTCGTGGCAGCACGGCACTCAGACTGTCAGCAGCAAACACCAGTTCACGTTGACCAAATTGCCTAGTGTCAGGATTGAACGATTTCTTATAGATGCTGTACTTCAACTCTTGTGCCCGGCTCACCACCTCGGCACTTTGAGAGGCTGCAGAGTCCTGTCGTTCGAAATGGGCGCTGCAGTAGTAGAGAGTCTTGCCGTCGGGAGCCCATGCAGGAAACACCTCGAATTCCGCAGGATCGTTCTCGAGGTTCGTTACCTCACCACTGTCAATGTCGTAGGCTATAAGGTCGCTCTGCTCGTCGTAGACTTCCACCTTGTTGGCATCGGTGGTATGGAAACTCTGATGGGTTTTGTCAGTGGAGTAGGCGATAAGCTTCAACCAGGGATGCCAGGCAGGATAGACACCGGCAGAGAGGATGGAGTCATTTTTCATGTTGATCTTCTTGATCGTTCCATCGTAGGCAATGACAGTACCGCCATTCTTTTGGCGGGCATGGAACTGAAAGCGCTCAGGATGATAGCTCTGGTAACTGTGACAGTTGATGCATTGACCCTCCTTCTCAAAGCCGCAGAGCATATTGTTGTATATGACGCTCTCGTCATAGTTCTCCAGACAACGCTGACTGATGGTCAGTGCTTCGTAGCTGACATAGGAGGGTGGTATGAGCCGGTAGCTCAGATAAGGGTCAATGCTGTCGGGCGATACATAGATATGAAAAGGCTTGTAGTGTGTCCACTGGTCACCGTGCCGTGCATAGACATCAACCTGGATGGTTGAATGAACGAGGGTGTGCCAATCGTCAAGGTTGGGTTGCATCTTGTCTGCACAGATGATTTCCATTGCAGAACCGTCGGTTGCAGCATAGCGGGCAATCATCTCGTCTGCCTCTTCATCGAGTTCAAAGGTCAACGGTGCAATGTTCACAGGAATGGTGACATCCACATAGTCGGGATAGATGCGGGGCAATCTGTCTACCTCGGTAAATGAAACCGGTATCTGTGGACCACAGGCTGCCAATAGCATGAGTGTCAGCACTGAAAGAAAAGTATTTTTTACCATGTCATCATATTTCATTTTACCTATCCTGTTCTTGTCTCTTAATACTCTGGCAATTGGCTCATGGCATAGAAATCAAAGAAATAGGTTTGTCCGAATGCAGGTGAAAGAGCATTGCGAACAGTCTCGATGTCTGCACCATCGTATTTGGTGGCTACCTGCATGAAGCGGTCGAATCCACTTTTCACGCTTTCGTCGAATGGCATTTTGTCAAGGTTTTCCCGTTCTTCCAGTTTCCCATACAGATAGGCGGCCTCCTGATAGTAGCGGGGAATAGGAGAGTTAGGATGCAGACGGATATAGTCGTAGAAGCGCTGCCAGAACATGCCGATATCCTTGGTCCAGAGTGTAGCTAACAAGGCCTGTTCTTGGAAGATGGGGTCGTCCTTATAGTTGTTTCTTGCCAGTTGATTCATGAGGAAACGTTCCACAAAGCCCTGGTCGGAATTGAGGGTGTTGCTATAATGCATCATGTGGGTAATGGGCTCCATCTCCGGATCTTTGGCAATCAACTCCGGTTGGCTGAGTAGCGTCTCGGCCTGAACAGCCCATTGGCTGTGCCATAAGGTATGCTTCAATAGCTTGATATACTTGCGGGCAGCCTTCTCTTCGCCATTTAGGATGGCGCATTTTGCCATCAGCTTCAGGTATTCCGGACTAAAGCCAAACTCCACGCCAGTCTCCATACACAGACGATTGCAATAGTTCAGCATGCCGTACTGGTAGTAGATCATCGGACCGATGGCCAGCATCAGCCTCATGCCGAAAGGGGCATTATAGGCTTTTGCCCCATTCTTGTAGAGGTACATCTCGTTGCCTTGTCGCCCTAATCGGGCCAGTGCCAGATTCTTCATCATGACAATGGCTCTGGTTGGTTCCTCTTCCTGAAGATTGGCCTCTTTCAATACACCCTCCCAGTCGTGCTGATCTATGCGGTGCTGCATGGCCAACTCACGATGGAAGTTTTCGTCCTTATACCAGAACCAGGCCAGCCCACCCATAATGGCTAAGCCTACGCAAGCTGGCATGGCAGCCTTGAACAGAGGCTTCCAGTCTATTCTGTTTTTTTTCTTGGTGTCTTTTCTGTTTCCTTTCTTCTTGTCTTTCTTACTCATTGAAGCACTGGCTCCCCTTCTCGCCGTTTGCAGTGCCATGACTTGCTGTCTTTCCTCATTGTTCCCGCCTCTCCGTTCTGGCCACATGATAAGTGCCACGAAATAGAGTGCCAAGAGGTAAAAAGGAATATAGTAGTTATGATACTCCTCGGTGATATAGTAAAGAGGTAGCTCGGCAAAATAGATGTTTGAAAGGTTAGTCTGGTAGTAGACATATCGGTAGCAGAGCAGAGGTACGGCAATGACGCTTAACACAGCAACAATACTATTGACGATAGCTTCGCCCTGCCCTGTTCCGGTGCGCCAAGACAAGAGAGCCATCAACAATGAAGCAGCCAACCCATAGATACCCATGAGCGGATAACCGACAGCGCAGACCAGAATGATAAACATGGTGCGTTGCCAGGAACGTGACGGAAGCAGACGGAACAGCCATAGCAGGGCTACCACTGCAGTAGTGCCTATAGTGGCTATAAATATAAGTCCATGCAGTTTCAGGAAATAGATCCAGTAGCCCTTGTCAACGAGTGTCAGCAGCAATAGAGCTACAGGTATCAGCGTCAGTACTGCCCAGTGGGAACTGATGCGGAATGTACGCTTGACAAGCCACATCAGCAACAGCCACCAGCCAGAGAGTGCTATTACCCCCACAATGGGATGGTAGAAAAGCTGGGTGAAAAACAAGCCGGCCCAGGTGAGCAGTCCGCCCGGTACCACCATCTGTTCCCGGAAGAACAAAGAAGTGTGGAGGAAAAGCGATGTTTCCTGTTCTTTCCACAGCAGGTCTTCCTCGAAGATCAGCAGCGCAAGCGCAATGAGCATCAGCGCTCCTGTCCAGACGGCAGCAGTTGAGTATTTCCTCATTTCCTTTCAAACACTGGAATATAGGCCTTGGTGACGGGTGTGGTAACGGTCTGCCCGCCATCGTAATGCTTTCCTGTACGGTAATCAGTCCATCCACCAGGATTCTTGGGCAGATAGGTCTTCCACTCGGTGACGCCTGGCTGGGTGACGGGGCTGACGAGCAGCTTCGGGCCGAACATGTATTCATACTTCTGCTGAAGTGCCATTGGGTCATCGGAAAAGTCGAACACTAGCGGCCGCATCAGTGTGTAGCCTTCATTGGCAATTCGCTGGGCACACTCCTCTAAATAGGGACGCAGACGCTGACGCTCCTTCAGACAGTCGGCAATGATGGCTTGTGCCTCGGGTCCGTAGTTCCACGGCTCGGTATTGCTCATGTAGCCATGAACTCGCATCAGTGGAAGATAGACAGAGGTCTCGATCCATCGCAGCATACGTTCAATGTAATCCTGATTGGTATATTGGTCACCAGGACGGAAGAATCCACCAGCATCATAGGTCCACCAAGGCACACCTGCAGCCTGTACACCCAGTCCAGCCACAATCTGGCGGCGGAATGTTTCCCAGTCGTTTCCCACATCGCCGCTCCAAAGTGCTGAGCCGTAGCGCTGAATGCCAGGGAATCCGCAACGGGTCAGGATCAGTGGATGTGCATCTCCACCCGACAGCCCTTCATAGACAGTCTTGTTGACAAGTAGGGGATAGATGTTGCGCACTTGTTCGCCTGCCCACTTCCCGTTGTTCACACGGCGGCCAACAAGGTCATCGTTCTCAGGTTCTGTAGCATCCTGCCACCAGGCGTCGATACCTAGCGGTACAAGCCGTTGCTGGAAGTTGCGCCAGTAGGCTGCTGCAGCGTCAGTATTGAAGAAGTCAATCCAGTCGGTGCCGGGAATATAGTAGTTGTCAGCCTGCATCTGCCGGCCTACCTCTGAGTTCTTGTCAATCTTCGACCACACAGAAACCATCAGTCTGATGCCCATACGGTGCAGGCTGTCCGTCAGAGCCTTCGGATCGGGATAGTACTGCTCGTCGAACTTCATGGAGTTCCATCCGTATTTTCCCCAGTACTGCCAGTCCTGTACCAGCACATCCACTGGCAACTGCTCCTGACGGAAACGGTTTGCCGTTTCCAGGATTTCCTGTGACGAGTGGAACCGCTCACGGCAGTGGATGTAGCCCAATGCCCAACTCGGCATCAGCGGTGCCGGGCCAGTCAGTTCGCGATAGGTGGCGATGATTTCATCGGGTGTTCCGACGAATACGGTATAGTCTACCTGAGTAGAGACAGGCGAGCGGAATACGGTCTCATTCTTTACCTTATTATAATATAGGATGGGTGAATCACCTCTCGACAGTTCTGCCGATACCGTGTGACGACCTCGTTCCAGTTTGATAATGGTGGAGGTGGTGGGCGGTAACCATGTGTTCTGCATGTCGATGACAGTCTTACCATCGATGGTCAGATGATGACGCCGTGCCATTTTCTGCCCCACGTCGAGCAACAGTGCATAGTCGCCAGTCTCCTTGATGTCTAAGACAGCCTCGAAGGCATTTCTGCGGCGAACCTCCTGACGGTTACCCTCTGTAGTGGTGACGTTGACCACTTCAGAATTTTGGGATGAGGCCTGAACGGTGACAGGTGTGAGGCGCAGGCTGTCCGTAGGAGGATTGAAGTCCACCAGGCCATAGTTGTTCCACAGTAATCCATAGCCCTTGCTCGACAGGATCATGGGCAGACTGATCTGGGTGTTCACCTGAGTGAGCCGCCGTGACAGTCCGCGCACATTGCTGTATCCATCCTGGAACTGTCCCAAGCCGAAGAGATATTCATCCTGTGGTGATGCAAAAGCCATAGTGGCCACACCGTTCTCCCATTCGTGACTCATGGCGGAGAACACCGTTCGCCCCTTGCGGTCTTTCACCGTCAGCTGTCCTTGCTTGGCATCCATGCTGACAGCAATGTCTTTTGATTTCACCTCGCCGTGTTTCACATAAAGCCAGTCGGGCAGGTCGCTTTCCACGTTGCCCTTGGCATATTGTATTCGCACGGCATTGCGTGCCACTTTGGTTACTGTCAACTGTCCTTTGCCGAAAGGAATGGTTTTTGCCTGGGTGCCTAGTCCCAGTAATAAGGCTAATAGAATGGTTAAAGGTCTCATACGTTTAAAGATTTGCGCCACAAAGGTACGAATTAAGTAAGTAAAATGCAAAAGAAAACAGTCTTTTCTTTTGCATTTTCGAGAGATAGACGGGAAAAGCGGTCATCTTACGGTGAAGTCAAAGCTTCTCAAGTCCTTGGCTAGAGAAGAAGTGCCATAGAGAATCTGGTAGTCGCCAGGTTTGGCTGATAGCTCGTCAATGGCCTCATCATAGTATTCAAATGCCTCGCTGTCAAGGGCTATGTCAGCCGTCTTGGTCTCACCTGGCTTGAGGACAAGTTTCTGGAATCCCTTCAAAGCCTTGATAGGAGCTCCAGGGTCACCCAGTCGTTTCACGTAGACCTGTACTGTCTCGGTGCCTTCTCGTTTGCCGGTATTTGTGACAGGCACGGAGAGCTTCACAGCATAAGGGCTTCCTTTTTCCCGCTTCACCTGTGCCTTGCCCACGTTGAAGGTAGTGTACGACAGTCCATAGCCAAAGGCATACTGCGGCTCTCCTGTGAAGTAGCGGTAAGTACGGTTCTTCATGGAATAGTCGAGGAAATCGGGCAGGTCATTGTTTGAACGGTAGAACGTGACGGGCAGTTTGCCGCCAGGGTTATAGTCTCCAAAGAGCACGTCGGCGAGAGCCTTGGCACCACCTTGGCCAGGATACCAGGCCTGGAGCAGTGCATCGTACTGGCCTTCCACGCTTCCAAAGGCGATGGCAGAGCCGGAACAGTTGACGAAGATGACGGGACGTCCGGTCTTGTGCATGGCCTGGACCAGCAGCTGCTGAACCTTCGGCAGCTCAATGTCCTGCTTGTCTCCTCCTTCACCCTCCATACGGGCTGAAATGCCACCGATGATGATGATGGCATCGGCCTGCTTCACCTCGTTGGCCAGGTCGGTAAAGTCTACTAACTTACGTTCGCAGATGTCGCCACGCAGCATGGCGAACTGTCCGTTACCGCGACGGTATTCAATAACTACATCGTAGTCTTTTCCTTGTTCCACTGGGAATGACTTGTAGTTCACACCACGGCGTCCGAAGCCGAAGCCACGGCGGGCTCCACCCTTGGCTTCCTCAACAGTCTCGCCGTTAACTTTCAGCGTGTATCCGTTGTCGCTCATCAGCGTGTATTTCATCTCACCGGTGAAGGTGGCGGTGTACTTGCCGCTGATGCGTACACAAATATTGTCGTTGCTGACGCCCTCGGCAAATCCCCAGGCACCAAAGGTCGAGAAGTTCAACTCGTTGTAGTAGCCGCTTTTGACAGGAGCGACGGAACCGTCGAACGGAGAGGTCTCTGAATTCCAGAACTCTACAAGCACTCCCTTGCCACCGTTGAAGTCCTGCAGGTGGTGGATAGTGGTGAACTCATCGTTCAGTTCGCAGGCCTTTTGATAGATAATCTTGGTGTTGGGCAGAGCATCTTTGATGCCACTGAGTAGTGAGTGCTGGTGTTCCTTGGTCGGAGTGCCACCGTAGTTACCGTTCAACAGTTCCACATCGTCAGCATTGGGGCCGATGACTGCCAAGGTCTTGATATTCTTATCCAAGGGCAGTACACCACTGTTGTGCAGCAGAACCATCGATTCGCGGGCAGCCTGTGTGGCCAGCTGGTCATGTTTCTCGCAGCTGATGACCTCCGGGGCGAGTTTTGCCCAAGGCAGCATGTCTGCAGGGTCGAACATTCCCAGCTCGAAACGGCCCATGAGTGTCTTGCGCAAATGCTGGTCGAGGTCGCTTTCCTTGATGAGTTTTTTCTCCAGGCCTTCGGTAAGGCTCATGAACACCTTTCCGCACTCCAGGTCGGTACCATTAAGTACAGCGTCGACAGATGCTGACAGTCCGTCCTTGTGGGTTTCGTGTTGTCCACGGTTGAAGAAATTATTGATGGCATCACAGTCGGTGAGTACGATGGCATCGTAGCCCCACTTGTTGCGCAGGATATCGATGAGCAGACGGTCGCTGGCGCAGCAGGGCTTCCCTTCATAGCGCTGATAGGCACACATCACCTCGCGTACATTTCCTTTTTTTACTAATGCCTTGAAGGCGGGCAGGTAAGTCTCCCACAGGTCACGGTTCGTAGGTTCTACATTCATGGAGTGGCGCAGAGGCTCCGGACCGCTGTGTACGGCGTAGTGCTTGGCACAGGCATGGGTTTTGAAGTACTGGTCGTTCTTGCCCTGCATACCCAGCACGGTCTGTACACCCAGGACAGCATTCATGTAGGGATCCTCGCCGCAGGTCTCCTGTCCGCGTCCCCACCGGGGGTCACGGAATATGTTCACATTAGGGCACCAGAAGGTGAGTTCAGGGTTTCCGGGGTAATAGGTCTCACCCATGCCAACGTGCTTGACGCTATGGTCTGAGCGGTTCCAGTTGGCACGTGCTTCATCGCTCACCTGTGAGAATACATCGTAGACCAGCTGAGCATTGAATGCGGCAGCCATGCCGATAGGTTGCGGATAAACGGTATAGTCACCTTGACGCACACCATGACAGGCCTCGCTCCACCAGTTGTACGATGGTATTCCCAGCCGCTCTATCGAGATGCTCTTGTTCATCATCAGGCCTACCTTTTCCTCGGGTGTCAGCATGCCCAATAGGTTTTCAACACGTTCTGCTCTGGGGAGCTTCGGGTTCTGCCACGGATATTTCACTTGAGCATGAGTGCTCATTACGGTTAAGGCGACGGTCATGACCGTCAAGAATAGTTTCTTCATTGCTTCTATTGTTGTTTTAAGGTTTTTATTCCACCATGCTGCCGTTCAGCTTGCTCTGTTTGGTTTTTCGTGAAAGCCGAATAAGTGCGTTCTCACACACTTTTGTGTGCAAAGTTAGTCTATTTTCGGTAATACCGCAAATCACGTTGTAACGATTATTGTTTGAAATGTAACAAAAAATTTTGGTGATATGAAAAAATATGTTACCTTTGCGGCATAAATGCCACGAAACACCTTGCAATCGGTAAACAGGAACGGTTCTGTTGCACTTGCATTGTAGGCATATAATACCCAATAACCCGTCAATGAAGAACGTACTAACACTTATTATCTGCCTTTTATTACCTGTAGGCATACAGGCTCAAATGGGCAAGTTTTTCAATACTGACAGACAGCTGTCCAGCAGTTATGTGACACAAGTCTATATAGACCGTGATGGTTATCTGTGGGCTACTACCCGCGATGGCATCAATCGCTACGACGGCTACCAGTTCCGTGTCTTCAAACGCGAAAACGAACAGGACAATACGCTGGCCAGCAACTATGTGAACACAATTATGCAGGACCGGCGCGGGCTGTTCTATTTCGGCATGTACGGTGCCTTGCAGACATGGGATGGCAAGGTGTTCCGCAATGTCGAGATGCGTGACTTAAATGGCCAGCAGGGGCAGTGCTATGCCAATTGCTTTCTGGAACGCAAGAACGGCGATGTGTTGGCAGGAACATCGGGACTGGGTGTGATGAAGTTCACCAGTGAGCGCTCTGCCGAGCAGTTGGGAGGAGAACTGGCCGATATCCACACTGTTAACTTTATGCTTGAAGACCGCCAGCAACGTTTGTGGATCACCACCGATGGGCAAGGGCTTGTCTGCTATGATGGCAAACGTTTGCATCGCTACCTGGCCGATCATCCCGGACTCGGCATAATAGCCCTTTGCGAGGACAGCAATGGTATTATCTATGTGGGTACCACCACGGGAGGCGTTTACCGGCTGCGGGGTGAGACCTTTGTACATATAGAAAGTACAGGAACCAACGCTGTCAGTTCACTTTACTGCGACAACCGGGGTCTCATTATCATAGGATACGACGGTATGGGTATTGGCGTCTATGATCCACGTACGGGCAGTTTGACCGACAATCCTTTCTTCAGTCGCGAAGTAGACTTGGCAAAGAGCAAGGTCTATTCCATCATTGGCGATAACTATGGCAACCTGTGGTTCGGATTGCTGCAGAAGGGTATCTATAAGCAACCTATCAACTTCAAGGGCTTCCACTACATGGGGCGTGACTTGGGCAGCCGCAACGTCATTGGCGATGCCTGCGTGGTATGCACGCTGATAGACAGTCAGAACCGCAAATGGGTAGGTACTGACAAGGACGGAGCCTACTGTCTGAGTGCCAGCGGCCAGGTGGTGACTCACTTGAAGCAAAACTTTCCCTCGACGGTTATGTCGATGGCCGAGGACAGACAGGGACGTATCTGGATAGGTTCCTACATGGAAGGCTACGGATGGATAGACCCCATTACTCTGCAATACCACCCCTGTATCTATGAGGAAGATAGCCAGCTGATGGTCATGAGCATGGTGATAGACCGTGAAGGCAACCCGTGGCTGGGTACCTTGAAACACGGACTGCTGCGTGCAAACTCCTCAGGACATGTCACGGCAAAGTTTGTCTCTGCCAAAGGAGCTGAGACCAACCGCCATGTCAACAGCATTGTCAACAACTACTTGTCACAGATAAGCCTCTCGCCCGATGGCAAGCGCCTTTACGTGGCTACCTCCGTAGGCATCTGCTGCCTCGATATCGCTTCGGGCAGCTGGCTCAAGACTTTCGGGAAAAACTGTCTTAACTACGGTATGCCTGTACGGATAGCCAAGGAAATAGGCGGACATCTGTGGGTAGGTACCCGTGAAGGCCTCTATTGCTATGACTTGAAAGGTAATGAACTGAAGCACTATACCCGCGAAGACGGATTACCCGACAATGGCGTCACCTCTATAGAACAGGCCTTGGACGGAAAAATGTGGATGGGTACAAACCACGGACTGAGCTGCTTCAATCCCAAGACCAACTTGTTCCAGAACTACTTTGCCGGAGACGGACTGCAGAGCAACGAGTTCGGCGACAACGCCTCGTTCCTATCATCAGATGGCATGCTGCTCTTTGCTGGAACAGGTGGCATCAACTGGTTCTATCCTAAGGATATTGCCCATACACCGTGGAATGCCAACGTGCAGCTGACGGGATTTGCCATGGGTGGTGTGCCCATCAGCCGCAATGCCCATTCCGACAGTTACCTGGTCACCGATACTACCGTCATTGCCAGTGACCATTTTCAATTGTCCTATCAAGACAATTCATTCACCATCCAGTTTTCTACGCTTACCTATGAGAACCCAGAACACATCACCTACGCCTACAGCATTAACAAGGAACCGTACATCCGCCTGCAACCCGGAGCGAACGAGGTGACGTTCTCGCACATGCAGCCAGGTACCTATCATTTCCGAATCATTGCTGAGAGCAACAATCAGACCACTCCCGAGCGTGAGTTCACCGTGGTGGTTCACGCACCTTGGTACAAAACCATATGGGCCTACCTCTTCTACCTGGTATTGCTCATTGCTGCCATTTGGTCCTATCTGGCCTATCGTCGTCGTAAGGAGCAGGACCACCTGCGACTGCAGGAGCATATACATGCCGAGGAGCTGGCTGATGCCAAACTGCGATTCTTCATGAACATCAGCCATGAGATACGTACCCCCATGACACTGATCGTTACACCGCTGAGGTCACTCATCAAGAATGAGCAGGACACCCAGCGGCGCAGCATCTATCAGACCATCAACCGTAATGCAGAGCGCATTCTGAGCCTTATCAACCAGATGATGGACCTGCGGAAGATTGACAAAGGACAGATGCAGATGCACATGACCAAAACCGACCTCGTGGGCTTTGTGAAGGATGTACACACGCTTTTCGAGCATCAGGCTACAGCCAAGCGAATAACGCTGAGCATGGAGCACGATACAGACTCGCTGCCTGTATGGATTGACCGCAAGAACTTTGACAAGGTAATCGTCAACATCCTGTCGAATGCCTTCAAGTTTACGCCCAATGGCGGCGATATCAGTATCAAAATCACTCACGATGAGCATCAGGCACGTATCTCCATCAGCGATAACGGTGAACAGATACCGGAAGACAAGCTGGATAAGATATTCGAACGTTTCTACCAGACACATTCCACCGTCAACGACCTGAATACGGGTACTGGCATAGGTCTTGACCTTACCCGGGCACTTGTAGAGCTGCATCACGGACATATTGAAGCCAGGAATCTGGCAAAAGGCTGTGAGTTTATCGTCACCATCCCGTTAGGCAACAGCCACCTGAAGCCCGAAGAGATGGAAGTAGAGGCTGAAGAAGAGAATGCTAGTGCAGCGGAGGCAGTGGTAGAGGAACCGGCGGAAATGCCAGAGATAACCGAGGAGCAGGAAACCGTTGTCAGCAAGCCCGGAGAACGCATGACCATCGTTGTGGCTGAGGATGATGACGAGATCCGTGAGTACCTGACCACCGAGCTGAGTCAGGACTACGATGTCCACGCCACCGCCAACGGACGTGATGCGCTGGCAGAGGTCTATCGCATCAAGCCCGACATTGTGCTTTCAGACGTGATGATGCCCGAGATGGACGGCCACACCCTCTGTTCCCACCTGAAAGGTAATCCCAGTACCAACCATATTCCTGTGGTTCTGCTCACTGCCAAGAGTTCTGATGAAGACAGGCTTGAAGGTCTTGACACAGGTGCCGATGCCTATCTGGTAAAGCCCTTCAACATGGACATCCTGAGGCGCACCATCATCAACCTCATCAACAGCCACCGGTTGCTGCAGATGAAGTACGGACGTACTGACAAACTCGAGGAGAAGGTCGACACCATCACCATCAAGTCCCCTGACCAGAAACTGCTTGACAGGGTGATGACCACCATCAATGCACGCCTCAACGATTCTGACCTCAGTGTCGACATGATAGCCGAAGAGGTGGGTATCAGCCGCGTACACTTGCACCGTAAGATGAAGGAGCTGACAGGGCAGACCCCCCATGACTTCATCCGCAATATCAGGTTGAAGCGGGCTGCCACACTGCTGGCCAGCCAGGGTATGAACGTCACAGAAGTGATGTATGCCTGTGGCTTCTCCAGTTCGGCTTCTTTCTCCACCCTGTTCAAGAAGTTCTATGGTATGTCACCCCGGGACTACATGCGAGAGCATGATAAGCAATAATGCCGGGAAACATGCACTTTTTGCAGTTTTCCTTTGGGTATTTCCTTAAAAATGAATAATTTTGCAGCCGCTTAGCACCTGTTATGCAAACAGGAAGAGATTATTTGATATCAAAACTCTATAAAAGTTATGGCTGAAAAATTAGAAGTGAAGGAGCTGGACCAGGTTGTTGTCCGCTTCTCAGGTGACTCTGGCGACGGTATGCAGCTCGCCGGAAACATCTTCTCTACGGTCAGTGCCACCGTTGGTAACGGCATCTCGACATTCCCTGACTATCCCGCCGACATCCGTGCCCCGCAAGGTTCGCTCACAGGTGTGTCGGGTTTCCAGGTTCACATCGGTTCTGGCAAGGTCTATACGCCGGGTGACAAGTGCGATGTGCTTGTGGCCATGAATGCCGCAGCACTGAAGACCCAGTATCGCTATGCCAAACCGGGGGCTACTATCATCATCGACACCGACTCTTTCGGACCCAAGGACCTGGAGAAGGCACAGTTCAACAGTGAGGACTACCTTGGCGAAATGGGCATCGACCCCGACCGCGTCATCCAATGCCCTCTCACCACGATGGTGAAGGACTGCCTTGCCGATTCCGGCATGGACATGAAGGCTATGATGAAGTGCCGTAACATGTTCGCCCTCGGACTCGTCTGCTGGCTCTTCGACCGCGACTTGAACCTCGTTGCCAACTTCCTGAAGGAGAAGTTCGCCAAGAAACCCGCTATTGCCGAGGCAAACATCAAGGTTATCCAGGCCGGTTACGATTATGGACACAACACCCACTCTTCCACAATCAATGTCTATCGCGTGGAATCCAAGGAGAAAGTGCCAGGACGCTATATGGACATCACCGGCAACAAGGCCACAGCCTATGGTTTCATTGCCGCTGCCGAGAAAGCTGGCCTGAAGCTCTATCTTGGCTCCTATCCCATCACCCCCGCCACCGACGTGCTCCACGAGCTGTCGAAACACAAGTCCTGTGGCGTCATCACCGTGCAGTGTGAAGACGAGATCAGCGGCTGTGCCTCAGCCCTTGGCGCCTCGTTTGCCGGTGCACTGGGTGTCACCTCTACCTCCGGACCTGGCATCTGCCTGAAGTCTGAGGCCATGAACCTTGCAGTCATCATGGAACTGCCTCTGGTGGTGCTCGACGTGCAGCGTGGCGGTCCTGCCACGGGTCTTCCCACGAAGTCTGAGCAGACTGACCTGCTGCAGGCACTCTTCGGACGCAACGGCGAGAGCCCCATGCCAGTGATGGCTGCCACCAGTCCCACAGACTGTTTCGATGCTGCCTACCAGGCCTGCAAGATAGCCCTTGAGCACATGACACCCGTCGTGCTGCTCACCGATGCCTTCGTGGCCAACGGTTCTGGTGCCTTCAAACTGCCCGACATCACCAAGCTCGACCCCATTAATCCTCCGTATGTTCCAGAGGAACTGAAGGGTAAGTGGACACCCTATATGCGTGCTGAGAACGGTACCCGCTATTGGGCTGTTCCAGGCCGTGAGGGCTTTGCACATATCCTCGGAGGACTGGAGAAAGACTCTAACACGGGTGCTATCTCTACCAATCCTGAGAACCACGACCTGATGACACGTCTGCGTCAGCAGAAGATTGCCAACATCCAGGTGCCCGACCTCGAAGTCTGCGGTGACGTAGAGGATGCCGATCTCCTCATCGTTGGCTTCGGCTCCACATACGGCCATCTCCACTCAGCAATGGACGAACTCCGTGCCAAGGGCTACAAGGTGGCTCAGACCCACTTCAAGTACCTGAACCCGCTGCCCAAGAACACTGCCGATGTACTGAAGAAGTACAAGAAGGTCGTCGTGGCCGAACAGAACATGGGTCAGCTGGCCGCCTACCTCCGCATGAAGGTCGACAACTTCGTCCCCTTCCAGTTCAATCAGGTCAAGGGTCAACCCTTCATTGTCGAGGAACTCGTTTATTCGTTCACAGAGATAATCAATAAGTAATAATAATAACCACAGATTGCACGGATTTAACAGATTTTCTTTGGCAAGATTAATTAAGATTACACAGATTGATGGAGGACTTTATTTATAAGCAAGAAACCCACGACATTATCGGTGCTGCTATGGCAGTTCATCGCTATTTCGGCTGTGGATTTACTGAAAAAGTGTATCAAGATGCGCTTGAACAGGAATTGCTTATCTGTAAGATTCCCTATGAACGTGAAAAAGCCATCCATGCTGTATTTCATGAAGTACAGCTGAAGACACCATTCGTTCCAGACTTCATTTGTTACGATAAAATCATTGTTGAACTGAAAGCAGTTAAAGAATTGGATGACATTCACCGCTCACAAGCTATCAACTATGCAAAAGTTGCAGGTTATCAAGTTGCACTCCTCATCAATTTCGGAACTACCTCTTTAGAGTTTGAGCGCTTTGCAATATCTGCGAAATCCTAAATAATCAAAAAAGAGAAATCAGTGTAATCTGCGAAATCTGTGGTAGAAAAAAATAAGAGTTATGGAATATACAGCACAAGATTTTAAGAAAGGCCAGCCCCGTTGGTGCCCTGGTTGTGGCGACCACTTCTTCCTGGCTTCACTCCATAAGGCGATGGCCGAAATCGGCGTAGCACCAGAGAACATCGCAGTAATCAGCGGCATCGGTTGTAGTAGCCGTCTGCCACACTACATGGCCACCTACGGCATGAACACCATCCACGGTCGTGCAGCTGCCATCGCCACAGGTGCGAAAGTGGCCAACCCTGACCTCACCGTGTGGCAGGTCAGTGGCGATGGTGACGGTCTGGCCATTGGAGGCAACCATTTCATCCATGCCAACCGTCGTAACATCGACCTTAACATGATTCTGCTCAACAACCGCATCTATGGTCTCACCAAGGGGCAGTATAGTCCCACCTCTCCCCGTGGCTTTGTCTCCAAGTCGAGCCCTTACGGCACCGTCGAGGATCCCTTCCGTCCTGCCGAGCTCTGTTTCGGTGCACGCGGCCATTTCTTTGCCCGCTGTGTGGCTACCGATGCCAAGGGTACAGTGGAAGTACTGAAGGCTGCCTATGAACACAAGGGCGCCAGTGTCACCGAGGTGCTGCAGAACTGTGTCATCTTCAACGACCACTGCCACGACATCGTCTACAACAACGAGGGTCGTCGCAAGAATGCCATCTACGTACGCCATGGAGAAAAACTGGTGTTCGGTGAGAACAGTGAATACGGACTCGTTCAGCAGGGCTTCGGCTTGAAGGTCGTGGAGATTGGCAAGGACGGATACACCCTCGACGATGTACTCGTTCACGATGCCCACTGTGAGGACAACACCCTCCAGCTGAAGCTGGCCATGATGACTCCTGAGGATGGCTTCCCCATTGCCCTTGGCGTCATTCGCGACGTGGAGGCTCCCACCTACAACGATGCTGTCTACGCCCAGCTTGAGCAAGTATCTGCCCAGAAGAAATACCACAACTTCTCCGAACTTCTCGAAACCAACGACATCTGGGAAGTCAAGTAATTTGTTTGCAGCACAGACAATGTCTTAGGGGGGTGTCGGTCTGTTCCAAGCTCGTTGCATCCTGCATATTTCCACGGAAAGGTTCCACTTCCTTTCCGTGGAAATTCTATTTATCCATTTACACAGTAACGACAGAACCTTTCCTCCTACACCAGAAGGCTCAGCTACCTGAGCAAGGTGTTGCCCTTTCTATGCGTTTGTGTGCTGCAGCTGTCGGCCTTCAAGCAGCAGAAGTTCGGCGTGGATGCTGTCTACAAGCTCTTCCCGGAGTACATCATCCTGAAGGTGAACGACTTCAACCGCTGGTCGAAGGTGCCGCTGGAACAGTGGTGCTACTTCCTGGCCAACACCGAGATTCCCGAGGATGCCAATGCCCCCGGCCTTCAGGAGGCGCGGCAGAAGCTGCTCTTCGCCAAGATGAGCAGGGACGAGCAGATAGCCTATCGCCGCTATATCGACGACCGTGTCATCTTGGCAGACCAGATTGTTACGGCTCGCGGCGAGGGGAAGCTGGAGGGACGTGCAGAAGGTCGTGCAGAGGGTCGTGCGGAAGGACGTGAAGAGGGTCGTCCGGAAGAACGTTTAGCCAATGCACGGAGCCTGAAAGCCAACGGTGTTCCATTGGAGGTTATCATCAAAAGTCTGTCACTGACAGACAGTGAGATAACCCAGCTATGACGTACCAGAAGGCATGAAGAAGCTTTGACTTGGTGAAGATGGTCTTTGTTACGGCCGTGAGAGAAGAGACTATGATATGAATTTTCTTATTGATTCAAGTTGCTATGTTTGCACCGGCAAACATAGCAACTTGAATCAAGTCATGAAATGATTATTGTTCGTTAGATGTCAGGTCTTCTATCTTGTCGATAATGTCTTGATACTGCTGCTGAGTCCTGATTTGAATCTTGATACCGATGATGGCACCGAGTACAGCTCCGCAGACGACACCATAGAACATGTAATGCCCTGCATCGGCATCCTTCTGATAGAGTTCCCAGACAAGCCATGCCAGCCAGCCGATGACGGCGGGGATGCCGAAGAAAAGCCAGTTGGCATCAAACTTCTTGGCGCGGGCCATCCGTCTACCTACTTCTACCAGATTGCTGCTCATCATATTCGAGTTGCTCACATTGAGGCTATTGTAATAGGTGGCTCCACAGCAGACAAGCATCAAGATGCTGGTTCCGATCCAGAAGGCCAGCGACAGTTCTTGGTTCAAGACAAATACTATATAGGTATAGGGGATCATGAGCAGGCAGATAGCCATGATGACATAGTAACGGCGCATGATGTTACCAGCGGTTGTTTTCATTGATCGGCGGATGATATGGTCGTTTACTATTTCCTGTTGCTGGAGTTTCTTCTTAAGAGTTTCCATCTGACGGCGCATAGCCTCTAATTCCATATCGGTCTGGGTGTTCTGATAATCGTTGTTCATAATGGGTGATGTTTTTTAATCGTTAGACATTTTTTTTAATTGCTCTCTGATTCGAAACAGACGGACGCTGACGTTCTTGGCAGTGATGCCCACAATTTGCCCGATTTCATCGTATGACAGGTTCTCGAGCCAGAGCAGTACGATGGCTCTGTCAAAGGGTTGCAACTTGGAGATCCTCTTGTGGAGCATGTCCACTTGACGGGTGTCCTCGTCGCGGTCTTCAAAGAGGTTGATGTCCATGGTCAGCCTGACTTCGGATGCGTGCTTCTTCTTTTTCCTGTCCATAGAGATGCAGGTGTTGAGGGCTACGCGGTAGATCCATGTCTTAATGTCTGAGCGATGCTCGAAGTTCTCGAAACCTTTCCACAGGTTCACTAGTACTTCCTGGAAGAGGTCGTTCACCTCGTCGGCATCTTGTGAGAACATATAGCACACGGTGTAGATGGTGCTCTTATGTTCAGCAACGGTTTGTGCAAATTGTCTTTCTAATGCATTCATTGTCTTGTCTGTTTTGAACTTTTACCCATTAGACGCAACAAAGTTACGAAAAACTACACGAACTTCGAACTTTTTTCATAATTTTGTAGCCGTAACCATTAAGATATGCATTCTGCAACACAGGAATATATCCGTCAGCATGCCGATGATGACGTGCGGCAGTTGGCACTTCAGGGAACAAAGAATCCTGAGGTAGACCTGTCTTGGGCGCTCAATCAGATTGCCGGTCGCCAGCAGGCCCGCTCAAAACTACCCACGTGGGCAGCTATAGAGGGAATCGTTTATCCGCCTCACCTTTCTATGGAACAATGCAGCTCTGAGCTGACAGCCCGCTACAAGGCGAAGATTCTTGCAGCCAGCAGGAAGCAAGAAAGCCTATTGGAAGGCAGGGAAGCACTTGTAGTCGACTTGTCGGCAGGCTTTGGTGTAGATCTGGCTTATATCTCTCAGTATTATCAGCGTGCTGTTCATGTGGAGCAGCAAGAGCAACTGTGTGCCATTTCATCAGAGAACTACAGATTGTTGGGACTGAACCATATTGAGGTGGACTGTACTGATGGCATAGACTATCTGCATCGGCTGGACCATGCTGACCTGATATTCATCGACCCTGCCCGGAGAAATGAACACGGAGGGCGGACCTATGGTATAGCAGACTGTACTCCCAACGTATTGGAAATACGTGAGGAATTGCTGCAGAAGGCCTGTCGTGTGCTATTGAAACTGTCTCCTATGCTCGATTGGCGAAAGGCAGTCAATGACTTAGGTCATGATTGCGTTAGTGAGGTTCACATTGTCTCGGTGGGCAATGAGTGTAAGGAGTTGCTCATATTATTAAAAGGTAAAACAGAAGAAAAAGATGAAGGCTGGGATGATGGAGTGAAACAATCATTACGTGTGGTCTGTGTTAATCTTCTTCCAGATAATAGTGAGGAGCGTTTCGAGTTTGACGCTTTTACAACGTTACCTGTGAATACTCCCCAATTACCACTACTGGCTTCTCAATACTTGTATGAGCCTAATGCTTCCATCATGAAGGCGGGCTGTTTTGACGAGTTGGCTTTGCGATATGGTATGAGCCAGTTGTCGGTCAATAGCCATCTGTTCGTTTCTGATGAGGAGAAAGAGTATTTCCCTGGACGCCGTTTTCTCATAGAACGGGTAACATCAATGAACAAACGTGAGCTGAAGTCAGCCCTTGCAGGTATTAGCCAGGCCAATATCACTGTCAGGAACTTCCCTTTGAGTGTGGCAGAACTTAGACGGCGGCTCAAGCTCAGCGATGGTGGTACTGCCTATATCTTTGCCACTACCTTAAACGATAAAAGACATGTCTTGCTGGTTTGTCAGAGAATTTAGTCATTCTCTTTTCATCCTCAGGTTCAGCTGATAGAGGGCTGGCAGAAGGATGAGCAGAGAGAAGGCAACCGCTGCCAAGACGTGTAAGTTATCCCTGAACAGGTCAACGAGCTTAAGTGAAGGTGTAGGGTAGAGATTATACATCACGTAGGCCACGGAGTTGTTCACCCAGTGAAAAGCCACACCGGGAAGAATGCTACCTGTACGCCAGTACATCCAACCCAACATCAGTCCAACAAGAAAGGCATGAGGCATCTGTGCAGGATTGCCGTGAATAAGCGCAAAGATGGCAGCCGACAAAGCAATCATCACCCAGTGGTTTTTCCCCCAGGAGAGCAATGCTCTTAGTACAGCACCGCGAAATGCCAATTCCTCTGCTACTGGCGCTAATATACCAATGGCGAAATAGCCCCAGCGGTCTTTCATGATCATATCAAATTGCTGTTCCAGCAAGTTGGGTAGTTCGGGCATCTGCTCTTGCAGCCATACAGAGGGGATGATGGTTCCCAATGCTGCCACGCAGCACCATAGAATCACGGCCCAAGGTCGTGTCAGCATCCAGTTACGCGACACTTCTGCCCAGTGGAGAAAGAGGAATACACCAATGGTGGTCAGAGCCGACAGCACAATTGAGACAATGAACATGGATGCTGTCATCTGAACGGCTTTTCCTTCGATGAGCATCATGATACCACTAACAATGGTTGAGGCTATCAATTGGATGACTAAATAGGCTAAGGCATAGATAATAGCTTTTTTCATAAGCGACAGGTAGTGAAGGGTTATTGTTGAGTGGATAAAAGTTCTTTAGTTCTCTCAGCATCATGTTGCAACTGTGACATCAATTGCTCACGGCTGTCATAACGTTGTTCTGGACGCAGCCACTGCCGGAACCTCACGGTGAGCTGTTCACCATAGAGGTTACCTATATAATCTAATAGGTGTACTTCAAGAGTCTGGTTCTGGCCGTCAAAAGTAGGGCGCGTGCCTATATTCATCATTGCAGGGTGAAGTGTGGAAGATGTTGGGATAAGTACTTCTACAGCATAGGCACCTGCTTTGGGAATAAGCTTCAAAGGCTCTTCGGGACTTAGGTTGGCCGTAGGAAAGCCCAGTTCCGTTCCGATGTGCTGTCCGCTCACTACAGTGCCGCTAAGCTCATAGGAATGCCCAAGGCACTGGGCAGCCTTCGTAACATTGCCCTCTTGTAACAGCCGACGGACCACCGAGGAACTGATCTTGCCTCCTTCCGGCAACGTCAGCGGTGTGCCTGGCACAACATCAATGCCCATCTCTTTACCATAGGAGACATAGTCATCGAAGCCTTCAGAACGGTTGTGTCCGAAACGGTTGTCATAACCAGTGAGAAGCACCTGTACGCCTAATTGTCGCAGCAGCACTTGTTCCATGAAATTGTGTGCGGACAGGGCTGCCATCTCACGGTTGAAACGCAGTATAATCAACTTGTCTACACCTGCAGCTTCTATCAGGGATTTCTTCTCTTCAAGGGTGGTCAGCAACTGAGGTTGCCAATCGGAACCGAGTACCTGGCGCGGATGGCATTCGAAAGTGACAACGGCTGAAGCCATTTGCCGTTCTTCTGCAATCTTCCTGAGCATGCTGATAAGATGACGGTGACCTAAGTGCAGCCCATCGAAAAAACCAATGGTGGCGGCCACGGCCTGATGCGGCTTTATGCTGTTCTCTGTGCATGGGAAATAGATTGTCTCCATCTTTCTTCTCTTTTTACCGTATCACCCCGTATCCTGAACAGCGTCTCAAGAAGCGGTAGAGTTCTCCAATGATCATCACTGGTGACGTTGCCGCGAATAATGTAAGCCACGATTGCCAGGGTAGTGGTTCCGTACGGAACATCTCTCCGCCGAAGGTGACGATAAGCCACTGGCCACCAAGTATCATCACCAGCACCAGGAGGAATCCACGGCAGCGGTACAGATAGCGGAAGGCGGAGTGGGCAGAGCCAAGCATCTTGGCATTGAACAGGTTCCACCATTGCAACATGACGAACACGGTGAAAAACTCCGTCAGTTCATGAGTATTGATGCCTCCGTGCTCAATCTTCCACAGATAGCCCAACATTCCCAGGGAGAATAATGTTCCGATGATAGCTATACCCCAGCCCATAGTAGGTGTGATGATGAAGTCTGTAGCCTTTCGTGGCTGCTCGTTCATTACTTCCCGCGACGGAGGCAACGAGGCCAGTGCCATTGCGGCAAACGTATCCATAATCAGGTTCACCCAAAGTATCTGTGTGACAGTCAGAGGCATCTCCGTGCCAATAATACTACCGCCAATAACCAGCAGCAAGGCAGTGACATTTACTACCAACTGGAAGAATAGGAAACGCTGGATATTCTTGTAAAGCGATCGGCCCCACATCACAGCTTTCACAATGGAACGGAAAGAATCGTCTATCAGTGTGATATCACTTGCATGCTTAGCCACACTTGTGCCTGAGCCTAAGGACAATCCCACATGGGCATGGTTCAGGGCTGGTGCATCGTTCGTACCATCGCCTGTCACTGCCACCACCTCGCCTTGCTGCTGCAGCAGCTCTACCAGCCGCTGCTTGTCACCTGGACGTGCCCGGCTCATTACATGAAGTGAACGTACAGCTTCTTTTGCCTTCTCGGTAGACAGCTCTGAGAAATGTGTACCCGTCAGGTGACCAACTCCGTCAAATGACACCGTATCGCTGCTGGGTAGAATACCTGCCTGCCTGCCTATCTCTACGGCGGTGACACCTGTGTCACCTGTCACCATCTTTACCTCTATTCCTGCCCGCTGACAGTCGGCTACAGCCTGTGCCACATCCTGACGCAATGGGTCGTTGATGGCGCAGATACCCTGAAAGTCCAGTCCTTCAAAACTTTGGTTGTCAATATCTTCAGAGACAGGTTTCATGGCAAAGGCCAAGGTACGCATGGCACGATGCTGATAATCACTAAGTGTGCGCCCAATCTCTGACCGTTGATCCTCTGTGAGCCTGCACATTGAAAGAACGATTTCTGGTGCTCCCTTCACGTAGAGTGTATGATCGGCTATGGTAGCCATGTATTTCCGTTCTGTTGAGAAAGGCCATCGTTTTGTGATGGTGGTCCGCTGGCGTAGATCAGCATAATCCGCGCCACGCTCCTTTGTCCATCGCAGCAGGGCCGTCTCCGTTGGATTGCCGATGCCTTTGCCATCGCCGTCAAGTTCTGCTGTAGTATTTAAGGCAATAGCCTTATAGAGCTGTTGGAAGCAGGCTTCTGATGCCTCACCATTACCCTCTTCCTTTGCACATTTCACATCACTTACTGTCATGCGGTTCTCTGTAAGTGTGCCTGTCTTATCTGTGCAGATGACGGTCACAGCACCCATCGTCTCCGAGGCCGACAGTTTTCTTACCAGGTTGTTAGACTGTAGCATACGTCGCATGTTCAATGCCAAGGCCAAAGTGACAGCCATAGGCAGACCCTCAGGAACTGCCATTACAATCAGTGTTACTGCCATCATGAAATAGCGCATCACCACCATAGCCATCTCAATATAGTTGGACGTGTGCCACAAGGGTTGTGTCAAAATGTCGTGAGCCAAGAACAATACAAACGCCAATACCGATACTGCTGTTCCAACTTTGCTGATGAGTTTTGCCAATTGGTTCAGCTGAAGGTTTAGTGGGGTCTTTACACCAGTCTGCTCAGTAGCCTGCCGGGCCACGTGACCTATCTCTGTATCGTCGCCCACAGCAGTAATGATTATACGTCCTGTACCGTTCATCACCATTGATGAGCGGAGTAACAGGTCTTCTGGGTAAGCACTTCCTTGGCTTCCTCCCGAATGGGAATTGGTCAAAGTCCCCATTTGGTGATGAGCTTGGGAGGTGGCAATTCTCTTTGTGGTTAGTTGCTCACCAGTCAGGCTTGACTCGTCTACTTGGAGGTCGGTAGCTTCGAAGAGCCTCCCATCTGCAGGGATTTCGTCGCCTGTCTCTACCACCACGACGTCGCCTACCACGACATCGCGGCGGGCTATCTGCTGAGGCTTTCCGTCACGTATCACCTTCACGGGCTGCTCTTCGCCGAGGGCTGTCAGCACATCAAATTTTTTTGCTGCATCACGCTCAAAGTAGAAACCTACAGTCGTGGCGAACAATACTGCCAGAATTATGCCAATGGTCTCGACATACTCACCGCTGAACACTGCCAATCCTAGGGAAATGACTGCTGCTACTAAGAGTATGCGGATAATAGGGTCTTCGTATTTTTCCAGATAGAGGCGCCAGAACGATGTACGTTTTGGCGGAGTCAGCACGTTCTCACCGTGTTCGGCCCTGCTACGTTCCACCTCAGTGGAAGTCAGACCCTCCTTTACTTTATTATTATATATTGCTTCCTGTTCCATTTTGCGGGCAAAGGTACGAATAAGTGAGCAAAAAGCCAAACATTTTTTTCTTTTTCGAGCAGGAGAACCTTCGAGCGGAGCTCAGAGGTGCTGATTTGTGAGCAAAAAAGCCAAACATTTTTGTCTTTTTCGAGCAGGAGAACCTTCGAACGGAGCTCAGAGGTGCTGATTTGTGAGCAAAAAAGCCAAACATTTTTGTCTTTTTCGAACGGAAGAACCTTCGAGTGAAGCCCAGAAATACATCTTTTTTCGCTAATTCCATAAAAAAATTTGGATATTTCATTTATTTGATGTAACTTTGCACCCGCAAATACGGACTTGTAGCTCAGTTGGTTAGAGCAACAGACTCATAATCTGGAGGTCCCAGGTTCAAGCCCTGGCTGGTCCACATTGAAAATCAAGCACTTACGAGTTTCTCGCAAGTGCTTTTTCTTTTTAGGTGACCTTCAGGTGACCTTTTAGCCCCAAAAGTGAGACATAGATACATTCTGAAATCAACAGTTATCTCAAGAGTATTCTTGAAAAGGAAAAGGTTACCAAAAAATGCATATAAATATAGTCGTTTACATCTTTTCAATATTAAATAATGTGTAAAATGCGCCCTATAAACCCTATTTTTCAGAAAAACTTCGTATATTTGTCCCATTATTAAGAATAAATGAAATCCTCAATATGTGTTATGCTTATTAGCTTACGAAAGAAAAAGGATGAGATAGAAGTAATTCTTGATGATTTTGCCAAAAAACAATGGCAAAAGACGAGGGCATATCTGATTAGTCGATATTCTTTGTCAGAGGATGAATGTGCTGACGTATTCCAAGATTCTTTAGTCATTTTGTGGAAAAATTATAAAGAAAACAAAGTGAACCTCGACAGTACAGGCATGTCAAGTTCAACTTACTTCATGACAATCTGTCGTAATAAGACCATGGAGCTATTAAGATCCAAGAGTAGATATGTGACGACTCCATATGAGATAAATCCAAATAGGGATCACCATGATTACCAAGAAGATCAGGTTGAAAGGATTCTTTCTTTGGAAGATGCCCATGAGAATATTCAAAAGGAGAAAGAAGCTCTAGTAAGGGATATTGTTAAAAACTTACCTTCACCTTGTAACGAACTTTTATGGGGCTACTATGGCGATGGTCACTCAATGAAGATGCTTGCAGAAATGTTTAACTATGCGAGCGAGAATGCTGTTAAGGTTACGAAACACCGCTGCTGTGAGAAATTCCGTATAAGGTATAGCGAAATGAGCAAATCATTATTCTAAAACAGAGTCGTTATGAATGGAAAAGAGAATATAATCCAAGAAAAAGATTTGGTAAATGACGAGCGAATAAGTCGTTTTATGCAAGGGCTTATGGAGGCTGATGAAGAAGATGCTTTCCAGATAGAACTGAAGAATAATGAGGAACTGCGTAATCAGGCCATAGCCCAAGCAAGACTTGTAAAGGGGATGAAGCAAGTTGACGAAGAACTGAAAGAAATGTTCCAACGAACTGATGAGCAAACGATACGAAATATAGCCAACCGGGTAACTGCCAGAAAGAATCGCTCAACTAGATGGCTTGCTATTGCTGCATCAGTGGTGTTTATTGTATTTGTCGGTTTCAAATCCTACGACTATTACGATACAACAAACTTGGGAAAAGAATATGCTAATGCATTTCCAACTTCATCTATTGTAAGAGGAGAATTAAACACCGATGTAGAATCAGAGCTGAAGGCTCTCTTCGATAATGTAGCACAAAACAGAGATTTGGATAATACCACTTCTCGGCTCAAAACGTTATGGGAGCTGTCAAAACAGGAGTCCTACAATGATTATACAGATTATTCTCCGTATATTGGGTGGAATCTTGCTATAGGCTATTTGGAGAACTATGAGAAAGCCAAGGCCAAAGAAATCCTGAAGGAAATGAAACAAGTATATCCTGAAGGAACGGCTCTTGGTGATAAGATAAGAGAGGTCTTAAATAGATAATGAGAGGCAATAATGGCTCATAATTAACATTTTCTATGATATACAAGAACCTATACATAATTGGTAATGGTTTTGACCTGCATCATGACATTCGGTGTGGTTTTGAGGATTTCATGAAATGGGTGAAGAAAAACGATGCAGGTCTTTTCTTTAAATTAACTCAGGTTTATAATAGTGCCTGGGAATATAATTGGTGGAGAGATTTTGAGAATAGCCTAGCCCAATTAAACATTAGCTATTATGCCAACAAAAAAGGGAACTTATATGACCCTGAATATATTAAAGAAGGTTCGATAGAAGAAAAAACAGAGTTTACCTCTCGGAAAGTTATGGAAGAATTTGACAGTATTAAAGATTCTTTGAGACATGACTTTCAGAAATGGTTGTCAGAGGCGTATGAGAAGAGACCCCAAGAAAAAAAGATACTATTTCCAAGCGAAGGTAGCATATTCCTCACTTTTAACTATACCAAGACTCTTGAGGACATCTACGAGATAGATGCCAAGCGTGTTTATCATATCCATGGCGTAATTGATGACAAGGATTCAATGGTAGTTGGTCACGGATTAGGAGAAGAAGAGTTGAATGATATGCTTAAATGTCACGAACCACGAATAGGTGAAGTCTGGAATAAGAAGCTAAATATGCTGACTAGGATTCAGTTAGTTACACCAAAACATAAAGATCTGGCAACTTTGAGCTCGTTAGAATCTATAGTGTCTTTGAAGAAAGATGTAGAGGGGTGTATAGAAAAGAATCAACAATTCTTTAATGATATCCTTGATGTCGAAAGGATATATGTGTATGGATTCTCGTTTTCATCCATAGATATGCCTTATTTAGAGAAAATTATTAGGCGAACAAAGCCAGAAACACATTGGGTGATTTCATGGTATTCGCAAGATGATAGAAGGCGATTAATGGATTTCGTCATAAGATATGATATACAAAACATTACAATGATTAATGGGATTAAATATCTTGATATACACGTATGAAAATAAACAAGATACTCATATTGGTCATTATTCTTCTGAATAATTGTTGTATTGTTCGGGCTCAGTCTTTTGAAAAAGATTGGCAGTGGTTAAAATTTACAGAAGCGTCTGTTGGCATTGCTAGTACTGTATATGAAAACGCTTTGCTCAATCTTGTTGCTAATAACCTGAAAGATTCTTTAATGGTTTCATATTATGACAGTATCGCTACTCGGCTAAACACAATCATTCCACAAATAGAAAACAAATATGGAGTAACATCTATGCAATACAGGAACCTAATTGATGCTTGCAGTGTCGTTTTAACTGAAAGTGCACATAATCATGTTAGAATAAAGAAACGTAAGCATCTCATTAGTTTCCTTATATCTCTGGAAATGCACTATCATCAAGCTGAAACAAACGAATATATATTTACTGTTGGACTTTCTGATGTATACAGTTATTTAGGCGATTTTAATAAAGCAATATATTGGGGACAAAAGCGTTTTGATTTTGCCAAGAAATCAAATAACTCAAATGAATTAGCCGGAGCATATTGTGTCCTGGCAGAATTGTATATAACGCATCATAAAAACAATGACTTTTTAGCTTTTTTTGACAAACTAATTAGTGATACAGAAATTTCACATCAAGACAAGAGGACTATAATTAACTATTTCTTAAATACCAATTACGAGATTCTTTCCGATAGGAACAAGTCTGATATCGCAAAATGTATAATAGAATTTGAGGATAATAGATTCTTGGACATACAGACACTATGTCATGAAGCGTCAAAACATCAAGACTACTTTATTTTTGACATCATTGAAAACTCTAAAAGATTTTCCAACTTCAGCATTGAGGATATATTTGATTATTACAAATGGAATTCCACAGGTTTCTCCATCTATAATAATCCTCAACGTTGTGTTGATTACTTGATTAAAGCAATATCCTTTGCCCAAAGCAATAATCGAGATGACTTGAATTGGCATTTTCATGGAAGTAAATCGACCCTCAAAACCCATAATTGGTTGTGGGTTGCCTACTACTATGAACACGAATTATTTGATAAAACAAACGCTTTGTTATTCTATGATAAAAACATTGAAGCAACAAAAAATTATTATGGAGAGAAATCTGCTGTCTATTACAAAGAATTGATAGAGCAAGCTAATCGCTATGATTTATGGCGTAATGACATAGAAAGAGTCGCATATTATGATAGTCTTGCTGTACAGGTTTCTCAAAATGCATTCGGAATAGACTCTGAGGAATATGTTAATTCATTATCGGGATATTTATTTAGCTTGCGTAGGCAAAATAAATATCACAAGGCACTTTCTTTATGTAATGACTATTTCTCGGCTACAGATTCTACAAATGTTTTTTCACACAAGATATACAATCAAGCAGCAATGTGTTATAAATCGTTGGGCATGAATGAACCTGCAGTAATTTCCTTTATAAAGGCTATTGATAAGGCAGATGATAGGAATACGAAATCATTATATGCCGTTAATTTATCATCTCTTTTGGTTGATGAAAATAATGAAAAAGTCGCATTGGATTTTCTTGATAAATATGAACCAAAAACAGATAACCCAATCGATCATTATACGTTTTTAAACACAAAAGCTAATATTCTTGCTAATATAGACCGTAATAAAGCATATAAGACTTTCTGCGAGGCTGAACAATATGAGACTTCAAAAAATGTTCAACTTTTGGTTAATCGACAAATAACCCATTATATGAATAAGGCAAAAGTCGCTCCAGATTTACATCTTAGGTTTTCCGCACTTCAACAAGCCTTAAAAATATTTGATAATAATAACACTTCAGACAGCATAATGTATGCTCACATTATAGCGGATATAGCCGATTACTATAATTCGGTGATGGATGTTGAACAGGCAGCTCTATTATATAAACATGCTTCTGATGTATATATTCGAAATAGCAAAGACATTAGTATAGATTTTCTAGATTTCTGCGATAGAACTGTAATGTTTGGGTTATCTCATGGATATGACTCTCAATTAGTTTATGCTGCCGAGCAATCCTTGGCTATGAGAAAACAAATGCAGGGAGAAATGAATAACACATATATTTATCGAAGATTTCAATTATTAGATACATATAGCAGATTTGGATATGATGTCAAGGCAGATAGTTTAGCAGAAGTAATAAAATCAACAAAATTGCCCCAAGAGTGCGAACATGAAAGAGATTATTATCTGGGACTGTACGAGCAGTATTCTAGAAAAGATTTAAAGAAAGCTGCTGCTTATTATGAAAGTTATTTGTCTTCCTCAGATTTTTCTATTGCAGGGACACGCATATATGGAGACCTTATGGATATATATAAGGAATTAGGTGAATATGACAAATTTGATATTACGGAAGATAAATATATATCTATATGGTACCAAGATGTTGAATCAAAATGGTATCATATAACAGACCAGGAAAGGGTGAATTTTTTGCAACTTCTCAAAGGTTGGCAGATAAGTTTGGCCCAATATGCCTGTACACCAAAATCTATAGAGAATGCAGTGAATGCTTCTCTTTTCTGCAAAGGTCGCTTAACACAAACAACAAAAGCAATTAATGACGAACTATCGCGTTTAGGGAAAAACATTCTTGTTTCAGAGACATCTCAGTCTCATGGAATAAACACCGAAGAAGGAAGTGAACCTGCAATTAGTGTCTCTGATCATATTATAAGTAGCCCGGATTCTATTAGCCGTAGTATCGTATATAATGATTTATCAACAAAAAGATTAAAAAATATTGTCAATAGTAACATAACATACGTAAAGAAGAAACTTTTAAAAGGTGATGTCGCTATAGACTTTATCAATGTTGACACTACAACTATTTACGCTTATATTATCAAAAAGGATAAACCTATAGAACTCAAACGAATTACTTTTGCAGATGGGGTTAAAACATTATCTCATGAATCTTTAGAAAAAGTTTCGTCAAATATTAAGGGGGCAAAAAGAGTTTTCTTTTCTCCTTCTGAAACGATGTCTATTACTCCAATAGAGTCTTTTTTTAGAAGTAGTTTTCCAAATATAGAGGTTCATCGCGTTCTAAACTTAAGCAACATTCGCAAAGAAAATAGAATTAACATTAAGAATGTCGTAGCAATAGGAAATCCACGATTCAATGATAAATCAACAACAGAAACTTCACAAAGCAGAGGTACTGTCTGGCAACCTTTACCAGGAACAAAGATTGAAATAGACTCTATTTCTGATATGTTCAAACGAAACAATATTAAAATACAAGCATATACGGAAAACAATGCCACTGAGTCTGTAATCAAGGATTTCAGTAGGAAAAATATTGATATTATACACATTGCAACACACGGATTCTTTAATTCTGATAACTATGAATCAGGTCTTTTGTTTACTGGTGCAAACAGAGGACTTAATGGTGACACATTGGACAATATGGATGATGGAATCCTGACATGTGATGAAATAGAGAACCTACATTTCCCAAATCTAAAACTCGTTGTGTTATCGGCTTGCGATACAGGTTTAGGTAAAACCAATATAGATGGCGTTTGGGGGCTTCAACGAGCATTTCGGATTGCAGGTGCAAAAAATATGATTGTAAGTCTAAAGAAAGTGGACGATGAGCTAACGCAATCATTCATGATTAATTTCTACAAGAATCTTACAATCGGAAAGTCCATCTATGACTCGTTTGGGGAAGCTATGGATAATGCTGATGAAGATACTCGTAATTCATTTATCTTAATAGAATGAAACAGTTATGAAGAGAATACTATTTATCGTGACAATATCAATCTTTACACAACTGGTTATGGCTCAAAACAAACGAGCCTTACTAGTTGGTATTTCCGACTATCAATGTGTCAATAAATATGGCGGATGGAATAATATTCATGGCAAAAACGACATTGACATGTTGTGTCCTACCCTTAAAAAATGGGGTGCATCTGTATCATGCTTGTATGACAAAGGAGCTACTAAGACAGGGATTGATAAAGCCTTGAAAGTGTTGATATCTCAATGTAAAACTGGCGACATTGTTTATCTACACTTTTCCACTCATGGACAACCATTCGAGGACGAAAGTGGTGATGAGGATGACGGTTGGGACGAATCTATTGTGCCTGTGGACGCACCGATTGAATATACCAAGGGAAAATACGAGGGAGAGAACCACTTGATAGACGACGAGCTGCATGAGTACTGCACAAGAATTAGAAAGGTAATCGGTACAAAAGGAATGCTATATGTCGTAATAGATGCATGCCATGCAGGAAAGGCTTCCATGGGAATTGAAGATGATGTAATTCGAGGCACGAAAGCTGGTTTTACACGTAGTGGCAAATATTATCGTCCTCAAAAGTTAGAGAAAGGCAATTACTATAACATACCTTCCTCACCATCACTTGGAAAAGTAGTTTTTATAGAGGCTTGTAGATCTCATCAGGTCAACAAAGAAATAGTAGAAGGTGGTAAGCACTTTGGTGCTTTATCCTATTATATAAACCGAGTTCTATCTAATCATGAGCTGTCTAAAGACAGCAAATGGATAGGGACGGTGAAAGAAATGATGGAAAAAGATCCTCGATTAATAAATCAAAACTTGGTTATGGAATATAGCAAATAAAAAAAGAGAAAAAGTTTAATTTGATGCTCTTTTTTCTATCGTTTGTTAACCTTTTACTGCTATTTGTCATAGAGATATAGAAACAAATAGCAATTATCGTAAAAAACAATAGAAGTTATGAAGAGTATTTATCTTACCCCATTTGTGTTCAGAGCAACACGTTATGAAGAGTACAAAGATGGTATTTGTATTGGCCATCAGAATGTAGACATTCAAATCATCTCTAAAGTGATTAATAATTGTGCCATGTTCCACTTGGAAGGGAATATGCCCATGAATATGAAACGGAATTTTGGGCTACCAGTGTTTGGTGTTGAGCGTGGTGACATTCTTGAAGATCGTATTATGTATGGTCGCCTTCCTGATAACTTTAGTTGGCAAGACCCTACAGATCCGCTTGTCTGTGAAATCTTTGCTAACAAAACATGTATTCGATTTGCCATGCTCAGTCCATTGAGGATTATTGAGCTTACTGGCTATTTCGAGTTGATAGGTGAATAACTCACTCTCAATTACAATAACTTTCCATAAGTATGTAAATCATACGGCGCTAGAAAGATGGTCTGTTGAGAAACACGCCATCTTTTTTTTCGAAAATGAATACGATGAGTTGTTAACCTTTCCATTATTTCTGTCATAAAGGGTAGAAACAAGCATTAATAACAATTTAAATATTCATAGTTATGGAAACAAAGACTCGTTACACAATGGTAAACAAGAGAGGTGAGGAAATCTATCATTCTAACAGCTTCTTAGGTTTTATTGGATCAACAATCTTGGCACAAGTATTAGGAGTGATTATGTTCCTTCTTTTTGTAGCCATCATCAGTGGCATTGCTTCAATATTTAATTAGCGAAAATGGATAATTCTATAGTATCATTCACTGATAATTCACCTAGGAAATGCGAAAATCGTGCATACTAGCATTAGTTCATCTTGGACTTCTTGGAATTCTCATATATTACGAGATGTGGACATGGTTGATAATAGTAATACTTATTGGAGGTGTTATTTACTTCCTATTGCTTTTTGCCATCCTCTTAGAATTAGGATTCCGTTCGAAATACCCGTTTGATTTTCTCGTACATACCAGGTGGATTAACCGATATTTTGAGAATAAAGGATTTGAATTGGTTAAACATAACACTTACAATACGGATTTCCCTGAATCAACATACAGAAGAAATGAAGTCAATGTAATAGTAAGACTAAACGCCCCAATCACGGAGCACAAACCACTAACGATTACAGTGATAGCATCTGGCAAACAGAAGAAAGTATGGACTTTCCCTGCCAATAAGGATGAAAAGGTGTTTGAGAGTTTTGAGTTGTTTTTACAATCAAATTAAAAAATTCATCTATACTGTTAACCTTTTGCTTTTATATGTCATTAAGGGTAGAAACAAACATTAATAACAATTTAAATTTTGATTTATGGAGACTATATTTTTCTTAGTTATTGCAGTATCATTAGCATACGCAGTTGGTTGCTGGGGTAGAACTCGCAAAATTGGTTTTGGACTGGCTTTTGTCCTTTCACTGGTTAATTTGCTTGTAGGCATTATAGCCGTAGCATGTTCAAAGAAGCTAGAAGATAACAAATAAATAGAAGAAAAGAATTATGAGAACAGCAGGTTGGGTATTTATCGTAATTGGCGCACTGGCTTTCTTAGGTGCTGCATCAAAAGGTAATAGCGTATTTGGTCCACTTTTTTGGATAGGAATCGGTGGAGTATTACTTTATTTAAAGAGAGAACGTGAAGAAAACAAAGAAAATAGTTCCGGTTCAGTTCCTTCGGTAAAGAAGGAATCTATAAAACCAATAGAAAAAGAAATGAGCATGGTTACAGAACCATTAGAGAAAACAACATCCGTTACTTTTGAGCAAAAAGAAGCGGCTCTCTGTTTAATAGCATTCTTCGCTGGTTATAATGACGACCTGACAACTGATGGAGCAGCTTACATGGTTTCATATCAATCAGCCATCTGGTTCGGAATTGGCAATTATAAAGAAACTCTTACAGCTGCCTTACCTAAATATCAAGACGCAGACAAGCTAATAGACACCGTTTTGACCATCAAAGATACAAAATCAAGAGAGTTCATCCTCCTCACTTGCTATGATCTCACCAAGATGTCTGGCAAAGCGGAAGCTTATGAATTCTTATATAACATTGCAAATGATATGGGTTATAATAAGGAAAAGTTTCAAAAATTGATTGACCAATACTCGGATAGGCCATCAATAAACTAACAATTACAATAGAACACTTGTAGCCATAATATAAAGGTAATATTCATAGTTGTAAGATGGGATGGACTGTTGTGAAACACTCCATCCGCTTTTTTGTTAAATTTTGCAAACATCGAACGACATACTGTAACTTTTGGACTTGTTCTGTCATAAAGGGTAGAAACAAAAAAAAATAATATGGAAAGTTTAAACATTCAAATCGACAAGAACAACGTTGAACAGCAGAAGGCGTTCGACTTGGTAGCAAATACTAACACTTGCCTTTTTATCACAGGTAAGGCCGGTACTGGTAAGACAACGTTCATCAAGCGCATACAGGCTGAGATCAGCAAGAATTTTTTAGTTCTTGCCCCCACTGGGATAGCTGCTATAGCTGTTGGTGGCCAGACGATGCACTCATTCTTTGGATTTCCTTTCCAGACGATGGGACCACATACAAAATTAGAAGTTCTTCCTGAGAAAAAGATGCTTCTAAGGGAAGTAGACACAATCATTGTAGACGAAGCATCTATGGTCAGAAGCGATATGGTTGACGGCATGGACAGATACCTCAGAATGGCATTTGAAACCAATATGGCTTTTGGTGGAAAGCAGGTAGTGTTTGTAGGCGATCTGTTCCAACTTCCTCCAGTAGTGAAGCAGGGATCAGCGGATGCAGAAATGCTTCGCGACCTGTATGGGCCAGGACTCCCTTTTTTCTACAAGGCTTTCGTTCTGAAGAGAATGAACTTGCCAAAGATCGAGTTCCAAAAGGTTTATCGCCAAAGCGATGAGGATTTTCTAACGATTCTCAACAAAATGCGGAATGGTGAGGTAAAATCAGAAGATCTCGCTTTGCTTAATAAGCACGTAGGAACAGAGGAGAATAATGAAGATTTCTCTGTAACCCTTACCTCATTTAACTATATGGCAGAGAAGATAAATGAGCAGAAACTTAATGAGATTGAGGAAGAAGAGTTCCTGTATCGAGCAGAAATAAAGGATGAATTCAAGAATAATGATGCTCCTGTTCCAGAAATACTCAGATTAAAGGTTGGTGCACAAGTCATTTTCTGTCGTAACAATCCAAATTCTGGTTACATGAATGGAACGATTGCAAAGGTCTCAGCCTTGGAAGAGAATAAGATTCTTGTCAGACTTGAAAACGGTGGTGAGATTGAGGTGCATAAGGTAAGTTGGGAGAATGTCGAGAGCCAGTACAATCGCGACACTCGCAAGATGGAATCTACCATTATAGGCTCTTTCACTCAATATCCTATCAAGTTGGCTTGGGCTATCACTATTCACAAGTCACAGGGTATGACGTTCGACCGCATGCATTTTGATCTGTCAAGAGGTACATTCCAAGCAGGACAGGCTTATGTGGCCATCAGCCGTATGCGCTCATTAGAGGGTTTAACATTGAGTCATCCAATCATGCCACATCATATCATGCAGAATCCTGAAGTTCGTGCATTTGCCAATTCCTTCAATGATGCAGTCATGATTGACGATGAAATAGAGATCGGCAAAATGGTATATAAACATCTGGCCAAGAAAGAATATGATTTGGCTGCAAAGGTTTGTTTAGACTTGGTTGTTGCAAAATCAAAACGAAATGACCTGAGAAATGCAGCATTAATTGCCAAGAAAATGTTCGACATAATGCTTGATGACAAGAATTTGATGGGACGTACAAAGAAGGTGAAACTCCTTAAAGATTGCAGTATGACATGTAATTTTCTTAATGCAGTTTTCTGTCTGTATGGTAATCGTTATGAAGAGGCTATAGGTTATGCAGATATGGTACTGAGTAGAAAAAATTGTTTGGAGGCGATGTTTGTCAAGGAACGTGCATTGTATGAATTATGTAGATACGACGAGGCTTTTGATATGAACTATCAGATTATCAACACCTCTAAGGAGGCTGAGGAGAAGAAAGCCATTGATAAGAAATTGCTCCTTTTTGAGGCAAGGGTTAATGCTCAGATAGGAAATCCCAATATTTCAATTTGCAAACAACTGATTAATATCTGTCCAGAGTGTATTGATGCTTATTGTCTTCTGAGAAAGGATGCAATAAGGAATAGAAAATCCATCGAAGTGTCTGAGGATGAAGAAAATGCAAGCCTCATGCTATCATTCAATGACTCTAATGTTTCTGACGATGATTTCAGAAAGACACTTATGAAGGCAGATCTTTCTGGCAAGGAATGCTTAAAACTTAGGAGAAGGATTAATAAAATTACTATTTAAATTGTTTGGATCATGAGAAAAAAGATTTTTGTTGTTCTGTTGTTAGTAGTGGTTTTGATCACTAGTGTTGGATGTAATCATGAATCTAATCCAAAAGCTTATCAATTGGATTATTACATGGATACAATTCAAGGTCATGTAATTATTTCTGCAGTCTGTGTGAAAAGTGATGGGAATGGAATAAGCGTAAGTTCTGTCAACGTTGGTACTACGAGGCAATCTAAAGAAAAGGGATATTATGGAGAAGAAACAGAGTTTTAAAATATTCGTAGTAATTGTAATCTTTGCAACAGTGATAGTATCATTATACAATGTTCAAGGGGGGCCTAGTCATAGTAAAACTCGAGCAGAACTATCAGAAAAGGAAAACATTCCATCTTTATTTGGAATATCTATGCAAGGAGTAGATCAAGATGAGATTATTAAGAATATGGTAGAAAAAACTGAAGAATTTGATTATTTCGGCAATGAAAGAGAAGGGATAAAGCGAGTGTTGTTTTGTGGTGTTCCTTGTGGTCTAAATATTCAATTTGAGCAGAAAAATGGGACAACTGTTATTACACACGTTGTGCTTTTTACTTCGCTTCAGGACAAAGCAACTTTTGACAATCTCAAAAGCTCTATTTCTAAGAAATACGGTAATCCTGATTTAGAAGAATATGAGGAAGGAACTGAGGTAATCGACGGTAGATATTACGGAAAGTGCAGATGGAATAATGGAGAAATAATGCTACGTAATACACATCGTGATGAAGGTGGGTTTCTCGTTTTTTTATATCCAGTCACCAATATGGGACATTCGTCCCGAAAAACTGTAACCACTAAATCTGACAGCTGTATCAAGACTAAATTTACATGGGAAGATAGCCATGGTAATCTATTTCCTGTCTATATGACTAGCAAAGGCTCATGCTTTGTTATAAGAACTTCAAAAAACGGTGAGAACTATAGAGCTTATCTTGGGAAAGAAGTGTCTGAGCAAATTTGTAGGGAATTGGAACAAAAAATGACTCAAGCTAATGACAGCTTCTTATTTAATGAAGTAACGTTAGATGATAATCGCACATATTACAATGATGTGGATTTTGACAACAATGTAGAAAAGATTGAGAGAAAAGATAATGGTGAGATCTTGGTATATAAAGCAGACAACAAAGGGAAGTGTGTTATAGACGTGTCATCCGATATACCTTATTGTTGGATAAGAATTAATCTTTGTTGTCCAGTTCATAAAGCATATACGACCATCAATTACAAGATGCAGACTATTTATGTAGAAGCTCATTATGGTTGTAATGATTGCCAGATTAATCAATACAAAAAAATAGGAGATACTTGGAGAGAGGTTTTGCCAGTAAAACCTCTCTCATTAATAAATCAAGATCTATTTCCAAAGGAACCCTTTTACTGGGATGAATATAAATGGTGCTGGCGGATACGATAAATTATTAGGGATATTATTATTTGTGGAGAACACATTTCGTTCATAACCTAATGTGTTATTAATAACAACAGATCCACTCACGTTTTTCCTATACCCCCAAAACATGACTTTATTAATAATCAGAGCCCGACCTGCAGATGCAAGCCGGGACTTCTTTGGGATTGTATGTAGAATGGCTATGCCATGAAGTGCTTGATATGACGAGCTGATGTAACCTTGGCATCATAGATGATAGTTACTTCGCGAGTACGAGGATTCCACTTGGTGTCCATAACGCCCTTCATGTGCTCAACCTTAGCAACTACTTTCCTGTGTGAATCGTGACGGCTCACCATAAAGGTACAGGTCTTCACGTCAGGACGATAGGCATGCTTCTTATAAGCATCGAAGTGAGAGGTTCTATTATTCATCTTGTCAAAGTGCGAAACCTTCTTGTCGTTAGTAACTACCACAACGGTTGTATTCTTGCCGTGATTTGTATGTTTCTTATTACCGGCCATTGCTGGCATTGCGGTTGTGATAGCCATCATCATGGCTGCGATCACCTTATTCATTGTCTTCATAATCTTGTCTCCTATTCTTTAAATGGTTCGACATTTGTTTCTTGTTTACGGTGCAAAGTTAGTGTAATTTGGTGAGGTTTGAAAGAGAAATATCCTATTCAGCAAAGACGGATTCCCTAAAATGTTGTGGGGATTTTCCCTATGAAACCCATATCACTTGTTGATTAGTACCTTACCACTTTTGCCATCAGTAGCCTCGGTATTCAGTACGGATTCCGTGAAATCTTCCTTTCCGACTCAACTTTAATATACCACTATTTACAGGAAGATTACTAATCTGGCTATCTATGATAGCCTCGTTTGTGACTGCCAAGAACCATTGTCTTTGCTGCCTGATGGCATCTGCGGGCAAAGGCCAAATCGTCCTCATCATCCTTCTTCCTTGGCAATTCATTGCCACATCCTCCTCCACCGCAGGATTGAGAGATAGTTGTAGCAGCATCAACACAGCCAAAGAATAGACAGGCTGTAGTAGCAGCAACCTCTGCGGCTCTCTCCGCCACCCCTTCAGCCAGATTCAAGCCCATCTTCACCAGATAGTTTATGGCAGACTCGGCTCCTATCTGATAGACTTCGGCCTTGGTTCCAACAGCAATGTCGTGTATCGCATCAACAGCTTTCAACATCCATCCTGCATTGGTCAGCCGCTCCTTGGGCTTGTCGCCGAGTGCCTTCCTCACTATTTCTTTCTCCCTATCATTCATGACGTATTTGTCGAGTCGGGGATTGATGATGACTTGAACAGCATTCCAGAGCCCTGGCCAGATAGTTTCCTGTACGTTGGATATGTTGTCGTAGTTGGCGGCTTTCTCTTTAGCTTTCTCGTAGGAATCTATGGTAATGCCCCGTTTGGCCATCTCATCGTATTGGTGTATCTTCTTGATGGCTATGGCATTCTGGCGCATTTCCTGCTTGACGATAGCGCGACTTCTGCGTGTCAACTCGTCTTTGTGAACGGAAGCAAAACAGCGGAGGATAGTCTGCATGTCGGTCATCACGGACTTGATGTCTGCGTCACGCTTCTTTTTGACTTCTTTAGGATCATCGAAGAAACCTATCTTCCGGGCTTTGATTTTGTCTATCTCCTCAAAAGCAGCGGTGATGACATCCATGATGGTGACATTAAGTTTGCCATTAGCTTTCAAGTTATCGATAATGGCTCCTTTGGTCTCTGGGTTATAAGCGAACACCATTTTGTCGAAACTCACCATGTCGGCCACTTCCTTGGGGTCGCCGACAGCATTAACCAGCTCTTCGACTCTTTGTTCCAAAACAGTTTTCTCCTTTTGAACCTTGTCCTTCTCTGCTCTGGCATCACTCAGATCTATGCGGGCAGTTTCCACCTGTGTGACTATCTTGGCCACCTGCTTACGTCCTTCTCGAATGTCGTCTTCGACCAGGGATTGTATACGTCCAGCCTGCTGGAGCTTATCTTGAATTATGGCATACTCCTTAGTGGCAGATTCTGCTTTTTGTTCTGCTTCGTCAGCCTTTCTTAATGCCTCCAACCTCTCCTGCTCCAGCTTTCTCTTACTCTTCTTGCGATGTTCTTTGCGCTCTTCTGGTGTCATCAGCGATGTATCTTCACCTCGTGCCAATCCCCATTTACTGTTGACTTCCTCGTAGAGCATGGTATGCCAATGTTTATATGATGTATACGCCTGATACTTGGTCTTGCCAAAATAATGGGCATAGCTGACCATAGGAACCTTCTTCTTCACAGCAGGCTTATAAAAGCGTTTCTCTTCCTCGGTCAAACGCTCGTACTGACGGGTTATGATATGCTTGGGGCGCTCCTTGCCGTCTGGCTCAATATCAGGATCGAGGTCATAGCCACCAGTCCTGCCTTGAGGCTTCCGCTCAGCTACAGGAACCACCAAGGCATGGAAATGTGGGGTAGTCTCGTCCAAATGACATTCAAGTCCGAGTACGTTCTCTTCACCAAATTTACGACAGAGGAACTTATAATACTCCAGTGCCAAGGTTTCGATTTGCTTGTAACCCGGATGATTTGGATCGTCTGCCAACGTGACGGAACTATTGTCCTCGCGCCAGTCAAAATCCATCGGTTTGCCGAAAGCAATCTCCGTCATGCGGTCATGGTCACCGTTGAGCACAAAATCAACACAAGTGTTTGGCTGGTTAGGTGCATCGGGCGACCACGGCTTGAACTTTAATTCTTTCAGCCGTTCGTCGTATCTCTCTTTCAATGACTTTTTCTGCGTACCGAGAGGGATGATAGTGGGACGGGCATAGATAGGCTTACCTTTTTTCTTGCCAATCTTCTTTCCTCTTTTAACCTCAAAATTGAGATGACTTCTTGACCAGTCATACCGATTTCCCGGTTCTCTGTTCTTGGCATCGTATGTCTCCTTAGTCCATCCACGTCGCTCATTTTCCCGGCCTTGCGCTGTGACAAAGGACGGAGAAGCGGAGATATTGAGCGACTGGTATTGTTTCTCACATATTTGCATTGCCTTATTCTTTTCGTTAATTATATGGGGGTCTTGGGGGCGCAGTCCCTGAGCGGTGGTCCAGGAGAGGGTCACTCCTGGTCGGGTTCCAAGGGCAGACAGCCTTTGGCATATTGGGGTAAAATGGCAGAATTGTCATTATTACCCCTAATATGTTGTGGACTATTATTGTAGTCCACCCTGCGGCACGCCCGTCTTGTTCCATTCCTTGTCGCGCAGATAGATGAACAGGTAAGAGCGAGATGCGAGGTCACCTTGCAATCGCTGTGCATGAGCGAATGCAGCAGTTCGTTCGTCTGCCGTCAATTGCTTCCAAGAATCGAATGCCTGCGCCTCGTTGTTACCCGTCTTGGCATAAACTTGCTTCAGGCGTTCAAAAGACGAGGTGGGGTCATTGGCGTTGAAATCGCTATCACTCCTGTCCTTCCTTTCGTTCGCTGATGAAGGAGATGGGTCGTCGATTGTCTTCTTTGAGACATTGGCAGGCCGAGCGGTTGACTTGGCTGTCCTGCACTTTGCACTCTCGCTGCACTTACGGCTCTTCACCTCAGCTGCCATTCGCAGGGAATCAAGATCCTGAGCAATCAAATCGAAGTATGTCTCCAGACGGAGGTCATCCATCGCTGGGCGTGTGCCATCGGTAGCGTATGCTACGACAGCCTTTACCAACTTACCTACTTCACTGTTGTTCATTCGTGAACATGCCACAATGAGCACGTTCGATAAAAACGGAATACGTTCAGTTGTCTTCATAACTTTAATAAATTAAGGGTTACACATATTTTTCATCACACATTATATTTCATCTTCTCGTTGTCAGAACACACCCAATACAATTTCTTTCTCTACCTCAGCAATCATCTCATCGGTAACGCCATGAGATAACTTATAGAGATTATTCTGTCGTGGATCTTCACCTTTCTCTATCCATCCTCGAACAGTTAGTTTGAGAGCATCAAGACCGCAGGGCTGTTTGTCATCAGTCTGAGGTTTCTGCATGGTGTAGCCATACTTAGCCACTTGACTTCCCCACCATTCTTTGAACTTCTTGCTGTACTGTATGATGATGTCCTCTGGATCGAACTCTCGGAACGTGTCCTTGAATTCAGGATAGTTTGCGAAGTAACAGAGCAGTTTGACAGGCGTACATTCAGCACCATTGCGACCGAGGAATATTGCAGCAACATTCGTACAGACATCCTTCCCGAGTTCTTTGCCACTCCTTTCCACCATCAAGTAATATCCCAAGAAATGCTTCAAGAAAAGAGCCATATCTGCATCCTTGGTATTATAGATCAGATTAAGACGGTTTAATGTTGGAACGGCAGTATTCACAGCCTTATCAACATGCTCCAGTGCATATCTCCAAGAATCTGGACCGAAGGCCTTATAGACCTTATCCAGACTCGGAAACCTCTGCAAGAACAACTGCTCATTCGCCGTTAGCAGAGCTAAGGGTACGCTGTTCGAGCTCTTCGACGAAGTTTCTTGCTTCGGCCCGGTTATCAGTGCTTCCACATTCCTTGTTACGTTTATCTGTTCCATTGTCCTTCTTAATTAAATTCTGAGTATCTTGTGTCCATTTACGAGCTGTAGCCTGCCAATCAGTCATAGGACTATTACCTACCATCCAATTCTTGGATTCATAATAGTCAAGGAAACGCTGAGGGAGTCCTATCTTCAATTCGTATCCTTCGGGTATCACGCATGTAGCCATATAAGACTCGACATCAGCAACCGTCGGGACGACCTTCTCTCTCTCGGTTTGTATGTCGTCTTTATCTTTAGTATTATATAGCGTCTGGCCATCCGTCCGCTTTACCGTCAAGTTATCCGTCCATTCCAAAAGGGTATATTTGGGCGGCATATGGCGTGAGCGACCATCAGTGAACTTGATGAGACCAGCATCAGCTAACTGCTTCCTGGCTGTAGTCAATGCCGTTTTGCACACATGCAACTTGTCGCAGATTACAACCGTAGAACAAGGGAACGGCATCTTCCAATTCCGCCTGTTACACTCGTTGAGGAGGTAAGCATAGAGTGCTATTGCTGTTGAGGAGAACATGTATTCCTCGTGAACACTCCAAAACCGATTTAGATAACCTATATATGTCATTTCTTACTCGGTTTATATTCTGCCAGCTTACCAGACTTTATCAGGTCATTGACCTCCTGTTTAGAGTAGAGATTCTTCCGTCCCACCTTTTGGCTGCGAAGAAGCCCAGACTTCTCTATTCGCCATAGGGTAGGATAAGAGATGTGTAACTCACCGCAGACTTCGCTGCGATCATAGTAGCCCTCTTCAACAGGGCTATCCTCAAAGTTGCCGATGTTCTTCTCTGCGAGGCACCGGCTGACAGTCCGATAGATGATGTCTTCGAACTGCTGTTCATTAAGTACAACGATGTTCTCCATAATCCTAATATTTTTATTTATTTCTTGAAATTTTTTGCAAATTTCGGTGTTTTTTTTGATATTGATACGATGGAATATGTGGATTCGGATATTTGTGTAAACGGACTGAATATCAATATAATACAAAAAATCCACACCCTTTTGAGGTGTGGAAAAAGTGTGGTGTGGAGTGTGGATTTTTACTTTTTGAAGGTTAGGGACGGGAATGCTTTCCTGAAATTATCACTTGGTGGTCGTTGTGTTATATATTTCTCTGTAACATTGATGTTCTCACAGACTGCTTTTAGCCATCCCTCATCATAATAAGCTTTTAGTTGAGCAATGGTATATCGGATATTAACTTTCTTACCGTTTAGATAAAGAGGAGAGAAATATGCGTGAGTGACATATTGGATAAATAGATTCTCATCGGCATTGGTAACGACTTTGCTTTCTCGAAGGAAACTATATAAACACTGTAAATCTGGGCCATCATCCCTTATCGATTGATAGCTGGGCATTGTCGAGAAATCAATTTTTGGTGCTGGATTTGGAGCTGCTTTTTCTTCTGGAGTGTTGTTCTCAACGTCTATTGGAGCCTTAGCCTTGTCTTTCGGGCTGTCTTTCGTAGAAAGGGTTGTTTCTCTTTCAGCAATATAGAACAGAATTCCCTCATACCGACCGAGGCTTATAGTGTATTTACGGAATTTATCCTTATTCCAATTACCACTATCCAAATCCTCTACTGGCTTAAACTTTTTTGCCAGGGTCAAGTAATCGTGATGTTCAAGAGGATGTTTCAAGTCATTTCTTCGGCAGCCATTGTAAGTATCAGTAAAACCGTTGACATACCAACGGCTTATTTGTGACTTGAACAGATTGGCTTCATCTTTTGTCACCTCCCTGATTTTGAGCTCTGCGTTTTGCAGTAGTTCCAGTATATCTGCCCTGACCATAGCTTGTACATGCGGCTTCTTATACTCAGAGACAAAGAGAGAATAACCCTCTACTTTCTTTGAGCTGAAATCCTGATAGTCGCCCTTGATAATAGGTTTCACCCACTCATGGAGAAAATCATATGCTTCCATATCACTTACATCCTCTTCTGTTAAATGGTTACATACCCCTGCTTACTTACTGCCTTTTCGCTATTACTTACTGCCAAATCTGTGTTACTCCCTGCTTCCGAGGCAGTAAGTGGACGGCTTATACGTACTGTAAACTGGCGTCCTTCCTTGCTATGATTACGGGCGCCCACTTTTACCTCTATAAAACCCATCATAACTACTTCTCTTTCAATTCGTTTTCAATATCCTCGATAGAGGGGAGAGAACTCTTGAAATTCTCTGGGAATACCTTAGACAGTTCATATTCTGATATACCCAAAGGCTGGTTATAACCTTCAAGGGCATAACGTGCCATCACTTCATTCTTACTCTTGCAAATAAGCAACCCAATGGTATCATTGTCGCCTTCGCGTTTTAGAATGTGGTTAGCAAAGGAAACATATCCACTAAGTTGTCCGAGGAAAGATGGTTCAAATTTTTGGGTCTTGATCTCCGCAATGACGTAACTATGGATATGAGTGTTATAAAACAGCATATCGCAGAAGAACTCTTCGCCACCCACAACCATTCGATATTCTCTTCCCATAAAGGCAAAGCCGTTTCCCAATTCGAGCAATAGCTTTTGTACATTGGTCATCAACGCATCTTTCAACTCTGTCTCATCGTATTTCCCACGAATCTGAGTATAATCGAATAAATACGGGTCACGTGTGAGTTCTTGAGCAAGGTCACTTAATGGGGCAGGCAGTGCCGACTGAAAATTGGTAACAGCTTTTCCTTCACGTTCATACAGCATTGTATCGATGACATTGTCAAGAACTGCACGGCTCCATCCATTTTCAACGGTCTTATGTACATAGAATATAGCTTTTTCTGGAGCTTTCAGGAATTTATCTATAAGCAACTTATGATGCCCCCATGGGGTAGAGAAAATATCGTGACACGCTTTTGCCATGATACCATCTTCAACATTCTGAACAATAGCATGTTTAGAATTACCCTCAACTTGGGGGTAATTTTCAGAATCAACCGTTTGAGCGAATTTGCCCCCAAGTTGGGGGTGAAAGTCAAAAGCATTGGAATACAGCAAATAGAATCTTTTGATATAGCCAAGATTGGTAGGCGAGAATCCTTTCACATCAGGGAACTCATCCTTCAGATCGAGACTTAGGTTCTTGAAGAATCCTGACCCATATTTGTTCTCCATGTCACGCTCCACTATATCCTTGCCCAATGACCAGTAAAACTTCAACATTTCACTGTTCACCTTCACTGCCGCCTTAACCTGACTTTGACGGAAACGCAGGCTGAGAGACTTTACCCACTCAGCATACTCATTGTTTATATGTATCAACTTACTCATGTCTATACTAATTTACTGCAAAATTACTGTTTTTTTGTTAAAACGGGTCAACAGGCCCGACATTTTTAGTTGGCGTTGTCACTTAATTGACTTGGATAAGGCATCCAAAATCTTTCTCCGCTCTGTCTCGCTTAGGCCTTGAAGCTGTTCCAATAGCATTGCACTACTGCTCTTTCCTCCGTTTTCATTGAGAAGGTAGGCATTGTATTCCAGCATCTTCTCCAATGGGTATGTTCCTATATAGTTTGAGGTGATGTCCCCACTACTGCTGTGTCCCATACTGTCACTTATATATTTATAAGGTACGCGACCAGAGTTATTCAGGTTCGTGGCAAAGCTGTGTCGCGCCCATGTAGGTGTAGGCAGTTGTTCCAGACCAAGAAGTTTGGCAACAATCTCCATATGCTTGCGGATGTATTTGTTGTAACGCTGGATGACCCATATTTCTTTATCAGGAGTAATGCCTTGGCTCATAATGGGGAATACACGGCTTCCCTGTTTAGGCTCGTTAGCATACTTGTCGAGTATCTTCTTGATTTCGGGTGTAACAGGGAAAATAACCTCGCTGGCATCTTCATTGCGATCCCTTGTCTTATGCCGGAGAAATCGCAATTGCTTTCCATGAGTAGCAAAATACCATCCGTCATATTCCAAGCGTAGCGTGTCAGCCAGGTTCTGCCCGTCACCAAGATACATAAAGAGGAATAGGCCAAGGTCGCGAAACAGAGCATACTTCGCCTTTGGAGGATAGAGTTCTCTACCTTTGTCATCCTTCGCCTCATTCTTCTCCCAGAAGTCATAAAGTTGACTCATCGTTGTCACATCGAGGAATTCGTGTTTGCGACTCGTCTTCTTGTTATAGCCAGAATCCTTAAACATCTCCTTAGTGCTGCCATTTATCAGATTTCGATTGATGGCTATGTTAACGATGGTACGGAACGTGCGCAGTACGATACCAATATAGGTGACGCTCAGTTCGTCTTTCTTCATCGTTTCTGTCCATTTCTGTATGAACGAACTGTCAATGTCGCTAAATTCAACGTGCTCACCATTGTCTTTGACAAACCTGTTTCTTACATCCTTGCCTACTCTTGCGGTACCAGCCTTGCCACTGTCAATTTTCTCTTGAAGATATTCGTCCCAAATCCGGTAAATACTCGTCGTGTCATCTTTCTTCCCTTGATAACGGTCCTGAAGCCGCTTGATAGAGAAAGTACCTTCGCTGATAAGTTGGTTTGTCAGTTCTTTGACTTTATCCATCAATGCTTTCAGTTCATTCCGTTCTGCCAGCTGAATCCTTCTTCCAGCTTTCTCATAATCGCAGAGTTGAATCCACTCTTCCATCGTATATTTCTCGCCAACTCTGAGAAAAGCCTTCTTGCCCTCATAGGCAATCCTAACTGCAACAGGTAAGGGCTGACTATAATCGCCAGCCTTGCGTATATCAAGAATCAATGAACCAAAAACACTTCCGTTGGAGGATGTGAATTTTGCCAAGCATTTCTCGCCTCGGCTACCTTTAGACGTGGTGTTAGAAGCCAAATTTTGGTCTTTTATTGCCTTATTTTTCTCTAATTTCATGACGTTGCTCTTTAAAAAGTCCTTATTTTATCGGGCTTACAGACTATAGTCAGTTGTCATTTGGGGTGACCTTCAGGTGACCTTTACGCCCGAAAACTGCTGCAAATTTACGAAATTCTTGGAAATAGTCAAACATGTTAAAGCGTTTATTTTCAGTGCTTTAACATTATTTGTAATTTCATGAAATATGTGCAAAACCGACTCATAATCTGGAGGTCCCAGGTTCAAGCCCTGGCTGGTCCACACTGAAAATCAGCAACTTACGAAGTTTTTGAGTTGCTGATTTTTCGTTTTGCGAAAACAATGCGAAAACAATCGGTTTGAGTTCGCCCCCATTTTAAGCAAGTTTTCGCAATCTTATGAGACTGCGAAAACAAGTTGAAGTTCATATGAACGGATAAAGGCCGAGGTGTTGCCAAAATGGAAACACCTTCAAAACCTCCTTGGCGATTCACCAATGAGGTAGTCTTTTTCTTTAGATGGTATGATGCATCTGTCTTACGTCCTGTTCCACTTGTCTGCATCCTTGGCTTAACCATGATTACATTCCTTCGTTCGCCAGAAAATACTCTTTTGCCAAGTCAATGGCATTTAAGCGGAGTGTTTCGTCCTCTTCCTTTAAGATGGCATACACTCCATCAGCCAGCCAGAGTTTCATCAGTTCCCTCTCGTCAACCTTATACAGCTCTGCCAACTTGGGAACTTGGTCACGCCTTACACGCCGTGCTCCCAACTCCATCTTGCTATACATAGGCATGTCCGTCTCAAGCAACTCTGCCAACTGTCGTTGCTTCAATCCATGCTCCAGTCTCATGGCCTTTATCTTCGGACCAAACATGCCATAAATTCTTTTATCCTTCATATTCTTTGTATCGTTGTTTGTCAGATATTGGCTTTTTCCTTCTTATCCGGTTCTCCCTGACGGATATACTCGTCAAATTCTTCTATGTTAAACTCACGTTCATTGCACATATTAACGTTTTTTATATTGAGAAAACTTCTATTCCAATTGCTTTCTATACACCGAATCTAAAGTTTGTCCATCCTTATCTTTCCATACAAGCCAACCGTTATTGCTACTGCCAATACAGAAGTCGGCAGCTGTACTTGGACTGGAGAATGTTTTGTCGGATTCCAATAATAATTTGTCTCCATTTGCAGATGTATATTCCGAAAGTAGTTTCTCACGTTTCTCTTTCCATGTAAACGATGGAACAGACGATTTGGCGACAATGCTACCCTTTAAAACAGTGAATCCGTTGGCATCATAGAAACCTCTGGCATCACAACCACGCCCCTTTGTATAAAACAGATGTTCCTCCTTTGGCTTTGCTACATCAAAGATATTGCAACCAATAAAGGACGTAAGGAACTTTACATCTTCAAAGAATCCTTCCATGTCATCCTTTCTGTACTCGGGTAGATTGGGAGCTTTTGGTGTTTGCTTATTCTCATTCAGGACAAAAGTGTTTGATACCTTTGCCTCTGCGATGGCTCGATGCTCCAAGTATTGCACATCTGCCTTTGTCATAGCAGCGTCTTTAGAAATAAAAAGCAATGCCTTTTGCCAGAACGCTTTCTTGCTATCGTGGTCTTTCACACGTTCACGGAAATTCTCCGTCTCACCAATGTAAGCCTTTGGTTTTGTTGCCTCATCCTCACCCAATAAGATATAAAATGCCGGTGTCTGCAATTCCTGTCGCTCATTCAGAATAGAGAGATTAGAACGAGGAATCACATACATCTGGCAAATTTTATTACTGATGAACACATACTGGGTCCCTTTGGGGTCTCCGTCTATTAAATATGTTGTTACTGTTTTGCCCATATTATTATATATTATCCAAGACCTTATTAATATTTTCTCGTCCTTCAATAAACTCTTTTGTGGAAGGAATATAAGCTAAGTCATAATTACCACCGGGATAAAAGAGTATCATATCTATAATAAGTCCATTTAAAAAAAGGGCGTTGTTCTCTTTCTTTACTGTTATTTCAAAATGCCCCATATCCAATTGCTCATTTGGATAAATAGGCTCTTGTGAAGGAGAACTTAGTTTCAATCTATTTTTTCCTATGATAGTAAATGAATTTTTAACTTCTAATGGCTTATATGATATCTTATTACAATATGTTGCCGTATTAATATAGAAATTTAATTTGTATGATTCACATACGTGATTACCATTATTAGCAATTCCTGCAACTAATTCGTATTCAATTTCAGTATCAGTTTCCCTATGGCTAAAAAGGCAGCCAGTTATTTCTAATTTCGGAATTGAGGTTCTATTATACAAATCTTTAACTTCATAATCTTCCATTGGCTCAGACTTGAAGTTAAATCGCTTATAATAACGTTTATCCCTTGCCATATGTGGAGCATTTCCACTTCTTGGTATTTTCACTACATATATAGATTGTTCCAAATCATTTATTCTGACTGGATATATTTTCAGGTTATCTATTCTTGGTTGAATCAGTTGTATTACATTCTCCAACCATTCTTTCGTGTATATTCTACCGTCAATAGGACTAAATCCTTTGGGTCTATGATCTTCTTCAGAAACTCCATAAACAATAATTCCACCATCGGAATTAGCAAATGCAGAAACATCCTTTGTTATCTCTGTACGCTTTTTATCCTCTTTGTCCAAAGCACCAGATGCTTTGTAATCAAGGTGTACATTCTCTTCAACCTCATTATTTATGAGGTTTTCTATATCATCTATAATATAATTATCTTTCTGGTATAAGTCCATATAATTACCCCCTAAGTTGTCTTATTTTATCTAGCAACTCAAAAATATGCCTAAACTCTTTGAAATCACTTGCTGCAAAAGACTTTGCATTATTTGCTAAAATAGTTTTTGACTTATTCTTAAGATCATCCGCTATAGTATCAATGGATAATCCCACAAAATAGCCCTTTTTATCTTCTAATGCCGCACTAAATGCTTCTTCATATTTTGAAGCATCATAGCAATTTTCAATAGTAAAATCCTTGTCAGTATAACCACTCGGCTTTGGTAACAAAAAAGCATAAAAGGATGTTGATGGCATTCCATCCTTGTACTTTACATGTTTTATCCTTTCTTCACTTTTTTCTTTTTCGAAACCGCTACCAATATCTTTTTGCCCTGCTTGGTCATTATCAAAGATACCAACAAATTGCTTATCCCATTTGATTTCTGAACAAGACAATCCTATTAATACTTCCCTTATATGTTCAGAACTATTCATAGAAAATATATCAAAGTCCAATAAAGGGAAATCTCCACTTAAATGTTTATATGCTTCTTCTATATGAATCTTATCTGTCTTTCCTTCCACAAGCAATGTCATAGGCTTGTTAGATGACAAAAAGGCATTTTGCTCATGGACGTTCCACATCTTTTCTGTTATACGAGAAACTATTTTTTCTTTATCGTGGTCTATTTTAACGACCTGCCCTTTATCTGTTCCAAGTCCGATTAGGTGTGATGAGAAACTCACTGCCATAGTTGGAGAATGTGTAGTAATGACATTCTCGCGATTTTTGTATTTTTCGAATATATCTCCAAGTTCTGCTTTTCTGCTTATATGAATATGAGCATCAGGCTCATCAAAAAGTAGTAAGGAATTTTCATCAGCAAGAGTTTCAAGAATTACCTTCATTAGGATATATTTTTTTTCTCCCTCACTCAAGTCATTAATATTGATAACTGAACCTGTATTTAGCTCAACTTCAATACTAATATCTGTTATTATCTTATCCTTTTTTGACATTGTTGCACCATACAGATGCTGAAACAACTCTCGTTCATTTCCTTCATAAGAAGATAATCTTCTTTTGAATACATCATAACTTAAAGTTTCCTTATCCCCGACTTTTATAGAATCAGAATTGCATAATAGTTTAACCATTCGTATGACTTCATTCTCTTTCCATGAAAGAACCTTTTTGTCTTTATTGAACGAAAAAGTTATGTTCTTAATATTTTTTATATTCAATGTGTCATGGCAAAAAGACGAGATATCTGAAAAAACAGAGAAGTCGTAAAAAAACAATGTCAAAACTGCTATTTCTAAATTGTATTTATTAATATACAACAAAGGCAAGGACGGTAATTTCTCTTCTTTTTTGACAATAGTAATATAATTATCATAATATGGTTTGAAAAAAAGATCAAAGAGACGTAAATATTCACCGCTATAACATGCAATAATATTTTTAGGCAAATAAATATCCTTATCTTTTTCAAGACTTGCTTTTGATATTTGATAATCATCGACTGTTATCACATATTCTTGTTTGTCATATACGATATCAATTGTGTGATACAATAATTCATATTGGATACGGAAACTAAATTGCGGTGTATGAAGTTTCTCATTATAAAGTCCAGCAAAAATTGAAGATAAAGCTTCGATAATATTACTTTTTCCACAGCCATTATTGCCTATGAGAACCGTAATACCATCTTGGTCTTTAAAACTGACATCTAGATTATTTATGTTTTTATAACCAGATATCGTCAATTCTCTTAATCTAAAATATTGTGATTTCTCGTTTGTTGTCATACTCAAACATCAGTATTATATATTTCTTTTTCAAATTCTTTTAAAGCTCTTTCTCTTATATCTTGAGCTTTCTTCTTTAGCTGTTTTAACAAGGCCTTTTGTTTCTTGATGTGAGCCACCATTTCATTTTGAACATCCATGGGCGGAACAACTACATCATAATTGTTGATTTTACCAGCATTGAGATTTGGCTGGTTGTTACCACTGGCCAGAGAACGTAAATCGTCATAGCGTCCCTGGAGGTAATACCATAGATAATCTGTAGAAACGATACTATTGTCAATATCATGTAAAACAGCACATGCTTGATTGGTAGTTGCATCTATACCCAATTTAGCAGTTCTTCCTCTTGTATCTCCTTGCCCATACATGGCAATAATAAGAGAACCCTTTGGGTACAGTCTTGCAGAACTATTTGCAATAGCATCTTCTGTAATATGCTCTTCTGTTTCAAAAATCTCTTCGTTAAGAACCTCACCAGTCTTTATCCATGGTATACTTCCTTTGTAATACTGCGGACACGATCGAGATGGTGTTCCACCACTTCCCAATAGACATATATCTTTAATCTTAACTATTGGATATTTGAAAATATCCTTTTTTTGCTTCTTCTTGATGATGTCAACACCCCACTCAGCAACGTCTATAAAGTTAATAAACTTTAAGTGTTGGTATTTGCTATTTCGATTTACTTTACCCTGTTTTTTTGTAGCCCCTAATGTCTTCATTAGATAATCACCAATACCGTCCTCTATTTGAGAAACTTTATGTTCTAAATCATTGGCATTCTTTATCTTATCATTATAATTAGTAACCAGTCTTTCTTGTTCTTCTAATTGGGGTAACGGCAACGAAAAAGAACCAATAAAGCCGTATCCAGACTCGTTCTTTATTCCTTGTGATTTCTTGCCAGAAACAACACCTAAGAAAAAGGGCGTACGCAAAACCATAGTTAAATAGTCTGGCCTAACAAGTTCCAAATTGATAATATATGGCTGGTAATGGGTTGAAGCGACAATGTTTCCAAATGTATTTAAGGCTGTGGCTCCTTGATGAAAGTTGATATTTGATATTAGCAAATCATTTTGTTGTAGGGCATATAGGTTCATACCAGTTGTTTTGGTTTCTCTAAAAACAACTTTTCCTGTCTTGAATGTTATTTTTTCAACAATAGGAAGAATACCATCATAGTCGTCTTTTTTTATAATTTCTTTTTTAGGTGCTATTAAATCTCTTAATGATACAAGGGAATACTTTGAATGAATTTTATTATCATTCAAATAATACTCTACATACCATTGGGAGAGTTTCTTGAAGCTGAGAAATCTCAGATATTTATACTGCTCAGAATGCATAATCATTACTTCTTAACATTATAAAAAAACCTCTGGCTCTGATAGAATGTTGTCCGTCATTCTGTAGCGGAATGTATTACCATCATCATCAGTTCTATATTTAACAGATTTGATAGGTACACCCCATAGTTTGTTTTCAATACGATAGGGAGCAAACTCCTTAGCTAATGGTATAAGTTCATTTTCTATCTCAGCACCAGTTGAGCTAATTCCAGCCTTTTGAACTTCAGCAATTGGAATTTCATAGTCAAATTGTTCTTTGACTATTGACTTAATTTCTGTCTCCATTCTTTCTTGTAAGGCTTTCAATTTAGCTCGAAAAGTCTTTTTCTCTTCCTTTGAAAGGGCTTCTTTACCTCTCAATTTCAACTTTCCTTCAAGTTCATTAACTTCATTCTCATATTTAGACGAGACATTCATTTGGGCTTGATGTAAAATTTGTGAATACTCAAATGCTTCTTCTTCGGTAAACTTCTTGAAGAAAAGGAGACTTGGCTTTACTGTTGCTCCAGATGCGATAAAAACATCCTGAGGAATAGACACAATCAGGAGAATCTTGGCCTTTCCTTCCACGAAATCGCGTGCCTTTTGTAGATTTGTATTATTCAATACGCCTTCAGGAAGAACAATACCCATTCTTCCGCCTGGTTTTAATAGATTTAGGCAACGCTCAATAAAAAGAACTTCCGTCAAACTACTGTCAATCTTATATAAACTCAATAAGGATTTGCCTACATTATCATTAACCTGACTTAATGCTCTTTCATATTCCTCTTTGCCATACCGCTTTTTATAATCTTCTATTTTGGCTTCATCTGTAAATCTGTCTGCCTCTGATATTTTCAAGTCCTTTTCAACTCTTGCGCCAAAAGGTGGATTAGTTAAAATAACATCGAAACGATTCTCAAAGATACCATTCACGTTGAGCAAGCCATCATGATGATGTACACCACCATGACCGTCACCATGCATAATCATATTCATCTTGGCCGTTCGCGCCATGCGTGGATTTGCATCTGTGCCATATATGCAGTCAAAGGAAAGAGAACGTAACCGCCCCTTTTCATTGTTGATATTTAGCTCCTCGTTCAGATATGAGAAAGTCTGGGCGACTTCGGATTCAACCTCTTGTTTCTGTTTGTCTGACATCTTATCGTAGTCATCACCATAGAACTGCGCTTTGATATCTTCTTTCTGTTGCTCTATATCTTTTTCTATTTTTTCACGAACATATTCAAAAGCCTTGATCAAGAATCCCCCGCTTCCACAACATGGGTCACATACTAATTCTCCTTCTTGTGGATCCAGCACCGAAACCATGAAGTCCACAATGGTACGAGGCGTAAAGAACTGCCCCAATTCTCCCCTAAATGTTTTACCCAAGAATTTTTCAAAAGCAATACCTTTCACATCGTCTGAAGTCGTAGAGAGATTATAAATTTCCAGTTCTTTTACAATTTGCTCAAAGCTGTTTTCTCGGATTTCTATTTTAGCATTATCATCAAAAAGATGATCATGCACAAACTCTTGTTTCGTTAAATCAAAGAGATGTTGATAAAATGGTTTTTCGTCTTTTATGTTCATCTCCTTGTTGTATTCCTCACGACTTTTCTTTAAGGCTGTAAAGCGTTCAGCAGAGAAAATTTGGGAATCGGAATTGCTTCGTTCGTAACGTATCTTTATAAAAAGAATCTTGCTTATTTCATCAAAAGCTGCTTCAGGAGATAACTTGTCGTTATTACGAATGATATTGTGACATTTGAACAGAAGCTTTGAAAACTCATCGCGCGTGAATGCCTTTGTCTGCTTCAACAACTTATCGATTTCTTTTTGGTTGTTGGCTTTTGAAGCATTGGGTATATCCACAATTTCATCGAGTTTGTCTGGTATTTGTCCTTTGACAATCCTAAAGATGCGAGTTTCTTTCAAATTGGTGGTAACGAAGAAGTCTGCATGAGCCCATGATGCATAATTCATACCTTGGTAATAGTCCTCTTTACGGATGGTGACAGATTCGGCTTTACACTCTACAACTATCAAAGGATACTTCTTTGATTCTTTATCCTCTTTACTGCGCCAAACAACAATATCTGCTCGTGCCGCACCCTGCCCACGTTGTGAATTAGAAACTTGTATTTCTTGATCCATCTGGTCAAGGGAGTAACCATAGCTATCAACTAAGCGGCAAATGTATTTTTGTCGGACTTCCTCTTCGGGCTTCATAACAAGCCATTTTGACTTTAGAGGAGCGTAAATCTCTTTATCGTTGTTTCTTTTTTGAATATCCATGGCTGAATCTTATAAATGAATGTTTAACTCTAGAAAACGACCAAATCTTCGTTCATATAATCTGCTAACGTTTTGGTCTCAAAATTATCTTGATATGTATTTAGGGTCTTTCTCAAATTATGCCAGTTATACCTATTATCAAGTCCATCATCCATCTGTGATATAATCTGGTCGAGATAAGTTAAAATTGTTGATGTTTGACCGATTACTTTATTCAAAGCATCCTTGACATGTGGACAATCAGAAGTTACAATATCACGTTTTCCTTGTTGTAGCAACATCATAGAATCCTCACGAATAGCGATTCTTAGATAGATGAAGCTACTTATAACATTTTTTAGGAGCAAATACTTCTCTGTCTTGAATTTTAATAAAACGCTACTCACATTATTTTTCCCACAAAATGTAGTATAGTCTATCCCATTAATGTGGTCTGCCAACATCATCGAGTTATCGCAGGAGGGTTGTATCAAATTGTCCGGTACAAGGTCATGCCCGTTTAAGGTTCGCTTGCAATTTCCCCTAATAATAAGAAATTGTCCATAAAGATTTCCAAAATAAGAGAACATGGCTCCTTCTGTTGCGAATTTTAACTGTCGATATTTTATAACTTCACATACGAGTACAATGGCGAGGCTTGCAAAAGCCCCACCAGCGATTGCAAATAGAAAATCGTTAGACAGCCATTTTAAATTGGCGACTACAAAGTGGTTCTCAATATTTAAAGAGATAAGATAAGTTAAGGCAAACACTCCTAACAATATCCACAATAACAATTTGATTGTTTTTACACTTATACTCATAGTTTCTTATGTTTTTATACAAGACTTTCTCTATTATATACGGGGGAAACACGTCCCATATTGTGTTAGTTCCGTAGAGACAGTGCTTACCCACCTTTTGCTGTACTATTTCAACATCTCTAAGATAATCTCTGGCGATGCTGTCAGTTCAGTGACAGCACATAATCCGGCGCCAATATCTTTTACGCTGGCACCAAGGAGATACACCTTATTGTCGATAATCAAGAAGCGGTCATGATTTCTGTGGGGCAGTTGTACAAACGTAATCTCAGGATATTGTTCGTTGTGTTTCTTTAGGTCTGTCAGGAATTGCTCGCTGTAGCGCGTATGGATGATGGCTATTACACCATCTGCACGCTTTGTTAGCAATGACAAAACACGATCGTCCACAAAATTGTCAATTAGCACTATCCTTTGTTGGGCTGTTCGTACTAAGTCTGAAATATACGACCAGGCATCCCACACACATCCAGTCTGGAATATCTGCTCCGGCAAGAGCTTCGGAGAGAAATTTTCTATTTTCTCAATAATGACATCGATTTTCTCGTCCGTCTCCTGTTGGTGCTGCTCAATGTTGAAAATACGCTGAATCATCTGAGCATTATTATTCACTAACTGTGGGATAGCCGCGAAAGCACGCATAATCTTGATATTGACACCAACAGCAGTCTGTGATCTCAGCACGCTACTAAGCATGGCAACTCCATTGCGAGTGAAAGCATAAGGAAGTTTTCTTGTTCCACCCCATCTTGATATCGCAATTTGCGACTTCAAGTTCTTGATGTCCTGACTATCGGTAATATTTGACATCGCAAATTGCGATTTCAAAAAAGCAAATTCCTCTTTGGTCAACTGAAACATGAAGTCGTCAGGGAATCGTTCTATGTTACGTTTTACCTGCTCATTCAGACGACGTGTTTCTACCCCATATAGAAAAGCCAAATCTGAGTCAAGCATCACTTGCTGTCCTCTGATAAGTCGAATCATTGACTTGATGCTAATGCTTTCAGGACTGCTTTGTGCAACCGACGTTATCACCTCGTCATGGTTTGGGGTTACTTCATTAAGGTTATCACATTTTGCGATAACCTCAGGTTCAACTTTTTCAGCAGCTATCTTTTTTGCCATATTGCTCTTAACAAATAATGTCTTTTGTTGGCTACAAAATTACAAAAAATATCTTGTATAACCTTTGGTTATATCGAAAAATTGCCTTTCGATGGCTTACTTTTATGATTTTTTGTGCAAATGACGTGTTTGTAAGCCTGCTTTTGTGTTCAAAATGGGATGTTAATACAATTCTCATTAGAGCTTTGAGTAGAACACCATTGTTGCATCTTTCGAGAGAAAGAACGAAAACACTACCTTACACACTTTTCGAGTATGATAACTTCTGCAATTTCATACTCAAATTTAAACTCTAGTTAAAAAGAGCCACTTACATATTTATTTCTTCGTTCAATCTTGTAACAGCGCATAACTTTGCAGTGAATATCGGGGTAGCATCTTCCACTATCTCTAGCAATAAACGGATAATGGCATTCATGGAAGAGAGTGCTAAAAAGAGGATATTAACAACTAAATAAAGATACATTTATGAATTCTGAAAATTCCATCTTAGGCAACCAACTGGTTGTGATGAGCAGAGCAGACTTGGATGCTCTGGTAGAGAAAATGGCAAGCAACTTGATTGCCATGAGAGTTGAAGCAGAAGACAAGACCTCTCGCGGGAATGATGTCTGTCCTGTAGTGTATGACGATGAGCGTTTCATCACTCGTGAAGAAACAGCAAAACTGCTCCATGTGGATTTCTCTACACTGTGGCGATGGAACAAGTTGGACATTCTTCGCCCCAACAAGGTTGGACCGCGTCGTGTCATGTACAAGTACAGCGATGTATTGAGGAAACTTAATGGTGAAGGACAAAAGAAAGAAGAAAAGAAAGAGGAAGAGGAAGAGGAACAGAAACAGAAACAGAAAGGAGAAGGCAATGAAGAAAGATGCTAACACCATTTTGCTTTTCACCGAGCATCGAGCAGCTATCGATTTTTTGTCGGATGAAGATGCCGGAAAACTCATCAAGGCACTCTTTGCATACGTGGATGAAGGCCAGTTGCCCGATTTCAATGGGCCAATGATGTCTCTCTTCATGGTAATCCGAACCCAGATAGACCGTAGCCACGAAGCATACAAGGCAAAATGCGAGAGAAACAGTGCTAATGCCAAGAAACGCTTCGCCATTCATTCTACGTCAGCGACCGCAAGTCCTGGCAACCCATCGCAAGCGAACGTAAGCGAACGCATGCCACCGCATACGGACGCATCCCTTCCTAATCCCACTCCTAATCCTATTCCGAATCCAGGCATTGATGATGGTGCAGATACACACATCATCAATGATGCGGAGGTGGCAGAGAATGAAGAAGACTCATTTAATAAGATTTGGGATTTGTACGATAAGCATGTTGGGAATGTCGAGTCTCTACGCAACACATGGGCAACATTGTCTGCCGACGAAAAGAGAAAGATCTTCGACTACGTAACAATCTATGTACGTGTGCGACCAGACAGGAAATACAGGAAGAACTTTGAAAACTTTTTGGCGTGTCGTACATGGGAAACAGAACCGATTAATCAAACAGACAGAAATGGAAGTAACAATCAGTACGGAAATCAATCAAATGAGAGCAGAAGGGAAACAGTCTGCCGAAACGCAACAAGGCTCATCACAAAACTCATTGGCGAAAGCAATGCCACCAGCGTTGGCGAGACTACGGAAGAAACACCCAACAATTAGCGAATTCCTTGTAGCTTATAGCCCTAATAGGCAGACTGAGATATGTCACACTCCAGAGGCTTGTTATTTCGGTGATTCTCCTACATTAGCCATGCTAAACACATGTTACGGAAGGAGGGCTGCTGAAGCTTGGTTGGTTCCTGAGATAATTGACGCTTGCCTATTCTGTGGACTTAAAGAACAGCCTGAAACCTATCAGTTGGAAAAGCTGGCGCAGATTATTGTGGTAAACTTTGGTTACCTAAGCGTAGATGAATTGCTGTTGTTCTTCTTCTACTTCTGCTCTGCCCGTTATCGTCACTTTTACAACACCTTTGACCCTTCCATCATTATTCTCAGCCTACGGGATTTCTTGTGTGACAGGAATCGGGCCTTCGAGGAAAGGGCCAGTATGGGAGCAGTATTGGTTCCTCTACTACTCGTTCCAACTATGGTGGTGGAACGACGACGAACTACTATGATCAATATGGTGGAAGTATCGGTTCGTCAACTACGCGCTCCAATTACGGTGGTGGAACTATCACAACCTATTACGATGCTTATGGAAATAACATCGGGTCAAGTTACAGTTCTGGTGACGATTGGTAATAGAGAAGGAACATCAAAGAATAATTCTTATGCCATCTACCAGTAATACTATTGCCTCACCCCACTCTCGCTCTGGCCATACTACAGGCATACTCATGAGTAAGCCTAGAAGCAGCATAGAGTATGGTTTCATTGTTCTTCTGAAGTGGTGCTACGCCTTGGTGTGAATCAGATTTCACTGATGTTGAGCTATTTTGTTTACAACATCATCAAACCTTTCACTGACTTCAGCCATCCAATCAGGAAGCATCTTCAAAGCTTGATAAACAAGAGCATCAGGCATTCTTAGGACGCAATTGATCCCAATACGGCTGTAAATGAGTTCGGATAAGAGCACCAACATCTGTAAAGGACAATTGCTTGCTGTACTTGATTCGCTTAATGAACCCTTTCCAATATAGTGAGCGATTACTATCAGTGAAGAAGTCCTCACTGAATAGTGGGTGATTCGCTTTATAATCAGTACCACGATTGGCAAATGTAGCTTTGATAGCTTCTGAAAGAGTTGCAGAATCTAATGTCTGCTTTGACAGGATCTGGTACACGTCGAAGAAGTCCTTCATACGACTGTTTCCAAGCGATAGTGAAATCATGGCCTGAAACTTCTCTGCAACAACAGTCTCCAATGAATAGGCCAAAATATTTGCACCTGGAGCGGTGGCAATCAAAGCAGGGAATGCCAAATGTTGGGGAGATGGGGTGATAACATCACCAAAGCCTATATCCATGGAGATATTCTGCTGGGCAGTGTCAAGATGCGCCAAAAGAGAAAGACGCACTCCATGATAATCCTTAGTAACGGCTATCTCACTGGTTTCTATCGTATCAACGTCAAACACTACACCATCTTCTTTACATTCAATTTGGCAGATCTCTTGGAATATCTTCTTGATGTTTGCCATGTCGTTACTGACATTCTTCGCCATGAAATCGATATCCAATGTAGGACGTGCCTGAAAGCCATCATGAGCATATAGCAAGGCACCTCCCTTCAAAATAAACTTGTCCTTATAGTCGCTGACAGAAAGTCTGTACAATAGTCGCTCTTGAAAATAGCGTGAGATAAGCAACTGCGAACTGTATTTCTCTGCCCGAGAGATATTAAGCAGACGCTCCTTTACTGACCTTCCGTAGTTTTTGATTGATTTTGCCATACTGCTATATCATATATTTTACGAGTTCGTCCATACGCTTGCCCAACCGCATGGCATTGGCGTAGGCATAAAGACGTGTAATGTCACTATCTTTTCGTGAAAGATAGTTGCGCAGAATCTCTGAAC
>JAEEGI010000920.1_pt1 | contig 77332 bp, 64 predicted proteins | sample 8958751 | NCBI WGS metagenome assembly JAEEGI01 (sample SAMN16246545, study PRJNA631951) | gut metagenome | biome: gut microbiome; feature: rumen; material: KS-attached | host: Bos | place: Iran: Karaj | collected 2018-10
TCGAATTCGGGGTGCTTGTTGTATTCTTCTTCGATGGTTTCCAGGACTTCGCGAACGGCCTGTAAGTACTCATTTTCGCCCGGATGCTTGGCTTCCAGAGCGGTCATAATTTCATTGACTTTCATTTTTTTGACTTTAGTTAAAGGTTTATTGTTGTGTTTGAAAGATTGCTTATGAATTAAAAGCGGTGCAAAGTTAAGGTTTTTATTTGAACAATTTTCAAATTGTAGAAAATAATTTCATTTTCCTTCCCTACTTACCATCATTTTGCTGTTCATCCGCTTCAGGAACCATCTTACCTCCCTCATAATTAACAACTTTCGCTATAGAGCCATCGGGATTGTAATAAATCTCTTTCCCATGCTTGAGGTTGTCGACAAACGATACCTCAAGGCATTTGTAGCCCGACTCGTCATAACCGATCTGCTTGCCAGCCCCCATTCTGTAATCGGCCTTGCTGGCCAAGGCCCCACTCGGGTAGAAGACAAACCATTGACCATCCATCATGTCATCCACAAACTGCCCTTCCTGAAATATCTGGCCGTTTTCGTACCATTTCTTCGACTCACCGTTGCGTTTGCCGCCAACATAATAGTCCTCCGCCTCCAAGTTGCCTTTAATTGAATAGGAACGGTAGATGCTGTCGCGTAGGCCATGCTTATACCAACACTCCAACTCGAGGGTGCCGTCCTGGCGGAAACGCTGATAACGCCCCTCAAGCGTGTCGTTTTTGTAGCAAGCCTTCGTCATCAACCCGCCCTGCTCCGTGTACCAAACGCTTTCTCCGTTCAGTTTGCCGTCTACATAGCGCAACTCCGACTTCAGCTTGCCGTTGTCCCAATACGACTTCTGTGTGCCGTCGTCACATGAGACCGACAGCACCGAAGCAAACAACAAAAGCAGCAAGCTCCTGACGTTCATTTCTTCTCCTTCTTGAAGGGGTCGAGGGGACGCAATTCAACTTCATCCTTGTCGTATTGATAGAGCGTCCAGGAGAGGTTCTCCTTGCCGGTTTCCTCCACCGACTTCAGGTAGTTCTTGTAGTAGAACTTATAGTTCGTATAGAGCAGTTGAGGCTCATAGCAATGCAGACAGTCGAGCATCTCGTCGCCATAGTTCATCAAAGCACCCAGGAAATAGGTGGCCACGTCATAACCTTCAAAGGCATAGTGGCGCGGCTCGGTCGCATACTTGCTTCTGAACTTGAGCACGAAGCGCTTCACCTCGTCCGACGAGTAGTCGGCAAAGCCGTTAGCAACATAGATAGCGTTCATCTTCAGCAAGTTGTCAACAAGCAGTTTTTCGTTCTTTTCCCAATTGGGGACACATACCAAAGTAATCGGGAACCTGTTGGCCGTACCGGTCAAAGAGTTCAGCAACTGGGTGGCGAAGACGTTATCGTCGCCATAAGCAATGATGAGGTTATTTCTGACCCCAGAAAGCTGTGATCTCACACTGCCCATCTGGCTGTTGGAATACCGCTTCACGGTGTTTTCAAGCACCAATTTGTTGCTCGCGCCGCTTTCAAAGTCTCCCACTGAATATACCTGTCCTTCCACGTCGAGTGTCGGCACCATCTGGCTTCCCATCTCCATACGCTCGCTTTCATGGCGGGCAAATTGAAGGAAGTCGTCACCATTGATGGTCACCTGGTCGTTAATGGCCATGTTCAGGTGGTGTTCAAGTTGGGTCAGGAACAATGAGTCGGCAGCCTTCTCACGGCTAACGATGAACACGTTGGATTCGGGATAGACATTCTTCACCAGATTCGACAAAGTCAGTATCAGTCCCATATTGCCAGCTCTCAGCTTCACCACGTTGGGGTTGTTCTCGATGACCGACTCACGCAAGGAGACCGGGTTGACCAATGGGATATTGTTGGCCTTGGCATACTCCTCGACCACCTCAAAGGCATTGCCGAAGAAGGGACCAACAATCAGATCAAGGTCCTTACCCTCAATCTGCGAGACTGCGTTTTCAGCTGACACAGGATTGTCGATGACATCAATCACCGTCAAATCAAGTTTCAAGCCAGTCTTTTCCTTCATTGCGTCGACAGCCATCATAAAGCCTTCATAAAACTGAAGGAACGACAGGGAACGCGACTTCTGGCTCTTTGCCGCCTTCTCCTTAGGCACATCGAGGCTACCAATGCCTGAAAGATAAAGAGGCACCATCAAGGCCACCTTATAGCAACGCTGTGCATTCTCAGCCCTCGCGACGCACACTGGGGCATCCTCCATGTCATCCAAGGAAATCACAGGCTTTATCTCCGGTTCAGGCTCGGGTTCAGGCGTGTCGACCGCTTCGACGATCTCCTCTTGCTGATCAGACATCCAATAGAAATCCGTGATGGGTTCAATCGGGATCAGCACCACCTGGTTCATGAAGACATGTGAACCTACCGACACATTCTTCTCCCTAAAGGCTGCTTCATCCACCTTCCAACGCTTCAACAACGAGGTCACGCGTTCGTTCAACTCACAATAATGCAGGATATAGTCGTTTTCGTTGGCCACATTAGGGATGATCACCGAGGTACCAGGCGCAGGCGTATTGCTCAACCCTGGGTTGAAGAACTTAAACTCTGATATGTCGATGCCAAACTCCTTGGCGATGTCGTAAAGGTCCTCGCCTTGGCGCACCACACGGGCATAGCCCCCTTCAGCTCTTTTCTGTGCCGTCACCTGCCGGGGGTTGGGCTCCACCACAACCGTCTTAGGCTCCGCTTGAGGCACAACGACAGGTTCGGGTTCAACCTTTGGTTCCACTTTTGGCTCAACCTTGGGCTCAACCATAGGTTCGACCTTGGGCTCTACTTTAGGTTCGACCTTAGGCTCCACTTTTGGTTCAACCTTTGGTTCCTCTTGGGGCTTCTCAACTTTGGTCTCAGCCATAGGACGCACAGGAATACCCAACACATGGCCAGCCTTCAAGCCATCTTTCACCTCTGGGTTCAGTTTTTCAATCTCCTCAACAGTAACATTATATGCCACGGAGATGCTGTATAGCGTTTGGCCTTGCGTCACATGGTGCATGTAATACTCCTTGCTACCAATCCTGGTGGTTTCAGTGGATCGCTTCACTTCAACCTGCGCAAACGCAGCAGGGCTGATGAACAGCAGTCCAAAGAACAGGAGCGCCAAACTAAAGACTCTATTTTTCATAATAATCAATTATTCAGATTAAGCACTATCATTCCCACTCAATGGTCGCTGGCGGCTTCGAAGAGATGTCGTAGCACACGCGGTTGACGCCTTTCACCTTATTAATAATATCATTCGATACCTTGGCCATAAACTCGTATGGCAGATGCACCCAGTCGGCAGTCATGCCATCGGTGGAGATTACCGCACGAAGGGCGATGGTGTATTCGTAGCTACGTTCGTCGCCCATCACGCCGACCGATTTCACGGGCAGCAGAATGGTACCCGCCTGCCATATGCTGTCGTACAGGTTGTCGGCCATCTCATTGGGATAGGAGGCACTCGGCAGCTCACAAGGCCAGTTGCGCAGGCCTTTGATGAAAATGTCGTCGGCCTCGCGAAGGATGTGCAGCTTCTCTTCGGTGACCTCACCCAAGATACGAATGCCAAGACTCGGTCCCGGGAAAGGATGACGGCCGATGAGCTCACGCTTGATGCCCAAGGCACGGCCCACACGACGCACCTCATCCTTGAACAAGGAACGCAAAGGCTCCACAATCTTCAGGTTCATCTTCTCTGGAAGACCGCCCACATTATGGTGCGACTTGATTTTGCAGCTCGGTCCGTTGACGCTCACGCTCTCGATGACATCGGGATAGATGGTACCCTGGGCCAGCCAACGGGCACCTTCGATCTTCTGTGCTTCGGCATCAAACACGTCGATGAACGTCGAGCCGATGGCCTTACGCTTGGCCTCGGGGTCGGTGACGCCCTTCAGTTTCTCAAGGAAAAGATGTCCGGAATGGACGCCAATCACGTTGAGGCCCATCTCCTTATATGAGTCGAGCACATCCTCAAACTCGTTCTTGCGCAGCAATCCGTTATCCACAAAAATGCAGGTGAGGTTCTTCCCTATCGCCTTGTTGAGCAGCACAGCGGCCACGGTGCTGTCGACACCGCCCGAGAGGCCGAGGATGACCTTGTCATCACCCAACTTTTGCTTCAGGCTCGCCACCGTATTGTCGATGAAGGAATCCGGGGTCCAGTCGCCTTTGCAGCCACAGATGCCCAACGCGAAATTGGCCAACATTTGTGGGCCTTCCTTGGTGTGGAACACCTCGGGGTGGAACTGCACGGCATACGTCGTCTCGCCATCGATTTTGTAGGCGGCGTTCTCCACGTCGTCAGTCGAAGCGATAATACGCGCACCTTGGGGCAGTTTGGCGATGGTATCGCCATGGCTCATCCACACCTGGCTGGTCTTACTCACCCCTTTGAACAGAGGGCAGGCCTCGTCGACCACCGTCAGCATGGCGCGGCCATATTCGCGGGCGATGGAGCCGTTGACCTCGCCACCGAAATGCTGCGAGATAAACTGGGCACCATAGCAGATGCCTAATAACGGTAGTTTGCCTTTGATATTCGACAAGTCGGCAATAGGCGCCTTCTCATCGCGCACCGAGAACGGGCTGCCACTGAGGATCACGCCTTTGACATTAGGGCCGATGGCGGGAATCTTATTATAAGGATGGATTTCGCAATAGACGTTCAGTTCGCGGAGGCGGCGACCTATGAGTTGGGTCACCTGCGAGCCGAAGTCGAGAATGAGAATCATTTCTTGCATAAACGAAAATTTTGGCAAAAATAAGCTTTTTTCATGGACAAAATCCGTATTTTTGCAGAAAAGAATAAAAAACGAAGCCATGACAGCGCTTTTACTTGCCTTATCTATACTTCCCGTCATCCTTTTGATGATCTTCATCTATCGTGCAGACAAATACGAGAGAGAGCCTATCAAGACCCTGGCCAAAGCCTTTATCGGCGGCATGATCGCCATCCCCTTGGACATCCTATTGGTCACGCTAATCAACCATGTCGTTTATTCCAACACCGTCTTTCACACCGCATTCCTGAACGCGGGTCTGCCCGAAGAGCTTTCTAAGTTCATCATCTTCATGGTTTTCATCTGGCGCGACAAGAACTTCAACGAATACATGGACGGCATCGTCTATGCCACTTTCATCGGTCTCGGCTTCGCCTGCGTGGAGAACGTCATGTATGTCTTCAACGCCTCAGCCGAGTCGTTTCAAACCGGTATCGCCACCAGCGTCGTTAGGGCCCTGCTCTCTGTTCCTGGCCACTTCCTCTTCGGCGTGTTGATGGGTTACTTCCTCTCCATGGCCAAATTCAAGAAAGGCAAGACCCTGCCCTATCTCCTCCTCGCCTTGTTGACGGCTGCCGCAGGTCACGGCTTGTTCGACTGGCTGCTGATGGTCAGCGACGCCCTCGGTCCTGGCATCGGCACCGTCATCTACCTTGCCTTCCTCTGGGGCGACATCAAGCTATGGAAAATCGGCATCAAATACATACGCCAACAACAGGAAAACTCACGGCTACAAGCTGAGAAAGATGACTTTGGCGACGGCCCCGACATCGGGCTCCCCAACCTCAACTACGACCCGGAATACAAGCAAATCGACTGGAACGCAGGCGATAGACAATAATTTCCTATCTTTGCAGCAAATTAAAACACATCATTATGGCACTTAATTGCGGAATCATCGGCCTTTCAAGCGTTGGAAAGACTACCATATTCAACTGTATATCAAACACCAAGGCAGAAATCGGTTTTGCCTCTAAATCCAACATCGGCATGTGCGAGGTGGTGGATGATCGCCTCAAGCTCATCGACAACATCTCCCACTCTAAGCGTATCGTGCCCGCCACGGTCGAAATTGTCGACCTACCCGGACTGAGCAAAGGCGGCCAAGGCGTGGGCAACAAGCTCCTCGCCGAGGTGCAGACCATGGATGCCCTCATCCACGTGCTGCGCTGCTTCGACGACCCTAACATCCCCCACAGCGAAGGCAGCATCGACCCTGTGCGTGACATGGAACTCGTCGACCTCGAGCTTCAGGTGCGTGACTTGGATCTGGTCACCCGTAAGCTGGAACGCGTGCAGAAACTGCTGAAGAACGGAGAGAAGGACAACAAGAAGGCCTTCGATGTGCTGAGCGTCTACAAGGAAACACTGGAGAACTTCGGCAATGCCCGCGACGCCAAGGTAGCCGAGGAAGACAAGAAGTTCGTTCAGGACATCCAACTCTTGACCGCCAAACCTATCATCTATGTATGCAACGTAGACGATGCTTCGGCAACCACTGGCAACAAATACTCCGATGCTGTAAAGACAGCTTTGAAGGAGGGCCAGGAGATGCTGGTCATCGCTGGCAAGCTGGAGGCCGAAATCGCTGAACTCGATGCCGACGACCGCGCCCTCTTCATGGAAGATGCTGGCCTAACCGAGCCTGGCGTGAACAAGCTGGTACGCACTGCCTACCACACCTTGAACCTGCACTCGTTCTTCACTACGGGTCCCGATGAGACGCGTGCTTGGACCATCCATGTGGGCGACACGGCTCCCATTGCCGCTGGTGCCATCCACAGCGACCTGCAACGCGGCTTCATCCGTGCCGAGGTAATGAGCACGGAGGACTTCCTGCAGTATGGCTCGGAGGCCGCCGTCAAGGAAGCGGGCAAGTTCCGCGTAGAAGGCAAGACCTATGTCGTGCAAGACGGGGACATCCTCAATATCAGATTCAACGTGTGATGGAACAAGTCATCCTTGTCGACGAACAAGACCAACCCATCGGATTGATGGAGAAGCAGGCTGCTCATATTGAGCCGCATTTGCATCGTGCTTTCTCTATCTTCTTGTTTAATTCGAAAGGCGAACTGCTGATGCAGCAGCGGGCCTTGTCGAAATACCACTCCCCTGGCCTGTGGACCAACACCTGTTGCAGCCATCCCCGCTCTGGCGAGACCTTGGAAGAGGCCACTTCGCGCAGGCTTATGGAAGAGATGGGCATGACCTGCCCCATGCACGAGGTCTATACCTTTATATATAAGGCTCCTGTCGGACAAGGGCTCACCGAACATGAGTTCGACCATGTGTTTATCGGACAAAGCGATGCCATTCCCAACATCAACACCGATGAGGTAGCCTCGTGGAAATACATGCGTTTGGACGACTTGAAAAAAGACCTTGAATTATACCCCGAGTTGTACACCGAGTGGTTCAAGATCACTTTTGAGGAGATGACACGGCACGCCAATGTTTTCAAGAAAAAAGCAGAATAAAAAGGCTCCCTTCTGGAGGATATTTTTCCAAAATCAAATAGTAAATATATTTACTATAAGTATTTTTACTATTTTTGCCGCGTAAAAATGAATTGAAAACGTTTTAAATTATCTATTTATGAAACACAACTTTCGCATTTTGATCGGAGTGCTGGCCATTGCCCTTCCGATGAGTATCAACGCTCAAGTGAAACCTGTCAAGCCTAACCAAGAGCCCAAGCAGGCTAAAGTTGAAAAAGTTGATAAAGAAAAACTCGAAAAAGAAAAACTCGAAAAACAAGAAAGACGTGAAAAGCAAAAAGGCGGATTGGAGATGCCTAGAATTTCCGGTTTCGTGCAAGGCATGTATCAAGCCAACCTTAGCGACGAAGGCGAGCTCAAGGACAACACCTTGAGAATGCGCCGTGTGCGTCTGTCTGTCGACGGCAACCTCTCGAAGACCGTGAGCTACAAGATTCAAGGCGACTTTACCCGCAGTCCCATGCTGGTTGACGCTTTCATCAAGTACAAACCCTGCAGAGAGTTTGCCATCCAACTCGGTCAATTCAAGACCCCGTTCACGATTGAAAGCCCCATCAACCCTGTCAACCTCGAGATCTTCGACTATGGCGAGGCTGTCCAACAGCTGGGTGGCTATAAAGACGTTTGTGGTGTCGGTGCCCTCGGCCGCGACCTTGGTTTGATGGCTACCGGTAGCCTCTTCCCCGTGGAAGGCGAAGAAGGTTACAAGTACAGCATCGTTGACTACTCCATCGGCGTGTTCAATGGAAACGGTGCCAACAACCTCGACAACAACAACAGCAAGGACCTTGTAGGTCGCCTCGATGTGCATCCCGGCCTGAAAGAAATCACCTTGAGTGGCTCTTACTACTATGGCAAGTACACCAAAGACGAAAACATCGACTGCACTCGCAACCGTTGGGCTGCTGGCGCTCAATACAATGACGGCAAGTTCTTGCTCCGCGGCGAATACATCGGTGGCAAGACGGGCATTTCGGACGTGACCACCGCCAACCCATATTACAACAGCAACGGTTACTATGGCGTGGTTGGCTACAACTTCCAAGCTGGCGAACAAAAGATTATGCCTGTGCTGCGTTATGAGCACTTCACTAAGGACGCTAGCATCGTTAATGGTGGCACCAACTGGTACACTGCCGGCATCAACTACTGGCCTCTGAAGTCGGTCAACTGCAAACTCGACTACTCACTGATCCAAAAGGAAGCCGGCGGCAATTCACACCGCGTGGTTGCCATGGTGAGCTATAAGTTTTAATTGAGAATTCAGAATTTATAATTGAGAATTATGGCAAACAACAATGTATCCAACCTTTGGAAAAAGGAAGACTGGCTGGCCGTGTGGATCGGCTTCATCGTCATCGCCGTGGCCTGCATCGCCGTGCTGACCGGTTCGTTTGATTTCTCCGCCGCCAAATTTGGTACTTGGCACTGGTGGGAAAACGTCGAGGAAAAGAAATCCTTGGCAGCCCAATTCAACGGTGAGTTCTGGATCAAACTGCTCCGCACCTTCTTGGTGACGGCCATTCTGTTTGGCATCGGCATCAAGTTGCAAGGCGAGAAAATCGGCAAGTTCATCCCCGCCTTCATCGTGCTGTTCATCATCTGCATCGTGGTGAGAATGATCAGTGCCGAATACACCCTGAAGATGTACCTCGAATGGGCTTTCTGGGCTCTGCTCATCGGTCTGCTCATCTCCAATACCGTCGGTACGCCCGAATGGCTGAAACCCGCCATCCGTACTGAGTTCTACATCAAGACGGGTCTGGTCATCATGGGCTTCTCCGTGCTGTTTTCCAACATCGCCAAGTTCGGTCTCTATGGTCTCGGCATCGCATGGATCGTGACTCCTATCGTCATCATCTTCATGTGGTGGCTTGGCACCAAGGTGCTGAAGATCGACAACAAACCGTTGGTCATCACATTGGCTTCGGCCACTTCGGTGTGCGGTACCAGTGCCGCCATCGCTACAGGTGCTGCCGCCAAGGCCAAGAAGGAAGACCTCTCGTTGGCCATCAGCATCTCCATCATCTTCACCATCCTCATGATGGTGTTCGAGCCCATGATCATCCGCGCTTGCGGCATGAACCAACTCATGGGTGGCGCCCTCATCGGCGGTACCGTCGACTCAACGGGTGCTGTGGTGCTGGCCGGTAACGCCCTCGGCGAAGAAGCCGAGCAAGCTGCTGTGCTCGTGAAGTCCATCCAGAACATCCTCATCGGTTTCATCGCCTTCTTCGTGGCCATCTTCTTCGCCACCAAGGTCGACAAAGACCCGAACCAGAAAGTCGGTGCCGGCGAGATCTGGAACCGTTTCCCGAAGTTCATCATCGGTTTCTTCGTGGCCTCGTTGGTCGCTTCCTTCATCGTCAAGCCTCTGGGTGGCGACGTGAAGGCCATCAACGGCGTCCTCGACCAATACAAGAACTGGGCCTTCGTGCTGGCTTTCACCAGCATCGGCCTCGACACCAACTTCAAGAGCCTCTTCAAGCAGATGCAAGGCGGCAAGGTGCTCTGGCTCTACATCATCGGCCAGTTGTTCAACATCGCCCTCACGCTGTTTGCCGTGTGGTTCCTGCTCTCAGGCGTGGTGTTTGACGTTCCTGTCCTCGACATGTTCAAGTGATGAACAAAAACCACATCATATTCAAAGTGATTACCATCCTCGTGGTGGTAATCACTTTGTTTTTGGCTGGCTGGATCATGGCCAACAAGCTCGGCCTCGTCAGCGGCTACGACTTCGGCGCAGGGTCATACTATTACGCCGATATCCCCACTGAGCAATACCAGCAAATCGACAAGGAAGGCGCCTACCAAACCTCCGTACCCAAATGGATCTTCTACGTCCTCTTCTTCGCCTGGGGCTGGCTGATGTGGCGGCTGTGGGTGTGGGTAGAGACACGAGGAAAGAAATAGGCCACAATCTTCGTAATTCCATTTTTTCTTTGTAACTTTGCCACAATAGAAAACAATGGAATTTCATGCAAACCCCTGATATTCAAAACATATTAGCAGAACTGACGCGTTCCATCGGTGAAATGCCTAAGGATATTCTGCCCATCGCGGAATCAGGCTCAGCGAGGAAGTACTTCCGTGTCATCACCTACAACAAGAGCCTTATCGGCACCTATAGCAATAATGTCGAAGAAAACGAGGCTTTCCTCACTTTCAGCAAGCATTTCCATGACTTGGGGCTGAATGTGCCGGAGGTTTTTGCCGTGAACGAAGAAAAAACTTGCTATTTGCAAAGCGATTTTGGGGATGACAATTTGTTTACGCATGTGCAGAAGGCTTTGATAGCAAATGGCGGCCCTTCGACAGGCTCAGGGACCTTAGCTTCATATAGCGAAAACGTCATCGAACTTTACAAAAAAGCGCTGAGCCATCTAGTGAAACTGCAAGTGTTAGGCCACAAAGGCCTGGACTACAGCAAGGCCTACCCTACCGAGCGCTTCGACCGACAGGCCATCATCGACGACCTCAACTATTTTAAATACTATTTCGTGAAGCCGCATGAGGAGATTGACTTCAATGAGACGCGCTTGGGCAAGGACTTCGAAGCCTTCGCCGACTTCGTCAGCCAAGCACCTTGCGACTTCTTCATGTACCGCGACTTCCAGTCGCGCAACATCATGGTAAAGGATGGAGATCTATACTTCATCGACTTCCAAGGCGGGAGAAAAGGCCCGTTAAACTACGATGTGGTCTCGCTGCTTTACCAAGTGAAGGCGCAAATCCCGCAAGCCATCCGTGATGAATTAGTCGATTACTACAAGGCCGAGCTGTCGCAATACATGAACCCAGAAACCGTCAAATTCGACACTTACCAACCCTATTTTGTCTACCTGCGACTGATGCAGGTGTTGGGTGCCTATGGTTTCAGAGGCCTCATACAAAAGAAGTCGCACTTCATCGAGAGCATCCCATACGCACTGCGTGAAATCGAGGCACTTTCGAAAGCAACACCTTTAACCGCCTATCCTGAGTTGCAAAGTGTCATCAGCCAACTGAGCAAGTTAGACGCCAAATATGCTACCCTTGTCACTCCACCTGCGGGCAAGCTGACCGTAACTATCAATAGCTTCTCATTCAAGAAGGGTTACCCTGCCGACTTCAGCGGCAACGGCGGCGGCTTTGTGTTTGACTGTCGTGCCTTGCCCAATCCGGGTCGCGAACCTGAGTTCAAGACCAAGACCGGCCGCGACTGGGAGGTCATCGACTACCTCATGGCCAAGCCACCCGTCCATGTCTTCCTCGACCATGTGAAAGGCATCGTCGGACAGAGTGTCGACAACTACCTTGAGCGCCATTTCAGCAACCTGATGGTCTCGTTCGGCTGCACGGGCGGACAGCACCGCTCCGTCTTCTTCGCACAGACCATCTACGAATGGCTTAAGGCGACCTATCCCGACATCCACCTGAAATTGAACCACATCGAACGAAAAATCACGGAGGAGCATAACGCATGAAGCACGACACCACCGCCATGATATTGGCCGCCGGCTTGGGCACCCGCCTCAAAGCCTTGACGCAAGACAAGCCCAAAGCCTTGGTACCCCTCAACGGCAAGCCTTTGTTGCAGCATTGCATCGAGAACCTCATCGCCAATGGCTTCCATCATATCGTCATCAATGTGCATCATTTTGGCGAACAAATCATTGACTTTGTGGAGCAAAACAAGTTTGACGCCAACATCGAAATTTCTGATGAGCGCGACCTGCTGATGGACACAGGCGGCGGCATCGTCAAGGCCACTCCCTTGTTCAAGGACTCAAAAGCCGTTTTGGTGCATAATGTCGACATCATCAGCGACGTGAACCTTCGCGAAATGAGCCAACAATTTCTTGATTCTAAGGACGACGCTTGGCTGCTGACGCAAGATAGGGAGACGAATAGGAAGTTGTTGTTTGATGACGAGAGCCTGCTTGTTGGGTGGATGAATAAAGCGGAAGAGAGGTTTAAATGGGTCAATGATTCTCAGCCGGCCCTTCGACAGGCTCAGGGACCTCAACCCTACTGCAAAGAAATGGCTTTCAGCGGGCTGCATTTCTTCCGTAGCGACCTGTTTGCAGGTTTTGAAGAAAAGCCCCAGAGCGTCATTGATCTTTACCTCAATTTGGCCAAAAACAATCGCATTATCTCCAAACCTATCCAGCCCGATTATTGGTTCGATTTGGGCAAACCCGAACAACTGCAAGCCGCAGAGGCCTATCTAAACACACTTTGACATGAGCCACGACACCTTCATCTCCAGACTGGCGAAACACATACAAAACCGCTATGACCTTCAAAAGCAAGAGGTCACCATTATCTTCCCCAACAAAAGGGCGGCTTTCTATCTGCGTAATGCTTTCAAAGAAAGTTGCAGCCAAACCATTTGGCTCCCTCAGATCATTTCCATCGAAGAGGCAGTCACCCAATGGAGTGGCATCGCTCTCACCGACAACATCGACCTGCTCTTCGAACTCATCGACATCGACGCGCAGTTGCATAAGAAACAAGACAGCGACATCAGTGTGTTTGGGAGTCAGGCAGCACAAATGGCCAAGGACTTTGACGAGATCGACCAGTACGGTATCGACGCCAAGTCGCTGTTCAGCTATGTCTTGGAGAACAAAAAGCTTGGTTTATGGGACTTTGACACGTTGAAAAGCAAAGAGAAAGAGCAGAAATACCTGCAATTCTTCCACGCTCTTTATGATTATTACCTTGGTCTGCACAGCAGGCTGGCCGAACAAAAGAGAGGCTATTACGGCATGATCACCCGATACTTGTCCGAACTCCCTGAGGCCGAGCTCCTAGACAAGGTCGGAAATCAAAGCATCATCTTCGCTGGCTTCAACGCGCTGACCACTACCGAAGAGCGCATCGTCGACACCTTGGTGAAAAACGGCAAGGCCGAAATCCATTTCGACTATGATAGTTATTATGTGGACGACATCAACAATAGGGCCGGCCTCTTTGCAAGGAAATACCAACAGCGCCATCCCCAATGGCTGAAAAACGGCATCTCCCGCTCCCTTACCACCGAGAAAAAGGTGATACACCTCATCAAAGTCGGCGGCAACGCCCTGCAAGCCAAGGCCCTGCAAGCGAAACTGGAAGAGAGCGACTGCCACGATGCCGTCGTAGTCCTTGCCGACGAAAAGCTGCTCATCCCTGTCCTCAACGCCATCCCCGACACCGACACCTACAAGGACCTTAAAGTCTCGATGGGCTACCCCATCAACAAGACGCCGCTCAACCACCTGGTCAGCTACTTTTTCATGCTACAGCGCCGAAAGCCCATCAGCAGAGAAATCAACGGGAGCAACGGCAACCATATTGCAAAAGGTTGGTACATCTGGCTGGTGCTTCGTCTCATGGAGTTGGAAATCATCAACATCGTCTTCCCCAAACAAGAGATTGCCGCATTCAACGAATGGAAAAACGAAGTCCTCAAACAAGGAAAGTTCGTTTTTGAAGACGCCGATATCGAGTCGATCCATGCCCCTCATCTTCAAGCCTTCCTGAGGGCCATATTGTCAGAGCCAAGCACGTCGCCTTTGCTCACGCTTCAAACCTTGGAGCATACACTCTCGATACTCTCAAACGTCGTCAACGGCAAAGAAGACAAAGAAAGCTATTATTTTCTCCTCAACCAAATCAGCGAGATTGGGAAAACCATCAGCCGTCTCTCGCAGATTGTCAAAGACAACGAGAATTACATCACTGAGACACGAAACCTCGAGGTCCTCTATCGCCTGCTGAGCTCAAACGCTACCGTCAAACTGAACAGCAGCAGCATTGAGGGCCTTCAGATTATGGGTATGCTTGAGACCCGTAACATCGACATCAAACGATTGCACGTGCTCAGCGTCAACGAAAGCATCTTGCCTCCAGAGAAGCCTCGAGGCAGCTTCATCCCTCAATTCATCAGGCATCATTATGGCATGCCCGGCTATGAGGAGGCTCAAGCCGTTACGGCCTATCACTTCTACCGTCTTCTGCAGAATGGAGAGGACATCAACCTTTACTACAACAACCTCAGCGATGCTTCAGAGGGCGAAGCCAGTCGTTACATCCTTCAAATCAGGTATGAACTCTCCAAACACGACAACATCAGCATTCAGGAGGAGACGTTTGGCTGCCAAACCAACATCACTTACAAAAAGATGCCCTTGAATGCCAATAAAGCGAACGCTTCCGAAAGGCTCCACCGGCTAATCGAAAGCGAAAAAAACGGCATCTCACCCTCTTCCCTTTCGACGTATATCAACTGCCCTTTGAAATACTACCTGAAATACGTTGCCCAGATCAAAGACAACAGCGTCAAGGAAGAAATCGGGGAAAACATCAAGGGCACCATCATCCACGACACGTTGAAATTCCTTTTCGCCCCTTACCTGCCCAATAATGGCGAAATGCCAATCATCGACAAAAACTGCTTTGATCAAATCATCGAGCCCAAATGGAAAGCTTGTCTCGCCCAATCCCTTGCCCATAATATGCCCGGTGGCCTCTCTGATGTGGGATTCAACTACCTAAAACATATCAACATCAAGCAGCAGCTGAAGAACTACATGAAATACACCTCCAAGCAATTGGAGTCCAACAGCCTAATCATTCTTAAAACCGAAGAGACCCTCAAGACCAGCATCCCCACCGAGCAAGGCACATGGGTCATTTCGGGTCAGGCCGACCGCATCGACAAATGGGGCAACGTGTTCCGCGTCATCGACTACAAGACGGGCAAGGTCGAAATCAAAGACGTGAAGCTACCCGTAAAAAAAATCGACGAAAACGCTTTGGATTACCTGAAGAGAATCCCCGAGAAGGCGCTGCAGCTACTGCTGTACAAATACCTCTACTTGAAAGAGAACCAAGACATTACCCCCGACCAAGTGACGGCCGCCATACATGGGTTGATGCACACCACCAATATTGAATACAGTCTCACCAAAACCCCGCCTTCAAAGTCGGCCACTGGCATCGACGCTGCTTTTCTCGACGACAGCACCTTCATCGACGACATGGAGTGTATGCTGAAAGACGTGATAGCGGAGATTATAGACCCTGACAAGCCTTTTGTACAGTCAGAAAGCGATCAACGATGCGACTTTTGTGAGTTCAACAAGATTTGCGAGAGAGGCAAAAAGAAAAAATGAGTTTCCTCAGCAAAGCACAATGTCAGTCAGCATTGACTTTCCGATGACGTTATTCAAATTGTTCAACAGCAACGACTTGGAATAACCCAATTCGCTGCGAAGCGCGTCAGAGTCGACCCGCACAAAAAGCACATTATTTTTGATGGACAGATCGATGGTGTGTGATGCAATGAACGGCCCCACCACTTGCGGCCAGCATTGTATGGCACGTTGCTCGTCAAAGTAACTCGAGCCCTTGTGAAGTTCGAAAAACTCGCGGATGAGGTCGCCTAACGGCTTGACGTCATAGTAAGCCATCGCCACCTCCTATCTCTTGCACGTGACCCTTTTCCACCTCAAAAATCTTATGGTCAATTTGGGTGTCTTCAAACAAGCGTTCCACCCTTTGCTGCTGGGTGTCGGTGATAAACACCTGACCGAAATGTTCGTCACCCACCAAGCGGACGAGTTTCATCACCCGCTGGTCATCCAACTTGTCGAAGATATCATCCAGCAAGAGGATGGGCTTATAGCCGATCTTCTGGTAGTTGAACTCGAACTGCGCAAGGCGGATGGAGACCACAAACGACTTCTGCTGTCCCTGTGAGCCAAACTTCTTGAGCGGATGGCCGTCTAGGGCAAACTCCAGGTCGTCCTTGTGGATGCCCACATTGGTATAGCCCGAATAGCAATCCTGTTGCAGGCTCTCATCCAACAACGCATTAAGAGGCTTCTCATCGAGACGCGACTGGTAAATCACATTCACCTTCTCGGTGCCGCCTGAGACGATCTCATAATAATGCTGGAATATAGGCAGGAATTCCTCCAAAAAACGGTGGCGTTTGGCATGGATATCATCGGCATGCTGAGCCATCTGGTCTTCCCAGAGACGGAGTAAATCGCGTTCAAAGTGGCGGCTTTCGGCAAACTGCTTCAGCTGCATATTACGCTGCAACAAGGCGCGGTTGTATTTCAACAAGGCATTGAGATAGAGCGGATCGAACTGCGATATCACGCCGTCGATGAACTTACGTCGCAAGTCGCTGCCCTCGTTGATGAGGTCGCGGTCGTAAGGCGAAATCATCACCAAAGGGAATTTGCCTATATGGTCGGAGAGTCTGTCGTATTCTTTTTTGTTGAAACGGAACGATTTCTTCTGTTCGCGCTTCTGCACACACGACACCATCTCGTCGTCTTTGCCGTCATGCGAATACAGGCCATGGATGGCGAAGAAATCCTGTTCATGGCGTATGTTCTGCTTGTCGGTTGCCCCGAAAAAGCTCTTACAGAAAGAAAGATAATAGATGGCATCGAGGATATTGGTCTTCCCTGCCCCATTGAGTCCCACGAAACAATTGACGTTCTCTGAAAACTGCAGGTCGGCCGACTCACAGTTCTTGAAATTCGTCAGTTTGAGTTCGCGGAGGTACATGTCAGAACTTGCTCAGGTCCATGCGGATGGTCAGGAAGTTGGGCGAGCCCACGATATTGTTTCTCGAACGGGCATAGTCGATTTGGAAAGCCTTGATCTTCACGCCAAAGCCGGCAGAGAAGCCCACCAAAGTACGGGCGGTAGGCACATCCATGTCATGATGGATACCGTAGTTATACGAAGCCCTCAGCACGAGGTTCTTGCCCAGCTCCAACTCGCCGCCCAGCAGAAGATGGCATCCGAGGTTGGTGACAAACTGCCGAGCCTTGCTAGGTTCGGTGTATTCGCCCGTGACGGGGTCATAATAGCCTTCAAGATCCAAGGGATCCTTGTAGGTCACCTTCCAGCGTTGGATGTCATGATAGCCCATGATGATGGTCAGCGGCAGGTGGTCGAGACGTTTAGAGGCCATGAAATCAACGGAGTATGGCAGCCATTTGTCGAGTGTGTTCAGTTCGACAGAGAACAGCTGACGTCCGATGTTACGTGCAGCGAGGGTGAAAGCCCAGTTATGGTAGGACCAATAGGTGGCAGCCACATCGACGCCCAAAGCACCGGCACGACCGCTCTCGTATTGGACACCGGCATACTTCAGGTTGGCACCGATGCTCCATTTGTCGGTCAGCTCACGGCCCCAGCCAAGGGTGACGGCATAGTCGGACACGTTGAAGGTGCCACCGTCGACATAACCGCTCTCCGAGGCGTACTCCATATTGCCATAGTTGTAATACTGCACCGATGCGGCGAAGCTACCCACCTTGTCGAAGGTATGGCTGTATTGCGCCGTGGCGAAGTTGGTCCCGACATTGAAGTCACCGACATAAGAGAGCGTCAGTTGGTTGTTCATCTCGGGTGAAATGGCCGAAGGGTTGAACACGGCAGTCTGCAAGTCGCCGTCGTGCACAGGCAGCGGCAGGCCGCCCAATGCCACCACACGGGCCGAATTGGCATCCGTCAAGGCACGGTAAGTGCCGTTGGTCACTTGCGCCTGAGTGCTCAAGGTGAATACGGAAAGGATGCAGACGCCTATGATGTAGAGATATCGTTTCATAATGAGTTGTTTCGATGATAACGGAATAACCTATCGTATTATTGCATTAAAGCCTCTTCTTTTATTTGTCAATCAGGCCGATACCCGTCTTGACGAGTTTACCGTTCGCCTTCAGTTCGGTGGCTATCTTGTCGAGCATGCCGTTGATGAACCTGCGGCTATCGGGCGTGCTGTAGAACTTCGAGATCTCGATGTATTCGTTGATGGTCACCTTCACGGGGATGGAATGGAATTCGACGAACTCGGTCACCGCCATGTAGATAAGGATCTTATCCATCAAAGCCAAGCGATCGTAATCCCAATTGGAGATGTTGTCCTTGACCAGTTCCATATACTCATCGGCATGGAGGATGGTCTTCTCAAACAGTTTGACCACAAACTCCTTGTCTTCGGCCTCGTCCTTGAACATCGGAGGCAGCACACTATCGGCATTGAAGTCGGCAGGCAACTCGCTGATGTATTTCCAAAGCAGATAGATGGCCAACTGATAGTCGCTGTTGAACGAAAGATCGCGGTCGGAATAATAGTCGTATAGCAAGCCATTCTCCGCCATATAAGTGTCGATGATTGTCACCAAGAAGCGTTTGTCGTCACTGAAACTATCTTTCCCATTGGTCATATACTCCTGGTACTCCGGCGTTTCGGTCAGCTTGGTAAACATATTGCGGATAAAATCCTCACGGGAGTCGGCCCAGTTGATCTTATATTGTTCCTCAAGTTTCATCAGATGCTTGTTGTCATCCAAGGCCTTGAGGATCCTATTGTTGACGAACTTCATATTGGGGTTCAGGTCCTCTTCCGTGGGGAAATGCTTATGCTTGTTCTCTTCGATACGACGTTCGGCAAACTGCTTCAGCTCCACCCAGAAGGAAAGCTGGTAGACAAACAACTTATAGAGGTCATCGACCCCTTCAAGCAGCTGTCGTTCAGCTTGAGGCAGGTTGGCACTTTCGGACTGATGATAGGCGTAAATAGATTGCAACGCCTTGACTCTCAGAAATCTTCTATTCAACATCTCGATTATTCTATATAGAAAAACAATTTGCAAAGATAAAACAAAATCCTGTGCAAATACAACAAAAATGGACTATTTTTGCGGCATCAACGACAATCGCCATGACAAAAGTTTTGAAACACATCGTGATGTGGAAATTCCTCGACGAGGCTGAAGGACGCACTCGCCAAGAAAACGCGCAATGGATGAAGGAACACTTAGAGGCCTTGGTAGGACAGATCCCTGAGCTGCTCAGCGCAGAGGTGGGCATCAACTGCAAGGACTCGGCGGCAGCTTACGACGCCGCGCTGACAGCCACCTTCAATTCCTTTGAGGCAATGGAACGTTACAAGAACCATCCGTTGCACCAACAGATAAGCCAGTACTGCAAAAAAGTCAGAAAAGACCGGGTCGCGTGCGACTATTTCATTGATTCATAAGGCATAAAGCGTTTTCAATAGATTTTTTTCAATAAGTCACGCCATATGTAATAAAAACCCTATCTTTGCGTTTCTATCCGTCAAGAACAACTAACTCAAAATCATCAAATACTGACATCTATGAAGAAAAAATTCATCTGCCCCATCTGCGGGTATGTTCACGAAGGTGAGGAAGCCCCCGAGCGCTGCCCACAATGCAAGCAAATCGTTGAATGGAAAGTCGTCGACGAAAGCGCTGCCTTGAATTTCGTCACCGAGCACGTCCTTGGCATCGCCAAAGGCACTGGCGACGAGATGATCAAGGATCTCAACGCCCAATTCATGGGGGAGGCCACCGAGGTAGGCATGTATCTGGCCATGAGCCGCCAAGCCGACCGTGAAGGCTATCCCGAAATCGCCGAGGCCTTCAAACGCTATGCTTTTGAAGAGGCCGAGCACTGCGCCAAGTTCGCCGAACTGCTGGGCGATGTGGTGTGGGACACCAAGACCAACCTCTACAAGCGAATGATCGCCGAATGCGGCGCCTGCGAAGACAAGATGCGCATCGCCCGCGTGGCTAAGGAGCGCAACCTTGACGCCATCCACGACACCGTCCACGAGATGGCAAAAGACGAAGCCCGCCACGGCAAAGGCTTTGAAGGTCTTTACAAACGTTATTTTGAAAAATAACCCTTTAATTTGATATTACCATGATTAGCAAGAAATTAGCAAAGGCCATCAACGACCAGATCAATGCTGAGATGTGGTCGGCCTATCTCTATCTGAGCATGTCGCAAGACATCTATGCCAAAGGTTTCCATGGCATCGCCCATTGGTACAAGGTGCAGTTCCTCGAGGAACAAGCCCACGCCGCCATCATGATCAACTACCTGCACGCACAGGATGAGAAAGTCGTCCTGGCCCCTATCGCCAAGGTGCAGACCAGCTGGAAGAGCGTCCTGGCCACCTTCGAAGACACCCTCGCCCACGAGAAGAAAGTGACCGCCATGATCAACAACCTGTGTGACATCGCTGACGAAGACAAGGACCGCGCTGCCGCCAACTTCCTCGCCTGGTTCATCGACGAGCAGGTGGAAGAGGAAGAGAACGCCCGCGACCTCGTGCGTCAAGCCAAGATGATCGGCGACCATATCGGTGGCATGATTATGCTCGACAAGGAGCTCGGCGCCCGTGAATACCACACGCCCAGCCCGCTGAAATAATACTCAGCAAGCCTTTAACAATCAAAAAGCTCCGTTCCCTTTTGGAAACGGAGCTTTTGTTTTACTGTAGACTGAAATCAAAAACTCAACGTTAGGCCGACGCCACCTGGCACCAGACCAAAATCGAGCTCGACGGGCGAGCCATACGAAGTCACGCCCAAGTGTTCGTTATAAATCGTCGCTCCTTTTACCATCCTTCGATCTGCCAAGTAAGTAAACAGGAAACCGACACCTATTGAAGCGGCTCCACCAATCAGCACAGGAGCATTAATACCTTTACCCTTAATCAAGTCCGCAATTTCCCAGCCCAATGCAAAGCCACCTGCAAAGCTGAAGAAATAACTGGCGCCTGTGTCAAAGCTTGCCCAACGCAACTGGCGAAGTGCCTCTTTATCACTGCCCACGGAAGCTTTCATCTGGCTGACCGAATTGATGAACGTTCCATTTTGATGATAAAACTTATGACCTATCCCCGCCGCCTTTTCGATTCCAATGGCGTATTGTTCAGACTGAGCATACGAACATGAAAGGCCAACAACGAACAAGACAACTAATGAAATGAATAGTTTTTTCATATGATTGTATTTTAGTTAAGATTCCATAAAAATTCAAAATAGCTCAAAGTTCTCCTGCCTGCTTCTTGGCCCAAAACTCCTTGAAGTCAGCGTAGTTCTTCTGGAGCAGTTCGGGGGTGTTCAATCCATAAGGACATTTGGAGCGGCAAGCGTTGCAGTGCTTGCATTTCTCGATGAGTTTCATCTTCTCGGCCCATTCCTCGGTGAGGTAGACACTGTAGGGAGCACGCTTCAGGAAGAGACTCATGCGAGCGCAGTCGTTGATCTGGATGCCCACAGGGCAAGGCATGCAATAGCCACAGCCACGGCAGAAATTGCCCGACAATTCGGCACGTTCCTTCTCAATCTTACGCCATGAGGCCGAAGAAAGCTCGGGCTCATGGTCTTGATACGAAAGGAACTCATCCAACTCGCTCTCGCGCTGTATACCCCAGATAGGCAAAGCATGGTCGAACTGGTTGAGGAAGGCATAAGCCAAAGCCGAATCGGTGATGAGTCCGCCCGCCATCGCCTTCATGCAGATGAAACCCATGTTGTGCTTGAAGCAGGCATCCACAATCTTTTGGTCCTCCTCCGACGAGAGATAGGAGAACGGATACTGCAACGTATCGTAGCAGTCGCGCTCGATGGCCTCCATGGCCACGTTCTGTCGGTGGTTGCTGATGCCGATGAAACGCACCTTACCCTGACGTTTGGCCACCTTCATGGCATCATACAAACCTTGCTTGTCGCCGGGGCGCGGACAATAGTCCGGGTTGTGGAACTGATACAAATCGAGGTAATCGGTCTTCAGGTTCTTCAACGTGGTGTGCAGATCCTTCCAAAAATCCTCAAGGGTGGTGGCGGCTGTCTTCGAGGCTATCAGCACTTTGTTGCGGCGGTCGCCAAAGGCAGCGCCAATCTTCTCCTCGCTATCGGTATAGAAACGAGCCGTGTCATAAAAATTGATGCCGTTGTCATAGGCTTTATGCAGCAGGTAAACGGCTTCTTTCTCGCTGATCCTTTGGATGGGAAGCGCGCCAAAACCGTTCTTGTTCACCTTCAGGTTGGTCTTGCCTAATGTGATGGTTTTCATGGCTGACGAATTTTGCACAAAAATAGGAAAATTATTGATATACACCAAATTTTAAGCCTTCTTTTTTGCACAAGTCCTTAAAAAACCTATTTTTGCAAAAACAAAACACGATGAAAATTCTCATCCTCAACGGACCCAATCTGAACCTTTTGGGCAAGCGCGAACCCGAAATTTACGGCCATATTTCTTTCGAAGAATATCTGCCTCAGCTCCGCAACCGCTTCTCCCAACACGAGGTTTCCTATCAGCAGTCGAACCATGAAGGTGTGCTGATTGACACATTGCAAGAAGCTGACGGTCAATATGATGCCGTTGTCATCAACCCGGGAGGCTACGCCCACACTTCCATCGCTTTGGCCGACTGCATCCGTGCCATCGGCATCCCCGTGGTGGAGGTTCATATCTCCGACATTTCAAAAAGAGAGCCTTATCGCAGACATTCCTTCACTGCCGAGGCCTGCGTGAAGTGCATTACGGGATTGGGAATGGAAGGATACGCCAAGGCTATCCTCGCTTTGGAGGAACTCCTAGGGCGCAACCCTACGAAGTGAAATCGCTTTGCTTTAGTTCGCTGAACTTTTTCTTGCCTTTCAGAATATGGTCGAAGACGATGTTGCGCTGATAGATGCAACTGACCGGCTTTTGTTCCCCTGCCTTGCGTTTCTCGCGCAAATCTTTCAGCCTTTTGTAGAAGTCCCAATGTGCCTTGAAGACCATCCTAAAGTCCTTGGGGCAGCCCTCGAAGAGGAACTTGAACGCGGCCACCCAGTCGAGGAGGATGCGATAGAGTATGGTACGTCTCACACGCCGTTTGGGCAGGTTCTTCACCAGCAGCGACAGGTTGTTGCGGAAGTTCAGGTAGGTCTTACGCGGTGAGTTCTTCGGCAAGGTGCCGCCACCGATATGGTAGACCTTCGACTGCGGACAGCAATACACCTTATATCCTGCATTTTTCAGCCGCCAGCACAAGTCTATCTCCTCCATATGGGCAAAGAAGCTGTCGTCGAGGCCTCCCACCTGATGGTACAGTTCGGCGCGGACAAACATGCATGCACCCGTGGCCCAAAACACTTCCATTGGCTCGTCATACTGGTGTTCGTCGGTCTCCAGGTTTTGGAACAAACGCCCACGGCAGAAGGGATAACCATACTTGTCGATGAAACCGCCGCTGGCACCGGCATATTCAAACTGTTCCTTGTGGTAATACGATAGAATCTTGGGCTGACAGGCAGCTATTTGCGGATTGGCGTCCATCATTTCGATGACGGGCTCAATCCAATGCGGCGCCACCTCGATGTCGGAGTTGAGCAGCACATAATACTGTGCCTCCACCTGCCGCAAAGCCAAATTATAGCCCGTGGCAAAGCCCTCGTTGCTGCCGTTTTCAATCAGACGGATCTCTGGGAAACGCTCGCGCATGAAAGCCACCGAGTCGTCGGTCGAGGCATTGTCGGCCACGACGATTTCCGTCAATGTCGGATCGCAGTTGGCGATGACATTGGGCAGGAATTGCTCGAGGAACCTCTTCCCGTTGTAATTCAATATGACGACAGCTACTTTCATGCCACTTCTTTCAGATTTCTTTGGTGTTTCCAACGGCGGTGCGACCACAGCCAGTTGTCGGGATTCTCTTGTATGAAACGCTCAACACAGCGCACATATTGTTCCATGATCTGGCCGTCAGCCATCGTCTTAGGGGCATCAGTGACCAACTCATAGGTCACCTCATAAAGCCCCCTACCCCGCCGTTTCATGGCCACGAAGACCACCGCATAGTCCAGTTTCTTCGCCATGCGTTCCATGCCCGTAAACCAGCAGGTGTCCTGATGCAGAAACTCCGTCCAATAGTCGGACTCGACGCCGCGTGGCGACTGGTCGGCTATCATCAGCACGGCATTCCACCTATCACGGTGTTGCACCAGATGCTTAAAGACATCATTGGCCTCCACAGGCTCTGCGGAGATGCCTTTCATGCGCATATAGAGCATCAGCGCATCGAAGACAGGATTCGACACCTTCTTATACACAGCCACATTATGGTGGGCAGCAAACGAAGGGATCTGCTTCCCGTACCACTCCCAGTTGCCCGAATGGGGAATGGCGTAAAAGATGCTCTTCTTCTGTTCGAAAAGCCGCTCCAGCACCTCCGGATTGGTGTAGGTGATGCGTTTACCGTAGCCATCAGGACCCATACGCATCATCTTAGGCGCCTCCACAAACAAGTCACACAGGTTATGGTAGAATCGCCGTTCTATGGCCTTGATGGCCTTGTCGCTCTTCTCGGGGAAGGAGCGCAACAGGTTCTCTCTCGTCACTTGTCGACGGTAGCGGAACACGTGATATGCCAAGAAATAGCAGACATCCGACTTCAGGTAGAGTAGCCAATAGGGCTGCACCGACATGAAGTTGGCCCACAATTTCACGATGGCATATCCTAGTTTTTTCATGCTTATCTCGGGTCGTTGTAAAGGTCGCCGGCATGCGAGCCCCAACCCTTCTCGTATTCGGTCTGGTCGACACCTTGGTCGTAGCCTTGGCCATAGATACGCGAATAGACCTCAAGCTGCCAGCGCGGGTTGTTCACCTCACCGATGACATCGGAATGGATGAGCTGGAAGTTGTTGGCAGAGGCATCTTTTGCCATAAACACAAAGCGTTTGTTGCGTTGGTTGCCGATGGTATAGTAATGCCAAATCTCATAAGGATAGGCACCGGGTTCGCTCGGACTCTCCACAATCTTGTCGGGCTGGCCATATTTCAGGAACACATAGCCACGGTCGGTACGGTAGCCCGGGAAGGTAGTGGTCTTAAACGACATGTTGACGCGTTTGACGGCAGCCAGATAGTCGTCGAAAGCCAACTTGGGGTTCATCGGGGAGCGCGCGCTCCAGAAGTTGAACAGGAACTGCTGCATGGTCAGCGCATCGTCAGTCTTCAGCAGGTTGACGGAATAGTCGCGTTCCATCTCCGTGCATAGAGGCTCGATATAACGCAGGTATTTGCGCAAGGTGTCGATATTGTCGATTTCGCTGACGAAGGTGTTGGCCACATTGATGCCCGCCAAGTCGCCCATGTCGTAGGTCACCTCAGGGTTACTCCGTTGGAAGAAACAGCTGTTGGAACAAATGAGATTGTTGCTACGGTCGCGCATCTCCACGACGAGATAGTAATTGCCTGAGGGCAGGTCCTTGATGTCGATGGTATTGAGCAGGATGTCCACCTTCTTCACATCGTAACGTTGCGAGAAGTAGTAGTTCTTCATCTTCGTCGATGACTCCACGGTCTCGATGAAATAATTAACGAGGAACTGACCGTCTTCATGCACCTTGTCGCTGTTGTAAAGCTCAGCGTAAAACCTCAGCTTATCCTCGTTGGCGCCATAGAAGGGATACACCCTGGGAAGGAAGTCGAAGCCGCTCTTCGTGCATGCCGAAGGCGTCTCGGCCTTGGTGAACGAGTCGAACAGCAGGATGTCGGACACAGCGGGAGTGCCTTCGGGGTAGTCGAGATTCACCGTGATGGTCTCGGAAGGCAGGGCAACGCCGCTGTTCATGTCGGTGATGCTGATCTCCATCTCGTATTCGCCGTTGTCCAACGAAAAGCGTTGTTGGTCGATGAAGGCGCCCGAGAGGTTGGCGGTATCCGTCACCACGGGGCTGTCGAGTGCCACCTTGGAGAACGTAGCCTCCTCCCCTTTGCGGAACACCGTAGTGATTTCGACCGTTGCCTTGAACTGGCCTGGCTCAAACTCTTTATAAACCGCCGACCGGCAGTCGAAGGCGATGGCGTTCTCCACATAGGAAGTCATGCCTGGCACGGAATAGGTCGTAGTAGAAAGATAGGGCTTCAGCTTCTTCGCTTTCACCTGGGCTTGGCCTCCAAAAGCGACCAGCAGAAGCATCATAATGGCTATTGTTCTCTTCATTTCTTTATAGGTATTATATTTCATTTTGCAAAAATAGGCTTTTTCGGCGAAATTCAGTTTTTTTTGGAGGAAATTTCTCAACCTATCGAAAAATGTTGTACTTTTGCAGCGGAGATATGGCTGAGTGGTCGATAGCGGCGGTCTTGAAAACCGTTAAGCCGAAAGGCTTCGGGGGTTCGAATCCCTCTGTCTCCGCAAGGGCGGCAGTTTGTCGCCTTTATGATGAAAGACCCTGCCTAAGGGCAGTAAGGAGAGATGCCGGAGTGGTCGATCGGGGCGGTCTCGAAAACCGTTGAACGCTTTGCGTTCCAAGGGTTCGAATCCCTTTCTCTCCGCAAAAGAAAACCGATGCAACAAGAGCTGCATCGGTTTTCTTTTTGACGTCAGATTGTGACTATAGCCACGAATGCTTCAGCCACGGGATGCATCCAAAGGCTTAATGCACCGCCTTCAAGAAGCTGTATTCCTTGCCGTATTTCAAATGCTGCGCAACGAAATCGGAAGGATACTCGACCTTGTAGTCGACCACCTGGCCGTTTTCCATGACGGGCACTATCTCGGGATTGATGAAACCGCCGTAGGGCTTCAGTCCCAAGGCGTTATAACGGTCTCTGACTTCCTTGTGCAGCTCGGGGTCGACCTTAACGGCATACTTCTCCACGATGGCCTTGCCGGCGGCATAGTCGCCTTCGCTCTTGATGCGCTGGATCTCGGCCAACAGCTCGCCAAACAAGCCACGCAAAGCCTCGAAGTCGTTGATGACGAAGTAGGTTTTGCCGTTCTCCACTTTCTTCTCGATGACGTTGGCGTCCTTGCCATGCTCGTAGCACCACTCGGAGATGAGCTTGCGGTTCTGCATGTGCGCCTCGGTGACGTCCTTGCCCAGCTCCACACGGGCCAGCTGCGACATCATGCCGTTGCGGATATAGGAGCAGTACTCTGCTTTATAAGCATCGGCATCGGGCATGACGCCCAACTCCACCATCCTCGGCTCGGCCAAATAGTACAGGCCGAAGAGGTCGGCACGGGCTTCCTCCAGCGTCGAGCTGAACTCCTTCAAGGCACCAGGTTGTGTGCCAGGCAACAGCTTGCCTGAGCCGTGACCCAAGCACTCGTGCAGGTTAGTATGCACCACATCGGCATCGGAGCCGTATTTCTTGCAGAGGTCAACCTCTTCCTGCGTGTAAGCGAACTCCTTGAGGGCGCTCCTCGGGCATTCGTCGGCAGCCTTGTCGTAGGCTTCCATCAGGTTGGTGATGGTCACCGACTTGGAGCCATATTCCTTGCGAATCCAGTCGGCGTTGGGCAGGTTGATGCCAATCGGGGGCGAGGGGAAGCAGTCGCCACCCAGCGTAGTGACGATGATGCTCTTGGCCGACACGCCCTTGCACTCCTCTTTCTTGAAGCGCGGGTCGACGGGCGAGTGGTCTTCAAACCACTGGGCGTTCTCGCTGATGGTGTTGGAACGCACGGTAGCCTCTAGGTCCTTAAAGTCGACGATAGCCTCCCAGGTGGCCTTCATGCCCATCGGGTCGTTGTAGTCTTCGATGAAGCCGTTCACGAAGTCGATGTGCGAGACGGAGTCCTGCACCCAAGCGATGTTGTATTCGTCCCAGGTCTTCAGGTCACCCGTGGTATAATAGTCGATGAGCTTCTGCGTGTAGTTGCGTTGGCTGTCATTCTCCGCCACCTCGTTGGCCTTCTGCAGCCAGCCGATGATGGCTTGGATGGCCTCGCCATACAGGCCGTCGGCCTTGTAGACGTCCTCATAGATCTTGCCGTCTTCCTTCACCAGTTTGGAGTTCAGTCCGTAGCTAATGGGCTCGGCATCGTTGGGCTTACGCATCTTGTTGTAGAAGGCCTCCACGTCACCCTTACGGATGTCTCCTTCATAGAAGTTCACGGCCGAGTTGACGATGATGTCGTCCTCGCTGCTGCGACGCATCTTGTAAAGCTCCTTGTCGAAGACGACGGGCGTCAGGAAGGCGATGAAGTCGTCGACGGTCTCGCCCTCGTTGAGCGGGAGCAGGTTGGCGTCGCTGCCCTTAATCAAGTCAGCGAAATAGGCCTCGCTGACCTCGGGGAAGAACTTGTCCTCGGCATAGTGGTGATGGATGCCGTTGCTGAAGAACACGCGCTTGGCATAGACCACGAAGTTCTGGAAGTCAGCACTCTCGCGGTCGCCTTGATACGAGTTCAGCACGGCCTCGATGGTCTTGCGGACCACCAGGTTATACTTGAAGTTCTGGTCGGCAAGGATATCGCGACCGCACTTGGCCGCCTCGCCGAGATAATAGATGTAGCTCTTCTGTTGCAGCGTCAGCTGGTCCCACTCCGGGATCTGATAACGCATGATCCTCAAGTCGGCGAACTCGTCCACCAGATACTTGAATTCCTCTTTGGGCTGGGGCTGTTCGGCGACTTCTTCCTCTTTCGGGGCGCAGCCCACCAAAGCGGCAGCCATTCCAATGCAAATCATCAGTTTTTTCATTTTATCGTTTATATAAAAGTTTATAAATCACTTATACAAATCGCCAGGCGTAAAGTAGTCATACGGCGGCATGGTGGTTGGGTCGAGGTTCGTGTAGGTCCCATCCACTTGGATTCTTTCCTTGTTATAAATGTAATGACGGCAGAACCAAAGCAAATCGTCCACCGTCAAAGGACCTGCGACGGCGACGCTATGACCATAGTCTTCAAAACGGCGTGCGAAATAGGGATATTGATACTTCACGAAGCGTTTCACAAGAGCATCCGTGCCATAGAAGCCAACATTCATGAAGCTTATACCTTTGTATGAAACCAAGTTATCTCTCATGCCATGATACATCATCGTAGGCGCAGGCTCATGATTGCGATACTGAATCTTGCCTTCATGCGAGAAAATGGCTCCAGCGTAACTAACCACCCCTGCCAGACGGAAATCTTCGGGCAGGATATTGGAATTGAGGTAGCCGTTACACAAGGCATAATCGGTCTGCAAGGAAGTGATGGCGCCCGCACTGGAGCCAATCATCACAATGTAATCCTTGTTGACCTTCAACTCCTTGGCGTGCTCGAGCAGATAGGCGATGGCCGAGATGGCATCTTCCGTGGCCATATAAACCGCCTTCTCCAAGGGCTCGGTATTGAATATGCCCAGGTTCTTCGCTCCTTTCAGGCCCAAACGGTAGTCGATGGAGGCCACCATAAAACCTTCTTTGACAAGCTGTTCAAAATAGGCCTTTTCCCACTTACCGTCACGATGGCCACCGATGAAGCCGCCGCCGAAGACATAGACCAGACAGATCGTGCTGTCGTTGACTTGTTCGGGGGTGTAGAAATCCAGATAGAGATTAAGAGTGTCGCGCTCGGCATATTGGTAGGTCTTCATGTCCTGGCCAAATGCCAACATGCCTGCGAGGAGAGCCGTTAAAAGTAATGTTAGCTTTTTCATTGTTGATGCGATTTATAATATTCCTTAAAGAAATCAGGCAACTGACGCAAGGCGGCCTGTTCGCGCCATTGCTTCCGCACCTCTTGGGCAGGCACGCCAAAGACGGCCTTGCCCGGCTCGATGTTCTTGTCGACAGCCGAGGTAGCCAAGACGACAGCACCGGTGCCGATGACTAGGTCCTTGTTGATACACACACGACCCCAGAGGATGACATCGTCCTCAATGCAGGTCACGCCTGCGATGGCGGCATGAGCACCGATGAGGCAGTTGTGGCCGATGTAGCTGTCGTGACCCACCTGGCAGTGGTTGTCGAGTTTGGTGCCACTCTCGATGATAGTGTCGGAAGTGACACCGCGGTCGATACTACAAAGGGCACCGATCTCCACGTCGTCGGCGATGACCACACGGCCAAACGACTCGAACTTCTTGAAGCCTTCGTTGCGGCGCTGGAAATAATAACCGTCCGCTCCGATGACGCTACCCGAATGGATAATGACGTTGTCGCCAATCACGCAGTGGTCGTAGATGGTCACATTGGGATGGATGAGGCAGTTCTTGCCAATGACGGTGTGATGGCCCACAAAAGACCCAGGCATGATGAGTGTGCCCTCCCCTATCTCAGCCGAGTCGCTGATGGGTTGCGTCTGCGGCTCGAAGGGACGGAAATGACGCATGATACGCAAAAAGGCATCAAACGGGTCGGAATGCAACAGCAGGGCCTTGCCTTCGGGACAGACCACTTCCTTGTTGATAAGGATCACCGTTGCGGCCGAGTTGAGGGCCTTGGCATAGTATTTCGGATGGTCGACAAAGGTGATGTCGCCTGCCTCCACCTTGTGGATTTCGTTCAGGCCAGTGATGGGGAAGTTGGCGGGGCCAACGTATTTGGCTCCAATGAGTTCCGCTATAGTTTTCAGTGTAGTCTTCTTTATTTTCATTGAATGAAGTTTATAGAATGAAGCGCAAAGATACAAAAAAAGCGCAAAGTCAATTGACTCTGCGCTTTTTTATTTAGGGTGTTGGCTTAGGCCTTCACACGTTCGCAGTACTCGCCCGTGCGGGTGTCGACGCGAATCAGGTCGTCGGTGTTGATGAACAGCGGCACGCGGACCATAGCGCCCGTCTCGACGGTGGCTTCCTTCAGAGCGTTGGTGGCGGTGTTGCCCTTCTCACCAGGCTCGGTGTAGGTCACTTGCAGCACGGTCTTCACCGGCATTTCGGCGAAGAGGATGGTCTCGGTGCTGGCATCGACGACGACGTCAACGATATCATTTTCCTTCATGAACTTCACGCCCGTGATGTTGTCGCCAGCAATCGGAATCTGGTCGTAGGTCTCGGTGTGCATGAAGATATAGTCCTCACCTTCCTTGTAGAGGTACTGATAGGGACGATGCTCAACGCGGACATCCTCCAGCTTCACGCCAATGTCGAAGCGCTTTTCCAGAACGTTGCCGCTCAGCACATCCTTCAGTTTGATACGCATGATAGTGTTGCCCTTACCAGGCTTAACATGTTGGAAGTCAATGCAGAAATAAATCTTTCCATCCAAACGGACGGCGCTTCCAATCTTAACATCTTGACTTAACATAGTATTTTCAGATTTAAATATTTAAGATTCAAAGATTTAAAATTCAAAATTCAATTCCAATGTAACGAAATGAAGGTGCAAAGGTAGTGGATTTCAGGAAAATGGCAAAGGATTTGTTGAAAAAAGTGATTTTGGCACACTAAAAAGCCACCCTCACACTCTGTTTTCTACAAAGTTTTCGAGGATGGCTTTGTGGCTCTTCCTCTGTTATGACTTCAATAGAAATTATTTGATGGAACGGACAGGACGAATAGTAAGACCCCATTCCCGACTGAATGATTGTTCCCAAAAACCCATAGCACCAGTTGGGGAAAACCCATTGAGCGAACTCGACCAATAGTTGCCACAATAACTATCGCCGTAATTGATTGAATTTAAACAAAACACTCCTGTAGCAGGAAGGAAAATGCTATTGCCATTAGATGCGGCAAAGAACTTCCCGTTTACACCGTTCAGAGTCGTATCAATAATAACTGTATTGTTCACATATAGTTCCCTCCATTGGTCAAATGTAGGTATGCACCAATCATCACCCCAGTTCATTGTTGCAGCATCGTCAGATGGCTCAAGTTGGGTCACATCATCAGTAAAACCATTGAAACCATAAGAAGACTTGTGACAATATTTGGTCAACTGCATATAATCACCGTTATTACAATACTTATAAGTACTCCAATCATATATTCTCTTAGGACATGTTTCACCCCAAGCGAAATAAGTACCACAACCTTCTGGTGTATTGGCACCCACATTGCAAGTCGCCCATAAGGTTCCGCTCGGCAAGCCAAGATCAACAAAATCATGGCCATTAAGACTTCCACTATTGTCAATTGCATTTTTTGTACAATTCACCAAGCAAATCATCATTAGCATTAAGGTTGCTACTGCCTTCATTAGTTTTTTCATATTGATTAACTTTGTAATTATTCCGTTTGTTTATGGCGCAAAAATAACAAAATTCCTTGAATGGACAAACAAATTATTGCATTTTCCTATCGCCCCGCTGGGGCTCTAATTGGTTTTATCGTTTTTATTTCGGCAGGGGTTGAAACCACCTGCCTATTCATCCTTCGTCCCTCCGGGACTTTGCCACAACCACAGGAACCCCTTAGGGGTGACATGATGATTAGGCAGGCGGTGAAATGCAATGGAACCCCTGCCGACAAATAAAACCCATTCCGAGTTAAGCCCCGTAGGGGCGACAGGAAAAACACCGCAGCATAAAAAAAGCCACCCATCCGCATCATGTATCGCAAAATTCCCTAATTTTACGGCTTCAAAATCCTTTGCGAAAACAAATTTAAAAATTAAAAAATATGAGAAAAACCAAACTATTTCTGTTAGCCATGATTACCTGTTCAATCGTATCGTGCAACACACAAAAACCTGAGACAGAGCCTAAAGGCAAAGACAAAATCGGACCCACTGAGGTCACCCTGCAGTCGGACATCATGACGCCCGAAGTGCTTTGGAGCATGGGCCGCATCGGCGAATACAGCCTCTCGCCCGACCACTCGCAAATCGTATACAACGTCACCTACTACAGCGTGCCTGAAAATCGCAGCGGCTCCACCTTGTATATAATGAACGCCGATGGCACCAACAACCGTGTCCTTTCGAACTCGAACCAAAGCGAATATAGCCCGCAATGGCGCCCCGACGGCAAGAAGATCGGATTCCTCTGCCCTAACGGCGACGGCGTGATGCAGCTCTGGGAGATCAATCCCGACGGAACAGGCCGCCAGTGTGTCTCCAACGAGGCCGACGACATCAACGGCTTCCTCTATTCGCCCGACTGCACTCAGGTGCTCTTCACCAAGGAAGTGAAACTGAAAGAGACCGTGGCCGACATCTATCCCGACCTCGACAAGTCGTCGGGCCGCATCAACAACGACCTGATGTACCGCCACTGGGACCAATGGGTCGACACCTACGGTCACCTCTTCGTGGGTAACTTCAGCAACGGCAAGATTGAGAACGCCTTCGACGCCATGAAGGGCGAGCAATGGGAAGCCCCCGTGCGTCCCTTCGGCGGTATGGAACAGGTACAGTGGCTGCCCGACGGCAACAGCTTCGTCTACTGCTGCCGCAAGAAGATCGGCAAGGACTACGCCCTCTCCACCAACACCGACATCTACCAGTACATCATCCAAAGCGGCGAGTGCAAGAACCTCACCGAAGGCATGATGGGCTACGACCTCAACCCTGTCATCTCACCTGACGGCAAATTCATGGCCTGGGAGAGCATGGAACGCGACGGCTACGAGAGCGACAAACAACGTCTCTTCGTGATGAACCTCGAGACCGGCGAGAAGACCGACTACTCAGCCAAGTTCGACCAATGCTGCACAGGCTTCAGCTGGGCCGACGACAGCAAGACTTTATACTTCATCAGCGACGCCTACGCCACCGACCAACTCTACGCCCTCCCCCTCGAGAATGGTGAGATCAAGAAACTGACGGAAGGTCAACACAACTACATCTCAGTGCAATACAACGGCGACAAGCTGATTGCAGGTCGCCAATCGATGAGCCACCCGACGGAGCTCTTCAGCGTCGATCCCGCCACGGGCGAAGCCAAGCAGATCACCACCGTCAACGACAAGATCTTTGCCCAACTCACCATGGGTAAAGTAGAAGAACGCTGGGTGAAGACCACCGACGGCAAGGACATGCTCGTTTGGGTCATCTACCCGCCCCATTTCGATGCCAACAAACAATACCCTGCCCTGCTCTACTGCGAAGGTGGACCGCAGAGCACCGTGAGCCAATTCTGGAGCTACCGCTGGAACTTCCAGATGATGGCTGCAAACGACTACATCATCGTAGCCCCCAACCGTCGCGGCCTGCCCGGCTTCGGTCAGGAATGGCTTGAGGAAATCAGCGGCGACTACGGCGGACAGTGCATGAAGGACTACCTCAGCGCCATCGACGAGCTGGCCAAGGAGCCTTTCATCGACGAGAACCGCCTCGGTGCCGTGGGTGCCAGCTTCGGCGGCTTCAGCGTGTATTGGCTTGCTGGTCACCACGACGGCCGTTTCAAGGCCCTCATCGCCCACGATGGTATGTTCAACTTAGAGGCCCAATACCTCGAAACCGAGGAGATGTGGTTCGTCAACTGGGACCTCGGCGGCCCCTTCTGGGACTGGAACAATCCCACTGTGCGTAAGACCTACGCCAACTCGCCCCACCTCTTTGTTGACAAATGGACGGCGCCCATCCTCGTCATCCACGGCGGCTTGGACTACCGCATCTGCTTCACACAGGGTATGCAGGCCTACAACGCCGCCATCTTGCGCGGTATCCCTGCCGAGTTCCTCTATTTCCCCGACGAGAACCACTGGGTTTTGAAACCGCAGAATGGCGTGTTGTGGCAACGCAGGTTCTATAATTGGTTGGATAAATACTTGAAATGAAAACCTGAAATAATCTCGGTTTCCCGAATGTTGAGACGTGGCCTGCCACGTCTCAACTATTTTTTCTCATCCAACAATTGTGGCATAGGTTGTTGCGCTGGAAGATGCCTTATCAATTCTTCTGTATTAATTGGCTTTCTTCGCACCTCCTTCTTCCCTTTTCTATACAGGACAATTTCCGTATTAGGATACCATTCCAGTATCTTATCTTTTTCCTCATCAGAAATCTTACCTTCTACATACAAGTATTTGATTTTCTTTGTTTTCATCCATTCTGGAAAGACAACTTCATCGTCAAAATACAGCGTTAAGGAAGGTATAGAATCCAGTTTATTCAATACGGTTGGCACTTCCTTGACCTTCATCTCCAACCCAGAATAGGACATTTGTTTTTTCACACTCTCTACAACAAGCGAATCGTCTTGCTTTTTCACCATCCATCCGATTTTTGGCGTAAGAGCATAATTCTCACGATCTTGTTCAAGTCCAAAGAAACCTCCCCATAATTCAATCATCGTTTCCACTTTCGATCCGTCTTCTAACACTTCGATGAAGCGTACATCAGCTTTCGATATCTCATCGGGCAGGTTAGAATCAAGGGTCAGCGTCTTCAAATCGAAGCGTTTGCCGTCCTTGTCGTATGGGAAAAACTTCACAATCCAGCCATCGATGATATTGGGCGCACCATATTTTTTCTGCGTGTGCCACTTGAACATCTTTCGCCAAAACTTAACATCCTTCTTCCCTTTCGAAGCATCGATGATTTTTTTCAGAATGGGTTGTAACTCATCAATCCACCAGGCCAAATCATAGGAACGCAACTGCATTGTCTTGTCATACACCTTTTGCCAGTCTTCGGGCGTTCCCAACAAAGTCACCTCGGGAATGCCGCAAACGGCATATACAACCACAAACTCAAAATAAGCTTTCGTTGTTTCCATCAAGGTGATTTCGGAAGCGATTTGCTCATACTGGGTCGTGGTCGAAAAGTCAGCAATCATCGTCTCGGCAATCGTCCCTTTGGTGTTTTCACGAATCTCTTCTGCAAACCGTGGAATCAGCACATCCCATTGTGCCGAATCAAGCGGCTTTTCGCTCTCTACCACCAGCGACATTTTGCCCGAGAAATCAACCATTTTGTCACGATACTTTTCTGGATTTGCATTGATATGGTGTGAAAAACCTTGGGCAATCAACATCCAAACCATATCTGGCGAAAGCACGAACGGGCGATGATTGGCGTAGGCCTCGTACATCCCGTAGAAAAAAGAATGGAAACCATAACTAACGAGTCTTTCGGCATCTACATTAACAGACAAAACATTGTAATCGTATGTAGTCTTCATTCTGTCCATCATAGAAAGATAAAGTTGCGCGTCCTCGAGAACCAAATCCTCGGCAATCTCATTCGTTGAACTAACAGGCAACAATTCTTTCGGTTTCGAGAGTTTTTCTATTTCGATGATAACCTGCGCCGACACAGCAATGGAAGTGGCCAGCAACGACAGCGTCAACAGAAAGCGTAGATGTCTTTTCATGGCATTTTATATTTGTTTAACGCTGCAAATATAATATAAAACGGAATTTTTACCGTTTCGAATAAAAGTATTTCGTTTAAGCGAATTTCATCCCATCCTCTGCCTCACCACCTCAAAACAAACCACCCCCGTGGCCACCGAAACATTCAACGAATCGATGTCGCCAGGCATGGGGATCATCAGGTGGTCATCAAGACGCTTGAGGTAGGCGGGGCTGATTCCGTCCTCCTCTGAGCCCATCATCACACAGAGCGGGCCAGTGAGGTCGGATTTCCAAAGGCTTTCTTTGGCCTTTTCGGTGAAGCCCACCACGCGCAGGCCGCTGGCCTTCAGGAAGTCGATAGCGTCTTTAAGGTTCTCCACACGGCACACGTTGATCAACGACAAAGCCCCGGCCGAGGTCTTCATCGCGTCGCCATTGATGGAGGCCGAGCCGTGGTTGGGGATGACGATGGCATCCACACCGGCGGCGTAGGCCGTGCGGGCGATGGCGCCGAAGTTGCGCACATCGGTCACACGATCGAGCATCAGCACAAAGGGGTCGCGGCCGTCCTCGAAGACCATTTGTATCACCTTTTCGAGAGGCTGGTATTCAATTGGACAGATGAAGGCCACCACGCCTTGGTGGTTCTTGCGCGTCAGGCGGTTCATCTTCTCGATGGGCACAAACTGCACGGGGACACCATTGGCACGGCAGGTATTGGCAATCTCCGCAATCTCGGGCGAACGCACACCGCCTTGGATGTACACCTTCTCAATCTCCTTCTGCGAGCGAATCAGCTCCAGCACGGGATGGATGCCAAACACCATATTATTCTTGTAGTTGTCTTCCATAGCTTCATATTTTGCGGCAAAAATACAGCTTTTTCCAACATTTTTGCTATTTTTGCATCATCAATACCATATCACTATGAAAACCCTCAAATCCCTCAAGCTCATCATCGTCATGGCGATCGCCTTCACGGCGCTGTCGCTGAACGCGCAGACCACACCTCCCGAGCCCATCAGCGGCTGGGCGCTGGTGAAGGACTACATCAACCAAAACCTCGTCTACCCTGGCTCCTATCTCCGCCAAGGCATCAGCGGCAAGGTCGTCGTCGGCCTCCATGTCGACAAGGAAGGCAACGCCAGCAACTACAAGGTGAAGTCCACCTTCAGCAAAGACGCCGCGCAAGAAGCAGTCAGGCTGGTGAAGACCATCCTTTGGAATCCAGGACTGATCAACGGGCTGCCTGGCGAATATGACACGGAATATGAAGTTGAGTTCAACGCCAAACGCTACAAGCGCCATTGGAAACACAACGAGCGCCTCACTGCGCCCTTAGCGCTGGAAGCCGACACCACCAATAAAATCTATGACTATAAGCAACTGGAAGAGGTAGCCAAGCCCTATTTCGCCGACGGCAGCAACATGGGCAAATACATCGCCACCAACTTAAAGTTTCCTGCCGAGGCCAAGGAACGCGAGATCCAAGGCACGGTGCGTCTCAACTTTGTGGTCGAGAAAGACGGCAGCGTGTCGAATATCGTCATCCTCAACTCGGTGGGCGGCGGCTGCGACAACGAGGCCGTACGACTCCTTCAAAACACCATTTGGATCCCTGCCGAGAAAAATGGGAAATATGTGCGCAGCAACGGCATGCAAGACATCACGTTCAGCATCGGAGCGCATAATTTCCAAGACGGGAATAGTTATTAGTTGAGAGTTTAGAGTTTAGAGTTTAGAGTTTAGAGTTTTTTAACCTTTTAATAATCAATATGATGAAGAAAATTTTACTTACTGTGATGGCACTGTCTCTCGCCATCATCACCTTCGCACAAGACGAGCAGCCTCAGGGCTGGAGCCACAAAGGCAACATCGGCCTCAACTTCGGCCAAAGCTCCTACACCAACTGGGCGGCTGGCGGCCAGAACTCCATCAACTGGCAAGGCCTTTTTAATTATGGCATCTTCTACCTTAAAGACAACTTCAAGTGGGACAACACCCTCACCACCAGTTTGGGCTATAGCTATTTCAACTTCAAGCAGAAACCCATCAAGACCGACGACAAGATCGAGTTCACCTCGCTGGCTGGCCTGAAGGCCTCGGAGCACCTCAACTATGCCGCCGAGCTGGCCTTCCGCTCGCAGTTTGCCTATGGATTCGACTACACCAAGGACTCCACACAGTACATCTCCAAGTTCCTTGCCCCGGCTTACATCAGCTTGGGTCTCGGTGTGGAATGGGTGCCCAACCCTCACTTCTCACTCTACTTCTCACCCATCACGGGTCGTGTGACCATCGTCAACGATGACTACCTGGCCTCCATAGGCGCCTTCGGCGTCAACTCGTTGGATGCCAACGACACCACCCAACACGCCAAGAACGCCAAGGTGCGCTACGAGTTTGGTGCTCGCGCCGTGGCCAAGTTCCAATACCCCCTCGCCAAGAACATTGACTTCAACTCAAAGCTGGAGCTCTTCTCCAACTACCTCAACCACCCCGAGCGCATCGACGTCGACTGGCAGAACATGCTCGTCCTGAAAGTGAACGACTGGCTCAACTGCAATGTCGCCACCCACCTCATCTACGACTATGACATCCCGTTCTATGGCGAAGACGGACTGAAAATCGAAGGCTCCAAGGTCCAGTTCAAGGAAGTGCTGGCCATCGGATTTATGGTGAACCTGAAGTGAAAAAAGTAGGCATTCTTTCGGATACGCACTGCACCCTCATACCGCAACTCTTCCATTTCTTCAAAGACGTCGACGAGTTGTGGCATGCGGGCGACATCGGCAGCATAGAGACGGCCGATGCCTTGGCTGCCTTCAAGCCTTTGCGCGCCGTTCATGGCAACATCGACGACCATATCGTCAGGATGCAGTATCCCGAAAGTCTGTTCTTCCATGTCGAAGACGTGAATGTCTATATGACCCACATTGGCGGCTATCCTGGCCATTACATGCCTGAGGTGAAGCACATCTTGCAAGAAAAGAAGCCCGACCTTTATATTTGCGGCCATTCGCATATCCTAAAGGTCATCTATGACAAGCAGTTGAATCTGCTCCACGTCAACCCGGGGGCGGCCGGCCAGTCGGGTTTCCACAAGCAAATCACCTTCATCAGGATGGCCATCGACGGGAAGACCTTCAAGGACATGGAGATCTTCCAAATCGACCGCCACAAGGTCATCTGAAACGGCGAAAGCCGACCCCGCAACGGAGTCGGCTTTCGTTTTTCTTGTTCTCTTCCCTATCAACGGATACGGTCGGTGGCGCGCACCTTCTTGATATCCCTCCTAAGGCCTGAAGCGGCAGCGACGCTCAGCAGCAAGGCAGCCAAGGGCAGGAAAGCACCCACCTTATAGGTCGGCTCGGCACCTATGGGATGGCCGATCACGCGGATGTAGTAGGCAAATACCACTGCGATCCAAGCCACGATGACCACGATGTTGATGCGAGCAATCTTGTGCAGCTTCACGAATTGCGCCAGCTTCACGGCACGGAAGAGACTCATGGCCAGATAGCCGCTGAGCAACATGGCCGTGACAGTCAGGATGAGCACCGGAAGGCTGAAGGCCGTCTTGAACGGCGAGACGCCGTCGGGCATGGTGGACTCAACGCCATAGACATTGAAACGCAAGATGTTCAACTCCCCAAAATACTCTGCCAAAGGCATGAAAAACAGCAATGCAAACAGCAACGCTGAAAGGAAAAAGAAAATAGATTGCAGTCTTTGTGACATAATAAAACGATTTAATTAGGGCGCAAAAATACGGTTTTTTGACGAAAAAATTGCCATTTCGAAAAAAAGCCTTATCTTTGCAGCGCTTTTGAAGGTCACAACCGTCTTATCCGACCTAACAAAACCGTTCCCTAAGAAATAATGAATCAAGATTATCATTCCATTCGGAATATGTAAATCCCTATTTTATGTATAACATTTTTGAACTACAAGAGAAGTCGTTGGACGACCTCAAGATGATTGCCACCGAGCTTGGCATCGACGACGAGAACAGAGACCGCACGCAACTCATTTACGACATCATCGACCATCAGGTGGATCATCCCGACATCAAGAAACCATCTCAACCTAAAAAACAGAAACAAAAGAAGAACGACAAGCCGGAGCCCAAGAAACAAGCCCCTGAAGCACCGGTGAGCGTTGAAAAGATAAACGAGAAGGCACCCCAAGCCGAAACGCCAGCTACCGAAGCCAAAGAGCCAGCCAAAGATGGCGAGGCTCAAGGCAAACGCGGCAAGCGTCCGCGCATCAGCAAGAGCGCCGAGGCCAACGTCAGCGAATGGCAGCGCCAAAACGCGCCCCAGCTGATGGAGACGCCTGTGGCCAAGCCCGAGCCTGCCACCGAGCCCGTTGTCAGCGAGCCCGCCAAAGCAGAAGAGGCTTCAGCAGAGCCGAAACCCGCCCGCGAGAAGAAGGAAAGACAGAAACGCAAACGCACACACGAGAACGCTGAGGCCACTCCCACTGAGGCCGGCAAAACCGACAACACCATTAAGGCCGAAGAGCCCATGGCTGCCGAAGAGCCCAAGCCGGAGCGCCAAGAGCGTCATGAACGCAACGAGCGTAACGAGCAGCGTCCGCGCCGCGACGACCTGCTGAGCCAGTTCGACGCCTGCGTGAAGGCCGAGGGCGTGCTCGAAGTCATGCCCGAGGGCTTCGGCTTCCTGCGTTCGTCAGACTACAACTACCTGCCCTCGCCCGACGACATCTACGTCTCGCAGTCGCAAATCAAGCTGATGGGCCTGAAGACCGGCGACACCGTCCTCGGTGTCATCCGTCCGCCCAAGGCTGGCGAGAAGTTCTTCCCCTTGGTGAAGGTCGACCTCATCAACGGACGCAAGCCCGAGGAAGTGCGCGACCGCATCCCCTTCGACTATCTCACGCCGCTCTTCCCCAACGAGAAGTTCAACATCACGGGGCACAAGGGCTGCACCATCTCGACCCGCATCATGGACCTCTTCGCCCCTATCGGCAAGGGACAGCGTGGCCTCATCGTGGCTCAGCCCAAGACCGGTAAGACCGTCCTGTTGAAAGACGTGGCCAACGCCATCGCCGCCAACCACCCTGAGGTCTACCTGATCATCCTGCTCATCGACGAGCGTCCCGAGGAGGTGACCGACATGCAACGTAGCGTGAATGCCGAAGTCGTGGCCTCCACCTTCGACGAGCCCGCCTCGAAACACGTGCAGATTGCCAACATCGTCCTCGAGAAGGCCAAGCGTCTCACCGAATGCGGCCACGACGTGGTCATCCTGCTCGACTCCATCACGCGTCTGGCCCGTGCCTACAACACCGTTTCGCCCGCCTCGGGCAAGGTGCTCACCGGCGGTGTTGAAGCCAATGCCTTGCAGAAGCCCAAGCGCTTCTTCGGCGCAGCCCGTAAGATCGAGAACGGCGGTTCGCTGACCATCCTCGCCACCGCTCTCATCGACACCGGCTCCAAGATGGACGAGGTCATCTTCGAGGAGTTCAAGGGCACCGGCAACATGGAGTTGCAACTCGACCGCCGTCTGTCGAACAAGCGCATCTTCCCGTCGATCGACATCGTGGCCTCGGGCACGCGCCGCGACGACCTGTTGGTCGACGAGCGCACCCTGGCTCGTGTGTGGGCCTTGCGCAATCACTTCTCCGACATGACCCCCGTCGAAGCCATGGAGTTCCTCAAGGACCGTGTGGCCAAGACCATCAACAACGAAGAATTCTTGATGAGTTTGGACAAATAAGCAATGAAACTGAAAAAGTGGTGCGGTTTTTGCAGCACCACTTTTTCGTTTTTACCATTAGCAATGAAAAAAGTACTTTTCCTCATCACGACGATACTGATTGCCGTGCAACTGCAGGCCCAAGACGTCAGCCTGCTCAACCGCATCAAAGCCACCAACAGCAAAGTCAAGTCATTCGAGGCCGACCTGTCGAACACCCTTGTCAAGCCGAAGAAGACCACCTCACAGAAAGGCAAGCTCTATTTCGTCTCGCCCAAGGAATTTGCAGCCCTTTTCTCCGAAGACAGCTATATGATCGTCAACCAAAGCAAGATCAAGATGGACATGGGGCTATTTCATGGCACCTTCAAACTGAAGGACGGCGGCATGATGCAGTCGTTGAGCAACATCTTCCTCTATGGTTTCCAGGGTCGCATCCAGGAGCTTGCCGACGAGAACGACTACAGCCTGACGACGAAGACCGAGGGAAACTATCACGTGGTGACCGGAACGAACAACAAAAAGAGCCTGTTAGGCATTGGCTACAAGCAGGTCATCTTCAAGTATTCGGCTAGCGACCTACTCATCAAGGAAATCAGGTTAATCGACTATGGCGGATCCGAGGACACCTATACGGTCTCGAACGTGAAGTACGATATCCCCGTAGACAAAAAGACCTTCCAGTTTTGACATTCTTTTCATACCTTTGCAGGCATGAAAGCCAAGTTTCTCATCATAGGATACTTGTTGTTGGCCATAGCCTCTTGCACTTCAAAGGTTAAGGTCGTTGAGCCTGTCGAAACGCCGACATCAGAACTGTCCGCCATCGACAGCCTGATGTGGCGCCAGCCCGATAGCGCCTTGGCCCAGCTGCAGGCCTTTTGCAACAGCCCCGAGGCGGATAGCCTGGATGAGTTTAACGGGCATTACTGCCAGCTGCTGATCTCGGAATTGCTGTATAAGAACTATGCGGCGCAGAGCAACCGTGGGGAGCTGCTGCGGGCGGTGGCATATTTCGACAGCCTATCCTTTACCCTGAACGACATTCCTCACGCCCGTAGGCGTCATTGCGGACCCTCATTCCGCGAATGCGGAACGCAATCTCCCAACCGAAACGGCAACATCGTTTTCCTTACCGCCCGCGCACATTATATAAAAGGTGCAGGTTACTACGAACACGACAGCGTGGTGGAGGCCTGCAAGGAATACCTGAAGGCATTGGAGGTTATGGAGGAGCATTTTGAGGAAAAGGATTTGGTTGGCGAAAATGCAAAATTCATGGCTTATGTTTATACTAGACTAACAGGCTTGTCCTCCGACCTCTATCTCCATGAACAAGCCATCTATTTCGCTCATCGATCAATGATTTATTACGAAAAATCAGATATGCCAGTTTTGTATTCAGCACGAATTCTGAATGAAATTGGTTCGCAATACGACATGATGAATCGATTAGATAGTGCGACTTGTTATTACCAAAAAGCTATGGATGCTTTGGAAGACACAACCACGCTGATGTTTAGAGATATTGCTATGCATGTAATCTGTCTGGAATACAAAACAGGTGTCTGTCAGGCAGGTATTGCGACAAAAAAGTTGCACCAATTGCTTTTGAACTCGGAAAGTGATAGGGAGACCCAAGTTCGTTTGCAGAATATTGGCGAAATATTCTATCACGAACAAAGCTATGATTCCGCTTGGGCTTATCTAAGTACAGTTTTCCAAACTACTTTTATAGAGGGTTTAAAGAGACAATCTGCCGAATGGTTAGTGGAAATATGCAAGGTGCAAGGCAGAGACGACAACATCCTTGAGTACGCAGATTTCTTGGTGCCGTTCGCCAATCAAGAAGAAAACCAAAGTGCCAAAAAATCGGAGTTGACCGAACTATACAAAGCCTTCGGGCAAGCTAAATTGAAACTAGAGCATCAGAGAGAGAAGAGGAAACAATTCCGTCTTGCCTTATGTGTTTTTCTTGGATTGATAGTTGTGTTGTTAATCGTAGTATTGTTGTATCAAAGAAATATAAGAAGCAAAAGACATCTTGAAACTTTGATTGAAACAGAGCGAAATGAACACAAAACACAGCAAGCAGCACTATCTGGAAGGTTGAAGCGGAGCAATGCCGCCTTGAGAGAAAAGGAAAAAATGGAGTATTTCGATAGGCCATCAAAACAAAGCCATTATGACAGAGCCGAGAACTATTTTGACGAGCCTATATGTCAACGGATACTTTCTACTTGTAATGATGAGAACAATCCAATAAAATCCTCCATACCTGTTTCTTCGTATGCCAACATTGCACTCACCGATGCCCAAAAGGTCGAACTCAAGAATGCGGCTTTAGCCCATTATGCTTCTTTGTTTAAGACGCTGAAGCAGCAGCATCCCGAATTGAAAGAAAAGGATTTCTTGTATTGTTACTTGTCTCTTCTCGGGTTAGACAATGCACAAATAGCCGTCCTGACACAGCTTTCCTATAGAACCGTGTGGGAAAGAGAAAAGCGTCTGCAGCATATATTCCAAAAGGAAGAAAGGATATCCATCACACTCAACGAGATGATGATCAATTGAAAATCAAGATATTACTTTAATATCCAAATAATCCAAATTAGGTTTTTCTTGTCTGTTGTTATTTCCTTGATGTAGATTTGCATACGAATCTATAAATCATAATTGTTATGCAAAAACACGTCAATCTAAAACATGTCGCTCTACTGCTTGGTTTGTTGCTGACGGCCGTATGGTGCGGAGCCAACGAAATAGGCTTAAAGGATGGTTTCAGCAATATTAATATTAAAGAGGGTAATGTACAAGACCTACCCAGAGGCTATGCCATCCAAGCCTCTATCAACGGCCACTATCTCACCGTTGTTTTCACCGAAAACCTCGGTCAAGTGGACATTGAAGTCACTACTTCCACGGGCGGTTATGTTCAGGCTAATTCCTGCATTACCCCTAATGGCATCCAGTTCTACATCCCCAATGCAGGGGATTACATTGTCACATTTACGCTCTCTAATGGGGATATGTATGCTGGTGAGTTTACGGTAACAGATTAAATAACTAAAGTTAAACAATTAAAATCTTACAAAAATGAAAAAGTCAAACGCTATCTTTGCCATCCTAGCCATGGCAATCGTGACCATTGCTGTGACCATCGTGTCCTGCAAAAAAGATGACACCGTCGCCCTTTCTGGGCAAAGCACCGCAAAAGCGGCCTTCGCCCCGCCGCAGGTCGACGACATGAACGCCTACCTGAAAGCCTTCAAGCAAAAGATGCAATCCGCCGCCAAAGGCGACGACGAGGCGCTTTCAATCGAAGAAGCCGCTTGGCATCTTGCCAGCATGGCAAATTTTGAGTTCGCTAATGCGAACGTGAAATGTGACGACATACGTTTCGACACGCTGTATACAAATATTAATATCAACAATGAGGTTGTTCTTATGAGCGATTTAAGCTTGGCATACGACAAAATCAGCACAAACATCCAAAAGTTCTTTGATGGTCTTACACTATACAACAAGCATTTCCGTTTTATCAATACCTTTATCTTTGAAGACGGAAGAGTTGTTATCCCAATACTGACGACCTTTAGCCGTGACTCAAAATATCTTGATGATAACTGCTGGTTTTTTGAAGATGAATGGTCGGCCAATGACTCTTGTTATAAATACTTCAATGACGATTTGCCTTATCCCGCATCAACAGTAGGGAGGGTGAAGCTTGAGACAGCCCTTAATCTGTTTGAAAGCCATCAAACCGTCACTACTCCTTCGCACGATGTGATATACTATACACCCACAAGCGACACCACACTCTACTACCGTTATAATATTGATCCTTATGGTTCACCCTGCTATATGAGTTCAAGGTTGTTTGCAAATAACACATATTTGAACATGAACATCAAGGGTATTGTTTGTTATCTTTTTGATTCAGCATTAGGAAAAGGTTATGAGCTTTGCCCAAGCGGAGAAAGTGTAGTTAGTTGGGGAATAGAGTATTTAATTGAGGAGCCATTTCAAGAATATAATGAAAAGCTCTGGAAAGAGCATTATCAACTCACTATTTATTATGGCTTAAAACATGGTGGCTCACTACCTGGTTCAAACGACGATTAAAGAGTTAACAAAGGGTGTGCTTAAACAACAATCCCATGAAAAAGACAACACTAATCATTATCAACTTGCTGATTGCCACTTGTGTTACACAAGCTCAGGACTACACTTGTGACTCTCTGCTGGCTCGTGTAGACTCTCCCTATGAAGAAGTAAATATCAACTTCACCAATTCATTCAACACGAACATGCGCGATGGAAGCATCCTGACCTGCATCCCGACAAAGTCGCTAATCAACCATCAATACGTTGACTATGGCGATTGGTTCTACAAGACCGATCCCCAAAATCTTTGTGTAATCGACTCAACTTTCGTGGAAGCGGATTTAGATTTCGGTGAAGATTGTAAACATGTCTTGTTGGCTCCCGACCCCAGGAACGACGGATATATCCTGGCGAAGCTCGTATATAGCGACAAGATTTCCTCCGATTGCAAGTCTTGGCTCCGGATCAACCACATAGATGACGCGCTGAACATACAAGCGCACGGAGATGCTCTCATGGTGCCATTGGATAGCACTTACATACAAAGCTTGAATAGCATTTGGCTTGAAGACGAAAGCATCATGCTGATGTACATTAAAGACTATTTTTACACACCAATCGTCGCCCGCATAAGTTTGGACGGGACTATACTCAGCAGGAACGAATTCGACTCCCTGTTTGCAGGTGAGTGGTGGCATGGCATGGGTGTTTATAATGACACACCTCGAGAATATGCTATATACGATTGGGCAGTCACCGAGAACGACACTTGCATTGTACTTCACGTGCTCGACTCTTTGCTGAACCTAACAGAAACCTTAACGCTGAATAGCCATGAAGGAGATGTCTATATGGTTCAGCCAGGCATCAGCCCCGTTTTGAGCATCCAACCTTTTGGCATCTTTCCTTTGGACGATGGCTCTTTTATCGAATACTATAGATACACGAGGCACAATCTAACCAGAAATGGAGCTTGCTTGATGAAAGTGGACAAAAACACCCATGAATGCTTGTCTAATGTCCAATTTGAGTCCTTCCCCGTCTATACGAACCCAAACCGAATGGGCTACCCGATAGGGATAGGAAAGGCCGACGACGGGAATATCTATTTTGCCTACCGCACCAACAATAATGACAACAGTACTGTTGGTTGGATTGGGATAGCGAAACTAGATCCTGATTTAAACATTCTTTGGCAACGGTATTGTTTCGGGTCTTGGTCTGCACCTACTGGATATTACCACTATTATTGCAGTATGGGTCTTACAGAAAAAGGGTTTATGATAGGTGGGAAAATACAAAAAAACGGTGTGCCCTACAACTTTTTCCAATTTTTCATCAACGATAACGGCACTAATGGCACTCCCGAAATGGATAAATACATCCGCCCTTACGCCTTCTACCCCAACCCCGTGCAAGACTGGCTCCACCTGCAGTACTCGCCCGACGTACAGCCCGCCTGCATCGAACTCTTCGACCTGCAAGGGCGACTTGTGAGCAAACAAAGCCAAGGCTTGGATAACATAGAGCTGCAAGGCCTCGCCCCAGGGCAATACGTGATGAAGGTCACGATGCGGGACGGCAAGGTGTTCACCGACAAGGTGGTGAAGGAATAATGATGGGGATTGCTAATCCCATAAATGAAACCGAGGATGTTTATGCTGATGTAATAACAAAAACCAACTAATTAACCAAAGTTAACCAATTAAAACCTTACAAGTATGAGAAAAGTATTGTTTACATCGATTATTATGTTGATCGCAGTGGCGGCACAGGCACAAATAAAAGTTCACGATGATGGACATGTAAGCATTGGGACCCTGCAAGGCGGGTGGGACAAATGCACACAACTTTACCCCTCGGGACGTGTCCATTTCAACACTCAGGATTCCAATCCTTGGCATTGGGTGACTGTTGCCACTCCAGGAGACTCAACCGGAAAATGTTGGATTGTGACGGCACCGGACGACAAAAACGACCATCGTTTCTTTGTATCGGGAGAGGGATTGGTCTATCACGTTGGACACTACAAGAAAGCGGATGAAATCTCCATGGAAAACGTGGGTAATATTGTCAACGCTGGCGCTGTCCTCGATAGCATTACAGGGTCGTGGTACATTCCCATCCCGGGAGAAGAAGGAGGATCAAAGGCAGAGGAACAACGCCGCGCCGGCGTTACGGCACAGGAGGTTGAGAAGGTGCTGCCCGAAGCCGTGACCGCCGACGAGAACGGATTGCTTTATGTGGATTATGACGCGCTCACCGTATTCCTGATCGAAGCAATGAAAGAGCAACGGCGCGAAATGGAGCTTATGCGCAAGACCTTGGAGGAGCACGGGCTGCTGGAACCGGAAAAACCATAAAACCCCTTGCAGCCATGAAAAAGTTTGTATACATTTGCGGCATGATATTGCTGTGTTTGAATATGATGGCGCAACAACGAGAACAGTTAGAACATGATACAACAAAGTATTGTCATGGTACGCTGTACAAACATCTCAAAGTCAATCTTGATACCACCAGAATCTGTTTTAATTATGGTTGGAGATATGATTTCGTTCTCAGCGATGAATTTGATTCAGTAGCCATTGACACCATGAAATGGAAAATTAAACATAAAAAGTATTTTCCTACCAAGGAAAATGTTGGTTATATAGATCTTGCACGGAATATTCGCATTCAAGACAGTTCGCTTTTTCTTTCCGTAACTACAAACGACGACTCGATATTGTGCCAACCTAGTTGGGGTACCCAAGATGCTGTTATCCCTTATTTATTGTCTGGTTGGCTATCCTCCAAAAAACCATTTAGATACGGTTACATAGAAACAGAGTGTTATCTTCCAAAGAATCACCATTATTGGCCTTGTTTTTGGACAACAGCAAGGGATACTTTAATAGACGACTATGATGAAGTTGATGTTTTTGAGCGCACAACCTATAATAACACTGACTATCCATACATAATTAGACAAAATTGTTATAATGGATCAAATACTTCACACGAGTCTTTTACTACAAGTATTCTCACTTTTAACAACCATGATTCTATAACAGGAAAAGCATCAGTTTTCGGGGCGGAAATCCTTCCCAAGGAAGTGGTGTTCTACATCAACGGGCATGTCACGGGACACTTGAAATATAATAACAGTTTGGGGAACGAATGGAATTCGTACACATGCACAGACATTGAAGAAATGATACCTATGTATTTTGTTCTCTGTCTTACTTGCCCCAAAAGCCAACACACTTTACCTTTGCCAGACGAATCAGCTAGGTTCAATTATATGAGATGCTTCAAACTAGAGCGGGGATTGAGGGACACCTATCACCCTTCTGTTTTTGCCCCATCTGATGAATCCACAAAAGTTTATCCACATATTATCCTTGGCGGGAACGGTTGCTCGGCGTACATATCCACACCAACGGCACTATGGGCAGAGCAAGATATTGTTCTTGATAAAGGGTTTGAATTGGCGCCATGCACGGCTTTCTCTGCCCGAGTTATTGCCGTCCCAGACCCAGATCATTCGCCTTTGTATATACAAAACTGCCATAACCATTAACAAAACTAATACATAACAAAATGAGAAGGTTAATTATAACGATAACTCTTATCATAGGCTTTACAAAATGTGTCGTTTCACAAACCGAACAAGTTTACCAACCCGATTCGGCTACCCTGCTTTATGACCACTCCATCCTAGAGGCAGGAGAAACCATGAAGTTCATTATGTCTTATGATAACGATGGCGTTTTTTATCAATATGAGCAATATTACAGCGAACAACCTGTTAAGAACAAAAGCTTAAAAACCGAAGCCAATTTAAAATTGCCCTTACAACTCAGAACCATTTATGAATACGATATGGCATTAAACATGATCAGATCGACAGAGCAATATTATGCCGTACCTAGACCACCAAGATACAGCCATGATTACATTTATAATGATGGCGTGTTGACTTCTTATGTCTGCCATTATGAAAATATTGAAGAATATGAGTGCACAGATAGTGTTTTATATAGGTATGATGAAAACCAAAGACTCATACATGAAACTATTTACAAAGAAAGACTTGCATCTCTTTATCTATCAAAAGAAATAGACTATTCTTACAATAATACCAGCGTTGTAAGAACAACTAATGGTCTTTCAAACGGTCATTGGGGCGACTGGGTAACACTTGAAAAGAGCACTCAAGTCTTTGACGAGTATGGAAAACTATTGAGCATTGAAACGGAAACCTACAACAAACCAACCACTTTAGAAACCTATTCATACAACGAAAGCGACCATATTCTTAACATCTTAACACAAATTTTGGCAGATGAGAATTGGACAAATAATAAACTATTAGAATACACTTACGATGGTTATGGACATTTAATCCTAGCGGAAATCAAAGTATGGCAGGATGGAATGTGGGGCAATGCTGACCGGGCTGTATATGAATTGAACGAAGCTGGCTATCCTATCATAATCAACTTTGAGAAATGGAACGGCGGAGAATGGGAACAAGGCACATGGAAAGCGGATTTCTTCATCTTTTCAGAACCTTATCTCAGTAGACAGAATTATTTCTTGTGTCGTAAAGACGCCAAACGTATTGAAATATCTTACTCAGCCACGCCCATGCCAAACTATGATGTATACGAGGACCCGATTAAAAAGGATTTCTGTACGCTCCACCCCAACCCCACCAACGGCAGGGTCACCATCACCGGCCTCAACCTCCGCCAGGCAGAGGTCGTCAACACGCTCGGACAACGCGTGGCTGCGATAAAGGGCGAAGGTAACCAACTGTTCGTCGACATCAGCAATCTTCCCGCAGGTGTTTACTTCGTCAACGTCACCGATGAGAAAGGGCGGAAGTGCGTGAGTAAGGTGGTGAAGGAATAGAGATTCCCTTTCGCTTCGCATGGGAAATCTAAAAAAGGAAAACAGAGGAAAGATGAAAAGACGATGGTTTATCTTGTTAGTCGTTGCGGCGCTCTCGACCGCCTGCTCGAACGATATCGACATCTTTGCCGATTACAAGCAGATGCCCATCGTCTATGGTCTGCTCGACGCCCGCGCCGACACTAACTACGTCAAGATCACCCGTGCCTTCTACGCTCCCGACGACACCTATCTGGCTGCAGCCAACCCCGACTCGAGCAACTACCCTGGCCGACTCGACGTCCGTCTCGTCGAATACCGCAACGGCGACTCCGTCCGCGAGATCGTTCTCGACACCATCACCATCCACAACAAACAGGAAGGCTTGTTCTATGCACCCTCGCAAAAGCTGTACTATACCGCCGAGCCACTCAACCACAATGGATCGGGAGCGCAGTACCATTACCGCCTCAAAGCCGTCCTCCCCGACCGCGTCCTGACCACCGAGACTGATATGGTGGGCAACAGCGGGTTCGGTGTGCAAAGCCTGGGCGTGAACTTCTCGAAGGAGTACTTTGGCACCAACCGTCCCTTCCTGTTTCGGCCCGCCGCCAACGCCAGCATCTATCAAGTCACCATGTCGTTCACCTTCAAAGAGCAACGCACTCCCGATGGCGACACCATACCCCGCACCTTCTCGTGGGATATCGGCACCTATACCGACGAGTACCTCTCCAAACACATGGACGGCGATTGCTATGTCTTCACATATCGGCCCGAGAATTTTTACGCGAAGCTGAAAGAGTTTGTCGGCGACGACAGCCTCACCCAAGGGGTCAGCCGTTTCATCAGCGACTATCCTGTCGAAGTCGACATCACTGCAGGCGGAGAGAAACTGATGCAATACATCTACCACAACGACGCCACCTACGGCTTCAGTGCCGGCGACCCTGAGTTTTCGCTCATCGATGGAGGCTATGGGGTGTTCTCGTCAAGGATGACTGCCGTAGGCAACATAAGGCTTGCTGGAGAGACCGTCCCCGATCTGGTGGCTATGCCCCGTTGGGGATTCGTTTTCATAGGCGGAAGAGAAGAATAAAGCTAAGGACACACAGAGTTGTCATTATGCGTAAAGCGCCCTCAAGTCGTCGGTCGTCAGACCGTTGAAGTCGCCTGAACTCATAAAAGCGCCAATGACATCGTGTCGTTGGCCTTTTTCTAATAAAGCGACAAGCTCGGCCTTGTTGTGCACCACCTTCAAATCTTTCCTTCCGAAGCCTTCAACGATGCGCTCGTCGGGCATGAGCTCCAACTTCTTGATAGCCACAGCATGCGGGTCGTAGAAGACAATGGCTGTGTCGGCGAGCTTCAAGGCATCACGGTAATGGTCGATGAAGACCTCACTGAGACTGCTATAGGTGTGCAACTCAAAAACCGCAAGCAAATGCTTCTCTGGGAACTGCTCACGCAATGCCTTCACGCTGGCGTTGACCTTGGAAGGCGCATGGGCGAAATCGCGGAAGACGAAGTTGTCGCCATTGTCGAACAAGAGCTCCAAACGACGCGCGGCACCCTTGAAGGAGGCGATGGCCTCATAGAACTGGGCATCGGTGACACCCAGCTGCTGGCACACCAACCGTGCCGCATTGATGTTCTTCATATTGTGGCTGCCAAACACACCCACTTCCCTCCTGCTGCCGTCGGGCAAAAGCAGGGTCGTCTTCAAGCCATCGCTCTCGAAAGGATGCACGCCATAGCCATAAGTGCGGCATTGTGCGCCTTGAGCGATCTTCTCGGCCTCCACATCGGTCTGGTCGTAGATAAGGCAGCCACCCGGCTCGATGGTACGGACGAAGATGCGGAACTGTTCGAGGTAAGTGTCGAAGGTCGGGAATACATTGACATGGTCCCAGCCGATGCCGCTGATAACGGCGATATGAGGATGATAATGGTGGAACTTCGGCACACGGTCGATGGGCGAAGTGAGGTATTCGTCGCCTTCCATGACCATGTATTTGGCCGTCTCGCTGAGGCGCACCATCACGTCGAAGCCTTCCAGTTGGGCGCCCACCATGAAATCGGTCTCGATGCCCACCTTTTGCAACACATGCAGGATCATGGAGGTGATGGTCGTCTTGCCATGGCTACCGCCGACGACGATGCGGGTCTTGTCCTTGCTCTGTTCGTAGAGGTACTCGGGATAGGAATACACCTTCAGTCCCAGCTCTTGGGCGCGCACCAACTCAGGGTTGTCGATGCGGGCGTGCATGCCAAGGATGACGGCGTCGTAGGTCTTGTCGAGCTTCTCGGGATACCAACCCCATTGCGGAGGAAGGATGCCCTCTTTGGCGAGGCGCGACTTGGAAGGCTCGAAGATCTCGTCGTCAGAACCCGTGACTTCATAACCCTTGCGGTGCAAGGCGATGGCGAGGTTGTGCATGGCACTGCCCCCTATAGCAATAAAGTGAACCTTTTTCATAGCAATACAAATAAAGAAGGGTAAGCTACTCATATCGCACCGCTACAACCTCCTACCCTTGCTACATTCCTGTCCTGGGGGATTTCAGAGGGAGCTGGTCGTATAAGACTTACCCGATGCAAAAGTACGGACTTTTCTTGGATTGGCAAGCGAAAATCCGAAATATTTTATTCGTGCCCGTAGCTCGAGCCGTCGAAGCAATGCGTGCAGAGCTCGAACTTCGGCAGGCCGATGGCTTTCACCACGCTATCCAAGGTGTTGAATTTCAGCGAGTCCACCCCGACATGCTGGCGGAGCATCTCGAGGAGTTCGGCATACTCCTTGGAATTCGGGTCACAATATTTATCGATGTTGCGGTTGTCGTCGCCTTCGAGCTCCTTCACGCAGCGGCGGGTGATGAGTTCCATGACCGTCTTGGAGGCCGAGAAATTGAGGAAGGGACAACCGAAGAGCAGCGGCGGACAGCTGATGCGGACGTGCACCTCCTTGGCGCCGTAGTCGTAGAGCATCTTCACATTGTCGCGCAGCTGTGTGCCACGCACGATGCTGTCGTCGCAGAAGGCCACCTTCTTGCCTTCGAGCAGAGCGCGGTTGGGGATGAGCTTCATCTTGGCCACATGCTCGCGCTGGCTCTGGTTGACAGGCATGAAGCTACGCGACCAGGTAGGCGTATACTTCACCACACCACGCAGGTACGGGATCTTACGCACGTTGGAATAACCCAAGGCCATGCCGATGCCCGAGTCGGGGATGGCGGAGACATAGTCGAGGTCGACATAATCGTGCTTACCCATCTCGCGGCCTTCGTTGTAGCGGGCCTCCTCCACATTGACGCCTTCGTAGTCGGCAGCAGGATAACCGTAATAGATCCACAGGAAAGAGCAGACTTGCTTCTTCGGACTTGGGGCAAGCAACTGTTGCACGCCATCTAAGGTGACCTTAACGATCTCGCCAGGGCCTAAGCTATAGCAAGTGGCATAGTCGAGGTTGATATAGCTATGGCTCTCGGAAGCCAACACATAGCCCTCTTCGCTCTTACCCACCACAATGGGGGTACGGCCGTAGTAGTCACGTGCGGCGATGACGCCGTCCTCGGTGAGGATGAGCATGGAGCATGAGCCCTTCACCTTATCAAAAACATTCTTGATGCCGTCGACGAAGTCCTCGCCTTGGGTGATGAGCAGGGCCACCAACTCGGTGGGGTTGGTATAACCCGAACTCAGCTCGGCGAAATGCTGCTTGTTCTCCAAGCAATGGTTCACCAGTTCGTCCAGGTTGTTGATTTTGGCCACCGTAGTGATGGCGAACTTGCCCAAGTGTGAGTTGACGATGATAGGCTGAGCATCCGTGTCACTGATGACGCCGATGCCGTTGTTGCCTAAGAACTTGCCCAGCTCGTCGCTGAACTTGGTGCGGAAATAGGTGTTTTCAATGTCATGGATCGAGCGGTAGAATCGCTCGCCGTCGTGGGTCACCATGCCCGCACGTTTGGTTCCGAGATGTGAGTGATAGTCAACGCCATAGAACAAGTCGCGTGCGCATGAACTCTTTAATACAGTACCGAAGAAGCCTCCCATAGTAGTAATAATTTAGGTTATTGAAGATATAAATAAGGTCATAAAAACAAAAAACATCTGCGGGAGGTTGGTGAGCAAAGTCGAACCATCCCGTAGATGGACTGCAAAAATATCGTTTTTTGGTTTACCATGCACAACAATTTTATATTTTTGCCGAAATTTTTCGCAAGTCTATGATACTCAAACTCTATCCAACGAACCCCAACCCGCGCTACGTCAAGACGATCCTGGAATGCTTGGCCGACGGCGGCACCATCATCTTCCCCACCGACACCTTGTACGGCTTGGGCGGCTGCATCAACAACCCGCGCACCTTCGAGCGCATCTGCCAGATCAAAGGCATCAAGAAGGAGAAGGCCAACTTCTCGTTCATCTTCCACGACCTCAGCATGTTGAGCGAGTTCACCAAACCCATCAACAATGACGTCTTCAAGATGATGAAGCGCAACCTACCGGGAGCCTTCACCTTTATTTTGGAGGCCAACAACAACATCCCGCGCATCTTCCAGAGCAAGAAGAAGACCATAGGTATCCGTATCCCCGACCAACCCATCATCACCAACATCGTCAGGGAGTTCGGTGCACCCATCATGACCACCTCGTTGGCCGACGAGGAAGACGAAATCAACCCCTACCTCACCGATCCCGAGGAGATCCACGACCGCTACAAGGACCTGGTGGACATCGTTATCGATGGTGGCGCAGGTGAAAACGAGGAGAGTACCGTTGTGGATTGCACTGACAATGAGATTGTTATCGTTCGCCAAGGCAAGGGATTGTTGGACGAATAAAAAAAATCGGCTGAAAAAGTCGTTGATAACGAAAAAAGTAGTACTTTTGCAGCCGCAAAAAAGGATGACTCGGTAGCTCAGCAGGTAGAGCACAACACTTTTAATGTTGGGGTCCTGGGTTCGAGCCCCAGCCGGGTCACCAAGAAACAAAAAATCTCCGACCAAGTCGGAGATTTTTTGTTATCTTTGCCAACCCAAAGACACTACAATGATCGACTTATTGAATGACCTCAACGAGCCTCAAAGAGAGGCCGTTACCACTATAGAAGGCCCCGTGATGGTGATCGCAGGTGCCGGTTCGGGCAAGACCCGCGCCCTCACCTACCGCGTCGCCTACATGATTCAGGAGGGCGTAGATCCCTTCAGCATCATGGCCCTCACCTTCACCAACAAGGCCGCCCGCGAGATGAAGGAACGCATCATGCAACTCGTCAACGCCAGCGACGCCCGCAACGTGTGGATGGGCACCTTCCACTCCATCTTCGCCCGCATCCTGCGCATCGAGGCGGAGAAAATCGGCTTCACAAGCAACTTCTCCATCTACGACACCGACGACTCAAAGGCGCTCATCACCCAAATCCTCAAAGACTTGAGCCTCGACACCAAGGTCTATCCCGCCAAACAGGTGTTGTCGCGCATCTCGGCGGCCAAATCGAGCCTCTACTCTCCCGAAGACTACGCCAACGACCCCGAGATCCAAGAGACCGACCGCAAGTCGAACAAGCCGCTGATCGCGCAACTGTTCAAGCTCTACAACGAACGTCTGCACCGCGCCAACGCCATGGATTTCGACGACATCCTCTACTTCACGAACATCTTGCTGCGCGACAACCCCGACGTGCTCTACAAATACCAGAACCACTTCAAGTTCATCCTCGTCGATGAGTATCAGGACACCAACTACGCCCAATACCTCATCGTGAAGCGCATAGCGGCACTGTTCGAGAACCTCTGTGTGGTGGGCGACGACGCCCAAAGTATCTACGCCTTCCGTGGCGCCAACATCCAGAACATACTCAACTTCAAGAACGACTACCCCGACTATAAGCTCATCAGGTTGGAACAAAACTATCGTTCCACCCAAAACATCGTCAACGCGTCGAACGCCGTCATCGCACACAACAAGGACCAGATCAAGAAAAAGGTGTGGAGCGACAAGGAGAAAGGCGAGCTCATAGGCCTCATCCACGCCAACAGCGACACCGAGGAAGGCACCATGGTGGCCAACAGCATCTTCCAATACAAGATGACACGCCACCTGCCCAACAAGAGCTTCGCCATCCTTTACCGCACCAACGCACAATCGCGTTCGATGGAAGAGGCGCTGCGTAAACAGAACATACCTTATAAAATATATGGCGGCCTCTCGTTCTACGACCGCAAGGAAATCAAAGACCTGTTGGCCTACTTCCGCGTCGTCATCAACCCTGAGGACGAACAGGCCCTGCTCCGCATCATCAACTACCCTGCCCGTGGCATCGGCAAGACCAGTATCGAACGCATGATGGTCACGGCCAACGAACAACGCACGAGCATCTGGAAATGCTTGGAAAACAACGTGTTTCCGCAGGACTTCAACATGGGCACGGTAAACAAGTTCCGCGACTTCATGGTGATGATCAAGAGCTTCCAGACCCTACAGGCTAAGATGAACGCCTTTGAGTTGGCCAAGCACATCACCAACACCATCGGGCTCATCAAGGTCCTCAAGGAAGACGACAGTCCTGAAGGAGTCTCAAGAGTCGAGAACGTGGAGGAATTGCTCAACGCCATCATGGAGTTCAGCGACCGCCAGGTGGACGAGACCACCGGCGAGACTGCCCGCGTCGACTTGGTGCAGTTCATGGAAGACGTGGCCCTGCTCACCGACAGCGAGATGAAGAAAGACGACCCCGACGAAGACTACGTCAGCCTGATGACCGTACACTCGGCCAAGGGCTTGGAGTTCCCCTACGTCTATGTGGTCGGCATGGAAGAAAACCTCTTCCCTGGCATCCTCAGCCTCAGCACAAGAGAAGAGCTGGAAGAGGAACGCCGTCTGTTCTACGTGGCCATCACCCGCGCCATGACCAAGCTCACGCTCAGCTATGCCGAGCAACGCTACCGTTACGGCAACCTCACCCTCAGCGAGCGTTCGCGTTTTGTCGACGAAATCGACGCCAACCTCATCGAACAGACGCAAAAGGCCTCGTTCAGAGGCACCTCGCCCGTAGGCGGCAAGCCCTTCGGTCGGTTCAGCGAGCATGGCTTCCGCAACCTCCCGAACACGCCTACGACGAGACCCAGCGCCAGCCAACCTGCCGCCAGCCAACCCACTGTTCCGCAGAACCTCGAGCCCTCCAACCCCGACCTTTTGCAAGAAGGCATGCGTGTGATGCACGCCAAGTTCGGTGCGGGCACCATACTAAGCATCGAGGGCGCAGGAGCCAACAAGAAAGCCAGCGTTCGCTTTGACACATCGGGCATCAAGATGCTCATGCTGAAGTTTGCAAGGTTGGCCATAATCAAATAAAAATCCCTATCTTTGCGGCAAAATTGAATCTATGGACAGAACAGGATTAACATACAATACAGAAAAAGAACAAATCGTCATTTCTGAATACGGCCGTTGCGTGCAGGAGATGATCAAGAAACTGCATGAGATCGAAGACCGTGAGCAGCGCACCGAAGCCGCCAAATACATCATCAGCGTGATGGTGCAGATGAACCCGAGCATCAAGCAGTCGAGCGACTACGAACATAAACTCTGGGATCACCTCTATATGATCTCGGGCTTTAACCTCGACGTGGACAGTCCATTCGCACCGCCCATCCCCGTGGAGCAACAAAGCAAGCCTCAGCATATCGGTTACCAGAACAACGACATCAAATACGGCCACTACGGCCAATATCTCATCAAGATGATTGAGGCTGCCTCGAAGGAAGAGAACGACGAAGTGCGTGAGGCCCTCGCCTACTCTTTGGCAGGCCAAATGAAACGCGACTACCTGGAATGGAACAAGAGCGTCGTCAACGACCAAGTCATCATCGACGACCTGAAGAACCTCTCGGGCGGACGCCTCATCATCGCTGACGAAGCAAAGCTGAACAGCAACGGCGAACAACCTGGAAAAGGCCAGCCCCAAGCCAAGCAGCAGCAACAACAGCAAGGCAAGAAGAAAAAGAAGAAGGTGCCGAACCTGAAGGCCAACATGAACAACCCCAACAACCCGGCCTACAAGAAACGCATGCAAGAACTAGGAAAACTCTAATGCCATGGCTTCATTGAAAATCAAAGGCGGCGGAAAGCTGCAAGGCGAAATCGTCCCGCAAGGCGCGAAAAACGAGGCCATGCAGATTCTCTGTGCCTGTCTGCTGACGGAAGAGAAAGTCACCATCCACAACCTGCCCGACATCCTCGACATCAACAATCTGATCGCCCTGTTGGAAGGCATGGGTGTCAGTGTCGAGCGCCCCACGCGCCACAACATCACCTTGCAAGCCAAGTCGCTCAACTTCGACTACTTCAATGGCACTGACTACCAAAACACCGCTTCGAAGCTGCGTGGCAGCGTGATGATGACGGGACCCATGCTGGCCCGTTTCGGCAAGGCCTATATGCCCAAACCCGGTGGCGACAAAATCGGTCGCCGCAGGCTCGACACCCACGTCATCGGTCTCCAGAAACTTGGTGCCATCTTTGATTTCGACAGCTATCAAGTTAAAGTGCAACAAGGCGGTCTGAAAGGCTGTTACATGCTCCTCGACGAGGCCTCGGTCACTGGCACGGCCAACATCGTCATGGCCGCCGTGATGGCACAAGGCACCACCACCATCTTCAACGCTGCCTGCGAGCCCTACCTCGTGCAACTCTGCACCATGCTCAACAATATGGGTGCCGACATCAAGGGCGTTGGTTCCAACCTGCTGACCATCAACGGCGTCAGCCGTCTGCATGGCACGGAGCACACCCTACTCTCCGATATGATCGAAGTAGGCTCCTTCATCGGCATGGCCGCTATGACGGGTAGCGAGATCACCATCAAGAATGCGGGCATCGCACAGCTGGGCATCATCCCCGATGTATTTCGCAAACTCGGCATACAGATGGAATACCGCGGCGACGACATCTTCATCCCTGCCCAAGAACATTACGAGGTACAGACCTTCATGGATGGCAGCATCCTCACCGTGGCCGATGCGCCTTGGCCCGGCTTCACGCCCGACTTAATCAGTATCGTTTTGGTTGTGGCCACCCAAGCCAAAGGCACCGTGCTCATCCACCAGAAGATGTTTGAGAGCCGTCTGTTCTTCGTCGACAAGCTCATCGACATGGGCGCGCAGATCATCCTCTGCGACCCGCACCGTGCCAACGTCATCGGCCTCGACCACGCCCATGCCTTACGAGGCATCCGTATGGCCTCACCCGACATCCGCGCCGGCGTCTCGCTGCTCATCGCAGCACTCTCGGCCAAGGGCGACAGCATCATCGACAACAGCGACCAGATCGAGCGCGGCTACCAGTATATCGACAAGCGCGTCAACGCCCTCAGCCTCAACGGACCTATCATCGAGCGCCTCTAAGCCAAACGCACCTTCACGACCCTGCCATTTTGTCAAAGCATAAGCTTTGGCAAAGGATTTGATTGTTGTTGCCGCAAAATGACAAAAGAGTAAAAACACACATATATCATGACAGAAAACGAAAACGTTAACAATCAAGACGATGCCTTGAAAGACACCGTCAATCCCGACATGGAAAACAGCCAAGAACCCGTTGACGAACAGCCAAAACAAGAAGAAAACACCGAAGCCAAAGAGGCTCAAGGTGACAATGTTGCAGATAAAAAGTCAAAGCGGTTCAAGATCCGTCATGCCCAAGAGAAGGCATTGGAAGAAGAAAAAGCCAAATATGCCGAGTTGAACGACAAATACCTGCGTCTGTTCTCGGAATTTGACAACTTCCGCAAGCGCACCGCCAAGGAAAAGCTGGAGCTGACGGTCACGGCATCGGAGAACGTCATCAAGGACATCCTGCCCGTGTTCGACGACTTCGAGCGTGCCCTTCAAAACATGGAAAAGAACGGCAACGAGGCCGACATGCAAGGCGTCACCTTGATCTTCAACAAGCTGAAAGACACGTTGAAGAAGAAAGGCTTGGAAGAAATCGACGCCATGAATGCCGAGTTCAACACCGACGAACACGAGGCTTTGACCATGATTCCCGCTCCTGAGGAGGACAAGAAGGGTAAGGTCCTGGATGTCATCCAGAAGGGCTACAAGCTGAATGGCAAGGTGATTCGCTTTGCGCGTGTCGTAGTCGGTAACTAAGAAAGGAATCAAGAATGGCAGAAAAAAGAGATTACTACGAGGTGCTTGGTGTCAACAAGAACTCCACACCCGACGAGATAAAGAGCGCCTACCGTAAGGCTGCCTTGAAATGGCACCCCGACAAATGGGTGAATGGCACCGACGCCGAGAAGAAGACCGCCGAGGAGAACTTCAAGGAAGCCTCGGAGGCCTATTCCGTATTGAGTGACGAGAACAAGAAGGCGCGTTACGACCGTTACGGCTTCGCCGGCATGGACGGCGGCTCAGCCAGCGGTGGCGGCGGCTTTGGTGGCTTCGGCGACTTCGACTTGAACGACATCCTGAACAGCGTGTTCGGCCGCGGCTTCGACTTCGGTGGAGGCTTCAGCGGCTTCAGCGGTTTCGGTGGCGGCAGCAGCCGCGGCGGCACCGTCAAGCAACGCGGCTCCAACATCCGAGTGAAGGTGAAACTGAACCTGCAGGAGATCGCCCATGGCGTGAAGAAGAAAATCAAGGTCAGCAAATACGTCGCCTGCACCCATTGTCATGGCAGCGGCTCTGAGGACGGCTCCACCGAGACCTGTCCCACCTGCCACGGTCGCGGTCAGGTGGTGCAGACCGTCAACAGTTTCTTCGGACAGATGCAGACCGCCTCAGTGTGTCCCACCTGTAACGGCACTGGCACCGTCATCAAGAAGAAATGCACCCATTGCGGTGGCGAGGGCATCACGAAAGGCGACGAAGTCATCGACATCGACATCCCAGCCGGTGTCGGCGAAGGCATGCAGCTCACCGTGCGCGGCAAAGGCAATGCCGGCCCTCACAACGGCGTCAACGGCGACATGCTCGTCCTCATCGAAGAAGAGCCGCATCCCGACTTCGAGCGCGACGAGAGCACGTTGATCTACAACCTGTTCATCACCATCCCGGAGGCCATCCTCGGCACCCAAGCCGAAGTGCCCACCGTCGACGGCAAGGTGCGTGTGAAGATCGCTCCTGGCACGCAGAGTGGCAAGGTGCTGCGGCTGAGAGGCAAAGGCCTGCCCATCCTCAACGGCTACGGCAACGGCGACATGCTCGTCAACGTCAACGTATGGGTGCCCAAGAAGGTCAGCAAGGATGAGGAACAGTTGTTGCAACAACTCGGCCAATCGCAGAACTTCAAGCCCAACCCCACCCCCGAGGAAAAGAGCTTTTTCAGTAAGATTAAGGATTACTTTAACTAAATAAACCGGCGTTTCGACAAGCTCAACGACCTAGCAAGGGACCCTGAGCCTGTCGAAAGGCCCGTTTTACAATTAAAACATGACTAAAATATCCGTCAACGAGGTCACCAAGTGTTATGCGGGCCACACGGCTTTGGACCGTATCAGCATCGACATCCCGGAGCGCTGCATCTATGGGCTTTTGGGCCCCAACGGTGCAGGCAAGACCACCCTCATCCGCATCCTCAACCAAATCACCATGCCCGACACGGGCCAGGTGCTCATCAACGGGGAGCCACTTGGACAAAGACATGTGGCCAGTATAGGCTACCTCCCCGAGGAAAGAGGCCTTTACAAAAAGATGAAGGTGGGCGAGCAGGCCATCTACCTCGCCGAGCTGAAAGGCATCAAGAAAGCCGAGGCACAGCGTAGGCTGAAACAATGGTTCGACAAGTTTGAAATCGGCGGCTGGTGGGACAAGAAAGTGGAAGAACTCAGCAAGGGAATGCAGCAGAAGGTGCAGTTCATCACCACCGTCATCCACGAGCCCGACATCCTCATCTTCGACGAGCCTTTCAGCGGCTTCGACCCCATTAACGCCAACATGCTTAAGGAGTCCATCCTCGAGTTGCGCGACAAAGGCGCCACCATACTCCTCTCAACGCACAACATGGCTTCCGTTGAGGAACTCTGCGACCGCATCACCCTCATCAACAAAGGGAAGAGCATCCTCGAGGGCAAGGTCAGCGACATCAAAAGGCAGCACGACACCCACAAGCGTGAGATCGTAGTGCGCACCACGACGCCGCAGGCCATCTATGCCTTGGGCGACACCTATAATAATATAAAGGTGGAGCAGACCGACGTCGAGGATGAGATGCGGCTGACCTTGTATAGTGCCACGTCGAACGACCTCATCGCCCAGCTGCTCCAAAACGGACAGCTTGTCTCTTACAAGGAAGTGTTGCCTTCGATGAACGACATCTTCATCCAAGAAGTTCAATCCCAAAACCAAGCCTCATGAACAAGATCGGACTCATCATCAGACGCGAATATCTGACACGCGTGCGCAAGCGCAGCTTCCTCATCATGACCTTCCTCGGCCCCATCCTCATGGCGGCCATCTATATCATCCCCATCATGCTGGCCCTCAACAGCAGCAACGAAAACATGCGCATCGCCGTCGTCGACGAGAGCCATTGGTTCGAGAACCGCTTTCAGGACAACAAGGAACACACCTTCGTCATCCTGCCCGGTCAGCCTATCGACTCGGTGAAAAACCTGGTGAAGGAGAACATCTTCGACATGGCGCTTTACGTCCCTCCCACCCAGCTCAACATCCCCTCCAACGCCATCGTCTACAGCATCCGTCAGGTACCTATGGAAGTGGAGACCTATATCAGCAGGGTGATGCAAAAAGAGATCGAAGACCAGAAACTGATGGCTAACGGCGTCGACCCCGAGATTGTCAGCGCCGTCAAGACCGACGTCAACCTCTCCATCATGCGCATGGACGAGAAAGGCAACGAGAAGGAGACCTTCACCAAGGTACAGTTTACCCTCGGCATCGCCTTGGCCATGCTAGTGTATATGTTCATCATCTTCTTTGGCGGACAGGTGATGCAAGGCGTGGCTGAAGAGAAGACCAACCGTATCATCGAAGTCATCGTCAGCTCGGTGAAGCCTTTCCAGCTGATGATGGGCAAGATCATCGGCGTCTCCTTGGTGGCGCTCACCCAATTCGTGCTATGGATCGTGCTGACAGGTGCCTTATATCTGGGCTTCTCTGCCTTCATGGGCCTCAGCAATCCCGAGATGCTCTCATCGGGGACCGTGATGGCACAACAAATCAGCAACGAAAACGTCATGAACAACGAGAGTGTGCAAAGCATACTGCAGATCGTTCACTCCATCGATTTCGGCACCATCATTGCCACGTTCCTTATCTTCTTCATCCTCGGATACTTACTCTACGCGACCCTTTATGCCGCCATCGGCTCGTTGGTCGACAACAACACCGACGCCCAGCAGTTCACCCTGCCCGTCACCGTCCCTTTGATTGTCGCCATCATTTCCTCATTCTACATCGTCAACAACCCCGACAGCAGCCTGTCCGTATGGCTCTCTATGATCCCCTTCACCTCTCCTATCTCCATGATGGTGAGGATTCCATTCGGCGTGCCCATTTGGCAAATCGTACTTTCGATCGTGTTGTTGGCCGGCACTTTTGTGTTGATGACCTGGATTGCTGCAAAGATCTACCGCACGGGTATTCTGATGTACGGAAAAAAACTTTCCTACAAGGAAATATTCAAATGGTTGAAATATAAATAGATTTTTTTGTATTTTTGCAGGCTCGTAATGAGTAAAATTGACCACTGAGAATAGTTAAATAATTAAAAGTCAAATAATTAAATTAGTTTTACAATGCAAAACAAAGGAGCAATCAGGACGATAGCCATTATCTTCGCGCTGATCTTTCTCTATCAGCTCTCCTTCACTTTGGTGACCAAGAGAGTGGAAAAGAAAGCAGAGAAGTTTGCCGAAGTTGAGGCTACGAAACTTGCAAATGGAGATGAGTCATTAGATTTGAATCTCTTGAAAAATGAGATGGAATCGCACTATTTGGACTCGATGAGCAACGTGAATGTGTACAACTTGGGCTTCAAGAAGTTCACCTATCGCGATGCTAAGGAAAAAGAAATCAACTTGGGTTTGGACTTGAAGGGTGGTATGAACGTCACCCTGGAAGTCTCGGTGAAAGACATCGTCAATGCCTTGTCGGGCAACTCGCAAGACCCCACTTTCTTGAAAGCCATGGAACTGGCTACCAAGAGACAGGAGCAGAGCAAGGGCGACTTCGTCACCCTGTTTGGCGAAGCTTTCAAAGAGACCGATCCCAACGCCAGTCTTGTCTCCATCTTCCTGTATGAATTCAAGGACAAAGGCATCAACATCAATTCCAGCAACGAAGACGTGCTGAAGGTCTTGAAGAGCGAATGCGATGGCGCCATCGACCGTTCTTACCAGATCCTGGGAACCCGTATCGACCGTTTCGGTGTGGCTCAGCCCAACATCCAAAAGATGGAGAACTCGGGCCGTATCCTCGTCGAACTTCCCGGTATCAAGGACCCGAAGCGTGTGCGTAAGCTCCTCCAAGGCACGGCACAACTCGAATTCTGGGAGACCTACAACTTTGCCGACGTGCAACAGTTCTTCAACGAAGCCGACGCTAAGCTGGCTGAGACCAGAAAGGCCAAGAGCTCGTTGGAAGAGACTGAAGCCCCTGTGGTTGTCGACGACAGCCTCGTTGAAGACAACGCTCAGGTGATCGCCGAAGAAGGTGCCGAAGTGGCCGAGGCCGACAGCACTGACAGCAGCCTCCTCGACCAACTTGCCGAGAACCAAGAGGAAGAGCAAGTCGCCGAAGACGAAAACATGGATCAGTTCGCTGAGAACCATCCTTTGTATGCCAAACTGCAGCCCATCAACGGCGGTTCAGCCCGTGTGGGTATTGCCCAGGTGAAAGACACCGCTGCCATCAACAAGATGCTGGCCGAGGTGCAGGGCATCTTCCCCCGCAACCTCAAGCTCGCTTGGACGGTGAAACCCGAGACCTATCCTGGCCAGAACGGCGAGAACATCGAAGTGCTCGACCTCGTCGCCCTGAAGATGTCGCGCGAAAACAAATGCGCACTCGGTGGTGAAGTCATCACCGACGCCCGTCAGGACTACGGTCAGAACAACCAAGTGGAGGTCACCATCCAGATGAACCCTGAAGGTGCCAAAGCTTGGAAGCGCCTCACTGGCGAGAACATCGGCAAGCAGATTGCCATCGTTCTTGACGACTACGTCTACAGCTATCCCGTCGTCAACGGCGAGATCCCGAACGGTCGTTCCTCCATCAGCGGTGGTGGCATGACCATCGAAGAGGCCCAAGACTTGGCCAACATCCTGAAGGCCGGTAAGCTGCCCGCCCCCGCAAGAATCCTTGAGGAGCAGGTAGTTGGTCCTTCGCTCGGTAAGGAAGCCGTGCAAAAAGGTATGTGGTCGATGGTGTTCGCCTTCATCCTCGTGCTGGTTTACATGGTGTTCTTCTACAACAAGGCTGGTCTCGTCGCCGATATCGCCCTGTTGGTCAACGTGTTCTTCCTGTTCGGTGTGCTGGCTTGCCTCGGTTCGGTGCTGACCCTGCCTGGTATCGCCGGTATCGTGTTGACCTTGGGTATGGCTGTTGACTCGAACGTGATTATCTTCGAGCGTATCAAGGAAGAGATCAAGGCTGGTAAGGGCTTGAAGCTCGCCATCGCCGACGGTTACAAGAACGCTTACTCCGCCATTATCGACGGTAACGTCACCACCTTGATCACCGGTATCATCCTGATCATCTTGGGTACGGGTCCTGTCCACAGCTTCGCCGTCACCCTCTGCATCGGTATCCTGACCTCTCTGGCCACGTCCATCTTCATCTCGAGACTGATCTTCGAACGTATGCTGGACAAGGAAAGAAACATCACCTTCAGCACTGCTTGGACGCGCAACTTCCTGCAGGATAAGCACTACGACTTCATCGGCATGCGCAAGACCTCGTTCATCATCTGCATCGTGTTCTTGGTCATCAGCTTGGGTTCGCTTGGCATCCGTCGTTTGAACCTCGGCATCGACTTCAAGGGTGGCCGTAACTACGTTGTCCAATTCGACAACCCGAGCATCAAGGTTGAAGACGTGCGTGAGGCTTTGAGCACCGCCGACTTCGACAAGAACGCCATCCACAGCGCCCTCGCCATGAGAGAAGACCAAGAAGTTGACGACTGGTCAGCTCCTGAAGTGAAGACCTATGGTACCAACGGTCAGGTGAAGATCACAACCAAGTTCTTGATCAACAACGACAGCCCCGCCGTCGACTCGGTCATCCAAACCATCCTCTATGACGGTTTGAAGGGTCTTTACAACAACAACCTTGAGATGAGCCAATTCTCTTCGGAAGACGAGACCGTGGGCATCCTGAGCACCCAGAAAGTGGGCGCCACCATCGCCAGCGACGTCACCCGTAAGTCCATCTGGGCTATCATCGTGGCCTTGGCTCTGATGTTCGTCTACATCGCCATCCGATTCAAGAAATGGCAATATGGTGTGGCTTCCATCATGGCCCTGACGCAAGATACCATCATCGTGTTGGGTATGTACTCCCTGTTCTACAACGTGCTGCCCTTCACCATGGAAGTCGACCAGAGCTTCATCGCTGCTGTGCTGACCGTCATCGGTTACTCCATCAACGCTACGGTGGTTATCTTCGACCGTATCCGTGAGAACGTCGGTTTGCATCCGAAGAGCTCCTGGAAGTCCAACATGAACAGCGCCGTTAACAGCACCTTGACCCGTTCGTTCAACACCTCGGGTTCGACCTTGGTCGTGTTGCTCGCCATCTTCATCTTCGGCGGCGACACCATCCGCGGCTTCATCTTCGCCCTGTTGGTCGGTGTGCTGGCCGGTACCTTCTCCTCAGTGTTCCTGTCATCGCCTTTCGCCTATGTCTTGATGAAAGGCAACAAGAAAGACAAGGCCATTGAAGAAGAAAACGATTCGAAGAAGAAATGATGTACATCATAATTCACCTTCTAAACTGCTTGCAAAAATCCCGCTGGAAACGGCGGGATTTTTTTATTGCCAAAACCTTCTCCGATTCACGGAATTGTTGTACCTTTGTCCGATAATAATATCGCGTATTCCGCGTTTGAAGAAAAGAGAATTGAAGTCTATGAAAAGATACATCCTTATCCTCATGTCGGCCCTGTTCATCTTAATGAGCAGCGACCTTTACGCGCAGAGAAGAAACCCTGCCAAAAACGCCGACCTCGCCTTCGGGCGCAAGCAATACACCGAGGCTGCCGACCGCTACAAGAAAGCCTACCGCAAGGTGCGCCGCAACAAAGACGAGCGCAACCGCATCAGCTTCCAGATGGGCGAATGCTACCGCCTCATCGGCCTCACCAAACGCGCCGAACCTTACTATAAGCGCCTGCTGAAAACGGAATACCCCAACACCCATCCTGAGGTCTACCTCTATATGGCCGAAGTCTACAAGCAGAACGAGAAGTTCAAGGACGCCATACAGATGTATGAGATGTATGCACAGAGGGTGCCTAACGACCCAAGAGGACCTATAGGTATCGAGACTACCCAACAGATCCAGGAATGGATGGAGAACCCATCGAAATATGAGCTCACGGCATTGAAGAAGGTCAACTCGACCAAAGACTCCGACTTCGGTGCCTGTTGGACCAACAACAACTACAACGAGATCATCTTTACCTCCACGCGCGACGCCGCCACCGGCAAGGAGAAGGATGGCATCACCGGACAGGAGTTTGCCGACTTCTTCATCTCAAAGCAGGACCGTAAAGGCGACTGGAGCACGCCTGTGCTTGCCGACGAAAACGAGAACATCAACACGAACGCCAGCGAGGGCACGCCCTTCATGAACGAACGCTACACCAAGCTCTACTTCACCCGTTGCCAGAACGGTGCCCACCGTAAGAACGGCTGCCAAATCATGGTGGCAGGCAAGAGCGGTGGAGCCTTCTCAGATGCCCGTCCCGTTGAGATTGCCGGCGTCGACACCTTGGATATCGTCGGTCACCCCACCCTCTCGAGCGACGAGCTCATCATGTATTTCGCCGCTGAACGCAAAGGCGGCTTCGGCGGCAACGACATCTGGGTGGCCATGCGCGAAAACACCAGCGAGCCATTCAAGCATCCCTTCAACCTCGGCGAACGCATCAACACGCCCGGCAACGAGGTGTTCCCGTTCTTGAGATACGACACCACCCTTTACTTTGCCTCCGACGGTCACGGCGGCATGGGCGGCCTCGACATCTTCGTCTCTTCGATGGACACCGCAGGCGAATGGGGCGAACCCCGCAACCTGAAATATCCCATCAACTCGGTCGGCGACGACTTCGCCATCGTGTTCCATCCCAACGACGAGCGCGGCTTCATCTCCTCCAACCGTGGCAACAGCCGTGGCTTGGACAACATCTACTACTTTGAAGAGCCGCCCATCCTGTTCACCTTCTCAGGCGTCGTCAAAGATGCCAAGACCAAGCAGTTCGTCAGCAACGCCATTGTACGACTGGTGGGCAGCGATGGCTCCAACCTCTCTACCCGCACCAACGAGAAGGGTTACTTCAACTTCAGCGACAGCCAGATCAACAAGAACACGACCTACGATATCAGCATCGACAAGGACAACTACTTCACGCTGACCGCACAAGAGACCACCATAGGTCTGGAGTTCAGCAAGGACATCGAGAAAGACTACGACATAGAGCCCATTCCACAGGAGCCCATCATGCTGCCCGACATCCTCTACGACCTGGGCAAATGGGACCTCAAGCCCCAGTTTGAAGACTCGCTGCAAGGCCTGATCGAGACCCTGCAAGTGAACCCGACCATCACCATCGAGTTGGCCTCACACACAGATGCCCGCGACACCGACGAGCACAACGACATCCTGTCGCAGAAACGTGCCCAAAGCGTCGTCGACTACCTCATCATCCGTGGCATCGACCCGCTGCGACTCACCGCCAAGGGCTATGGCGAGAGAGTGCCTCGCACCATCCAGAAAGACATGACCGTGAGGGGCTATACCTTCAAGGCGGGCACGCGACTCACCGAAGACTTCATCAACAAACTGCCTAATAACGACGTGCGCGAGGCGGCCCACCAGATGAACCGCCGCACCGAGTTCCGTATCTTGAGCAAGGACTTCGTACCACGCGAGCACATCAACGAAGGCGGCACCGTCAACATCGCCATCAACCCACAGGAAGACCAGACCGAGACCTTCACTGTCAACAACAAAGGCTATTTCACCTTCTTCGCCAACGTGGATGGCTACAATGAGCCCTTCACCTACAGCCAAAACGCCGACTTCTGCGTCTCGGAGAGCCGCGCCCTGCAGCTGCTGAAGGACAACCGCATCGCTGCCAGCGACTTCAAGGGCGACGTGGACAAGATCCTCACTACGGGAGGCATCGCCAACAACGCCATCGTCGTCATCAAGGAAGTGAGAATCGCCGGCCGCTCGCTCTACAATGTGGAGTGTAAGGTCGTCAGCAAGATGATCGAGCAATGGGTCATCGGACAGAAGAACATGAAGCAACTCGGCAACTTCGAGTTTGACACCAAAGAGAAAAAGTTAAAGTTTAAATAATGGACAATCGCTATAGTCAACGCGGCGTTTCCGCGGAGAAAGAAGACATCCACAACGCCATCAAGAACCTCGACAAGGGGCTCTATCCCAACGCATTCTGCAAAATCATCCCCGACATCCTCGGTGGCGACCCGCTTTATTGCAATATCATGCATGCCGACGGCGCGGGAACCAAGTCGTCGCTCGCCTACCTCTATTGGAAAGAGACCGGCGACATGAGCGTTTGGGAAGGCGTGGCGCAAGATGCCGTGGTGATGAACACCGACGACCTTATCTGCGTAGGTGCCACCGACAACATGCTGCTCTCCTCCACCATCGGGCGCAACAAGAGCCTGATTCCTGGCGAGGTGATCTCCGCCTTGATTAACGGAACTGAGCATTTCTTGCAGAAACTCCGTGACTTAGGCATTGGCATCTACCTGACTGGTGGCGAGACCGCCGACGTGGGCGACTTGGTGCGCACCGTCATCGTCGACAGCACCGTGACGACACGTATCAGACGTGACGAAGTGATTGAAAACAACCTGCAACCTGGTGATGTCATCGTGGCCTTTGCCTCCTACGGACAAGCCACCTACGAGGACAGCTACAACGGCGGAATGGGCAGCAATGGTCTCACCTCGGCCCGCCACGACATGCTGAACCATTATCTGGCAGAGAAATACGACGAGAGTTATGACCACAGCATCCCGAATGATTTGGTGTATTCCGGTCCGCACAAACTGACCGACCCGACCGAGGTTCCAGGCGTGGATGTGGGCAAACTCATCCTCTCACCCACCCGCACCTATGCCCCGCTGATGATTCCGATTCTGAAGGAATTCCGCAAGCAGATCCACGGCATCATCCATTGCAGCGGCGGCGCCCAAACCAAAGTGCTGCATTTCGTTGACAAGTTGCACATCGTGAAAGACAACATGCTGGCTTTGCCGCCGTTGTTCAAGATGATTCAAGCCGCCTCGGGCACCGATTGGCACGAAATGTACAAGGTCTTCAACATGGGTCACCGTTTGGAGATTTACACAAACGAGAAGGCTGCTAATGAAATGATTGCCATTGCCAAGGAGTTCAATATTGATAGCCAGATTATTGGACACGTGGAGGCTTCGGATGTGAAGCGATTGACGATTAAGAGCGAGTTTGGAACATTTGAATACTAATCATCAACGAAACCCTAAATCATTTCTGAATATGAAAAAGTTGCTTTATCTCATTTGTATCGCCTGCACTTTGGCTTTATATTCCTGCGGCACGACAAAAGCCTATGTCGGTGCCAGACAAGAAAAGGCCTCACTGGCAACTATCAATCAAGGCAATAACAAGCTGACCATCAAAAACAGAAAGACCAAAGAAAGTGCATTGCTCATTCAAGTGGATTCCATTTCTGTCGGTGACTATTTCAAAGGATACCCCAAGCATTGCGACATTCTACCAGGAACACATACTGTTGAAATTAGGCATTTCCAACAATGGAATGACAATCAGGCAGGTGCAGCAGCCGTAGGTGGTGTTCTGGGAGGTGCCATTGGTGGAGTTATTGCAGGTAGCATCGCAGAATCGAACAGTCCACACAAGCATTATTTAATCACTTTTGATGCTGTAGCGGGCGAGACCTATAACATTATGGCGGTCACCGACCCAAAAACTATGGATGTGGATATCTATGTCACCAATGCAGCCAATGAAGAACGTGTCAAGTCCTCTTATAAGTTGAAAGAGGAAGAAAAGAAATAACCTCTTTCCACATCATGGACATTACCGAAAAACTTGAAACGATAAAGCACCGCTGGGAGGAGATGGGCGAACAGCTCGCCGACCCTGCCGTGGCTTCCGACATGAAGAAGTTCGTGAAGCTCAACAAGGACTATAAGGACTTGGAGCCTATCGTCATGGCCTTCAAGGAATACAAGACCTTGAAAGGCAATGTCGAAGAAGCCAAGGAGATCCTGGCCACGGAGAAGGACGAGGAGATGCGCAAGATGGCCCAAGAGGAGTTGGATACCGCCCAAACGCGCATCGAGCAGCTGGAGCAAGACATCCGCGTGATGATGATTCCCAAAGACCCACAGGACAGCAAGAACGCCATCATGGAAATCCGTGCAGGCACGGGCGGCGATGAGGCCTGCCTCTTTGCCGGTGACCTATACCGTATGTACTCCAAATTCTGCGAAAACCGTGGCTGGAAAGTGGAAGTGACCAGCGTCAGCGAAGGTGCCAGCGGCGGCTACAAGGAAATTGACTTCACCGTGACGGGCAACGGCTGTTATGGTATTTTGAAATTCGAGTCTGGTGTTCACCGTGTGCAGCGCGTACCCAAAACCGAGACCCAAGGCCGCATCCACACCTCTGCCGCTTCGGTGGCCGTGCTACCTGAAGCTGAGGAGTTCGATGTGGAAATCAATGAAGGAGAAATCAAGTGGGACACCTTCCGCTCGAGCGGTGCTGGAGGACAGAATGTGAACAAAGTGGAATCGGGCGTGCGCCTACGTTATATGTGGAAGAATCCCAACACAGGCGAAATGCAGGAGATCCTCATCGAATGCACCGAGACCCGCGACCAACCCAAGAACCGTGAACGCGCCTTGGCCAGACTGCGCACGCGCATCTATGACATGGAGTACGAGAAATACATCAACGACATCTCTGCCAAGCGCAAAACCATGGTCTCGACCGGCGACCGCTCGGCGAAGATTCGCACCTACAACTATCCCCAAGGCCGCGTCACCGACCACCGTGTGGAAGGTTTGACCGTCTATAACCTCGCCGCCGTCATGGATGGTGACCTGGATGAGATCATCAACCGTTTGCAGATGGCGGAAAACGCTGAAAGACTGAAAGAAAACATAGAATCATAATGAGTAATAATTTGACACGAGACTTCGAGACACGAGACGCGAGACCATTGTCGCGTGTCCCGCAGTCCCGTGTCCCGTGTCAATAAAAATCCTATGAATAAACACCAGTTATTTGAGCAGATCAAGAAAAAGCAGTCGTTCCTTTGCGTCGGTCTCGACACCGACATTAACAAGATTCCTCAGGAATTGTTAGCTTTTGAGGACCCCATCTTTGAGTTTAACAAACAGATTATCAACAAAACTGCACCTTACGCAGTGGCTTACAAGCCCAACACGGCCTTTTACGAGGTCTACGGTGCCAAAGGCTGGCAGAGTCTGGAACGCACCGTCCAATACATCAAGAACAACCATCCCGACATCTTCATCATCGCGGATGCCAAACGTGGCGACATCGGCAACACCTCGGCCAACTATGCCAAGGCTTTCTTCAACACCTTGAAAGCCGATGCCCTGACGGTGGCGCCTTACATGGGCAAAGACTCGGTAGAGCCTTTCCTCAACTTCGAAGACAAATGGGTCATCCTCTTGGCCTTGACCTCCAATAAAGGCTCCCAGGACTTCCAATACCTCAATGTCGGAGAAAGGATGTTGCACCAACAGGTGCTGCAAACGGCCACCACTTGGGCCACATCGGAACAGATGATGTTTGTCGTTGGAGCCACCCATCCCGAGGAATTGGGCGAGATCCGCAAGATGTTGCCCGACTATTTCTTCCTCGTCCCTGGCGTGGGCGCCCAAGGTGGCGACTTGCAGGCCGTGGCACAGAACGGCTTGAACGACGAATGTGGTTTGCTGGTCAACTCGTCGAGAGGCATCATCTATGCCTCTAATGGCAGCGACTTTGCCATCAGGGCTGGTGAGGAGGCAAGGAAATTACAAGTTCAGATGAGCGAGTTGCTGAAGGAGAAAGGATTGATTTAACACTCCGCTTTCAGAACTATCCTTTCTGGATTGCTTCGTCGTTCCTCCTCGCAATGACAAAAAAAAGAGGGTGACTAAAAAGTAGTCATCCTCTTCTTTTTATTCGGAGGGGGATACGAGTTCGTTGTCAAATATTCGATTCTCAGACAGGGTTCCGGACCTTTTTGGTCACCCTCTTTTTCGTAGCATTCAGCAGTCCGATTAGCGGGCCACGGAGAAGGTGCGGTTCAGCACATTGCCATCGTTGGCCTTGATGCGGATGAAGTACATGCCATTATTAAGGCTCTCCGTATTGACTTGAGCCGTATTGCCATTGACTTCTTGAGTCATCACACGCTGACCGACGGTATTGTAGACCTCGATGCTGCTCATGCCTTCGCCTTGTATGTTAAGCACACCCGAAGTCGGGTTAGGATAGATCTTCAAACTCTCTCCAAGTTCGACGACACCTTCAGTCCAAGTTTGGAAAGTGGTTTCAGCGCCGTAGAAGGTCTGGCCGTTGACAACTGCGTAAGCTTTCACCACATAGATGCTTGTGTGTTCAAGTTCGTCAGTCGAACCAAGAATCCTACCAAATTCATTCAAAATGCCGGGAACGATTATCGGCTCATTGCTCGTCACCTTTCGGCACAAGAAGCCCACCTCGTCGGGATAGTCTCCATACACAAGGGTAGCAACGAAATCAGCATGGGTATAGTTAACATTGCTCACTTCGGTTGTACCTACCTCAACTGTGGCCTGCGGGCCTTTGACCGAAATCAAGTGAGAGGCTTCTTCTCCAAACTGACCATCATCTTCATCGCCAAAGAGCACATTGCCTTGGCTGTCCTTAACGATGTAATAGCCATGTCCATAGGAGCAGCAGATACCATTGCCCATCTGGTCACGAATGGTAAACTTCACACATTCATCGACGGGGACAGTGACATGTTCGATATGAAGTTGGGTTGAAGTACCACCTGCCAACATAGTGTAAGGGCCACCGGAAGCTAACACGATGCCACTAGGAGCGGTGAACTCCCAAGTGATATGGTTGCCAAACTTATCCTGCATCACTTCGAGACGCAATTCTTCCTCTTCGCCTTCAATCTCAAGATCTGCCCATTCACCACATTCGACTGTTCCGGTATATGCCTTTTCAAGAGGCTGTCCATTTGCTTCAGTAAGTGTGATATGAATTGGATAAGTACCAAAAGGTACTTCAACAGTTGCACCAATCTTCTCCACTGCATACTGAGGAAGATTACCTTCCCAATTGATGGTTTGGGTCTCACCTTCAAATTCAACTTCAAGTGTAATAGTGGTTAACTCATCAGTACCGATGTTCTGGACATTCACTTCAACATTTTTTGTATGAGTACAGGTGGAACCACCAATTTGATTGATACCAACAACGGTAGGATAGACAGGTTCATCAACGCCCTGCACCAAATCGAGTTGGCAAGCGGTCAAGATGGGACGGGTCGCCTGACCTTGTTGTCTTTCAGACACCCATGCGAGGAAGTGGATATTGTTAAGATCTACCTCAACACCATTGGGGCTACCAATGATTTCTGGGATTTCATATTGGTATGTACGAGTGATCAATGTTCCTTGCGTTGTGGGACTGATTGCCTCTCCCCAAGCACTTTCCGTGATCACATCACGAAGAATGTGAGTATGGACATACTGGTTGCCAACCCATTGCGTAGGATTGAAATTGCCGTAGTCAGACTGCGAACCAAGAATACTGTCTTGCAGCATGGCTACAGTCAAGAAATTTTGGTCGGCGGTGCTGTTACCCGTGTAATACACCTCAACGGTAATGGTAGCCATACGAGTCTCAGGATTGATAACGGCCATGCCTGCTACGTTACATTCCGAGACCTGGCTCATCTGGTTATTGGCCGTATTACCCCATTGACCTCTATCCTGAGCTGCAGATGTGCTACGATTGACAACACCACAAGGATAACCGCTGATGCTGAAACCGTTATGGATGGTGTTACCATCTTGCGTAATCATGTTGGGATAAGAGGTCTGGGCATAGCCACCTGCATGGATATTGACAGCCCAAAGTCTACCAGGATGGGCAGCCATAAGTTCATTAGCAATACGGTGGCCGTCAGGGCAATAGCCACAACCGCGCCCCGTAAACTCTTCTATGATGACGTTCCTGTTAGCAGGTTCCGTCGAAACAAACTGTTGGGCTTTCAGCGAGAAGGTGAAGGCCAGTAAAGCCATTAAGGCAAAGGTAAATTTTTTCATAGTTGTACTATTTAGTTAATTGATTGATACTATTTTTCCCGCTACAAAAATACACATAAATTAAAAAATGCGCCACATTGTGACGCATTTTTTCAAACTTTTTTCAAAAGTCCTGTAATCAAAGGCCTTCGATGACGGTCGTCCAACCGAATTCGTCGGGCTCGGTGCCATATTGGATGCCACGGAGTTTGTTGTAAAGCTTCAGGCTCCACGGACCGGGCTTGCCGTCACCGAACGTATAGGACTTGCCGTTTTCGGGGTCGTCGATGCGCGAGATGGGGCTGATGACGGCAGCGGTGCCGCAAGCGCCAGCCTCTTCGAAGGTAGTGAGTTCCTCTTCGGCGATGGGACGACGTTCGACTTTCATGCCAAGGGTCTCAGCCAGCTGCATCAAGCTCTTGTTGGTGATAGAAGGCAGGATGGACGTGCTTTGAGGCGTGATGTAGGTATCGTTCTTGATACCGAAGAAGTTGGCAGCGCCAGCCTCGTCGATGTATTTCTTTTCCTTGGCATCGAGATAGAACTCGCAGGCGTACTCGCCACCATGGCAGGCCTCGACGTGCGGACGCAAGGAAGCGGCATAGTTACCACCGACCTTATAGGTACCGGTACCCAGCGGGGCAGCGCGGTCGTACTTGCGCGTGATGACATAGGGGTTAGCCATGAAGCCGCCCTTGAAGTAAGGACCAACGGGCGTCACGAAAATCATGAACAGATACTCGTCAGCGGGTTTCACACCCACGCGGGCGCCCGTGCCGATCAGCAGCGGACGGAGATAGAGCGAAGCGCCAGTCTCGTAAGGCGGGATGAAGTCGGCGTTGAGACGGATGACCTTCTCGACGGCTTCCCAGAACAACCCATCGGGAACCTCGGCCATCATGATGCCCTGTGCAGAACGCTGCAAACGCTTGCAGTTCTCGTCCCAGCGGAACACACGCACTTTGCCGTCCTTGCCGC